>SCLI03000070.1_pt1 | contig 13851 bp, 15 predicted proteins | sample 7268041 | NCBI WGS metagenome assembly SCLI03 (sample SAMN10721081, study PRJNA514188) | viral metagenome | isolation source: depth-stratified mine tailings core A | place: China: Fankou Pb/Zn Mine tailings | collected 2017-10 | reverse complement strand
GGGTGTTTTCAACGAATATTTCTCCTTGAAGATTAGGAAGAAAGGAAAATATTTAATGGTATACTAGAAATAAGTGATGTCTTTTAAGCTCTACGTATAACCACATGTTCTCGGTTTCAGATGTTGTAACTACATTCGGATCGTTTAAAGCAGCTATAGCTGATGTTTCTATATTGCTAACTATGTGCTCTATAGAAGTTATGATGTCTTCAAAGATTCTGTTTGCTTCTGTTTCAGTAACTACATCCATCAGCTTGTAATAAACGTATTCGTAGAAATTAGGAACAAACTTATAGTAGTCCTTGCACCACATAGTAGCAAAGTTATCATAGACTATGTCTTTTCTGTTCGTTACAAGAATGTCTTTGCTATCTATATTAGCGCCTAGAGCATCCTTAACTGAATTAGCTATATCTATAGCTTCAGAATGAGTTACGTTGTCGTAAGCTAAAGATAACGGAGTGTATGAAGATAATCGATACTTAAAGACATCGTGAAAGAAGTCTAAGCAACCTTTGTTTTCTTCTTTAAGTATAGAGTACAAATGCTGTTTTACGGTATCGCTTATGGTCAAATTCTTTATGTACTCATATATGGTTTTTTCAGTTACGCAGACTATAAACATGTTAGTACATGAAGATTGGTCTAGAAGAACCGTTAAACTCAAATATGTGGTAAGGTGGTTTTAGGTGGCTAAGTTCTGATCTTAGGTAGTTGAACATTCCGAAGATTGGTTCATTGAGTTCAGTTGAGTGTTGTTTAAACGAATTATAGAGAAAGCTGTTAAGCATTTTCTTTATCTCTTGCTCGTAGTTAAGCTTATCGTATTCTGAACTAAAAAGAATATTAAGTACCTGAGACAGATAGGCGTGTCTTACTATAAGGCTATCGAAAAAAGTGCTGTTATTTAAACTCTGAATGAAGTCTTTCTCTAGAGCTTGATTTCTTATTGTTATGTAAAGATTGTCTAATATTACCTTATTGGTCATGTAGAAGATAGTGTCAGGTATTTGATTAGCTCTATAGAAGGTTCCTTTGTAGGCTATGAGTTTATTCATAAGTAGATTAAACTCATATGCGCTATAGAACTTAAGAAGTTGTTCTTGAAGTTTTTTATTTTCTTGTTCTGAAAGAAGTATAGCGTTTATCACGAGCGTTACTCTCCAAAAATCTCAGTTGAAAAAAGGATTGTGTGTTTATTTAGCAGATAGACCTGAATGTTGAAAGATATTTTTCTGTTTTCTGCATTAGAGGTTATTTGAAGGTAGCTAAGCCTATCCTCTAAATACCTGTCTACTCTGTGTTTGATTTCATATATCTCTGCGTGTTGATCACTGGTAAATTCTGCGTCTAGAAAATCTAAACTCTGAAGTGTGCAATAGTTTCTAAAGTTAATGTTTATATTACTGAAGTTATAGGCATTTCTGTTTTCTATGTCATTTATGACATAAGAGAAGAGATTGCGAATGAAACCTTCTAAGAGTGTAGCTTGTTCTAGAGTTTGTGGGCTTAGTTTTTTTATACCAATGAGAGTTGTTTCTTCTAGCATCTAGAACCTCTTTAAGGAAACGATGACTTCTAGATTATTATCTATGGTTAAGTTATAGATATTGAGCTTGTTTAAATTATGTCTTCTGCTGATGAACTGATCCAAGTATAGCTGAGTATCTAGAAATATGAGACTAGCATTTGGTAAGTTCATGGAACTTAGAAAAGCTTCTACTCTTGTGTTTGAACTTACTAAGTTATTGAAGTATTGGTTATAGATAGCGTTCTCAAAAGCTGTACTTCTCAGTATGCCGTCATTATGCATATTGATTAAATACAGATTTCCTGCTAGACATTTGTGAAAGATATCGAGATAGCGAAAGTAGTCTTCCGCTATTTCTTTTTTCAAGTTAGAGATGTTGATTTTAAGCTGAAAAGACTGCATGTTTCCTTTCTTATGTCATTGTATTTTTTCAATATTTCTTTTTTATTTAGCTACAATCTCTACAAATTCAGAGTTGCAAACTACGTCTATCTTGTAGTTAATCTGCGCCTTAAACCCTTTAAGATTGCCTTCTAGTAAATGCTTAAGAGTCAGATAAACACTTTTGTTGATAATGAAACCATGTTTCTTTCTTAGGCACTCTCGAATAACAAAAACTCTAGAAGCAGGCGATAACCGAATTAAGTCTTTTGTAGCGTATTTACCAGAGTAAAGGTCTATGTCATTCGGAGGTTCATAGTCTTTTCCTGCCGTAAAGTTCAGTATGTTTTTAAGATTAAACCTTTCTGAGATCAGTGGCAGTACTTCGTTACGAACAAAGTTTCTATCTGAGTACTCAGACATTTTGTTAGTCATATCTTCCATGTACGGTATGTGGTTATTTGTTGCGTATGCGATGATGTTTGCTTTATCTTCAGAGAGAAAAGGTTTTACTAGAGTTCTTGTAACTCCCTCTTTCTCTATAGAAGTTATAGACTTCATGCCTCTTAACCCATCTTCTCCAGAACCTCTTAAGAAGCGTAGAAAAATAGTTTCTATCTGATCGTTTAAATGGTGTCCAGTAAAGCTTAAGTCAGATTGTATTGAAAAGTTAAGATCCTGTATAGCGTCTCTAGCTTCTTTCTTATTGCTAACATTAGCAAAAGAATAGGCGGAATTGACAAGATTATCAGAGCAAATATTGCTTACAAATTTCTCTATCTCTGCACTGTCTTCCATATCTTCAAAGACTACATGTAAGACAGTTATATCTACGTTAAGTTCTTCTTTGAACTTAGTAAAAAGATGAAGTAGAACTACGCTGTCTACTCCTCCTGATACTAGAACAGAAACTTTCGTTAAACTCTCGGAAGAAGTCAAAGGTCTAACAATTTCCAGAAACTGTTTTTCCAGATGCTGAAGTACCATATAGCTATCCTTAAGGTTGGTGAAAAAAGAAGTACACACAAGTATACTCAGTTAATATATCTGTAGCTGTATTAAATTCTATTGCACTAAAGATGGTATGGTCTCAATTTAACCAAGGAAAGCAATCATGACTAAGTTCATCTATTCGGAAAAAGACAACCAAGAGTTCACAGAAATTATGGAAAGAAAAAGGCCTACTGAAGAAGACATGCAGAAACATCTTCAAAGTCTCACTAACATAAGTCAGATTCTTACAAGTGAAAATGTCACATATGCTACACCCATAACTTACTTCTCTGGAGTAAAGGGTAAGGTAAGTATGAACATAGACAAGACAGGTCTTGAACCAAATAAACTCACTATGCTATCAGGTAAAAGGTTCGATGAGACTTACTATAATCAGTTAGAGTCTTTTATCTATAGCAGTTCAGAAGAACTCAATTCAGATAGACTACTTGAACTCATTATGTTGTATGAACACATTGAAAAAGGTGAATTGCCTATACGTATAGTTACAGGTAAGTATAAGAGTTCTGTACCTAAGATAGTGAGAACTCTTAACTCCTTCTTTCATGAAAATGCTAAGGTCATTAAGTCTATATCCAGTATGTTCAAAGGCAAAATGAATACTCCAGTGAAAGAAGAAGCATGAGTACACCTGATGAAATACATCTGGTATGCTATACCGATGGTTCGTCTGCACCTAATCCAGGATTTGGTGGATACGGACTATTCGGTTATACTTACCGACGAAGTACAAGAAGCAAAAACATTCGACACCCTATATATAACGAATACTTCTTCACTAAGACAGGTATAGAGAAACAAAAAGATGCAGAAGAGTTAGAGATACTTAAGATATATGAAGTTATCAAACCTATCAATAAAGCACAAAGCACTAACAACGAAGCTGAACTTCTTGGGTTCATAGAAGCCTTTCACATAGCTTCTAAGATACCCAATCTCAAGTCAATTTCTATATACACAGACAGCAACTACATAGTTACTGCTTTCAATGAGAATATGGATAAATGGAGAGAGAACAACTGGAAGCGTCAAGATAACAAGCAGATAGTTCATATATCCGAATGGTACAAAATAGAGCAATACCGTCAAACTTTCAATATTTCTGCTATAGACATTAACGTTAACTGGGTTAAAGGTCATTCCGGTAATTTCTGCAATGACATAGCAGACACGTACTCTACGGTAGGTAGTCAATCTTCTAAGAATCAGATACTCTCTAAGCAAGAGAACTTTCGTGAAACTATACTTAACTCAGAGATGAGTTATGCTGACTTCAAGAAGTCATTTACGAACAAAGACCTTATGATGTTCTTCAGAGAACTGTACTTTAGTAGTAACTCCATAGACGACACTAACTACTGTTTTCTAAGTACTTCAGAGACACCTAATCTAGTAGGTAAAAGAGATACTGCTTCTATATTTGCCGTTAACGTAGGATATACTCCGCCTGTTATTAACAGTATCAAAAAGCTCTTTAGAAGTGTTAGTAGAAACTACACTGCTATATGCTGTATCAAGCTTAGTAAGTTAGAAAACAAAGAAATCTATAGACTCATTAACTTAGTGGATATAGAAGATTTGGTAACTCCTACTTATGTGAACTCTAAACTGTCATACACTCTTATAGGAGACTCTGGTCCGTTTATCTTTGAGAACGGCATAGACTATCCTTTCATAGTAAACACATCTAAGCTCTATAACCGTATGCTAGACTTAAACCAAGAGACAGAGAATGAGCTTATCACCTCTGTTGACATAACTCAAGACATCGTTAAGGATAAGAAAATAGCCTTCACTAATAAAGACAAGCATCTTGACTTTACTGATAAGCTTAAAGATAAAATTAAGTTCACTCAGAAGCTTCATGTTATCATAGGTTACGACATACCTAACTACTTAGCTCTTAAGAATATAGAAGAAGAAATAGAGAAGGTAACTCTTCTTGTAGAAAGAAGAAGAGATAGCAATTTCTGCACTCTCTACATACGCATACAGACCTCTAATCGAGTTATGTATAGCGTAAATATAGAAAACAAGTATCTGTGCATATCGTGATCATAGCTCCTCTCTCTGCTAATTAAAGCAGAGAGAGGAGTATGTTCTTGTTTAAGCTTTAAACAGCTTTTAAGCTATTTTTTCTTACAATGTATACCTAAGTATGCCTGACACATTAAATCGCTTATAGAGGCTTTAATCCAGTATATACTTCTTCCAGTTTGAAGGTAAAGAACAGTTATTCTCTATGCCCTTAAACATAGGAGCTATCTCTTCATCTTCATATCCAGCCAATCCAGTACCTATAGCAGTTATGAAGAAAAACAGATCAGGTTTTAATTTCACTTCTTGAAGAAACTCTGTAACGTATTTGTCTATCTCCTTAGAGAAAAGGTTTCCAGTTAGTAGGAAAAGAGCAGTTTGTATTTGCTCCTTTAAACAGACTAGCAAACTGTCTTGGACTATAGGTTCTTCTTACCATGCTAAAGTCTAGTATCCAGAAGAACCTATTTGGTTGACTGTGAGTAAACTCTTTGAACTTATTCACATAGGCTTCTATTTCGTCTAAACTTAGAGCTCTTATAAGTCTATCCTTAACAGGTATAGCGTAAGTATTACCGGACAAACCAAAGAAAGTTCCTGTCTCAGCTAGATACACAGAATGAGCTAAATCGCTAAGTTCTGTTCTATGTATACCTAACATATTAGAAGGAAATACAAGTGTGTAACCTTCTTTTACTTCTGGGTAATTATGTTTAGGATGATACCTATACTTCTTTCGTCTTCGCATATAGACCTCTTAACTTAAGTGTTCTATACTATTTTTAGCTTAAAGAACAAATCACTCTCTTAGCCTTTTGAGCTAAGAGAGTGAAGTTTTAGCTATAGTAAGCTAGAAGAGTGTTCTTCTGATGTTCCGTTAGGAAGTTACCGTACTGTTCAGTAGTCTTGTCACGTAGATAGGTCTTACGGACTTTAGGATCTGCTGTTTGAATCAGTAAGAATACTAAGCTTCTAAAAGCAATGTATTCATTAGGACTGCCAGGCCAGTTCTCTAAGTGCAGGAACATACGATACTCGTTGAAGATACCGTCTTTGTTCTTGTGAAAGAAGTTCAGTATAGTTGTCCATTCCTTATTGAACTCTTCTTGAGAAGGATTGTTGAGTGTTCTCTTTAGAGTAGTGAAAAGGCTATACTGCCATTTTACGCCTTCTTCAGAAGAAACAATCTTAGATTTATCCAGAGCTTCTGAATAAGCAATTAAATCAATTTCGACTTTAAACACAGGTGTAAAGCTTTCTTTAGGTTGAGGGTTAACAACTTCTTTAGCCTGAGTCTGTTTAACTTCAGGTTTAGGAGTTTCTTGAACAACTGGTGACTGAGTTACTTCTTCTTGAACTGAAGACTGAGTAACTTCTTCCTGAGCTGGTTTCTGTTCCACTTTGGTTTCCTTTGCAGCAGAAAATTGACTGAACTTATGCTTAGACATGTTGATCCTTCTATAGGTTAAAAGTTCTTTCCAGAACATTTCCTGCTGTTTCTTTGCCTATATTCAGCACAGGTATGCTGTGTTTGGCTGCTACTTTAATAACAAAAGAAGCTCTACCAGTGTCCTTATTAACTTCTGTTAATTTAGAAGCTCCATCTTTAGACCAAGTAAGTAAACATAAGCACACAGAGTTATTCTTCTCACCGAAGATCATTCTTACGTTTCTAGCAAGAAGAGCTTTTACACTATCAGGTATCTTTTCCCATCCAGAAAAGTTAGTAGAAGCAACATGCTTAGCAGTTAATGTGTTGTAGTAGAATTTGCTTTCTATTTCATTGAACTTTTTCCACGGAATATAAGCTTCTATGTATTTGTCAGATAAAGAAGCTACTTTTTCAAAGAACTCCTTATCGTCTGCGTTTACTCTTACAGTGATATTTTTTGCTACTAGCTTAGATATGTAAGTATAGAACCTTTGCTTAATTTCAGGCGGAAAGTCTCTGTCCACGTAAATAGCTATAGGTACGTATGGTTCTTCTACAACTTCTTCTTTCTTTTTAAACTTAGAGTAATCATTATTACTACTGGAAGAGTATTTGCTAGTAGAAGCTTCTACTTCTTTATAGGCTTTAGTGTCTATTGTAGTGATATCGTCTAGATCTTCAAACATGAAAAAACTCCTTAAGCCTTAGAGAAAAAGGCAATGACTCATTAGATTCCTGGTATATTAAAAAAGACTACACACTCACTCCTGCTTATCACAGGAGTGAGTGTGTGGCATCTAGAGTTAAGTACTTACTACTACACCGTTGATGAAGTATTCGGTATTTGCTTGTGAAGAACGAACGAAGATTCTTTCGTTAGCTGCTAATAGAATATTCTCCAGAATAGTTGTGTCGTTTGCTGGTATAGTAACTCTTAGAACTTTGTCTGTAGCGACAGGTGTAGGTGCTGTAGATATCCAAGCTTCTACTTCGGCGTTAGCTGTAGTCGAAGTGTTAAATATGGTAACAGAAGCAGAAATGTACGCAGTGTTAGGAAAGGTGTTATTCCAGATTTGTGTCTGAGCTATACCAATGATACTTGCGGCAGCAAGTCTACCACCTTTAATAACTTTAGGGTTAGACTCTTCTACACCTGAAACACGAACAATGATTTCAGGACCAGATAGTAGTTGTACGTACAGACGTTCACCTGAACCAACGATAACTTTGTTCAGTTCAGCCGAGTTAACTACACCGATAAGTTGAATATCGTCGATGAAGTAATCGACAGTCGTTAAAGACGCTGGATTGCTTGAAGTAGACATAGCTACAGCAATAAGAGCATCGCCTACCAGGTTGTCCTTAAAGAAAGCTAAATCAACGATAGCGTGTGAACGACCAGCTGGGCAAGAATATACTTCTTGCGGAACACCAACTGTGAGACCGAACTTAGAAATGACTGGGTTTAAGAGACTCATGATGAATTCCTTCTAAAAAGAGAAAAGGGTTTAAACAGCACCAGAAAATTGCATTTAACTTATTAGGTCTTTTGTTTCTATAGAAGTTGACTCAAGTATAGTACCGTGCATTCTCTTAAGAAAGATGTTCATAAGTACGCTACTTAAGTTAGCGGCTATGTTCGTTACTCCGGAAGACATGTGCTTATAGTCTTCGCTTACACAGGCATAACAAAGAGTGTTCTTAGGAGAAGTGCAGAACATAGGGCTTCTTACTTTAACTGTTTTTCCTATGTAAGCTTCAGTCTCTGTATGAGATGAAAGCAATTTCCATTTAGAGTCATATACGTAACGATTAACAAGTCTTTTATAGTTACCTTTAGTTATTTCTCTTTCTAAGCCTTTTGTAGTGTTACAAGGAGTAGAAAGTATCTCTAAACCAGATAAAGATCTTTGAAGTATCTTGTAGCTATAACCAGATAAAGCTGTACTTGAACCCCTGTCAAAGCTTCCTGACCTAAGGTCATTCATGTACATAGGAAATGTTTGCTTATCTGTTTGTACTCCTTCATCGTAAGAGCTCGTTATGACTGTTCTTTCTGGAGAAGTAACGAAGTCTGAAGTTTCACCCACCATAAGGTAGGTCTTCTTTCTAGATATAGCAGCTTTCTTACTTGACATTCTTACTGCATCTGGATCGTCTTTTAGATATTCTTTATCTACGTTCTGAAGCTTCTGTTCAAACTCTACTATCTTGACTGGATCATTGAGCTGACCTTCGTATTCTTTAAGTAGTTTTTGTTTAAACTCTCTTATACCAGGAGGAGGTGTGATGGTCTTAGGAGTAGTAGCTACGTTGATATAAGTTCCAAGAAAGCTAAGAAAGACCATTCTGTCTATACACTTAATCATTTCTGGTACTGATATATCTTTTTCAGTAAGCACTTCCTCGTTCTTTACTTTACTAGCTAGAAGTTTCTCTATATCAGAAGGCTTGATAGAGCTATTTAAATAAGGTATCTTAGTTCCTACTGTTTCATATAGAACAAAAGTATTAATGACTAAATTACCTATCTTAGTCTCTATAGAAGAAGTTACAGTTGGTAACCAAGTACTATCTATCTTTATGACTTCTTGAAAGCTAAAAAGAGGAGTATTTGGTTTTGAATCAGTTATAGCTACTGGAACTAGACTATTCGTTTCATCTAGGTCTAGGTAGTGTATACCTGAAGGCTGAAGAACGATATCGTATCTTTTCTGATTAGTTATAGCTTCTTGTTTTAGTACAGGTATATTGAAGCAGTAGAGGTACCAGTTCTTTTGTTCAAGCTGTTTTTTGTTAACTATACATTTCTTTAGGTAGTTAAGACGATCTGTCAAGATAGTACCTCTCTTTCTTTTGAAGCTTTAAGAAACAACTGAAAGTCTTGCATAATGTTTTTAGCTATACTTATGACTTTAGTAGCTGTTTCTGCTTCTAAGAAAAGAACAGAACTATGCTGTTCTAATTTCTCTATAGGGTTATCGTAGTTATCCGTAGTGACTATCATGAGACTGAGAATGTCTAAAGCTAACTGTACTGAGTTCTTATTAAGATTTTCACTAATGTATTCGAATACTGAATAAGGAAGAAGATCTATAAGCTCTTTTAAGCTTACGTTATTAAATCCACTATCAAAGTAAGTAAGTCCTAAGCAATGTTGATTGTTCAGAAACTTAGTGAAGGTTCTTATATAGGTAAGTCTATCTGCTGTTATATGTGAAGTATCTTCAGTTGTTTCTACAGAGCGTTGGTTGTCTGTAAACTCTATTAAGTCCTCTATAAAGGTATCGTCTACTCTCTCTATAATTTCATATAGTCTAATCTCTTCTAGATTTGTTAAGTACTTAATTAGATTAATGGTTTTTGCTCTAACAGGTAGATAAGAGTTAACTATGTAGCTAACTTCTTCATAGTCTTCTAACTTACTTAGTCTGTAGAGAGCGTTTGCTATTTTCTCTAACTCAAAGATTCTTATATCTGCATAATCAGCTACGTATATATCGTGTATAGTGATAAAGTTGAGTAAGTCTTTTTTAACAGTAGTCATGAACATAAGTCTCATGTTGTCTGGATCTATATGGTCTCTTTTAGAGATAAGGTTAATGTACTCGTCTTCGTAGTAAGGATTACCGAAGTTACTGATAGACTGAAAGCTATTAAATATAACTTGCTGTAGTTCTGGGTGATAATTTGCTTCTACGTAAGCTACAAGCGTTTCAGATAAAGTTCGCATATGGGTATCCTTTCAACAAATGCAGAGTTCAAACCATTTTTTTAAGAAAAAGGCTAGAGAAGAGCAGGTAACTCCTGCTCTTCTCTGTGTTTAAGTTAACGAACTGCGTTGACTTGATCTAATAGGAAATCAGTCACATAGTTAATAACAGAGTAAGTAGCTGCTTCTGTAGGTGTAAGCTTATCGTCTTGTTCAAGTAGTTTAGTCATTTCTTTCAATATGGTATAACCACAGCTATAGGAGAAACGTATCTTAGCTACAAGTTCAAGAGCTATGCAGTCTAGATCAAAAACATCTTCGTTACACAGATCGTCTATATACTTATTACCTTCTTCACGAACTTTAGGTAAGTGATTAGAATTACTAGTTACGTATTCTTTCTCTTCTTCGTTCTCTATGTTATTTAGCTGTTCTTCAAAGACAGTTCTCAGGATCTGTTTAAAGACAGTTAGTTTTTCAGCATTCTTCCTAATGAGGAACAGAGTTCTTGCGTTCTTCCACTTCGTTAAGCAGTCTTCAGCGTTTTTCTCTAGATAGTCTACAGTTACATAACGGTCAACTGTAACGCTGTTCATGTAACCAAATATAACGTCAAGGTTAAGGTTCTTCTCACCAAGTTTAGCTACAGACTCTTCATACAGACAAAGAGGTATAGTTTTGTCTGTATACACGCTAAACTTATCGAACTGATTACCACAGAAGACGGTACCGTTGCGTGTCTCTTTAGCATATACTTCAAGAGAGAACAGAAGTTTAGTAGCAAAGTAGTCTCTGTTAGTTGCAGCTATGCTTCTAAGTTCAGTACTAGATAATCCTACGTCAAGATCGCTCTTGATAGCTAAGTTTCTATAGAACAACCAGTTGACAAAAGAATAGTGAATGCTATCACAAGGACTTAGTTCGTACTCATTGACTTTGTTTACTATATTGTTAACACACTTTATAGCTCCGAATGAAGTCACCCATCTACGTATATTATCATCTTCTTCTTTGTTACCTATGAGTATATATTCACTTATAAACGCTTCCATGTTCTCAGTAGCTCTTAGTAAGTTACTGAAATCTAAAGCTTTAAAGAAGGTTTCTTTACGAGCGTTCTTATAGGTGCTTAGTTCGTCCACTAACCAACCAGAGTCAAATAGCTCGTCTAGTTTAAAGTAAGTGATGTCAAATATACTCTCTGGCTCTTGAAACTTGTAGCTTTCTAGAGCTTCAGTTACTTTATCCTTAAAATAAGTAACTTCTTTATTAACTACATTTCTGCTGAAAGATATGTGATTAGAAACAAGAACAGAAAGATCTTTCACATAGTTCTCTATGAAAGTATCGTGAGTGCTATGCTCGTATTTCTTTTCGCCTTTAGTCACTACATCTCTGCCTCTTGAAGCAGTAGTAATGGTTTCTGGTAGATAATTGATGTTACTAAATACAGCAGATCTACATAAAGAAGCTTTTGAAGCGTTAACTATTTCAGACAGAAGACTGCCTTGTATAGGAACAAGTTTGATTCCTTTGTCTACAAGAACTTCACTTACGTTAACACCTATTTCGGCTGAGAACTTTGACAACATGAGATCACTCCTGAGTGGTAGTTTTGTCTAGAAGACGCTTAGCTACTAAATTGCTAAGTATAGCTCTTCCTAGAGTTTCTTTACCTATAGTATCGGAAACATCCTTCACAGATAGGTTAGAGATAACGTCTGTAGTTAACTCTATGATGTTACTTACAACGAAAGCGTTTTCAAGAACTTTCTCAAGCTTGATACTTGTTTCTTTCTCTTCTACAGTCATATTTGGTACTAGTGCAAGAACGTTTTCCATAGATGCTCCTTAATGAAAAAAGAATTTCAAACAATTTTTTTAAAAACCACTCAAATCAAAATGCCATGACACACACAGAACAGGAGTTTCCGTGAAGAACATCTTCTACCTTGACAAAGATCACTACAACAATTCAATCAACCCTATACAAGGATACGTCAAACAAGTAAGCCTATACCTGCAGAAAAAGTATAAGCTTACTCCAGAAGAAGCTAAAGCTAAAACACTGTCTATAGTCTCAGAGAGATTTAAAGATAGACCTATAAAATACTTCTCAAGAGAAGAGAGTGGGGATAAGTCAGTTCAAGACGGTACTCTGTACGCATATATCAATGACTCCATACAGAACAAAGAAATACTCGTACCTACCTTTACAAGCTACTTAAACACAGAGAAGCAAAAATCAGTTCTATCTGAATTCGTATTCAGTAACGTTAAAAAAAGAAGCATAGCTAAAAAGGAATCACATAAAGCTAAAGCCGAAGGCAATACAGATCTCGCTATAGCTAAAAATAACGAACAGAACGCTATGAAGATATACAACAATGCTCTGTCTGGAGTATTTGGTCAATCTTCCTGCTTTCTCTATAACCCAACTGCTCATAACACTCTTACTTCCGTTACAAGAACAGTTACTTCTCTCGGTAACGCAAACAACGAAAAACTCATATCAGGTAATAGATATCTACCAAGACCTATAGACGTACTTAACAGTATAGTCTATATAACCACTAACGCAGATATATCTAAAATAGAAACTATCTGCAACAAATACTCTCTACATTTACCTACAGTAGAAGAAACAGTTCAAGTGCTTCAGTATAGTTCAGATCTCTACTTCTCAGATAGAAACTACTACCAGAAACATGTTATACCATTTTTAACTAATCTATCTTCATACGAAAGAGCAGCTATTTGCTATATAGGAGATCTCTATCATATAAGAGTTTTCAACGATAGTTTCACTCGCAATCTTCTACAGGAACTTACTCAGCCCATACAAGGTGAATCGTTACCAGATGTATCCGTATTACATAAAATAGAAGAAAGTGTACTTAACTTTGCACATTGTATACACTTCAATGAAGTTAAAGGTTACGGAAAAGACTACGAGAAGATGAACTCTACTCCTGTAACAGGTTCTCTTCTTCTAACTTCTAATAACATTATTTCTACTCTTAGAAAGTACCAAGACTTTCTATCTACTTTCTTCATGACAAGTATCTTTCCTACTAACTCTCATAGACTATCTAACTTCAGAAGAAGAACAGTCGTACTAAGTGATACAGACTCTACTTGTTTTGCACTAGATAACTGGGTAGTGTGGTATAAAGGAAAGTTCGTCATAAGTTCAGAAACTATAGCTCTCGCTGGGTGTATATCCTTTATAGTCTCACAGGCTATAACACATCTACTCGCTATACTATCTAAGAACCTCAATATAGATAAAGAACAACTGCATACTCTAGCAATGAAGAATGAGTTTCTATGGGAAATATTCTTTCCTATGGAAGCCAGTAAACATTACTTTGCAAGCACAGTCATGCAAGAAGGTTCTGTCTTTAGAGCTCCTGACATAGAGATTAAAGGTGTACACTTAAAGAATAGTGCAGTACCTAAATTTGTTATTCAGGATTCTAAACAACTTATGAACACTATACTCTCTACACTAAGAGAAAACAAAAAGCTATCTTTATCAAGCATAGTAACACATATACAGCAACTAGAAAACAGCATCAAAGAAAGTGTTTACAGAGGAGAAGCTATATACCTCAAAAAGAGTAAGATAAAAAGTAAAGAAGCTTACGCTGAAGATGAGTTTAGATCTCCATACGCAAGACACACGTTCTGGGTAAACGTCTTTGCCCCTGCATACGGAGACATCATAGATCCACCTTACGA
>SCLI03000066.1_pt1 | contig 13952 bp, 14 predicted proteins | sample 7268041 | NCBI WGS metagenome assembly SCLI03 (sample SAMN10721081, study PRJNA514188) | viral metagenome | isolation source: depth-stratified mine tailings core A | place: China: Fankou Pb/Zn Mine tailings | collected 2017-10 | reverse complement strand
GCAGAAATGGCTAAGGCGGAAAAAAAAACCTGAAGGCAAAGATGAAAAACCTTGGGAAGCAGCTATTAAAGGATTGAAAGAGGATTATGACAAGAAATTATCACTTCTTGAAACAGAGAACCAGACTTTCAAAACCGAAAAAGCTAGCGCAGAAAGGACAGCTTTAATCTCAACCCTTCAAAAAAAGCATGGTCTTACCGATGAGCACATGAAATTCGTGCAAGTACCTGCGGATGCAGATCCTGACAAGTATTTGACCGATTACAAACAACATCTCATCACGCAAGGTCTGGTTTCGGCAGTTGCCGGAACGCCAGCAACACTGCAACAAGCCTCCGAAGAGGCAGCTAAGGAGTTGCTGACAGAGATTGAAGTTAAATCTTAAAAATTCTACAACCCATGAAGTTTGGAAAAAAGACTTACGGTGGTGGACGTCCGGTTTTCACATCTAGCCCTTTGAGGTTTACAGGTGGGTTTAACCTGGATACTACCACGCAGGGTTTCAATGCCGGGGATATCGTCCCTGCTGGAACCCTGGCTGTCTATGATGAATCTACCCGAAAGGTGAAGGTTCTCAAGACCGGCAAAGTAAAAGCGATCGATGCCGTAGACGCAAAGATCGTTACCCTTGAAAGTTCCATGCACATCAGGCCTATTTTCAAAGTAGGCGATCAGGTGCTCAAAACTGTGACTGGTCTTTTGTCTGCCGCTCCTGTGATCAATTCGATCGCAATTGGTGCAGATAATGGCGATTACGTGATCACACTCTCCGCCGTCATCGCCGGCTTGGCTGTTGGTGATGTTATCGTTCAGGTTGTTGCAGACGCAACCACCCCAGCTAATGCGGCCCTTATCGGATCGGCAAACGCGGCTGTCATCGCTTCTGTTGAAGTCAATGATGGCGTAAATGAAACAGGAATTGATATCACAATTGATTCTGGTGCTGGTGCCTGGTATGCCCGTCGTATCCTGCCAATCCCTGCTACCCTGATGCCTGGCAATGTCCTGTTGGCTAATCCCAACATCAAATTCACACAATCTTTTTAAGGAGGAAAAGTTATGCCACAAAGTATTTTTACAAAATTAACTTTCCCCGGACAGCCAATTGATTTGCTGAAAACAATGCAGATCATGTTCGACCAGGCTTCTTTGCAAAACAAGATCCTGTGGGAAAAAACCTACGTTGATCGTTGGTTCACAGCTAACTTGCCACAATACGGCCTTACTTGTGAGGGTATCGTTGGTAAGTACAAGCTTCGCTTCCTTGCTTCTATCATTGGTAACGATGCCTCCACACCGCTTCGTCCGTCTGATGGTTTCGACACCTGGTCCGGTGAGATCCCACGCGTGGGACACAAATTCCTGATGGAAGCCCAAAAGCTTCGTAAACTTCAGGAAATCTATGAATCTCCTCGTTTGAACGACGCCCAGAAATTTGCTGAGATCAAGAAAACCATGATCGCTGACTTCCAGGAAGCTTATCTGGGAACGAAGGATGCTGTTGACCACATCATCTTGCGCGCGCTCTCCAATGGCGGGGTCGCTGACTTCACCTCTACCATCAACCCTGATGGCCGGGTCTACAAAGTGGACTACGAAATGCCAGTGGACAACAAGTTGCAGGTTGCAACTGCATGGATCGATGCAAACATCGCCACTGTTGACATTATGCTCGAGTTGGGGAAAGCCGTTTATGACTTTGCCGCTAAGGGTGTGATTTTTGGTGAGTCTTTGATGGCCCCTGAAATCAAGTACTTCATGAAGCGTTCTTCGTTGGTCAAAACCGCTATCCTTGGTAACGACAAGGGTAAAGGTGTTGTATCGGATTCCGCTTTTGATGCGTACTGGGCTGAAAACGGTCTGCCTCCTATCACCCTGATCACGAAGCAAAACGCTATCCAGGTGGATGGTGAACGTGTCACAGTGGATCCATGGAACCACGACATGATCGTGTTAAAGCCTGCCGGTACCATCGGCGAATTGCAGCCCGCATTTGAGGACAGCGCCATTATCCCTGAAGAGCATGTGAACTATACTGACGCCGGAAGCGGTATTCGTATGGCAAAATGGACAGTAGGCGAAAGCTCTGGCCAGGCAGCCGGTGAATACACTCAAGGATCCTGGCGTGTAGTTCCTATCATCAACAGCATTAATGCCGTTGTGAACCTCAAGGTTCGTAACCTGTAATAAAGCTGACCGTGACAAATTTAGAAGCACTTAAAGCCGAAATCGAACCTTACACACTGAGTAAGGCGGCTCTCGAAAAATCACTGGTAGACGTGGGTCTCACCGGCTCTGCAAATTACACTGACGAAATGTCGGTTGCTAAGGCGGTTGTGAAATCCCTCTCTAAGCTGGTTGTTTTGGCAAAAGAATCCGAAGGGAAATTCTCGCAGGATTATGCAGCCGGAACGCTCGAAAAGAGGATACTCGGGATCTGTTCGAAATTTGGCTTTGATGCATCTGAGTTTGTCCCGGTCTCTTCTGTTTCTGATGGCTCTAACAGGTGGTAAATCATGTCAAGGTATAACAGCACTTTCAAGTACAAGCAAGCTACTCCCGGCGTTCAGGATCCTGACACAGGATTTTGGGGTGAAGGAAGTATTTCAGATTGGATTGAAGGTGGAGAGTGTCATATCGAGAAGCATATCCCACCAAAAGAGATCAAAGGAGCTGATGGGACTGTGATCAGATACGTGTATGAGATCTTCCTGCCCGTATCCGGCATAAACCTGAGCCTGGGAACATCCGTAGCTCTGTTTAATGAAGACGGTACACTGATTGAGGAGATAATTATTTCAGCGTTTGACAATACCAACAGGAAACACATAGCAATATGGGCATGACCTTTAATGCAAACGGTATCGGCGGTTATCTCGAGGAGCAGATTGAGAGACGGGTAAAGGCTTTGATTTTTCGTTTGAACTACATCGGAGTGGCATGTGTAAACAAAGCCCGAAACGATGGAACCTATGAGGATCAAACCGGTAATCTACGCAGCTCAATCGGATATGTCATAGTCAGGGATGGAGTAATAGTTGACGCCAGTGATTTTTATGCGGGAAAAGATGGCGCAACAACTTTTGGTGCGGCTTCTGGTGAAGCTTACATCAAAAGACTAGCTGCCGGTTATCCACATGGAATCGTTCTGATCATTGTAGCTGGAATGAATTACGCCAGTTACGTTGAAGCCCTCAACTATGATGTTCTAACCAGTGCTGAATTACTTGCAGAACAGCTCGTTCCAAAGTTATTGAAACAACTTGGATTCAAATGAAAAAGACAGGCAGTGAAATAGAAAACGATGTTTTTAAAATCCTTAAGGATAGCACTTTGACCGCAGGCATTCGGGGAACAATCTTCCGGGAAGGCATGAGGCCTAACGGGGCTAAAACTGAGGATGCAATCGTTTCGTTTATGACTGGTCTTGATGCACAGATCCAGACAGGGGTTTTAAACCTGAATATCTATGTGCCTGATATCGACAATGGGAGCGGGGCGCTTATCAAAAATGGTGCACGCTGTCAAGCATTAGAGATACTGGTAAATGGGATTATTCAAGCCCTGAAGCCGTCAACAGAGTATCGTTTTTCACTTGGTTCAATTATTCAGACATTTCAGGCAGAAGATATTAAACAACATTTCGTCAATTGTAAAATCAAATTTCAATTAGCAACATTTTAAAAAACAAACATTATGGCAATTTTATCATGGGGTAAACCCAAAATCGAAGTGGTCGTTGCGGCTGCCGGTGCAGTTCCGGTAACCCCGACATGGATAACTTTTCCCGAAATCAAAGAGAACACCGCAAAACTTACCCCGACAAAGGGTACAAAGACCGAGGCAATAGCTGAGGGGGGAGAAATCGTTGATATCCACTATCAAAAGAACAAATTTACATTTGAATGTGAGGTTTTTTTGAAAAAAGGATCCACAAGGCCAATTGCTGATGTAGATGGCCTCGCATTCTTTTGCTACTGCCTCAGGCTCACCCCGGAGGACATAACGCAAGAAGGCTGGATCATGGAAAACACATCGGTGAGCTGCGAAGAAAGCTGGACAAGCGCAGACGGCAAAATGCTGAAATACACATTCGATGGCCTGAAACCAGCAGCCGGTAATATGTTGAAGCCTTACACGCAAGTCTAAAAGAATCGGCAGTCGCTCAGGCTGCCTTTTCTTAAAAAAATGCGAGTTACATCAGATGGTAGATGGCCAGGCTCATATTCTGGATGCCGGACGTTCGAGTCGTCCACTCGCTTCCAAACCCATTGAAAACATATGAAAAAAACAATCGAACAGAAGGCCGCAGATACCACCCTTGAAAAAGGCAAAGAGGTGACCATCGGAGCCAAAACCTACACAGTTGCCCCTCCCACAGTGCGGACACTGATTGAAGTTTCTTCACTCATTTCCCTATTGCCAAAAATTGAGCTCGATGCTAAAAATGTAATGGTTGAGTCTTTGGCAGTAGCAAAAGAATGCGAGGTTATTGGTGAAATATTGGCCGTTATGGTCCTGGGAGTTAAGAAGAGACAATCAATGCTTTCCCGGATTTTTAAAACAACGGAAAGGAAGAGAATGCAATTGGCTAATGACATTCTTGACGCGCTATCCCCTAAAAATCTTCATGAAACGCTGGTAGATATTTTGACGGAAATGGAGATTGTTGATTTTTTTTCCATTACCGCTTCCCTCATAGAAGTAAACCTTCTAAAAGCGACAAAGGAGGCGGTAACGACAGCATCTGGGCAGTTATAGGGGGTGTCGCTAAAGGTTATAACCTGACGTTTGATTATGTTCTTGACATGAGTTACGCAAATATGATACTCTATAGCTCGGTCCTGCCAAGTTACGATGACGGGAAAGGCGAAACTGACGAAGATGTAATAAATGCGGATGATCCGAAAAATAAAGGAGCTGTTAAAAAATTACTATTTGGCTAATGAACGACGATCTGGGTAAAATATGGTTTGGGATGGGGCTGGACAATGCTGCTCTTGAAAAAGACGCGCTGAAGTCTAAGGCTATCATCAAAGGCATTGGCCAAACTACAGCTGAAACCGGCGCGCGAATGGAAAACTCGTTTAGCTCAGTCGGTAAAGGATTGGCCATGATTGGGGGTACGGCTGCAATCATGATGCTGGGAAAACAAATCCTCGATGTTACCGCAAAGTTTGAGAAATTCGGGATCGTCCTGCGAAACACACTGGGAGAAGCAAAAGGAACGGCTGCGCTGGACATGATCGCCAATTTTGCAGCCACTACGCCGTTTCAACTGGATGAGGTAACCGGGGCGTTTATCAAGATGGCCAACCAGGGCTTTGTCCCAACCCAGGCAGAAATGATCAAGCTCGGGGATTTGGCCAGCTCTACAGGCAAAGGGTTTGACCAATTGGCCGAAGCTGTACTCGATGCACAAACAGGCGAATTTGAGAGATTGAAAGAATTCGGTATCAAAGCCAGCCAAAATGGAGATAAAGTCACCTTCTCTTTCAAAGAGCAAAAAACCACAGTTGAAAATACCAACTCGGCAATACAGGCTTACATCCTGAGCCTCGGAACACTCAAGGGAGTTGCGGGAGCCAACGCTTTGATTTCTGCCAGCCTGACGGGACAAATATCGAACCTTCAGGACAAACTGTCCATGATGTTCAACAATATCGGGAAAGCCAATAAAGGCCTTCTTTATGACGCTGTTGGGGGTGCCTCTTCTTTGATAGACAATTACGAAACTGTGGGAGAGGCCGTGAAAGCCCTTATTGCAGTATATGGTGCTTATAAATTGGCCGTGATGTATGTCAACTATGAGCAAAAGATAGCGGCGGCGGCAAATTTGCTGGTTGCTGAGTCTAATGGTTTTCTGGTAGCCTCTGAGGCAAGAGTGATTGTAATGAAGGAACGCAGTATAGCAACACAAAAAGCTTTCAACGCTTCCGTGTTGGCCAATCCTTACGTTTTAGCTGCAATGGCTATTACGGCTCTTGGATTTGCCCTGTACAAAGTCATCACCTACCAGACTGATCTTGAAAAAGCGATAGGCAAAACAAATCTGCAGATCGAGAATGAAAAGGATAAATCGTCTCAGCTGTTCGCGGAGCTAAACAACGCCGCGAAAGATACTGACGAGTGGAGAAATGCAAAGCAGCGGATCATTGACCAGTACGGGACCTACCTGACAGCACAGCAGCAGGAAGCTTTAGGGCTTGGTAACATTAAAGAGGCACGGGATGCGGTAAACAGGGGCATTGAGTCTACGATCGCCCTGAAGATGAAAGAAGAAACGCTAACCGGTGTCAGCAATAAATTCAATCCGACGATTACCGATGAGTCACAACGGATCATTTCAAAAGTCAAAGATAAAGCCGGAGCGGACAAGGCGTATGAGATGCAGTTCAAGCTTGCTGACTTTGTTGAAAAATCTAAATCCGGTAAGTCAACAGAAGAAGAGGCTAAGGCCTTAAAGGTTGAACTTATGTCTCTTGTTGGCGGTGTTGATGGGGTAGGACATGCAACTTCAATGGCATCTCAGAATATGGCCGCTTTTTTTAATCGGGTTACCTCTGCAATCAGTGATCAAAAAAATGAAATAAAGTCCGTAACTGAAGCTTACGATAAGTACAACATCATAGCTAAGAAAGCAGCTCCAGAGGCGGCAGCCCCTATCCTTACCACCTATGCCGCACAAAAAAAAGCTCTTGAGGACCAGAAAAAGAAATTAGAGGCTGAACTGGCTAAAGCCAAGGTTACACCAGGCGAAGACCCAACAAAAAAGGTCGTCGAGATCCAGGGAAAAATCGACGCCATCAACAAGCAGCTGGGAACCAAGAAGACAAATGCTGACGATAAAAATTATGAGCTACAATTAAAAAAGGAACAATCCGACCTGCAAAGAGCTCAGGTTGATTTAGAACAATCAATCACTAAAGCAAAAATTGAGGCGATGAATGATGGGCTTGATAAGACCCTTGCTCAGAACCAATTCAACTACGAAAAAGAGATCGAGCAGATCAAACGGCAGAAAGAAGATGCCCTGACAAAGCTTCATGAACAAGAAAAGACCCTTTGGGAATCCAAAGGAGGTAAAGGAAAATTTACTCCGACTATAAGCTCTCTCACTCCCGAAGACAGCGCAAAATATGATACATTATCTCAACAAGCACGACAGGCTAAGACAGCTGCTGATCAGAAAGCATCTGAAGACGCACTCAAACAATATCAGACCTATGCTGAAAAGCGTATTGATATAATCAAAAAGTACAACAAAGACACTCAGGACGTTTTGGCAGCGGGTGGAACAATCGAAAATGTTAAAGAGGTCGAAAAGGAGATGAATGAGGCCCTGGCAAATCTGGATATGAGCCAGGACAAAAAAACCTCTATTATTACCCGCATGTTTGCTGACATGAGCAACAAATCAGTGAAAGAGATAAATAAACTGGTCGATCAGACAACAGAGTTTATCAACTTCCTTACTAATCCTGAAGGGTACAATGCCGCAGATGGTTCATTCTTTAAGGTCACTGAAGAGGAGTACAAAAAGCTTACTTCTGACCCGGAGAAAATGAAGGCATTTATTGACCAGTTGAAGAAACTGAAAGAAGAGTCACTGAATGTCACCCCTGCCTTGGGTGCGCTTGCTGAAAGCTGGAAAGAACTTGCTGATTCATTTAAGAACAGTGAAAATAATCCGGGAGATTTTGCACAAAAGCTCGCTGCTTTACAAGCAGTTGTGAGTAAGATCACCGCGGGAGTTGATCTTCTATCAGGTGCCTTTACAAACCTTGGTGAATCTACAGGATCTGATACTCTTAAAAACATAGGATCGACCTTAAAGGATATTAGCGACGTAGCAGGCAAAACGATGAGTGGGGCGATGACTGGTGCGGCTGTTGGCGGACCAATTGGTGCGGCTGTTGGTGCAGCTGTAGGATTGATTTCATCCGTTGCCGGAATCTTCTCAAAAGCATCAGCAGAAAGGGAAAAATTAAAGGCCCAGATAGCGGCTGATCAACAGGCAGAATTCTTTGGCGAGATCCAGATTAATGAAGAATGGCGTAAACGGTATGATTGGGCTAAAAAGATTGGGGAGGAGACGCTCAAGTACATACAAAGAGAGGGTGAAGAGCTAAAGAACCAATCAGCCAGTAATGCCGCAGACCAAAAGACCCTTTGGGATAAGTTGATGACAACCCAATACAAGGCCTCTGAACATTTCAAGAAAACAGGTTTGTTCGGCTGGGGAAAGGGTAAGATAGTGGCAGATTGGGCTTCTTTGGCCGGGAAAACATACGCAGAGATTGAAAAGCTGGCTGCACAAGGAAACCTGTCAACTGAAGGACAAAAGTATTTTGAAGCCCTAAAAGCGGCAAAGGAAGAAGGTGCAGACTTAGGGCAACAACAGATAGAATATCTCGAGTCACTCCGGGAGACATACACAGGATCAACTTATGATTCAATCGTCAGTTCAATTGTAGATGGATTCAAGAATAGTAAGAGAACGGTCGAAGATTTTGCTTCAACCTTTGAAGATTTAATGAGTACGGCGGTTACTCAGTCACTGAAACTCCTCAGCGAAGACGGGATCCGCAAGTGGTACGAAAGCTTCTCTTCACTATCCTCTGATAGCGATGGATTGACAGCCGCAGATAAAGCTCAACTGAAATCAACTTGGAATGATCTGATCTCTGGTATTTCAAAGCAGGCAAAGAGCCTTGAAGATATTACAGGAACATCACTAACGTCCACCACGGCTACCACCAGACAGGCCACATTAAAAGGGTTTGCTGCTATGTCACAGGATACCGGAAACGATCTGGATGGACGATTTACAGCAATACAAGGCCACACATTCAATATAGCCGAAGGGATGAATATTCTCAAAGCCAACAGTTCTCAAATGCTCCAACATCTTGCCGGTATCGAGACTAACACCAAGCGGTTGGAGGCAATTGAAAATAGTATAGGGTCTGTTAAGGCTGGTATTGACACCATTAACCTTAAAGGAATAACCCTGAAACAATGACAGGAAAACTTTACATAGACGGCATTGACGCATTCACGGCATACGGGGTATTTATCCTGGAGGGTGGATATGCCCAGTTTGTGAATTGGCCGTCATTAAAGGCTATTGACATAAATAGCTGGGCCGAGGAAGACGGTATTGAACCGGACTTAACCGCCCCCGTATTGGATTCAAGGGAATTTACGGTCAAATTTGGTGCGATAGGGTTAGAGGCAGACCCCGGAGGGTTTGTCTATCTGCTGACTGGTACAGGGGCTTACCATGATGTGTTGATAAGCGACCTTGGAAAAACTTTCAGGCTAAGGCTGGTTTCAAACCCGGACTTTTCAAATTATAGCGCTTTTTTTGAATTTAGTTTGCAGTTTGCAGACGACTACCCGCTGAAAGACTACACGCTATATGCAGCCCCGTCATCAGGAAGCGTCCCGTCATCACTTTATGATCTGGATGCAATAAACCTATCACAATACGGGATAAGGATCCTCGAAGGGTCACTGTCCGGCCTGTATAAAACCCCAACAGTAAAGGCGAACCTTCTTACAAACATATCATCAAAATCAGGGGCGACATACGATGGCCAAATCGTCAAGTTGCAGGAAAAGGACATCACGCTCAAATGTGCTTTGATCGCTGCCTCAATTACTGAATTTTGGGCTAACTATAACGCTTTGCTTTACGATTTCACCAGACCCGGAGCAAGGGAGCTTTATGTTGACGATCTCGGCGAATTGTTTCCTTGTTTCTATAAAAGCGCAACCGTGAACAGCTTTTCGTTGAGAGGAAAAGTGTGGTGTGCAATGAACATTACCCTGACAATCATCACCTTTACGCTTGGAGATACAGAATTTATCCTTTCGGCAGAAAATGGGGCGCTGATCTCCACGGAAGATGGACTATATGTAATAGACCTAAAATACAATTAACATGACAATAAGTAAAATAAAAGTAAGCGCACTCCCGGCAGCCAGCTCTTATGTGGGGTTGTCAGTCCTGGGCATAGATAGCTTGAACAACAGCGTCAAAGCCCCTATGTCAGTGCTGCAAGGGAACAGCGCTTATCAATCATGGTTGGCGCAGCCGGGCAACGCAGGGAAAACAGAAGCGCAATTTGTTGAGTGGATCAGGAGTGCAGCGGCGGCAGACGCAGCGGCAGCTGCTGCATCAAAGGACGCTGCTGCAATTTCAGAAGCCAACGCACTGGCATCAAAGAACGCCGCTGCTACTTCGGAGGCCAATGCATTGGCCAGTAAAAATGCTGCTTCAACAAGTGAAACTAATTCTGCAACAAATGCAACGACAGCAACTACACAGGCAGGAATCGCCACCACAAAAGCTGCTGATGCACTGGCGTCACAAACAGCAGCACTGGCATCAAAGAATGCTGCCGCAACATCAGAAACCAACGCTGCCGCAAGCGCAGCAACAGTAAACAGTATGCTTCCAACAGCAATGAACTTAGTCTATAATGAAAGGATAACAAATCGCAACACCGTCGCCCAAAAAATTACCGCAACGTTAACGCCAGTGAACCCAAGGGGCAACGTTCTTTTCCTCGGCGACAATCTTGCGGTTACGGTATTCCCGGACGGCGGGTTTGTGGTCAATAGGGTTGGACAAAGCAAAGTGCACTGCATACCTACAGACAACACATCACTTTACAGGACTATCACTATTGACGTGGTGGAGCCAGTTCTTAGAACAGTTGCGGCCACATCGCTTAGATTTTTAGCAAATGGTAATTTACGATTAACTTAATAATTTCAATATCATGGCATTAACAACAGATGAAGAGACGAAAGTAAGAACCATCATCACTGCGTTTGATGGTGGAAAGAGAGTTAACGAACTACCGGCATCGGTCACTGGAACGCCCTTTGAACTGATACTTGAGGTGCTGGACAAAGATGGCGAAACAAAACAAAGCGGGTTAGCTACTCTGCTGCCTTATGTGGAGGATCAGGTCAGCTACGGGGTAGAGATCGACACTGCCGTGACAGCATCGGCCTTAACACGGGTAGGATCAACAGACCTGCACAAGAGGCTGCCAATCCAGTCACGGATGAAGGGGTGCATTTTGTCAGATGCCGGGGTAGTCGTGCAATACCTACACCCGACAAACTGGAACGGGTTCACTCTTGATGGATCTCTTGGTCAGATCATGGTAGAGATACCAGACCACTACAGAAAGTTTACGGTAAATGGGACAAAGATACAAGCCAGGATCAGTGAATATCCGGTTCCCGGATACCACCTTGTGAAAAAGTCATACATCTCGGCCTATGAAGCAAGCATTGACAGGGTATCTGGAAAACTTTGTTCGCTGGTCAACCTTGCCGTGAACTACCGGGGTGGCGACAATACCGCTGCATGGGACGGAACATATAGGACGCTTTTAGGAAGACCCGTCACAAACATTAGCAGAACAGCATTCAGAACAGCAGCCCGGTTAAGAAATGCCGACACAAAGTGGAACTGTCAGGATTACAATGCTTACAAATCAATGTTTTGGCTCTACACAATTGAGTATGCAAACACAAACAGTCAGCTTGCTTTCAATGCAGCACTTGACGCCAATGGTTACAAACAGGGAGGCTTGGGCAATGGGGTGACCGATTGGGACGGAACATGGGGCACATGGAACTCATATAACCCATTCATACCGTGCGGACATACTAACTCATTGGGCAACCAGTCCGGCGAAGTGTCCTACGCTATCATAGGCTCTGACGGAGTAACCACAATCAAAACTGTGTTTGTAAACCGTTACCGGGGTGTTGAAAACCCGTTTGGCCACATCTGGAAATGGTTGGATGGTATCAATATCGAAGTTGGGGCGGTCAATTCAACGGTGTATGTTGCCAATGATCCGGCCAATTATAACGACAGCAATTACACGGGCTATACAAACAGGGGTTTGCAGGCCAGATCAGCCGGGTACATTTCAAAAATGCTGTTGGGCGAATTTGGTGAACTTATTGCCAGTGAAGTTTTGGGCGGTTCAACAACTGGTTGGTGCGACTATTTTTATGCAGACACAGTTGTTGATCTGCGTGGTGTTCTTGCGGGCGGGCATGCGGGTGACGGTGCGGCTGCGGGCTTCGGCTATTCGGAGACGATTAACGCTCCCTCGGCTGCGTCTACGTACGTCGGGTCTCGCCTTTGCTATATTCCGTAAGGCACCCCCGGCCTAAGCCGGGCGAAATCAAAAAACGTTCTTATCTTATTGAAAGGTTGATTGTTCCATCTGCGTGGTGTTCTTGCAGGCGGTAATGCGAATAACAGTGCGAATGCAGGCTTCAGCTATTCGAATACGAATAACACTCCCTCGAATGCGAATACGAACATCAGGTCTCACCTAGGCTTTTTTCACCGGAACAATGACCCTGCCCCTTGGCAAAAAATTAAATCACTCTCAAAGGTGTTGGTAGCCGTAAGGCGAAGGCTCCGAGTAAGTAAAGCAAAGAACAAAAGAATGAAAAGGGTAGGAAATTTATTTGAAAAAATTATCTCAGTGGAGAACCTCCAACTGGCCGATGAAAAGGCCAGACGTGGAAAGCTCCGTTCGTATGGGGTAATTCACCACGACAAAAACCGTGAGGCCAATATTCAGCGGCTTCATGAAATGCTCAGGGATAAAACCTACCGCACATCGGCCTATGAGGTGTTTAAAATTCATGATCCGAAAGAACGGGATATTTATCGGCTTCCATATTTTCCCGATAGGATCGTTCACCATGCGATCATGAACATCATGGAACCAATTTGGGTGTCCATCTTTACATCAGACACTTATGCCTGCATCAAGGAAAGAGGTATTCATGCAGCCATGCAAGGGGTAAAGAAAGCGTTGAAAGACGAAGAAAATACCATGTACTGCCTGAAGATTGACGTTCGGAAGTATTACCCTTCGATTGATCACGACATTTTGAAACAGATCGTAAGACGTAAAATTAAGTGTGCAGACACACTGGAGCTTTTGGATCACATCATTGACAGTGCCCCTGGCGTGCCAATTGGCAACTATTTAAGCCAATACTTCGCGAACCTTTATCTGGCATACTTCGATCACTGGATCAAGGAAGAGCTTGGAATAAAATACTATTTCAGATATGCTGATGACATGGTATTCTTTCACGCTGACAAGGCCTATTTACATGATCTATTGATTGATATAAATGGGTATTTGACCCATAGGCTGAACATTTCGCTGAAAAGGAATTATCAGGTTTTTCCGGTCGATGTTAGAGGGGTCGATTTCATAGGTTATGTTTTTCGTCATACACACGTTTTGCTCAGAAAGGGGATCAAAAAAAACTTTTGCCGGGCAGTAGTAAAACTGAACAAAAGGAAGGTTTCTGAAGCAGAATATAAACAGGTATTGTGCAGCTGGATGGGTTGGGCTAAACACTGCAACGCCAAAAATCTTATCAACAAAATCACAAAAAACAAATTTGATTATGAAAGCAATGTACGACTTACAGCCTGAGAAATACTCAGACAACGGAAACGGATCATTTACCTATAGGTGGGATATTTTACAAGTTGAAGTATCACAACAAGGAGGGACGATAGAGCTTAAATGGCAATGCAATGAAGTAATCGTTTGGGGTACCGTTACCAGAGAAAAGATCGTGGAAACTGTGATCAAAGAACTCTGGGGGATCAACACGGAGGCTAAGCTACTGAACGACTACAACGCCTTTGTCTTAGGTATTCTGCCCGTAGAATACAAGACCCGGTACGCCGATTTTCTGACAGCACGGAAAATAATCAAAGACCAGATCAACGCCGACTGTGCTACACTTGGTATAATATGAAAAAATTCAGCGAATTAGGCATTAAAATAGACGACGACCGGAAGATTTTCAACTGCAATCAGGTTTCAATCTCAGATGTGATCAATTGCGAAATTCAAGTAATTGACTTC
>SCLI03000080.1_pt1 | contig 14208 bp, 20 predicted proteins | sample 7268041 | NCBI WGS metagenome assembly SCLI03 (sample SAMN10721081, study PRJNA514188) | viral metagenome | isolation source: depth-stratified mine tailings core A | place: China: Fankou Pb/Zn Mine tailings | collected 2017-10 | reverse complement strand
GGGCGGAACGACCAGCGACCCGGTGAATGATATCCGGAATTGGAAGATGACCAACATCCAGCTTTCCGGAGTCACGCCCGATACGCTGATCCTGGGCGAGGATGCCGCGGCTGCATTCCTAAGCGATGACCAGGTCAAGGCGCTGCTCGACGTCCGCAATATGATGGTCGGCCAGGTGAACGTTCAGGACCTGCCCAATGGCGCCGAGTACATCGGGACCATCGTCGGTGTGGACATCTTCGCATACCCTGAGTGGTATATCGACGATGACACCGGGGTGGAAACGCCTATGATCGCAGCGTCGCACGCGATTCTGTTCGCCAGTGCCGCGCGAAGTCCCGAGTCCGCAATATTCTACGGCGCGTACTACGACGTCGCCAAGCAGCAGACACTCGTGGGTTCGAGGATCCCGAGGAGTTGGGTCGACGTCGGGGCGAACATGGAGTTCTACGAAGTGCTCAGCTTCCCTGTGCCCTACGTGCCGGACTCCGATAGCTGGCTGGTCGCGACCGTCGTCTAGGAGGTGATTCCGTGGATTATGTTGTGAAGTCTCGATTGAAGTTCAACGGCGAGAGGTTCGGCCCGGGGGATGTTGTTTCCGGCATTCCGAAGGCGGAAGTCAAGAGGCTCGTCGCTCTCGGGGTGATCGAGGGAGCCTCGGATGTTGTCGAGTCAGCGCCCGAGGAACCCGAGAGAAAATCGGAACTCGATGCGGCGGTGGATGCAAGGGCCGCGAGACGCGCTCGGGACAAGGCGACCAGGGAGCGGAAGAAGGCCGACGCCGGCGGGGAGAAACTTCCGCCCGGCATCGACCCGAATCTCACGGGAGGCGGCGGGGAATAAAAGCAGATTCTTCGTCGTGCCTCCTCCTGTTTCGGGAAAAGGGTTTCCCGAAACAACTGGAGGCTTGATGAGAACCGGCCGCCCCTTCGACAGGCTCAGGATGCTGCGTCTTGACAGGCTCAGGATGCTGGGTTATAGGACGACCAATACTTAACGGCTCGGGGTGACCCGGGCCGTAATTCTATCGCAGAAAGCGAGGAACATCATGAAGCGTATTCTGAACATCAACCCTCTTATTCTCGTCTTGGTGATCATCATCGCCATCGCGCTGCCTCTGTGGGCGGCTCAGAACGTGGTTACCGGCCAGAAGGTGGGCCGGGGCGGGCTGACCGTCAAGGGCGGCACATTAACAATGCAGACGGTCGCAGGCACAACGACGGCGACCGTGACGAGCGCGGGCGTGGCGACATTGCCATACGTTCCTATCGTCGCTGAAACCACAGCGGCGCGAACTGTCACCTCGGCCGATTTCGGCAAGCTGATCGCCTGCAGTTATGCCGGCGCGACGACCGTTACTCTCCCCGATCCGAGCGCCAGCACAGCGGGCGCGGTCTTTTTTATTGCTCAAACAGTTGATCAAAACCTCACAGTAGTGGGCGGCTCGACGGCGGATAACAACAAGATCATCGCTGATGGCGTGCTGACTACGGATAACGTGGCCTTTTCAACGAGCAGCCATAAGATTGGCGCAATGATGAGGGTTACGGGGATCAGCGCGACGAAATGGCTGATTACCGACGCCTCGAGCTGCGCGATGACGGTCGAGGCTGCTGACTAACGTAATCCACGCTAGCACGATAATGGAAGCCAACGGGGTCGCGCGAGCGGCCCCGTTGCTTACTTGGAGTATGGAATCGAGGACAGCATGAGGATGCGAATGAACGGGGCCGCTCTTGCGGTCCTCTTGCTTATCACTCTGATGCTCGCCTGGGCCTGCGTGCCCGTTATGGCGGCTCAGCAGATGGTCACGGCGATCAAGGTCGGCTCAGGCGGGATCACCACCAAGGGCGGGTCCATCGGCCTGTACAACGTCAATGGGACGCTGATGTGGCGGGCTGTCGGCTCGACCGGCAACCAGACCATAGGCGGCACTCTCGCGGTGACCGGCGCGACGACACTGACGGGCGCGGCGACTCTCGCGAATACACTTGCGCTGACGGGGGCTGCGACACTAGCAAGCACTCTCGGGGTCACCGGAGCCACGACGCTATCGAGCACGCTGAATGTCGTGGGTAATTCGACCCTGGCCAGCCTGGATATCGGGGGTGGCTCTGGCGGGTCCGGAATAACATTCACCGGGGCGGGGGCGGCAACATTCGACAGCGCCGTCATTGCATCGAGCACGCTCGCGGTAACCGGCGCGGCTACACTCTCATCCACATTGACAGCGAAGCGAGTTGTGTCAGCGGATGAGGGCGACGGCTCGACCACGATGACCGTCGCGGCCTATCCGAGCGGTTCGGTAATTACATGCGCCGCCGCAACGACGGCGATTGTGCTGCCGGCGCTCACGTCCGGCGTGACATACACGTTCATCATGAAGGGGGCGACCTCTTTCACGTTGACCGGCCCTTCAGCCTGTGTGATGTGCGATGGACAAACCGGAGCAGTGACTAATCTGGTGTGGTCTACCACGCCGTTGTACCTCAGTATCACGGTCGTGAGTGACGCGGCGAACTGGACCGTGACATCGTATACGACCGCGCCGGATAGCTCGAGTTAATACCATGGCCTTCCCGACCTCCCAGATGCACGAGACGATCACGATCTATCCCCGCACGGGCGTCGGGGCGTACGTGCCCAAGTTCGGCGCGAGTTATGAGGAAACTTGGTACATCGAACCGGGGTTCAAGACAGTGACCGACTCCAAGGGGCAGGAGATCGTATCGAGCCTGTTCGGACTCGGGCCCGCGGATAGCGCGCTCAATGTGAATGATGAGATTGTCTGGAACGGGCGGCGGTACCGCGCGATCGACGTGCAGCCGCTGAGGTTTGGGGGAGAGGCGCATCATGTCGAGGCGTATTTCGGGAGCGTGGCGGAATGAGCTTCTCGGTGAAGTTCGACGAGGCCAAGGTCATCGGGGATATGAATGCGGCGGCAGTCGCGGCGCTACGCGAGTGCGGCAAGGACCTGCTGGAGAAATCACAGAAACTCTGCCCGAAAGATCGGGGATTTAATGGCGGTCTGGTTTCGACATCCGAGGTCGAGGTGGACGAAGAGACGCTCACGATGCGCGTGCGCTACAAAGCGCCCCACGCCCATCTGCAGCACGAGAGAGTTCAAGACAAGCACAAGAACGGGGAGCAGGCGAAGTTTATCGAAGCCCCCCTTAACCAAAACGCTCACGCCTATCTTCGGAAAGTGGCCGATGCCATGGGCGGACGGGTTCGCCGCTGAGACGCGGCAGGAGGAATCATGGGACAGACACTAGCTGCAACCTTGACCGTGCGGGCAAGGAATACATACACCAATGCACTTGACCTGGCGAACGTCGTCGACTCATTCGATATGAGCTTCAGCGATACGCTCGCCAATGGCGCGGGGGCTAACCAAGCTCAAGTGGTGTGGCACGATAGGCGGTCGCTGCTCACCACGGCCACGGAGGAGCTTGACCTCGCGGGCGCATTGGTCAACGCGTTCGGGACTGTCACGTTCACGAAGATCAAAGGGATCATCATCGACGTGCGCACGGTCACCACGGGCTACAGGCTGCTGATCGGCGGCGCTGCGGCGAACGCATTCGAGACATGGCTCGGCGCGGCGGGCGATAAGATACGCATCGACGCCGGGGGCATGTTCTGCCTGACAAGCCCCGTCGACGGCTACACCGTCACGGCGGGCACGGGCGATATCCTCAAGATCGACAACCCCAGCGGCGGCACCGTGGAGTTCGACATCTACATCATCGGAACAGGCTCCGTCGCCTAGTCGGAGGCCGGATGTGATAGTTGAGGAGATCGCGCAATATCTCCAGTCATTGGAGATCGGGACCTTTGACCCTGCCGGGGTCATAGGCGACATATTCATCGAGACGATGCCCGATACACCGGACACGTGTATCGGGCTTTACACTACCGCCGGAATGCCGCCGGACACCAAAACGAGCATATCCCGGCCTTCCGTGCAGATCATCGTGCGGGGTAGCCGGGATCCACGGACGGCGAGCAGCCTGGCGACGCGGATTCAGGAAGCCCTGCACGGGCTTCACAGTATGACGTTTATTCCGGATGGCTCGCGAGTGATGCTGTGCTCAGCGCGCAATTCGGAACCGGTCTCGCTGGGGCGGGACGATAACCAGCGTCACGAATACTCGATCAACTTACAGCTCATAATCGGAGGTTCCTGATGGCAAACGAGGTCATCGGTGTGGATGTAATTGTTGAGATAGGCAGTGGGGCCACCACCGCCATCCTGGGCCAGCGCGGCGCGAAGCTGAGCGTGCCCAGGGAAATGATAGACCTCACGGTCAAAACTAGCTGGCCGTGGAAGACGGCGAAGCCGGGATTCATCAGTTGGTCGGTCGATTGCGACGGCCTGCTGATGGAGAAGACCAGCGGCGCGGCGAGTATCGCGCAGACGCTGATCGACGGCACGCTCGTCAATGTGGACGTGATCGTGGCGGATTCCGGGGAGCAGTTCAGCGGAACGGCGTACCTCTCGAACGTCGAGATCGACGGGCCTATGGACAAAGAAGGCACCATGTCCTGCAAGCTCGACGGCACCGGCGCGCTGACGCCGACATCGGGGGCTTAACGCATGAGTAACAGACGGACCTTTACAGCGGTCATCGGCGGCGAGGCGTATGAGATTCCGACGTCGATGGCCGTGCTCGAGGATGCGGAGAATGTGTCCGGCATAAGCGTGATCGACGCCATTGTGGAGGATAAACCCACATCCATCCTACGCGGCATCCTCTATGCCGGACTGAAGCGCAGCGGTATAGAGCAGATTGATGGTGAGCCGCTGACCTACGAACTGATCGGGGAAGTGTGTGATTTTGCCGAGACAGCCGCCAACACAGTAGCGTTTATGAATGCGGTGACACCCGTCTTGGGGGGCCAGGCAAAAAACTCACCGTCGGAGGGCCGCAAGAGACGCCCACATGGACAAAAATCCGCCGATGCGGCTACGGACTCCTCCGACTAACTCCCTGTGAACTTTGGGGCATGGCCTGGGCCGACTTCTGGGAAATCCTCGACGGGCGACTCTGGTGGCAGTTGCGGGAGCAAGGCGTGCCGGAGAAGCGCCAATATACCGACAAACAGCGTGCGGATACGCATGCATGGCTGAGCGAGCAGGCGAAACGAAGAGGCTTGATACATGGCTAAGGGCATCAACATAGGCGGTATATACGGCGAGTTTAGCCTGGATAACAAGGGCGCGAAGCAGGTACTCCAGCAGACCAAGGCCGAGATGGCCAAGGCCGCTGTGGAGATGCAAAAGTCCGCGCGGGTGAAGGTTGACCTCGAGCAATGGAAGCAACTTTCCAGCCAGATGCAGGCACTAAAAGCGCGGGCCCAAGAAACGCGCATGGCGCTGCTGAAGGCCGCTCCCGACAGCGAGGACGCCAAGAAACTCCAGGGCACGCTCGCCGGGCTGAACAAGCAGATCAAGCTCATAAAGGATTCCACCGGGCCGGCAAGAAAAGAGCTTGAGCGGTTAGCTAAGACCGCAGACGATTCGCTCAAGCGCGCCGGGGAACGGATGTCGGGATTTGGCAGGTCGATGTCGATGTTTGTCACGGCGCCCATCATCGCGGCCGGAGCCGCAATGCTGAAGTTCGCCGGTGAGATGGAGCAGAGTGAACTGGCATTCACAACTCTGTTGGGGAGCGCCGAGAAGGCGAAGACGTTCATCAAGGAACTCCGTGAGTTCGCTGCGGCAACCCCCTTTGAACTCCCTGGCCTTATGGACTCAAGCCGGAAGCTGCTTGCATTCGGGTTCGAGGCCAAGCAGATCATACCGATGATGCGCAGTATCGGCGACGCGGTTTCGGCTCTGGGCGGCGGCGAGGCGGAAATATCACGAGTAACGACGGCCCTTGGGCAGATGAAAGCCAAGGGAAAAGTGTCAGCCGAGGAGATGATGCAGCTCGCCGAACTTGGAATACCGGCATGGCAGATGCTGGCGGACAAGATAGGCGTGACCATCCCCGAGGCCATGAAGATGGCCGAAAAGGGCCAGATCAGTGCGGCACAGGGGATAGACGCGGTGCTGTCCGGTATGAGCACAAAGTTCGCCGGGATGATGGAGAAGCAGTCGAAGACTCTTCTGGGTCAGTGGTCGACCTTTAAGGACAACGCAAGAGCCGCGATGACGGACTTGGGGACTGCTATTATTCCGGCGGCTCAGGCGGCGCTCCAGGCTCTACAACCCTTACTGGGAATGGTCGGAAAGATGGCTCAGGCTTTCGCCGCGCTCCCCGGCCCGGCGCAGACCGCCGTGCTGGCATTCGCGGGAATGGCCGCCGCCGCTGGCCCTTTGCTAATGGTAATCGGCCAGATGGCGCAGGGCTGGAAGTCGTTTGTGGACGTGCTGGGAACCGTGCAAGATAGGCTAAAAAAGTCGGGAGGTGCGATGAAGAGCGCGAAGTCGGCTCTTGGCGGTTTGGGCGGCGCGCTGACTCTTGCCGCTGCGGGGGTTGCGCTCTTTGTTTATCAGGTGCAGCGAGTCGGCGCGGAAGTCGACCAGATGGCCGAAAAGGTATGGCGCGATAAGGATGCTGTCGACGCACTCAATGCAAGCTTGAGCAAATATAAAGAACAACTGCGCGGAGCTGATCTCCATAGATCGGAGAGCCAACTCCGGCAGCTTTACGACCAGCGCAACGAAGCGAAGGAACGCCTGAACAAAGTAGAGGCAAAGTCAAACTGGTGGAACTATGGCAGCGCCATGAATCGTGCCGCAGCTCACGAAGAGAGGGCCGAGATTCAACGTACATCGAAGCGGATTGAGGTGGTAAGAGAGAGGATTAAGGAGATCAAGGGGAACGGATCTGTGTATGGCGGCTCCATGAGAACATTGGAAAACGCTACTTCCACGCCGGTTGCCCCTGCCGCAGGCGCGCAGGCACAGCAGTTGAACTATATGCAGCAGATGCTGCAACGCATGGACACCCAAATCCAGGAACTCAAGAAAATCAATGCCCCGGCGGTGTCGTCGTGAAAAGCAGATTCCTCGACTGCGCTCGGAATGACGGAACGGCGGTGTCATCGTGATTTACGGCGAGCGGACACGGCGGGAACTGAATCACGACGAGAAGGGTCTCACCGGCAAGATCGTGTATATCTGCGACTGGACCGACATCGACCCGGCGCCGATTGCCAGCCTGCCAAAGCGCGGCGACGCGTGGCCGGACAACGCATACTTGCGATGCGTGCATATCAGCGCCAATGAGATCGACTACAACGTCGGCGAGTATACGGCATACTACTCCACCGAGCGGCAACTAGCCGAGGAGTTTTGCGAGGTGTCGCTCGACTACGGCCTCGAGACGGGCGACTATACCGAGGGCTGGACATGGGAGACCGCCGGCACGCCGGTGACCGATCAGATTCCGACATCGAGCCCCGTCGGCATCTATACGATTCGGGTTCGCGAACCTGGACCGCCGGAGGAGAAAATCCTCGAGGCGATGAACAAGGTCAACTCCAAGGTGTTCCGAGGCTATGCCGTTGAGAACATGCGCTTCGACGGCGCGTCTACATCCGAGAGCTATGATATTAATGGCGATATCATAGCCGTCGCCACCACTTATAAGTTCACCATTCGCGACCGCAGCCACAACCAGGCTTGGCGAAAGAAGCTTCAGGCGCTCGATATCGACGGGAACCCCATCGTTTGGCAGCACATCGACGCAGGTGAGCCGTACTACACAACGGACTCGGCAAAGATCGGCACGCCCGTATGGGTGAATCAGGTCACCGGCCAGGAGGCGTATGTCTCTGGGACATGTGGCTGGGACAAGCCCACGAATGGCGGAGCATATCGATACGGCACATGCGACTTCGCGGCGGTGCTTGGGCTGCCGAAGAAAATCGGTGACGGCTGATGGGTATAGGTGATACTCAGGCTCATAAGCGTATCGACCTTGTCGAGGCGCGGCTGCGGCGATTGGAGAACATAACCGGCGGGCCGGGGGTGACCGTTCAACCGACGCCCGGCGGGATTGCGATATCGGTGAAGCAGCTTCCGGGCGGCACGGCTCGCAAGGAGAGCAATTCGGGGGGCACGCCGCAGGACCTGGCGCACGTGCAGGCGACGAGGGACACGGACGATTGGGCCAAGGCCACCGACCGCTGCCCGGTGACGGTGGAGGTTGTGACGGATATCGAATATAACAAGACTGATCACAAGCTCACTTTCCGCACGCGGCTCTTCACATACGACAAGGGCGGCAACCTGGTCTCCATCGGCCAGGAGTCCGACCCGCTCACCCTCATCACAACCGCCGTCGCGCATACGTAAGGAGTTGAGATTGCCTGACGTTTCGATTGGCTCTACAATTCCACCCAAGCGGTCCGTCTGCCTGGCGTATTACTGCGCATCGCACGGCCGGTTCACGGCGCGCGAGGTGTTTGTTCGTGAGCACGGACGCGAGCCTGATGTGCGAGAGCTATTGATGGGGGCCGGAGATTCGGCGCATTGCCCGAAGTGCGGGCGGCGTTGTCGATGCTGCTGCAGAAGGGTCGTGCCTGATGGCCGTTATTAGCCTGGGGACAACAACGCTCACCCGAACGATCTCCGGGACGGTCAAGTGCAGGCTGCTTTCCGGGTATCCCACCGTGGACGCGGTATGGTGTGACGCTCCGCCAGTGTACTACGCGGATGCCTATGTAATAACGGGCTTCCTCGGCCAGTGGGTGGCGTCCATCCAGCCGATGGGATTGATGAATGTCGAGATCAAAGCGGAGTTCGAGGCGCTCGAAGAAACTTTGACCTGCCCCGAAATGCTCACGACGCCGAATATGCGATGTCACCTATGGGCGTATCTGGACTATGTCGACATTCCCGCGCCCAGCTATACCCATCGCATTGAGATCGGAACGTTCGATTTCGTCAGCGGGATATACGCAGGCATCGACGAAAACGATTCGATCAGTTGCTCACTTACGGTTGAGATCCCGGTCGAGATATTCGCGGAGACTACCGAGGCATCGGCTCTAACAAAAATATGGCGCGGACACACCGGACAATCGCCATACGGCCTTTCTCATAGTGCCGAGGTCTACTATGTGCCTACAGGCAATTGCACGATCACTCAGGTTATGGGTGCATTCAGCAACGAGATAGTGATCGAGCGGCCCACGGACCCAACCGAGCGCGCCGCGTGGGATGCTCAGTTCGTGCAAGGGCTTGGGGAGGGTCAGGTAGATATTACCGAGTGGACCGCCCTGCCTGAATTGAGCTGGTGGACCTATCCGTTGGAGGATGGCGTCCCCGTGGCTGTCGGGACGGTGGCATTTACGAACTTTCCTTCCGTAGTTGGGCTTGCCCCGAATCTGAGTGGGACTCTCGGCGTTGGCGGGTTCACCATCAACGACTCCTTAACCGTGGTGGGCGGAGTTATAACATTCAAATCCACGGGGGCGGTCGGCAACTCGGCTACTGCTTCCTCCTACGCCACCCTGACCTTGCTGACCGGGGCGCTTACATATACGCACTCGGGGTATGTCTATCACCTCAACGGTGATCCTGTGTCGGGGATGACTATTGAGATTGGGGAGTCTGCAACTCCTGCGGTAACCACGAATACGAATGCCAGCGGCTACTTCTCGACATCTCGGACGTTTGACGGCCAGTGGAGCGTCTATCTCTCTCTCGATGACAGCAGCGACAGTAAAAACGATCTCCCGAGCGTGCACGGGCCGGATGTAATCACGAATCTTGCGGCGACACGCAATCCGTGGTTTCCGAAGGACGAAACCCTGCCGGACGATGATACCACATGGGGGGTCAATTTCTCCGGGCACAACGATGGGCGTATCGACATCAATTCTCCGGTGACGCTCGCGGGGGTAGGGACCAACATCCTACAGATCTCCGCGCCCTACACGAAAGTCGTGCACGATTTCGACACCTCCGGCTGGTCGGTCTCCGGGGGAACTGCAGACCTGAGCATCGAGGGCGGCAAGCTGAAGGTCGTGGTGACGAGCGGCACGCCGACGATCACAAAGGATTTCTCCGCGACATCCACGACGCTCGCGGGCGCGCGGTATGCGGACATAATCTATACCGCCGACGATACCGAGGGGATACAATGGGAGGCGTGTGGGCATCAGTGGAATATCTCCCCGACGAGTTACCGTGTCGATCTGTCCGCGCCCGACAGCCTCGATCTAGTATCCGACACCACGGCCGCCGCGCTGAATAACCCGACCGCGCCCTGGGCCTGGGGGGTGCGGAACCCAGGCACGATGAAGCTGATCGGCTTGCGGAACGGCAAGACATACTATTTCGACACGATCACCCTCAAGCGGCTCACCGAGGCCGAGGGTGGGTCGCTCGATGTCTATATCTACGGCCATGGGCCGTATGTCGGGAGCATCATCGGCGATGATCGGGAGTCGGATAACTACCTGACGACCATGGTCGCAGAGCCTGACCCGCCGAGGGAACTGATCGACGTCTACGAGCAATCGGGGATAGTGCTGGTTGATGGCGTGGTGGCCGCCGAGTTATGCTCAATGCACCGCTGGGAAAGCCCAGGCTCCCCGAGCACGGTCTGGTATCACGAAATCCTCTCGGTCAATGATGACCGGTTCCTGACACCCTTGAGCGGGATGGTCGAGAAGAGCTATCCCACAGGGACGGGGACCGCATACGGGACATATCTGACGCCCGGCTGGTATCACGGCCATGACTCTGTATCGTTCAGCGCAGTCGGTTACCTCGGGGCAATATCCCTGCCGCTGGAATATCCGGTGTATGCATTCTCGTTGACCAAGTGGCTCAAGGGGCATTCGATCATTCGCGTCATAGACCCGGGAGGGCCGCCTGGAATCACGGACATCATCCACCGGAAATACATCCGCGATGGGGGTGTAATGCTCTCCGAGGAGACCCTGCAAACCGACCCCAAGGGGTTTGTGGTTACCGGCCCGTTGGACCAACCACATTCGGAGTCGTGGCAAATCACTGATATCGCCTCGGACGGCACATGGGTCGTCGTCGGGAGCAAACTCTACAGCGCCGCGAGCTACGTCGGGTGCTCGCTCTGGTTTGGTCTGTATGAGATCGGAGGCCCAGATGGTCGATTTAAGACCGTCGCTTCTATCGACGGCACGCATCTTGTGCTGGACTCCGCGCTGCCCGCGGTAACCGGAGGCTATGACACCTACATCGACAGCTACTGCTATCCGCTGGATGACTACGTGCATGAGTTTGAGGTCGCTCATGTGAACGAGGGCGCGCTGCTGTGCGCTGCCTCGGACGGTTCACTTCTCTGCGCGACATCGGGCGGAGATTTGCTCTACGGTTCATACGACCCCATCGTCGCGGCGATGCAGGTCCGGAACCATGCCCTGGCCTTGGTCACAATAAAGCGGTGACATGCTCACATATCTAGTCGGCCTCGGCGGCTGCCGGGGCTATTCTATTCAACCGGAGGTTCCTGTGATGCAATCTCTTCTGTCACACCCCGCGCTTGTATCTATCCCGGCGGCCGTGGCCGTGATCGTGGCCACCGCGATGTTTATCAGCGCCATGAACCGAATGGGTACGAGTCGCGACAGCGAACGCGAAATTCATCTAAGCACGATCATGCGAATGAGCGAAGAGTTTTCGGAGTCGATTCGACAACTCAACGAAAGTCGCTTGGCGGAGCACAAGGAAATGATGGAAGCTTACCGGCAGCAGAGTTTGTGCATGCAGGAGATGGTGTCCACGTGCAGGAGCGCACGTGAGAAAGGACCGCTATTATGAAGACAAGAATACCCGCGGCTATAATGACCTTTCTGAAGTTCATGATCTACTCCACGGCCGCCAATCTGGCCACCACAATGCCGTCTCACGACAACCCTCTATTTTGGAAGCTCTTCGGGGCCAGCCTTGTGGCGGCGCTCATCAAGGCGCTGCTGACCTACGCGACAACGGCGGCGCAGCCATGAACGTCTTCAGGAAGGCATGGCGCTGGATTAAGGGCGGGCGCACGGACGCGCAGACGGTGTTCGGCCTGCTGATCGCGGTCATATCCTCTAAGCAGAGGACTCAATTGCGCCGGGACCTATACGCCGTCCGGCAGGCGGTAGAGATAGCGTCGCTTGCCGAACCAAACTCGACGCAGGTCATACAGGCGCGGGAGTGGGTTGACGGCGCGTTGGAGGTGCTGGATTGAAAAAGTTGTGGGACGCCATCGGACATCTACTTGACTGGCAAAGGAACAATTCAGGCAACACGAAAAACCGCTGCCTTGAGGCGGTGCGCTATGCCCTGAAAGAGGAGGGCTTGAAATTGCCCGTCTCCAACGTTGACTATAAGGGCATGCTCGCCATCGACAACGGCAAGACACTCGCGGCGAATCCCGGTCGGTGGGGGTGGAAGCTGCTGGGCACTTCGGCGAAGGTGCTGCCGCTGGATCGGCCCTGCCTCGTGTACTTCAAATTGTGCGCATTCCTGCCCAAGTATATGAGGTTCGCCGGACACATCGCCATCTACAAGCCGAGCACCAACGTCCATGTCGCCAACACGAAATACACCATGAGCCTCTGGTGGCGCTGGCGCGTGGCGTATGTGTTTCTGCCGGCGGATGATTAGGCCCCGTATTTACCAACGGCCCCGGCGGGTCTTACTCCTTTCGCCCGCCGGGGCCGTCTTTCACTTCTGCATTCGAGCTTCGATATCCTCGCGCAGAAACAGCCTGACGTATTTTGTCGCGTAGACTGCTCGCAGTTTCCCACGACGCTTCAAGTCGTCAATGTTCTGCGTTGAGCAGCCCAACATGGCCGCAGCCTCGGCGGACGTCACCAGATTCTTATCCAGGAACTCGAAGAGCTCCTCTTTGCTGTTAATCCTCATTGCCTTTACCCCTGAACACGACAACCAGATTCAAGACCACCGCCACGGCGATCAGGCCGAACTTCACCCAGTCGAGGGTGCTCGGATTCTCGAAGTCGTCGAACTGCATCAGCACGAGCACCGCCAAAATTATTGTTATCATCCCGTTTTTCATGGTATAATGCGGTAGGTGTGGGGAGGGTTTCCCCTCCCCGGTCTTTAGGACTTCTTGGTTTTCTTGGTCAACTGTTTTATCAACGTTACCAGCGTGAGAACAGCAACCCCGATCTCCAGGAAGTCTTTTATTTTACCTACCACCCTTTCACCTCCTTTCTTTGTCCATCGACATTATAATTATACCCGACTACTTGTAGCCTGTCAAGTAGTTGCGGCAATTTTTTTCAACTTTTTTGCTTGACTCGTTTCCTCCTCCCGAGTTACCATGCGAACAAATGTTCTGTTGCAAGGAGGCATTATGTCTGCTCGACTTCGCTCTCCCATTCAATGGTTCGGCGGCAAGGCGCTCATGGCCGGTAAGCTCCTTCCCCTCTTCCCCGAGCATCACACCTATTGCGAGCCTTTCGGCGGCGGCGGCTCGCTGCTTTTCACCAAACAGCCCAGCCCGATCGAGGTCTACAATGATCTCGACGAGGATTTGGTAAACCTCTTCCGAGTGCTCCGGGATCCCCAGCAATTCCCCGACTTCTATCATCGCGCCTGGCTCAGCCCATACAGCCGAGCGGAGTACGACTTCTGCAAGCGACGCCTCAATGAGGACCCCGACCCCATCGAGCGCGCCAGGCGGTTCTTTGTGCTCGCCAGATTCAGCTTCAGCGGCGTGATCGGCAATAGCTTCGGTCTTAACGTGACGGCGAGCACATCCGGCAGCGCCGAGAAGGCGGTGGCCTATCGCAACGTCTTGTGCCTCCTCCCGCTGATCAGCGAGCGCATGTCGATGGTGGAGGTCGAGTGCCGGGATTTCCGCAAGGTGATTGAGTGCTATGATACCGAACGGACGTTCTTTTATCTCGACCCTCCATACCTGCCGGAGACGCGGAAGTCGGGGCGGTATCGATGCGAACTGACAGCGGAGGACCATAGGGAGCTCGTCGAGATTCTCAAGGGCATCAAGGGAAAGGCGTTGCTATCCGGCTATCCCAACCCCCTGTATGACATGCTCGGCTGGGAAACGCGGACCTGGGATGTGGACTGCCGTGCGGTCGGCGCCACCCGAAGAGGCGGCACCCAGGGCGCTGGCGGACGCGGGGAGAAGCATCGGCGGACGGAGTGTGTTTGGGCGAACTATAAAATAGCGAAATAGACAAATCACGCTGGTTTTGCTGGGCCAGCCGGATTCGCATCACGCAGGC
>SCLI03000064.1_pt1 | contig 14280 bp, 15 predicted proteins | sample 7268041 | NCBI WGS metagenome assembly SCLI03 (sample SAMN10721081, study PRJNA514188) | viral metagenome | isolation source: depth-stratified mine tailings core A | place: China: Fankou Pb/Zn Mine tailings | collected 2017-10 | reverse complement strand
CTTCGAAAAGAACGCATTGCTCAAGGGCGTTGCCTAAACCACAAGGGCTCTGCTCTGACTCGCTGGCCTCCACACTCGTGGAAGCCAGGAGTAAGGGCGGAGGCCGAGATTAAAAATAAATTCATTTACCACTTCTATGGCTAAATTCAATTCACACATCAAATCCCTGCGGATCGTCCTCAAGCCGGCACAGCCGGTGTTCGAAGGTGGTCTCAAGGTCGGCGACACTCCGGGCAAGTACGCTCAGTTCGCCGAGGGCAAGTTCGAAACGAAAGACGAGGAGATAATCGAGAAGCTCAAGTCTTTGCCGACATTCAATGTGGACTTCTGGGAAGTCGACGAGGGTGCTGGAGAGAAAACAGACGATCAGCCTAAGGCCGAGGGCGATCTTACAAAGCTCACCAAAAAGGAACTTCAGGCAATGGCCACCGAGAAAGGAATCGACCTTGACGGGTCCGAGACCAAAGACCGCCTGATCGAACTTTTACAGCAAGAGTAAAGCGGCCGAGTAAGGTCGATTAATCCAAAAACAAACTTATGCCAATCGTATCTGCTGACTTAAAAGAATATAAGTCGTCCGCAACAAATAGCGACGGTGCTGACATTTCTGCGACCGAAGTCGTGGACAACACCGATAACAACCTCTTTACCGACATCACCGGTGACGAGGCGGCGGCCGGCGGTACGGAATACCGAAAAATATTCCGAAAGAATACCCACGGCACGCTGACGTGGCAAAACGTGGTCTCGTGGCTACAGAGCCAACCCACCAACGCCGCTCTCTCATTCGGCTTCGGGATCAACCATGCCGATGATGCCGACGGTGCACAAGGAAACATGTCGGCCTTCGGCGCAAACGCAGTTGCGGCTGTTGTTTCCGATGGTGCTGACGTAAGACAAGTAACGGTCGTCGGCGAGGATGCTTCGGGCAACCGCCAAACCGAAACTCTCACCTTAAACGGCACCACCGAGGTCGTGGGTGCTTTGACCTTCTCCAAACTCTACGGTGCATATCTGAACTCACTCTCCGCATCCCGAACCGTAACCATCCGGCAAGGATCGGGAGGAACGACCAGAGGCACCATCGCACCAAATAAAAAGATCAGTTTTATCTGGTACGGCAAAAAATATTCCGGAGGTTCTGTCGTGAACGCCGAAGGTGGCGACATGGCAAGCAAAGTGGCCGGAATAAAAAACGGCGACGTTGCACCTGCCGGAAACTTCGGATTGTGGTATCGCCTGACATGGCCAGCTGGTGCTGGTGCTGTCACAGCCAACTCAACCCAAGTGAAATCCGAGGGTGACACTGCCGCTTAAACTCTATGAGCACCACCTTCCTGCAAAAGAAAAATAATGCCAAGTCGACGCTTGCAACGGTCGGCGGAATTAACAATTCCGTGACGGCATTGGACGTCCAGTCGGGAGATGGTGCAAAGTTTCCAGCCGTGCCTTTCAACGTAACGATTTATTCCGATGCCACAGGGCCGGAAAACGGAGAGATCGTGAAAGTCACAAGCAAAGGAAGCGGCGACAACTGGACGATCGCAAGAGCGCAGGAGTCGACAACCGCTCAATCGTGGGCGCAAAACACCAAGATCGAACTCTTGGTGACAGCAAAGCTTTTGCAGGACTTGGACACGGCAGTCAACAATCTTGAGAAAAGAGTGCAGGTCGTCGTGGCTACCGACGGGTCCGGCGATTACAACACCGATGGATCTGCCGATAACGTGGAAATCCAGCAAGCGATAGACAGTCTGCCTTCAGGAGGCGGCATCATTCTGCTCAAAGCCGGAACGTACACGATAAACGCCACGATCAACATCCTCAAGAACAACGTAATCTTCCGAGGCGAAGGGAAAGTGACAAAAATTTTCCTCGCCAACAGTTCGAACGTAAACATGCTCTATGTCGGCAATGGCACGACCATTGCCAACGACTGCGTGGTCGAGGATATATTCTTCGATCCGAATGGCGCAAACCAAACATCGCTCGGTTCGGCGGTCTGCATTTACGGATCATCCGGAACCAAGGCCTTGAGGAATATCATCCGAGGATGCCGGTTCACGAAATGCCAAAACGACAACGTAAAACTCATCTATGCCGACAAAAGCATCGTGGCCAACAACATCTTCGATGAATGCACGAACGGTGCTGGACTGGGAATTTTCTCAAGTTCACAATCCAACAACGTGAATGAGAACGTATTCATCCACTGCACCTACGGCGTGTACTCAAACAGCCACTACAACAACATTGCCGGCAACGTGTTTGTCGATAACACCTACGGCGTATGCCTGAACGGCGTGGTCAATTGCAGTGTCTCCGGGAACTGGTTCGGAAGCGTGTCTTATTACCAGACTGGCGTCTGGCTGGCTGGTGCATCGGCACGACACTCGATAAGCGGCAATACTTTCTACCAGCCTTACCGAGCCGTGCTTGGAGATGCCAATACCGGACTCTACTCGAATGTCATTAGCGGAAACAGCATCCATCTCTCGAACCAAGAAGCGATCTACCTGCAAGCCGGTGCGAACCAAAACAACATCACGGGAAATACCATAAGGCAGTCGTCTCTCCACGCAATCAGGATCAGAGGATCAAAGAATGTCATCTCAAGCAATGTTCTGAGCGACAACGGTGCAGGCGCGAACAACACCTACAGCGATATTTTTCTGGATGACGACGGCTCGACCTTCTCGACCTACAACGTGGTAATCGGCAACAACTGCCAAGCGGCCGGCGCCAACAAGGTTGCCTACCACATCAGGGAAAACGCCGCTGGTGACGATTACAACTTGGTCATTGGAAATATCTGCAAGGACGGCGTCACTGCCCAAATCAGCATTCAAGGTGCTAACTCCGTGCGAGGTACAAACATCCCAGCATCGGGATAACGATTATGTTTAACACTTACCGACTCAATTCAGTCCGATTCAACAGCACGAGCTCGAAGCCCGTAGCACAGGCCGTGAGCTACGTGCTCGACGTGTTCGGACTGATCGCCAAACCGGTAACGTACCTCATCGACCAGTTCCAGCTCGTGCTTAGCAATAAAACTTATAAGCTCGACATCACGAACCTTGCGACAAGAGCTATCACATACCTGTTCGATGAATTAGTGCTCGCATTAAAACCTGTTGCCTACGTGCTCGATATCAGGAATCTTGCAACCAAAGCCCTGACTTATGTGCTCGATGTAAAAAATCTGGCACTGAAATCAGCACAATACCTCTGGGATCAGACAGTGCTTGCGACCAAAGCAGTCACGTACCCGTTCGACATTATCTGGGGTGCAGTGCTTGCCACGATCTACAAACTGGATATCCGAAATCTTGCAACAAAGACAATCCGATATCCATTCGACATCCTGATTACGCTGGGGAGATCAATAACGTACAAGTTTGATTCGTACCTCTCGGCCATCAGACAGACTGCTTATAAGCTCGACATTCGAAATCTAGCAACCAAGATCGCAACGTATCTCATCGACATTGGCGGCGTCGTGGCCAGAATCGAAACGTACAAGCTCGACATCCGGAACCTGACCAGCCGAACGATGAACTATGTGATGGATATAAATGCTCTTGCCGGCAAAGCATGGCGGTATGTCCTCGACATCAGAATCCTTGCCGCCAAATCCGAAAGATATCTCCTCGATATCCTGAATGCCGTAAACAAGAACGTCACGTATGCCTTCGACATTTTGCTTCATGCCTTACAGCAGGTCACTTACGCATTCGACGTAAGAAATCTGACCGCAAAAGTGACTGCATACCTCATCGATATCCGGTCCCTAATTGCCCGAACCCTGACTTACAAACTCGATATCCGAGGACTGGTGCTTAAAGCAATGAGCTATGTCCTCGACATCAGAAGTTTGATTGCCAAATCCATGACTTACGTGATCCGGATATTAAGCCATATCACCAAGTGGTGGGCGTACAAGTTCGACATCCTGATCACCCTCGGCAAGCAATGGACGTACCGGTTCAATCTCCGAGTACTCATTGCCAAAGCGTGGGTCTACGTGTTCGACATTTGGAAAATTCCCGAGGGAGTAAAGATCGCCATCGAATTTATAAGCGCCAAATTATCGGTGCTCATGCTCTCTGCGAGAGAAACGCTGGGACTCGTGAATGCCAAAACCGACATTGAGGTCAAAACAGCCCGGCAAGAGGAACCGCTCATGACTGCCAAGATCGATGTTTCTCTGCCAAGCGATAAAAAAGACATAAACCTATGAGCGTAAAAATTGTTCAAGATGATACCCGTCCTCCACTGGAATTCACCCTCACTCAAGACGGTGCGCCAGTGGATCTCACCGGATGCACGGTGAAATTCTACATGAAGGACGCAACCTCCGGATCGGTAAAGATAAGCGGCGCAACCTGCACCATTACCGATGCCACAAAAGGAAAATGCAGGTACAACTGGCAAGCATCAGACACGAATGCCGCCGGAAGCTATGTGGGAGAGGTCGAGGTCACGTTCCCAGACGGAAAAATACAAACCGGGTACAAGCAAGTGTCCGTGACCATAAGAGCCGATATTTAAAGCTATGAACCGAGGACAAATAAAATCCGCAATTAAAAACGAGGTGGATGACCAAACCATCGATGATTCGCTTTTGAACACGTGGGTGCAGAAAGCGGACGAACGGGTGCAGACATGGCGTCCGCAAAATGACCGGGATCAGACCTTTGACTATTGGGATTATTTAAAGACCGAACAGCCCTATACGACCGTTGCGAACCAGAATAAATATCCGGTCCCTGACAATTTCCGTGCCTTTTTGGAATTAAAGATCGGCACTGACACCAAACCGTACTCGCTGATCGACTTCAGAAAGCGAAGCGACTATGCCGACCATGCCGCATATCTGCTCGGCGGATACTTTTATCCGATCGCAACGCCCACCGCAGACGGTGATGCGATGAATCTGGTGTTTGTGCGTATCTGCGATGACTTTGCCTCCGACAATGACGAGCCAGAGGTCGAGAAACTCTACCATCAGGCCTATGTCGAGTTGGGTAAGAAAATGTACTACAACCAGCAGGGCGACACCGAGCTGGAAAACCAAGCCGAAAATAACTTCGAGCGGATCATGCTTGGCAAATGGCGAGACCAAGAGATTGCCAGAATGGCGGCGGCTTCCGATCAGGCCGATATACCAAGAAGCAGTCTTGTATAAAATCTATGTCACTACCGAAAAAAATTTGGCAATCGTCCCGTTTTCACAAAGGCATATCAAACCTGAATGCCGAGGGTACGTTTTGGTTCTCGAACGGTCTGGAGTTTGATCAGAATCCGCCGTACCTCAAAGTGGCAAGCAAGTTTTTCAAAGAAAGCGACAGCGTGAGTGTACCCACACTAAACCAGCCGTCGTACATGTGCTATTTCAATTACGCCTACTACGCCGTGAACCATGATGACGGCAAAATTTTCCAAAACACGTATGCCAGCTGGTCGGAAGTGCATGACAGCTCAAACATCTGGGGTGGAAGCGGTATGTACGCCGATAACGATTATCTTTACTACGCCGGAAGCACGTGGGTTGGCAGATACGACAAGACAACATGGGTGGACAACTGGCAGTCGTTCAATGTCAACACCGCCTTTGATGACGTGCCGATCACAAAATTCCTGAAATTTATCTGCTTCGGAAATAAAAATTATTTGGCAACGTGGGATACCGGTGCCAGCTCGTGGAATCCGGGACGACTCACTCTGCCTGCCGGATACGTGATTATCTGGCTTGCGCCGCTAACCGACTATCTGATTATTTCTGCCCACCATCCGACATTCGGGTCAGCTTTGTTTTTCTGGGATGGTTACTCGCAGACCTATAACCGTGTTCTCCAGCTTACCCAAACGCAAAGCCTTGCCGGAGTCGTGGATAAAAATATTTTGTATTTCCTCACAAGAGACGGCTGGATTTGCCGCTTCAACGGATCAGGCATAGAAAAACTGAATCGTTTTCCTGACATGGATAATGCCGATTACATTTCCCTGAAAGCAGAGTGCATGAAAGTCTACCAAGGCCTGATTTACATCGCCAAAGGATCAAACACCTACGATGTCAGCCGCCGAAATCAATTCTGCGGCATCTGGTGCTACAACCCGAGCACGAATGCACTTTATTTCAAACATCGGCTCTCAAATAATGCGGTCAATCACGTCACTCCGGGAGTCGCCGCAGTCTACTGCCTCTATGTCGACAACACCACGATCAGAGTTGGATACACCGATGGAAGCAAACACATCATCGACGTAAACCACGATACCGGAACATTCCGACCCTATGACTTCGGAGCGTATTGGATCAGTCCATTAATCGACAATGAACCGTATCTCCGCAAACGATGGAAACAGATGATCCTAAACTTTTTCAAGCCGATGCCGAACAGCAGTTTTGCTCGCTTCGAGGTGAAATACAACATAAGCGAGCAATCAATCAGAGAGGTTCGGTATGTGAACAGCGGAAGTTACGACAATTTCACGCTGTCGTACATCAGCAGTTCGTATGAGGTCGGCGATGAAGTAATGATCTTGGCCGGTCCAGCCGCCGGACAGATCAGGCACATCAAGAGCATCGACATGGCCACAAAGACGATCTATCTCGATGAGACCCTTTATTACATCGGCGGCTCGCAAGGTTATCTGCAAGCCGGAGATTACGTGGCAATTACGCCGTTCAAGCGTCTCGGCACGATCAAGGGAAACGATAACCCGAGCAAGGTCAATAAGATGCTTAGGTTCAATGCGAGGTCGAAAAAAATACAGTTCAAAATCGAACTGTGGAGTAACTCCGGATACGGAGGCGAATGGGACATGGGGTTGAGGGATGTCTCTGCCGTTTACGTTCCGGATCGAATAATCAAATAACACTATGCCCGAAGAAATAAATTCAACAATCGATATGTCGTCAGCGGCACAGGAAACTGCGCCGGGAATTGCGACACCGGCCGTGCCGGCACCGGATAAACAGCAGGACGGCAAATTCAAGCTGGAAAAGATTGATGCTGAGAACGTGAGAAAAATCGACTCACGCACCGACACGACCGTGATCCACATCCCAGCTCTCGAACAGCACAAAGCTGAACTCGAGGATCAGATGAGCAAGATGCAAGTACAGCTCGACCAAATAAACGAGGTCTTGGCCGAGTATAAAAAACTTCCGTAAACATATGGCCGACCAAAACCAAAACAACCAGCAGTTTGATCCGCAACTGGGGTCGATATTAAACCTCCTGCGCGACATCCCGATATTGAATACGGCACCGACTGACACGCCGAGAACGCCGATCAGCTTTGCCTTATACGACAGCGGCGGCGTTAGGCGGTTCTACATTTTCTTCAACGGCGCATGGAGGTACGTAACGCTCACATAAAACTATGGCAACGATAACAATCCAAAAAGGTCAAACCTTATCGGGAATCGCCAAACAGCAAGGCACGACAATCGATGCTTTGCTTAAAGCCAATCCGACCATCAAGAATCCGAACCTGATCTATGCCGGATCGAGCCTCAATTTGCCCGAAGCACCGAAACCGACCGTTGTTGCCCCGGGGGCGAGCGGTTCACCCCAAGGTGCACCGTTGACACCTTCTACCCCCGTTGCGACCCGTGTTGACCAAATTTCGAGCGCCGGGACACCGAGTGTGCCAGCCAAGAGCACCCTGTATGGCACGGAAGTGCCTTCCAGCACCTCTTTGCTACAAAAATACCGATCCGATCTCGGACTCGACACTGCCCTCAAAAGTATCCAAGACAGCCAGACTTCCTACCTCGATACGCTCAAGAATCTGCCGAAAAAATCTGATCTTTATAAAACCGAGCGAACCAACCGAGGCATTGATCAGATGCAGACCAACTTGCAGAGTTTGGATGACCGTTTGGCAACGATGGAAAATGCTCTCAACGATTCAGAAAAAGATATCAGAGACCGAATTATTAAAAGTGGCGGCATGGTGACCGAAAGCCAAACGCAAAGATTAGTTGCTTCAGAGAAAAATCCGTTGCTCGAGGAGTATCAAAAACTTCTTGGTGAACGCAATCGGCTGGCTGACAAACTGGGAGTTGCAGATACTGCGGCCAAAGAAGCGGCCGGCATGCAGTACGAGGATTCAACCGTGCCATTAACCGCCGCAGAAAAATCTCTCGGCTTCCAAAAAGACCAGTACAGTGTGCTTGGCGATCTCTTAAGCCAAGTGTTCGGCGCATCGGAAAAAGATGTCGCAAACATAATCGACTCGGCAAAGTACGGCAAAGAGCAGGAAAAGAAAGATGCCCAAGACGTGATCGATCGGGCTATCAAGCTCGCAGACTTAGCCAACAGCACACCGGCTGGCGTGACCTACGACATCGGCGGGACGAAAGTTGTCGGGAGAAAGACTTCGAGCACCGAGGGAATCGCCTCAGCGAACGACATCGAGTCCTATGCGATGGAACTTCTCAACAATCCGAACTTCGCCATAACGAACGTGCCTCAAAACATCCGTGCCCAAGTTCTCCAAAAAAGAGATCAGATCGTGAATGAAGCAAATACCCAACAGCAAGCCGATGCTAAAGCCGCCGAAGCGGCCAAGGCAAATGAGCCGCACATAACCGCCCAGCAGTACGGTGAGGGACTGAAGGACGTGTTCACACAAAAAATACCGAGCCTCGCAAAGTCCGGATACAACACCACTAAGAACTTCTTCAAAGGACTCTTCGGGATCGGAAATTAAACTGCTATGGCCTACATCAAAGACCCAATCACCGGAAAATATATAAAGACCGATACCGCACCGGTAACTAAACTGCCTGTCTCCTCCACTGCTTCAGTCCCCACATCGGCACCGACCATGAAGTACGGAAAAGATGCGAGCGGCAAATACACCGTCACGCCAACTGACGGTTCTTCGGCCATGCCCTCAAAACCAAAGGTGACTACGGTAGCCGGTCTGCAAGACTATGCCGCTCAGCAAGGAGTCGATGTATCCGGTGCACAGCCAAAAGAATCTATCCTGCAACGACTCCTCCACTTACTGAACACCGGTGCCTATGCAGTCGGCGGACTTATAAGTGGCAAAGGGATCATGAAAGGAATCCAAGAGCACACACTGCCTTCCGAAGCTCTGGGAATAAAGAACCCAATCGGCGGATTTATTGCCGATGTCCTGCTTGATCCGACCACCTATATAACATTCGGTTATGGGGCCGAAGCGAAACTAGCAACGAAAGCTGGCGAAGTCGCATTGAGCAAAGCCGGAACCTCACTGCTTAAGAAATCAATTCTGGAATTGGGAGAGGAAGCCGGACGAAAAGCAGTGGCTCAAAAAGTGCTCGAGGAAGGCGGTGAGAAATTCTTGGCAAAAGACGGATTGAAATTCATGGGCAAACAAATATTGCCACGAGCAGTTGTGACCGCACCGTTCAGAGCCGCCGACACCGTAGCTGAAAAAACACCAATCATTGGGAAAATGTATCAAGGTGCAAAAGATTTGGCCGGTAAGGCATTCGTGCCATTCAAAGCGATCAAAGATATGCCCGGAGGCGTAGGCCAGGAATACCTTGATAAATTTTCTGCTTTCAGCAAAGGCACTCGTGATGAAGTGAGTAAAGCCGTTCAAGAAGTGGCCGACCTCGGCAAGACTGCCAAACAAGAACTGGGAAAAGAAGCTGGAACGACCATCGGCAAACTGCTTGAGACGGTTGGAATCCAAAACGAACCTAAAGCGGCCGCAGAGGTAGCTGTAAAGATTAATCCAAAAGATGCAGTCGGTACTGCCAAACAATTAGGCTTTACCACTTTTGCAAAAGATATGGGAGGCGCAGAAACGGCCGCTGATCACGCCGCCCAATTCTGGTCGAAAAAATCACAGCCCGGAGTTTTCTACCATCTAACCACCGGTGAACCTTTCAGCGCATTTGATAAAGCAAAAGCCGGAACGAGGTACGCCGAGCGAGGTGGAGGTATCAGTGAAATACGAGGACTATATCTAGGAGGCGACAAAAATGCGATCAAGAACTTCTATGGTCTTGATGAGGATGCCGCAAAACTACTCCGTTTTGATGGTCAGCCTAAACTCATGAATTTGATGAATAAAACGGATGAGGAAAAATTCTTGAGTGAAGTTCAGACAAAATACGGCATCAAAAATACTAAGAGCAAAGAGTTTGGAGATGCACTGGAAAAAGAACTTCGAGACCGTGGCTATGATGGTGCACGTTATTTTGATCCGTATGCAACCGGAGAGGAAGTCGTGATTGTAAATCCTGCGAGTGTTAAATCAAATGCATTGAGCGGTAAAGTCGCACCACTTATGGAGACAGTGGCAAAACCAGCCGAAGCGGCCAAGACCACTGGAAACAAAATTGTAGACGACATAATGGCTAATATACGTGGCCAGCATCAGCAGTTTGCCACGATCGAAAAAGAAAAAGGCATCCTCGACACCGAGTTGCCTGATTACGTGCGCCATTACCTGACACCGCAAGGCCGGGAATTCTTGAATAAGACCGGCATGAACATAAATGCGGAATTGACCAAGCCTCTGAGAGTAAAAAATCCATTTTCTAAAACAAGACAGCTCGAGGGTACGATCGAGGGAATAAACAAATACTTCCAAGGCAGATATGGAGTCCAGCTGTTTGAACCGGATGCGTTCAAAGCATTTGCCGCCAGAAAAGCCGAACACATCAAAGCCGTGAATACTTACGACTTCCTAACCGATGTCGGCAAGCAATTTGGCAAACAGGCCGAAGTGGTAACGAAAGAGGTAAAGAGTCCGATCACGGGAAAGATGATCACTAAAGAAACTGTAAAGCCGATATTTGAAAATGGTATCAGATACATCGAAAGTGCTGTTCCGCAACTCAAAGGAACATTATTGCCCGAACAGATTGCCAAGCATGTTGATGATACTTATAAAACCTTAACCAACGAGGAAGCCACCAAGAAGTTCCTGCAAATGTATGACAAGGTGCTCGGATTTTGGAAAGGATCAGTGACCGGATGGTTTCCGTCATTCCATACCCGAAACACGATCGGCGGTATGTTCAATAACTGGATCGCCGGCGTAAAGAGCCCAGCCCGATATCTGCAAGCTGACCAAATCGCTCGAGGGATCGAGGGTACGATCACAACCAAAGTCGGCACCAAATACACCTATGACCAAATTCGTGAATTGGCCAGCAAGCTGGGTGCTATCGGTCAGCCAGGATACTTGGATGTGATGAAAGAGGTCGAAAAGGACATCGGCAAAGGTCCCGTTTCCAAGCTCATGGATTTGCCAAAGAACGCAATGGAGATCGTGGAAAACCGATTGCGTCTGCCGCTTTTCGTGGATCGTTTGATCAAAGGCGATGCACCGAAAGAAGCGGCAAAGGCAGTGTTCCAGTATCACTTCGACTATGCACCCGAAGCTTTGACTGGATTTGAGAAAAACGTGATGAAGCGTCTCATGCCGTTCTACCGCTGGACTCGGGGAAACATTCCGCTTCAGCTCGAGCAGATGGCCAAACAGCCAGGCAAGTATGCCGCCATCGGCAAATTTGTGGGCAACATGACCTCTGATAAGGAAAAAGCTAAAGAGGAATTTGCATCGTTGCCACCATACATGCGAGAAGGACTGCCTATCCGACTCGGTGAGAAAAATGGCATTGCACAATATCTCTACGGTTTAGGATTGCCGGTTGAGGATGTAAACCGAATCTACAAAGAGAGTCCGCAACGAACACTGGCAAGCTTTGTCGGCGAACTTTCGCCGTTGCTCAAATATCCGATCGAAGTCGGCACCGGACAGAATCTATTCACCGGCGAACCGATAAGCCAGAGCAGTAGCGTCTTTCCGTTCGTGAACAAGATTCCCGGACTGCGTGAGTGGCTGGGAGTAACAGAACACACAACAAAAGATGGCAAGACAACCTATCGTGCCGATCCTTATAAACTCCATTTCATTAACACGGCTCTGGGGAGATTTTATAACACAGCCGGCAAGCTGACTGACGACAATACATCTGCCGCTGTGAAGTTCCTCTATGGTCTGGTCGGGGCCAAAGCAAAGAATGTCGATATCGAGAAAGAGAAATTCTACCGACAGCAGGAACTCCAAGACCGCCTTGAACAGGCACTGGAAAATAAAGGTCTCATCAGGCAATACGAAAGAGCCTATATACCGAAGTAATCACATGGACAAAAATTGCTACCAAAACCAAATGCAGGATGAACGCCTTGATCGAGTTGAAAAGACGGTCAACGAGATCAAAGACAATCATCTCGTCCACATAGCCACAAAACTCGTGAAGGTTAGCACCGACGTCGACTGGCTCAAACGATTTTTCTGGATTATCGCAACCGCATCTATTGGAGGTCTCGTTGCGGCTTTGATAAACCTAATCGTCAGCATTGAAAAATAAAACTATGAACATCATACAAAAGAAATCCTCAAACTTCTGGGTCGGCCGCAAGGGTTACCGACCGGAAGCGATCGTGATCCATATCATGGACGGCACCCTTGCAGGAACCGACTCGTGGTTTGCAAACCCTTCGTCGCAGGTAAGCGCACATTATGGCATCGGAAAGAATGGCGAAGTCCACCAGTACGTGCAAGAACAAGACTCCGCTTGGCACGCTGGCCGAGTGGACGCGCCGGTTTGGAAGTTTATAAGGCCGAATGTGAACCCGAACCTCTACACAGTCGGGATCGAACACGAGGGAAAACCGGACGACGTGTGGACTGTTGAGATGAAGCAAGCCAGTGCCAACCTCATAAAAGAAATCTGCGAACGCTGGCAGATTCCGATCGACCGTGATCATGTCATCGGCCACTTTGAAATTTACTCAAAGAAGCCAAACTGCCCAGCAACCAATAAAAGAATCCTCGACGAGCTGGTAGCACTTGCCGGAAAGCAAGTACCATCAGCAACGCCAAACCCGACCGTTGAGGATGGTGTGAGGAAAATCGAGGAAGGGTTGGCAATAATAAAACAAATAATTTATTGACTATGACCACACCACAAAAAGAAGCATTGAAACACCTTGCAATCGTTTTCTTCTATTCGGCGATCTCATCTGTTCTGCCGTTGTTACTGGCTTACATCGAGCACGACCCACGCTGGACATTGCTCATACCGGTAATCAACTCGGCTTGGTATGCGATCACAAGATATCTAAAAGAGCAGAAGCTTATAGACGAATCATCTGCTCGAGGTGAGGAAATATAAGAATTCCCAAAAGCCGGATAAATCCGGTTTTTTGGTCTTTTCAAAACATCAGTTTTGATGTATTATTAATTTGTAAAGTTTACCTCCAATGACAGTATCAAAAGAAAACTCAAAGCGATTATTTGTCCCGATTCTTATATCGCTTTTTTTAATAACGATTCCGGGTTCTGTGGCATTGGCAGATTATGGAGTGCAGACGAAAACATCAAATTGTGTAGCCACTAACATGCCTGATAGCTCGTGCACGCCCGGGGCCGTGCTAACAATTGATAAAGCAACGATCTGCAAAACCGGCTATACCAAGACTGTGAGGGACGTGTCGACAGCTACCAAAAAGAAAGTTTTCAAAGAATATGGTATTGCTTGGAGTCTAAGAAGTAATTACGAGGTAGACCATTTGATTAGTTTAGAGCTCGGTGGAAGCAATGACATCTCCAACCTTTGGCCTGAATCTTATAAGATCAAAAATGGAGCTACCAGTAAGGATCAATTTGAGAACTATTTGCATAAACAGGTTTGTAACGGATCAATAACTGTCGCTGAAGCTCAGAAACAGATAGCAAGCAATTGGCTGGCTAATTATGCGGCCTTAAGTGCATCTACAAACAAAACTAGCACCAGCACCAAATCGCCAACGGTAACATCTCCTACAGCCGATCCGGCAGTCAAGAAAAGCAAGACGGGAATCTGTCACGCCAAGGGAACAACCTACTACAAACAGACCACCAATTTCACGCCCTATAACTCGATAAAAGACTGTCTGGATAGCGGTGGTCGATTGCCCCAATAGAGACATCAGTAGACTTTTTGTGCGAAAGTAGGGATATCAAAGGCGGCTGGATTTTCTTTGTACTGAAGCCTTAATTGGCGTATAATTTTATCGATTTTACCAAAAGATAAGGATTTTGCGGCGATTATCGGTTCAAAGTTCCGGAAATCGCCACCGCCTTTGTTACGCTGAAGCATGACTACGACGCGATAAAATCCGCCCAGTTAAGCAAAGGCGGAAAAATAAAATGTATTATGTATATATTTTAAGATGTAAAATAATATATTATAATAAATTTAAC
>SCLI03000063.1_pt1 | contig 14296 bp, 13 predicted proteins | sample 7268041 | NCBI WGS metagenome assembly SCLI03 (sample SAMN10721081, study PRJNA514188) | viral metagenome | isolation source: depth-stratified mine tailings core A | place: China: Fankou Pb/Zn Mine tailings | collected 2017-10 | reverse complement strand
TTGTTTTGCAAATTGGCTTTCTACCGGATTGATGTTGTTTATACGCAACAAAAGGTAAATGAGTCAATTCTTTCTCAGACTCCAGTACACCTTTCAAAGCGCATAGTTGATAGAATTTAGCGTAAAATACATACTGCAGATAACCTTTTACAGTATGAGTTACGCGGAATTTAGGATTATGACGAGCGTCATCGTCACCGGTAGAAAGCCAATTCGCAAAACAAGTAGGAGAAGCGAATTCACCTACGTGAGGAACGAAGAACTTGTGACGCCAATCCTTAGAGACGATTTTACCGAGTTTAGTCTCGGCAAAAGGACTAATGCGAATATGGTCCAAGCCGTCTTTCTTGAAACGGTTAACAAAGCGGTCAATCATCATGTTGCTCATAGAAACTCCTGTTGCGTGCTTAGCACATTAAAAAACGTCTTATTCAGACAGAAAGGGATTTTTACGTAGAAAGAAGCTTTCTATATAAGGATAGACGGTTTTACCATCTAATCCAATTAGATATCCAACGCAGTGGATTCTCTTCTCATACACGTCCAGGTCTAGTCCAAGCAAGTGAACGTCACAGCTGTCGGAGTACATATAGTACAATTTAGATATAACGTCATTTCGACTGTCTAGCTCACCGAACACTGGATCATTCTTACCATTGTTTCTATCGTATCCTACGAAAAAGATAGATTGCTTTTTTGTCAAAGAACTTGTGACATAAAAGTCTTTCCCAGCTTTAAACCGAGAAATATCTTTATCGTATTTAACAATAGGTTCATGTATGGTAAGAACGTCGTGAAGTATTTCAAACTTTCGTGTTTCTCCTTCTACGATTGTAACTCCTGAGTAGACTGTATCTCCTGAGTTATTTACTACAGGGCGAAAAAAGTGCATGTCTTCTTCAAATTCAAACTCGTTAGGAGTGAAAACTATTTCAGCAGACTGCACTTCCAGATATTTGTCACAAATGATTCGATATAGCTTTTTGTCCTGTTCAGCTAGAAAAAACACGTAAATGTTATGTTTATCAGAACTGATAGAAACGTATTTGCCTTTGTCTGTGAACCTTTCTAATCTCAATTTGCTATCTTCCATATGAGTTCCTTTAGCCCATATTTCAGGGCACGTATATTACTTCTTGAAGAGATCAGAGAACTCTTCAGACATGGAAGCTCGAACTGATTTCAGACCGTAACCTTTTGCTGATTGAGTGGTTACAGTCGTTTTCATCACTAGAGCTTTAGTGATTTCTTCGCTGGCACCATTTTCAGCTAGATGGTTAGTGTAAGTCTTTTCGCGAGCAACATTAACTGCTACGCTATCAGTCTTACCAAAGAAACCGATTTCAGCATTCACTTCTTCGGCTTTCTTGTTCGTAGAGAAAATATCAGCAGCAATCTCACCGATAGCTACGTGAGCAGCTGTAATGAACTTGCCGTTATACTTACTGATTTCTTCCACTGACTTTTTGTCTAAGCCTTCCGGTAGATTATTGAAACTTACATTAATAAGCTCTTTTTCCTTGATACTGGTATCTTCTACCAGCAAGCTTTCCTTGATCTTATCGCTAAGATCTTTGTGTTTTTGAACAGTCGCGCTTTTAAAGTTTACCACGATACTTCCTTTCGTTGATGAGAAGGTTACTTGACTATAGCAAAAAGAATGCAGCCTAAACTACAGTCATTCTGCTACAGCCAATATATAAGTAACCTTATTTTTTTCCAATACTTAGCAATCTATGTATTTTTTGAGGGAAAAGCATAAGAAGTATTTCCTTAAACAACATTCATCAGCGTCGTTGCTCAAATCCGGAGTTTAGCATGTTCAACTTTCTTCAAGTCCAGTACAATAGACTAACCATTAGTTTGTGCAAAACTTTCACTATTGGTTTATTCTTTGTGTTGCCTAAAAGAGTTACTTCAACCTTTGTGAGTCTTTCTATTTTGGCTCTTATATTCAATATACGAAAAAACGATCTCAAAGAAACTGTAGTTTGCGAACAGAGGTTTAAAGAGCTTATTAGTGTAAGTTTCAATGAAGATGTTCTTTTACTTCCTCAGCATACAGTAAATTGGTTCTGGAGTGAAAGTTTTCTAAATGAAACCGTAGGTATAGAAAACAATAGACCTGTCACTCTGAAGGAAGCCATTCTTGACAATACCTTGTTACATAAACATCTCAGAGCTGTTATTCGTAAACTCACAAGCAACATTCCTAGCTTACTGAAACGTAAGTTAAATCTGAATGTACCGTCCGAGAAGATTAAATTCAATAATGACGTAGTTTATCTGCTTTCTCATAGCTAATTTGAAGTTCACTCCACTCTCAGCTTTTTACAGCTGAGAGTGGAGTTTAGGTTTCTAAAACTCAAAGTCTACTTCCAGAAAAAAACCTTTCGTGAGAGTATAAGTTTTACCAGGCTGACGATGGTTGTTATAAGACTCTATAGTCGGTTGAGGAACTGAACTCAGAAGAAAATTGTCATAGTAAGCGTCTGAAGTGTATACGTTAAACTTAGTGTCGTTCGTTCTCTGTTTAATGTACTCGAGTATTTTGCCTTGACCACCTAAAAGAGGGTAGACTGGATCTACTTCAGTCCTAAAGGTGTTTGGTAATTTACTATGCTCAAGAAAGATCTTTCTTGTAGTAATTCTTTCGCACGGTATTTCTACTAGAAAGGTATTGTCTAGTGTCATGAAGTTAGTGATTATGGTGTCTGACCTTACTGTAGGGCCATCTAACATATTAGGGTTCACTGGTGAAACTTGAAGAGAAAGTCTTTCATAGATGTTAGTGTATCTTGATAGCTCGTATAACTTATTGACGAAATTCAATCTGTCTAATCTCAATACAAAGCTTCTGTCAGATACTCTGTAGAAGTACTCTGGGTGTTCAAATACCATATACCCACCCATGATGAGTAAAGAGTGGCTCATCTCTCTTTCGAAAGTAATGATAAGTTTATCGTAGAACTGTAGAGGTGCTTCTGATGAAAGCATGCTTGCTGATATAGGAGTTTTAACTAATTCACCTTGCATACCTTGTATAGACAGTATACCTACATTGTTCTGTCTAGATTTAAGCATGGTTTCTGTAGCATTTCTTACGAAAAGTCTATCGTTGATAAGTGTAGTTGGATATACGTATCCGTTAACAGAAATAAGATGTTTAGTGTGTAGAAGACTTAAGTCGGTGTCTACTCCTGGTCTAGTTATTTCTAGATCAGGAAAGTTTGTTTTATCGAAGAAGGAGAGATAGTCGTAAGGGTTACTGTCTATGCTTTCTATATTGAACTTATAACCTGAAACATTACCGAGTTGATATGTAAGCTTAGGCATGCATTTTTCTCCTTAAAGACCTAGAAGACGAAAACCGTTTTGAAGAACAGAAACAAAATTCATTAGTGATTGATTAGTGCTAAAAAGCATAGCTGCTATAACTAGAATAAAAATTATCATAAGGAATACATAGGTAACATTTTTCATTCGTATGGTGTGTAAAGTAAGAACGTTATCAGGATCTGTCACTATGTTTTTATAGTGAAGGTTTTCGTAGACTATCTTCAGTAGTATAAGCTGTTCTTCTTCTGTAAGTCTTCTTTTAAAGAACACTAAAGCTCTTTTAAGGTTTGCTCTATTTAAGTCTTCGTTGTTAGACGATTTAATGCTTTCATCAGCTAGAGTAGTTAGAAATTTAGTTAAGTCTTTATTTACCAGCATTTGTATATATTAGCTCGATGGAGCTAATTTCCTTATTTGATTAAGTCTTGAATTGCACTCGGAAATAGTTCCAAAGAGAGATATGATGTAATCGGTTAAATGCTGCTCTCTTTCATGTGGAAGTAAACGCATGTAGTTTTCAGGAGAGATGGGTGGTGATGGTCTGCATGGTTCAGTAAGTTCAAGAGGAACTCCTATGCGAACTACTTCTTTAGGCTGTATCTGTACGTCTTGTCTAGAGAGAGTACCACAGCCCGCAAGAACAAGAATTGAAGCTATAAGAAGAAAACGAGTGAACATAGTTTATTTCCTTTAAGAAGAGAGATTGAGGGACTGAAATGCTGCGTGTATAGAAGTAATGTTCTGCTTTGAGAGTTGATCGTATTCTGATCTAGGCAAAGTTATGGTAGTTTCTGTTAGTATAGTTTTAGCTTCTACTACTTTTTCTACTGGTTCAGCTTCTACTTTTCTTTCTTCTATGACTCTAGTTACTTGTCTTTGTATAGTCTGTCTTTCTTGTGCTACTGCTCTTACTGCTACTCTTTCTTCTCTATGAACTTGTTGTATTTGTTCTATAGCTACGTTGAGTTCTTCTGTCACTCTTACTGCAGTTTGAAGATCTGCTTGAGTTTGTGCTAACTCTATAACTGCAGCTGTTCTTGTTTGAAAACCGAGCTTAGTAAGTATCTGTTCTGAATTAAAGACTAAGAAAACTGCTATGAAAGCTAGTAATCCAAGAACAAATACTCCGCTGCGTGTAAAGAGGTTAGACTTAAGGAAGGTAAGAATGGTAGTGAACATGAGAGACTCCAAAAAGAAGGAAGAATTAGGTTAGTTGTTGTTTAAGTATAGCTTCATGTACGAAACCTACTGCTATGGCGTCTATTTCGTGCTCAGAGAGGTTTTCTATGTCAGTTGATAGTAAGATACTACCATCCTCTTTTTTTTGCTTTAGGAACTGTTTAATCACGTCCTTAGCAGCTAAACTTTTATTCGCAAATATCTTCTTCACTAACAAAGGTTCTATAAGCTTAAATTCTAAGTTATACTTATAAGCAAACATGTACTTCACTACAGTTATGACTTCAAGTAGACTTCCATAGGCTACAGGAGTTAGAGCATTGTAGAAAGGTGCTTCAAGCACTATACCTTCTATAATGTATTTAGACTTTATGTCTTTTAGAATTTCAAGTATGCTATTTATCTTTACCACTCTTGCTCCGTATTTAACTTCTATAAGCTTTTCTTCTTCTGTGAATTTTCTGTTACCTTTTACAAGTTTCGTCTCTATGACGGAAAAGTTATTCTGGTTATCGTAAACGCATAGACCAAAATTGTTTATACCAGGATCGACAGAAAGAAACATAAGAAACCCCAACTTAAAAGTGCAGACAACCACAGAATTTTTATGCTCCTGAGCTTCTGCAGTAGAAGCTCAGGAGTTGTTTGACGTTAGACTAAAAGAGCTTGAACGTTACCTATGTCTAGAGTGATGTTTACTTCAGTTGTAGTAGTTGTTAGTGCATGATACTGAGATATGAAAGCAGCGACTTGAGTGCTTATGCTGTCAGTATAATTACTTGTTACTGCACCAAACTGACCTTGTACTATTCTATCTATACCAGTACAGAGAGCTATTTCATTTATAACAGCGTATCTTTCATCACCAAAAAGTATAGCACAAGCATCAAGTATACCAGCTATATCGTTCTGATTTAAAGTAAAGCTTACTTTAGCTGTAGATACTAAATAATCTCCATTAGGATTATTTAAGTCTATATTACTTACTGAAGGAGGAGTAGGAGATAGGTCAGAAAGAACAGGTGAAAATGGACTAGTTACTATGTTTCCATTGCTAACGTTTCTTAACTCTACAGAAGGCATTACGTCTTGTATATTTAAAGTTCTTAAGTAGTAGGCTACATAGTTGATGTTATTAACAGTCACAGGAACTCTTAGTCTATACTTTAATCTCTCTGTAGCTGAGATATCATCAGAGATAGATCTCACTATAAATGGAATAAAGTTATACAAGCTAGCATGTCTTGCTAACTGTGTAAGAGGATTGGTAAGAACGAAACCAGAGGTAGTTACTTCATAAGAAGCACCCTTATTGCCTATTCCTATGTAACCTAGAACAGGATATTCGTTCATAATAGGAGTTTCAGTTGCATGTATATTAAACTTCTGATTTAATGTACTGTTTGGTAGAACTGTAAATGGCCTATTAAGCATCTTACAAGTACTCAAATGACCAGAGTAAATGGTTCTTGTGATCTTTGACATGAAGAGAACTCCTAAGTATTGAGAGAAAGAAAGAGAAGCTGGGATTGGTCAGTACTGACTAACCATTCGTTGTTATCAAGTTCAATTAAATTACTTTCCTTTAGATCCACTTGTAGTTCTATGTGTTTATGAGCTATTAAATCACTGTCCATATCTATAGCTATAGGTAATGATTCAGTTGTCTTTTGCGTTGCTTCGTAGTCTGTTCCTACTTCTAGATTCAGTACTTTCTGGTGTATACCATAACCTATTTCTACGTCTACGTCAAACAGATCATGAAAGAATAACCTTCTGTTAACGTTACCGGAAACAGTAAGTCTTGGAGCATCTATGCCAGTAAGAAGTGTGTCTTGTTTACTATAGTTGTCTAATAAAGAAACTGTATAGCTCTTAAACTTGCTAATAACTTCATTTAAAGCTTTCTGTATGTACTCATACCTATCCAGAAAGTCTAACCTGCTATTAAAGATTCTGTTCAGTATAAAGAACATCATATCGTCGACTGTTTCTCTAGAGTAACTAGGTAGATCCATTAGACCTGTTCTTCTAAGAAAATGCTCAGGAGACTCATCGTTAATCTCTAATGTATCGGTCATGTGTAAATTCTCTATAGCGTTACAGAGTTGAGAGTTATCTAAGCTATCCCCTAAACTTTCAGTATAAAGCCATAGTCCTATATTAGTAGTGTATATGTTGCGTATAAAAACTTCGTAATCAGAAGAAGTGATGACGTTTCTGTAAGAAGGTATAGCTTGTAATATTTCCTGTAGTTTTCTATCTCTGAATCTATTTCTGTTGAAGAAATGTGAAAGTAACTCTTCTTTCGTAAGTCTATCTGGATTAAGTACTCTGGTTATGGTGTATATAGGAAATGCTTGAGTTAATTGAATGTTGTTTGCTTGATAAAGAAGTATGATAAAAAGCTTAAACGCATCTGTAAGAGGAAGTACTATCTCGTCATTGTTTACTGGGTTAAAGAACTGGACAAGAAAGTTTACTCTGTTTGTTTTTAACATGTAGGCTGTGTAGTCTATAAGAGTGGGTAGAAACTTATGTCTTACGTTGTCTGAGTTATCAGTTATGATGGATTCTATATCTTTCGTGAAGAAAAGACTATATAAGCTATTCTGAAACATTTCATTAGTTTGTTTCGTATTTAGCTCTATTTCTCTTATGTTATTCTTAGCTAAGTTTCTTTCTTTATGTAAAAGCTCTTGTAGGCTGTATTCTTTATCAGAGTAAACAAGAGGTTTATTATTAAGCAGCCTTTGTTTAAAACTATAATCCATGAAGTTATCTTCAGTAAGAGTACTAGCCTGCGTAAACTGATAGTTAACTACAGATATGTTTCTGTCTGTAAATAGTTCGTCTATCAGAGTTCTAAATACTTCTTCAGTACCAGAATGGTTGTTTAAGTACAGTAAGTTTCTATACAGAAAGAGAGACTGAGATTTAGTAAGCAAATAGAAGTATCTATCTAAACCGTGATGAGAAGAGAGATAGTTCAGTATGTGGTAAGAGTGTGCTTTATTAGTTTTAGCGTTCTTAAGTCGTATAGCTAGTATAGACTTAAATATGAAGGTATAGAGTATGTGGTATTGTGAAGCTAAAAAGAGACCATCAGAGACAGAGTAATAGGGAAGTAGTTTACTTTCTTTAAAGCGATTAATTCTGTCCTGTAGTTGAGATATAAGATCTTGTTCATTCTCTTCTACTAAAGCAGAGTTATAGTGAGTTATAGTGAAGTTAGGTAAGTCATAAGCTTCTTTAGGAAAAGCTATAGGATCAGTTATGATGGTCTTGATAAGTAGTTCTTGTTCTCTATACTGAGCTACAAGTTCATTGTAGAAATTACCGAAGTTAAGTAGTTCGTGTCTAGTAAGTTTGTGTATACTCATGCTTTCTCTGGAGAGAGTAATTCTTTCTCCGTTGTCTATGGAGGTTAGTATCATCGGTATGTCAAAAACGTAGTACTCTGCTTTAAGGTGTTTATAGTATCTCCAGGTGTCCTTATCTACTTTCGATATACCGTATACGCTATAAATAGTCTCTAGATATTCATTGTACTTAGTCGCTTCTGTACTATGTGTTATGACTATAGACTTAGTAAGGTTAAGAGTATCGATTAAGTACTGGTCGGTATAGAATCGGTTTGCACCAAGTATTCGTTCTGTTATAGGTTTAGACATACCTTAACTCCTTAAGAGAAAACCATTTCAGACAATTTTGAGCTTTTTTAAGTCTTAATAAAAGCAAATAGATTGTTTCTTTCTAAGTGACTATAGTCAGGTATACGAAAATGTGTAGCATGTGAACCTATATTATACAGACCTTCGTTTAGCGCTGAATAGTCAGCTACTCCACCTGTAGTAGGAAAGGTTCGAATAACGTTAGTAGCAGCAGTGTTACTAGTAGCACCTCCTAGAACTGTTAGACCTACGTCTGTTCCTATGATACCTGCACCAGAAATAGCGGCGCCATATGGACCAGCAAATTCCCAGCTCCCTAGGCTGTTATCTGGATGTATCTTAGCTGTATAGATATCAGATACTCTAGCACCACCTACAGTTGTCTGACCGCCTATAGAGTAAACGTTAGTCCTAGTAACAAAAACAGAGTTATCTATCAAAGCTAAAGGAAACCTATGTATATCTACCCAGTTACCTAATCTACCTGTACCATCTATGATAGACATAAACACTCTGTTGGAGTATATATTACCAGTTGTCTGACCGCCTATGACATAGACTCTGTTACCTACTACAGCCACACTGTGAGTGTTAAGAGGTATAGGCAAAGAAGGACCATCTAACCAAGCACCTAAAGTTCTATTAGCTTGTATTTGACTAAATATGACTCTATGACTTATAGCAGAACCAAATGTTCCACCTATGATATAGAGAAGATCTGAAGTAACTATAGCTTGACCTCTGGCTATAGAGAAAGGTAAGTTAGCTAAACTTCCCCAGCTACCTATGATACCAGAAGTATTAATATCCGTAAAGAATACTGTATTCTGAGTGACAGCAGATGAGTTTTCACCACCTAGTAAATAGAAGCGATTATTCGTCACTACAGACTGACAGAACGTTATCTGCGCCGGTAAGTTGTTATGAGTACTCCAAGCACCAAATACTCCACCAGCATTAAAGGTTGTTGTTCTTACGCTATTCTCAGGAGCAGTAGCAGTTCTGTTTCCTATTAAATATATTCTAGAAATAGTAGCAAGTAAACATGTTTTCGATAGACTTAAAGGAAGGTTAGTTCCGTTTACATTCCACTGTCTTATGTTACCAGTTAAGCTATTATTGATATCATGCTGAAACTGGTGAGGATTACCTGAACCCTGTAGTAGTCTCTGATTAAAACTCTGACCTATAACGTTAAACAAAGGCAAAAAAGAATTGATAAGCAAAGAACTTCCATTGCATCTTAGAAAACCTGGTATATTTGCTGAAGAAGATGAGAACTTGATATCACCAGGAGAAAAACCAGCTGTAGTCGCAATAGCGTCTACATAAGCTCTATTTACCATAGACGTAGGACTAGCGAGCACATTTAACAAAGCACCTGATTCCAATGTCATAGACTGTGAATTAACGTCACCTACAGACTGATTTCCGTCAGCTGATCTTATCTTAACCTTCATCACTTTTCCCTTGAAAAAAAGAACAAACACGCTTTAATTCTAAGCTAAATTTAAATCCATATCTCTTCGAATGCTGTGATTTTCCAATCAAGGAGTATAGCTCATGCCAGTTTCTACCAATAACCTCATCAGTATAATTAAGCAAAATAAGAACAAAAAGGTTCTTGCTTCTAAAATCATAGACACTAATCCACATGTAATTTCAGTAGTACCTAAACTCATACAAGACAGAACAGCTTCTTCTTTCATAGAGAAGAATGACTTCAATATTAACAGAACAGCTCTAGAAAGCCTCTATAACCGCATAAGAGTCACTAAGCAAAATAACGAACACATCATTAAACTATTTCCAGACATAGAACTAGCTATACAGATACTCGTAAGCAGCATACTATCCCCTAAGAAGATGACAGATATACAGCTTAACTACAAGATCAACAAAAGCTTAAATATATCTCCAACTATCTCAGCTAAATTCATTACCACAGTCAAAGAACATATAAACTCAGAGTACGAGCTAGAAGATAAACTATCAGAGATAGTGAGAGAAGCACTTTTTACTTCAGGAGCCTATATACAAGCTATCATACCAGAGTCTTCGGTAGATGATCTCATCAACACAGACATATCTACTAACTACTCTGCTGAAGATTTCAAAACTAGAGTAGACTTAGCCATAGAGACACTCACTAAACCAATTAACCTTATACCTGCTAACAACGGTCCAGATACAGAACTAACAGGAAAAGTAGACAAAAACACTCTTGTCCACCACATGGTCTCGCGTAGTTTCGTGAACATAACAGATAATCCACGCATACTTTCCTTCAGCGATTTCAAAGACAAAATAACCTCTAACCTAGTAAGAAGTTCCTTCAAAAGCAATACAAGCATCTCTACAGAAAACCTCAACAAAGTAAGCTATATAGACATATTCCGTAAAAGAGACTTTACCTCTAACAAAGGCTTAGAGTTCATCAAAAAGAAAACAGAAACAAACAGAAAAAGCTTAGGTAAACCTCTTACAGTTAAACTACCCACTCACTCAGTCATACCAGTGTTCATACCAGGTAATGAAAGTGAGCATATAGGTTATTTCGTTCTTCTAGATCAGACAGGTAAACCGCTTAACAACGATATCAACGATGGAGTACTTGATCAAGTCTCTACAGTTATATCGCAACCAAACACAGGTAACGCAAGTCCTATACAAAAGGCTTACAATAACCTAGTACATGACTCTACACAAGGTTTTAACGCTACTGAGCTATTTGATCTCTATAAGACTATACTTGAAAAACAGATCTATGATTCCGTTAAATCATCTCTTTACGGTAAGAGCTGTGAAATAGCAGAAAAGAACGATATATACTTTCTAATGTTCACAAGAGCACTATCGAATCAAAAGACTAATCTACTTTTCATACCTAAAGACCTTATAGTCTATTTTGCCTTTCAGTATAGCGAAGTAGGAGTAGGTAAAACTCTACTAGAGAACTTAACTATACTATCAAGCATAAGAGCTATACTTCTTTTCAGCAAAGTTATGGCCTTCGCTAAACAGTCTATAGATGTAACTAAAGTAAACGTATCTCTAGATCCGAATGATCCTGATCCAGAGAAGACTATAGAGCAAATTCAAGACTCTGTTCTGAAGATGCGTCAGAACTTCTTTCCATTAGGTATGAACAATCCAGTAGATCTTCTCAACTGGATACAGAGAGCAGGTTTACAGTTTGCATATGACAATAACCCTATGCTACCTAACGTTAAGATAGACTTCGAAAACGCTAATCTTTCACACACCATTCCTGATTCATCTTTCGATGAAGAATTACGTAAACAGTCCATCATTTCTCTAGGACTTTCACCAGAGTCAGTAGACAATGGCTTTAACCCAGAGTTCGCTACTTCAGTAGTGAATAACAACATACTTCTATCTAAACGCATCAGCGTCTATCAGAAAACACTCACTAAGCATATGTCGAAGTTTGTAGACTTAGTCGTCTATAACGATGAGATTCTTAGAGCCGAACTACGTAAACTCGTCTTAGAAAGTTTATCGTCTATAGAAGAACATTTAACTGAAGAAGAGAAACAAGAGCTCAATAAAGACAAAGAAGCTTTTATAGAGAACTATATAGACAACATCTCTTCCAATATAGAAGTGTTTCTACCTAAACCAGACAACACTAACATAACTACTCTCTCTGCTGAGTTTGATATCTACAAGGACAACTTAGATAAGGTAATAGAGTCAGTGATTTCTCCTGAGATATTTGCTGAGGATATAACTGGTGATATGAGTACTCACGTTGATACCATCAAGAACGTATATAGAAATTATCTACTGCGTAAATGGATGAGCGAAAATAACTTCTATCCTGAAGTGCTTGAGTTCAGTACAGATAATGCAGAAGAGATAGAGAAAACACTTGGCAACATAACTGATCACTTGGTCTTTACATCTAAGAACACTTCTCAGTTGTTTAAGTCTATGGAGAAATTTAAGCAAGCTATTAATCTGAAGTTTAGTCAAGTAGAAGGTTCTGCTGCTAGTCCTTATGCTTCTTCGCCTAGTCCTTCTTATGATTCTGGATCAGAGACTGAAGATGAAAGTGGAGAAGAAGAAGGTGGTGGAGATGATATAGATGTGGATAAAGAATCAGACTTAGATCTATAAACAAAGAAAAAAAGAACACGGCTTTAGGGCTGTGTTCTTTTTTTGCTCGGACTTCACAGTCGGAGTCAAATTCCGCATTCAGATTCCTCCACACAAACAGTCATAACAGCACAACGCTGCTACATACTTAACCTGAATCTATAGCTATATATGTAGCTACAGCTTTTTCAGTTACCAAAAAGAAAAACCACCAGTAGCTTGTTATACTACTGGTGATTTCAGTCACTCAACGAGATACTTTATAGCTAGTTTCTCGCGTACAGTCACGAACATGGTTTCATCTTCGATATGTTCAGCAGCTTTTTGATTCTGCTTAACAGCTTCCAAACAAACTGATTCTGTCTGGTCTTTTACGTACTGAAGGGCGTGACCGTTCTCTTTCACAGCTTCTAAGCAAATAGCTTCTGTTTGCTCTTTAACAAGCTTAAGATTAAGACCGTTCTGTTTCACAGCCTCTAAGCATATAGCTTCTGTCTGTTCCTTCGCGTATAAAAGAACAAGACCATTTTGCTTAACAGCTTCTAAGCAAATAGCTTCTGTTTGCTCATGTACAAATCGAAGAGCAAGACCATTTTGTCGCACAGCTTCTAAGCATATAGTTTCTGTCTGTTCCTTCGCGTATAAAAGAGCAAGACCATTTTGCTTAACTGCTTCTAAGCAAATAGCTTCAGTTTGCTCTTGAATAAACTCAAGAGCAAGACCATTTTGCTTAACAGCTTCTAAGCAAATAGCTTCAGTTTGTTTTTCAACCCACATGAGAGCAAGACCATTTTGTCGCACAGCTTCTAAGCAAATAGCTTCAGTTTGTTTTTCAACCCACATGAGAGCAAGACCATCTTGCTTAACAGCTTCTAAGCATATAGCTTCAGTTTGCTCTTGAATAAACTCAAGAACAAGACCATTTTGCTTAACAGCTTTTAAACAAATAGCTTCTGTCTGGTCTTTTATCTGCATGATAGCAAATTCGTTTTTCCGGACTGCTTTTAAAACACTAACGTCACTCTGCCTTTTGTAGACTACTGTCACTTTCTTTCTCCTTGTGGTTGACCGCTGTAGAGAATTCCCAGACCGATCAATTGCAGTAACTATATCTGTAGCCTTATGTGCCTCAGATACAAAAAGAACCACCAGTAGCTTGTTAGGCTACTGGTGGTACTATCACTCGACGATATACTCTACACCTAGTTTCTCGCAAACAGCTACAAACATAGCTTCGTCTCTGATCTGCTCAACAGCTTTTTGATTCTGCTTTACAGCTTCCAAACAAACTGATTCTGTCTGGTCTTTTACGTACTGAAGGGCGTGACCGTTCTGTCTTACAGCTATAAGGCAAATAGCTTCAGTTTGTTTTTCAACCCACACGAGAGCAAGACCATTTTGTCGCACAGCTTCTAAGCAAATAGCTTCTGTTTGCTCATGTACAAACTTAATGGCGTAGCCGTTCTGTTTCACAGCTTCTAAGCAAATAGCATCAGTTTGTTTTTCAACCCACATGAGAGCAAAACCATTTTGTCGCACAGCTTCCAAAGAGATAGCTTCAGTTTGCTCATGTACAAACTGAACCATGTGGCCGTCTCGTTTGACAGTTTCCAAACAGATAGCTTCTGTTTGTTCATGTACAAATCGAAGAGCAAGACCATTTTGCTTAACTGCTTCTAAGCAAATAGCTTCAGTTTGTTTTTCAACCCACATGAGAGCAAGACCATTTTGTCGCACAGCTTCTAAGCATATAGCTTCTGTTTGCTCATGTACAAATCGAAGAGCGTAGCCGTTCTGTTTCACAGCTTCTAAGCAAATAGCTTCTGTTTGCTTTTTCACATATTCAAGAGCGTAGCAGTTCTTCTTAACAGCTTCCAAACTAGTCGCTTCTGTTTGTCTTTTGTAGACTACTGTCACTTTCTTTCTCCTTGTGGTTGACCGCTGTAGAGGATTCCCAGGCCGATCAATTGCAGTAACTATAT
>SCLI03000051.1_pt2 | contig 14527 bp, 19 predicted proteins | sample 7268041 | NCBI WGS metagenome assembly SCLI03 (sample SAMN10721081, study PRJNA514188) | viral metagenome | isolation source: depth-stratified mine tailings core A | place: China: Fankou Pb/Zn Mine tailings | collected 2017-10 | reverse complement strand
GACCTTGCTGTAGCTTCTCACCACTTCGACAGGTTCACCCAGAGTGACTTCACTTCCCGTGATGGTGTAGGGGACTTCCAGGGTCTTGCCATCCTGCTCAAAAACCACCGTGGCATCATAGGTATCCCTGATCCACGGGCCTTCCACATACCCAGTAGCCGTGGACTTCCCGAAACGGCTGCGGAGTGCCGTGGCAACCAGTTCTCGCTTTTGGTCCAGACTCAACCCACTAGCCTCCTTGACCTTCTTGTTAGTCCAGTCAGCCGGCAGCATGTCCTCTTTGCCCAGGGCCTTGGCGCGCTTGATGATGTGGGCCTTGGCGGCGGCGGGATTAGCAGCGCGGCCTACCGCCTGAATGGCGTTGGCTAGGTCGCCCGCTGTTTCGATGGGGAATGAGCCGTCGGGCAGAGCAAAGCCCTTCTTGGCAAGCGCCATCCGCTCATCTTGGGTGAAGGTGCGTTCCTGGAGACTGGACTCCTGCACGCCGTCCGCCGCTGCCAGCAGTTGGTTGCAAAGGTCCAGTATCTTGGCTGCGGTTGGGTGATAGTCCAACTTCGCTGCCATCGCCTTCATGTCCTCGACAACCTGGCGATTGGCAGCAGAGAGGACCTTGCCCGCTTCCTGTATGGCTGTAAGCTCGGATAGCTTGCTCTGAAGCTCGTTTTCGTCCATGTATCGCTCCAATCGGGCTTTTGCTCATTCTGCCTGGCGCACCGCTTGGAGCGGGTCGGTCCCTGTAACTGAAGGGCGGGACAGTCTAAAACGCGCAAAAAGCCCCTACGTCTTCTCTGCCCTTCAAAGGGGCTACGTAGGGGCTTAAATCGGCCCTTAGTATTCGGTTGCCAACACTATAACAACAGAATCATTTGCTTGTCAAGAGCGAATCCTGTGAATGATGCTATCCTGCCTTGTCGCCTCCAAGATGTTGAGCCGGTTGCAGTGGCACTTGATTTCCAGGATGCTACCCGGTGCCAAAATGCCCTTCGCTAGAAATCGTCCGCAACGAGGGCATCGCCACTTATCCAGACTCACGCCCGCGGGCTCTAGTTCCTGAGCTTCGGCGGTTGCTATCCTACTCATTGAACCAATCCGGTAGGTAGAGGCAACTGGTACACCGGCAATTTACCCGCATGGCAGCCGATAGCCTGGGATCATGAGGTCCAGCACACCGTTGCCCACCGACAACAAAATCGTCTCCCTCTGGTATCGGCCCCACTGAGCCACCCGGCTTGTATCTCTCATAGGCGGCAAAATGCGCCGGCCTTGTCCGGCTGTCGTGCGTAGCCAGCCAGTACTTGCGAACGTCCGGCACGAAATCAGCTACCTGGTCCTGCTGGATGCGGTTAGCCAATTCCGCAACCCCAGCCATTTCTGTTCGTTGTATTCTTTCTGCCTGGTAGGCGATGCTGCCCAATTTCCCGGTATGCCGGTCCGGTTCGGTCTTCAGCAACTTGGCGATCCCCTTCATGACCTGTGTCGGTGACTGTGCGCCCATGACCCCACGGGTGATGATCTGCCTTGCCTGAGTGCGGAAATCGTCGCCTACCTGCGTCACGAGATCGCCGGCTATCGTCTGGGCCACCTGCAACTGTGTCCGGCTTATCTGCCGGAGCGACAGGTCCACGCCGATCCGCTTCAACATTTCCGGTTGGAAGTCCTCGCCCCAAGTCCAGGCCCGGTCTAGTGCGCCACCCATGATGGGCCGGTAGCGCCGCACCAGGTCTGCCGCCTGAGCGTCAATGGCGTCCCGGAGCGCCTGTAGCTGGTAGTACTGAAACGAGTCCGCTTTGTTCGCCAGTTTCAGTAGCTCTTCCAGCGTGGAGCGCCGGACATCGGCCAAGAGGCGCAAGGTGCTTCTAACCTCAGCGTCCGTCAACTTGTCCCGCTGAGCCAAAAGTGTCGCTACTTTGGCTTGGTACTGCTCAAGCGTTGCCAACTAACATCGCCTCAACATCCTGATTTGACCCCTTCGGATTTTGGTCCTGCCCCTGCTGGTTAGGCGGTGGCGGCGGCACTACCGGCGGCATTTGCTCCTGTTTCGCCTGCTTCTCATCCTCGATCTTCTGCAACCGCTCCTGAAGCGCTTTAACGTCCACTTCAATGCCCAACTGCTCGATCAGGAGCACGACCGCCTGCTGGAAGAGCTCGTTGTCGATCACGCCCTCCGCCTTGGCGACTGTCAAGCCATTCACTGCCTGCAAGAGCGTGTCCGCTGCCAACTTCAGGTCCTTGGGCCTGAGCTCGGGCAGGTTCACGGTGAATGGCCATGCTTCCGGTCTGGCGGTCCCCGCCTGTTGCTTGCGCCTCAGAAGCTTGCCGTGCATCTCTGCCTGGTCTAAGACAAAGGTCACGAGTTGGCTGAGCAGGTACTTGACATATTTCTGGCGGAGAGAGAGGGCTTTGAAGGCCGGTTCGGACAGGGCCGTAGCAGTGGCAAGGTTGACGTCCATGATCCCATTGAGCCACGTCTTCGGTCTACCTGCCCCGGTTGCCACATAGGAGAGGAGCCCGTCCATTCCCACCGCCGCATCCGCCGCCTTGAGATCAGGCGTCACCGCCTCCCATGCCACCTTTTCGTTGTGGTAACGCACAGAGCCGTCCTTAGGTGCCGGGTTCATTTTGGCGTACTTGTCGATGGTGTTATCGGTGCCGCCGGTGATCGTCACGTCCCAGATAAAGCGCTTGAGTAATGAGGCCCTATCCACTTCCCCGAAGAGTATCTGGTCATAGGCGTCGATCCAGTCCGCCAGGCACAGAAGGTCGCTGCGACCTCTGGTGCCCGGCGCCACTTGGTTGATGGGAAAGTACAGGCAGGCGCCATCATAGGGCTTCTCTTCGTCGTCGTCACCCAACTTGTAGGTGGTCTGGACGTTGCCCTGTCTGTCCGTCTCCACACCCACCAGCCGCCCATACCAAGAAGAGTTGGCCGACTCATCAACTTGCACGACTCTGAGCACCTTATCGGCCGACCCCGTTGGCCCCTTTACCCGCACGGCGACAGGGACCGTGGCGTTATCAGGATCGTGCACGATCTCCGCCACCGCAATGGGGTCGATCCATCCCAGCCGCACGTGCCCGTCCACCGGGTTCACCCACACCGACCAGAAGAGTTCACCGAACACCTCTTGATCGAGCACGTACTGGTGGAGGGTGATGTCAAGGGAGTTCACCGGGTCATCCCAGAAGCCGTCGATGGCCTGCTGGGTTGAGTCTTTGGCCTTTTCGTCCTCAGCCGTTGCCGTGATCGTCACCCCATCGCCCAGCACGTAGTCCCTAGTCAGTTCTAGCACCCGTTTGGCCAGCGGGTTCATGTCGTAGAGCCAGGCAGAGATGTCGATCATCCGCTCCTGGGTGAGTGGTGGCAGGTCCCGCCTCGTGGCCGTCAGCCGGCGGAAATAGGCCGAGCCGCCCCCGGTGGCACTAAGATTGGCATCCGGGTCGTAGCCCATCGGTATGACCGCTTCTTGGAGCGACGTGCCCGCCGGTTCTAGTGGTTTCGTGCGTAGGAAATCCCAAAAGGCCATGCTTCACCCCCAAATGCGCGTGTCTGTCTTGTCGGTTCCGGGTCATAGGAAGAGCCAAAGGCCAGAGCTTCCGATGCACCCTGCCAGGCCAGCGCCAGGGCCATAACGCAGTCGTCATGCGCCCCCGGCACGGCGTTATAGCGAATCAGGCCACTAGGCAGGCGCTCCATTTCGTATGCTTGGAGTTCATTGATCAGTACCGGGTCCGGTAGGATTCTCAGCGTTTCCTGTTCGAAAGCCAGCGCCAGGCTTTCCACCGCCACCGCCTTGGTGGCGTTCGTGAACTGGTAGCCGGCGACGATGCCAGGCAAGTCCCGCTGCAACTGCTCGACTATCGGGTCCCCTACCCCCGTCTGGTCTACGATCACGGCGGAGACGCCGAAACGCTCTGCCGTGGCCTTGATGCGCCCCACCTGAAACTGCCAGTCGATCTCGTTGAAACGATCCATGTAGACGTTTTCCGGCACGGGCAAGGAGCGGTCGATCACGGAGCAGACCGTGAAGTCCATGCGGCGAGCCAGGTCTACACCCATGCAGTATTCGTGCTCCGGGAGCCGGTGCTCCTGAGCTACGGCCCTGGCGGCGTCCGTCACCTTGCGGAAGACACCGCCCGCGTCCTCCAGAAACACCGCCATGTACTCCTGGGCAAATATGCGCTCCGGCAAGGCGCGCTTTGCCGCCTCGATCTCTGCCGGGTCAATAAAGGGGTTCGCCTCGGTCGGGAACCGCCACGACTGCCAGTCCGGGTCGTTGGCCTGCCCGCGTATCCAGGCGTGGTAGAACCAGTTACGGCCCTTCGGGGTAGAGATAAAGAGTGCGCGGCCCTTGCGGTCCGACAACGCCGGCCTTAGCGCCTCGTTCCAGGCCGCCTCCTGCACAAAAGCGCACTCGTCAATCACGGCAAAGTCCAGTCCCTCACCCCTGAGGCTATCAGGGTTGTCGGCGCTTCTCACCTGTAGCCAACCGCCACCGGGAAACAGGATCATCTTGTCTACTTCTCTCACGACTGTACCGGGTATCTGTAGCGACAAGCGCTTGATCTCCCTCCAGCCTACCGCCGCCACCGGGTAAGACGGCGCAATCCACCAGGCCCGCTTTCTCTCCAGTCCGGTCTTGACACAGAGCACACAACCCAGCCGGGTCTTGCCCCAGCGCCGCCCACAAGCCAAGGTCTTGAATCTGGCGTCGGAACCAATGACGTTCCTCTGCCCTTCATGGAGCGACGGCAGAATCACTTCCAGCGTCGGCATCTTCTCCCCAACTAAGAATCACCCTGAGCTTCTCCCCGCCCGATGTAACGTCCAGTTCCGCCTTTGGCGGGCCGTCAATATGGCTGTAGAGAAACTTTGTTGCCTCCAGCCAGTCTTTCGGCGTGGCTTCCAAGACCTCGCCGCCAGGCAGTTCCACGCGGCCGGTGGTAAGCAGTTGCCAGACCATATCAGCCAGAAGGCGCTTGCGCGGGATGCCGGTTGTCTGGTCCTTCTTGGCACCGGCCCGCTCCAGGATCTGCGTGAGAGCCCGGCTCTTTGGCGGTCTACCCTTCGGATTTCCGGACTGCCCCTGTCGAAAAGTCATCGCTTAATACCCGTTGTTTTTCAAGACACGAAAAAAGGCGACAGACTCATACCGAGTCGTCGCCCTGATTCTGCATCTCAGGCTGTGCTCACACAGTCCGATATTGAGTTGCTTCTAGTTTAAGGCGGCTATCCCGCCTTGTCAACAGCAGGCTCTACCTTCCCGAATTCCACCCTCTCCACCGCCTTCTTCACCATCTGTGGCAAGCCGTCCACCACCTGAATCACCACCATGCCATTCTTGATCTTCCGGCAGTAGTTGATTAGTTGTGCCTCGTGAGTCCACAGGTCGCATTTAGTAAGTCGTCCATCTGAAGTGATGTCAATCTGCGGCAGAGAACGGCACATCAGCACACCTCTTCGCACCCGGCCGGCACGCTCACCAGAGCCGGCTCCGAATCGTACTTGATGCTGATCAACCCCCGGCAACCAACGAGGGATTTCACCAGCTCCGCCACCTCGAGCCATTTCCCCTTCTCTGGTCCCTGTGTCACCTTGAGCATCACCCGCCCCGTCACATCTGTCATGATAATCCCTTCCGGGAGCCTGAGTAGCTGCAACATCCCCGTCCCCCTCGTTGCTGGCTAGATTGCGATTCCCAAAAGCCCCTAGTGTCGATTCCGCCGCCTTGACGCCTCGGCCATCTTTGCCCTCTTCTTGCGCTTGTCCCGGTGGTTCGCTGTCACCGGGTCAGTGGGTGCTTGCCGGTGATTGTGGTCCGGCTCCGGCTGTGCCTGTAGCATCGCTGCCATGAGCCCGAGTCGCTTCAGAAAGTTGTCTGTGACGTTCACTCTTTACTCCTTACCCCACTCTCGGAAATTCTCTGTGCTCTTTCCCTTCCAGTGGCCACACCACACCCGGCCAGATGCCCGCGTACTGCTTCAGGAAGAAAGGCACCCCAGCCGCTTGGCACTGGTCACGGACTGCCTTGTACCAGTCTATGTTGTCTGGCCGGTAATTTGGCCCGCTCTCGCCGCCCATGATCACCCATTCGACGTGGCACTTGTGGTAGGGATTCATGGCAGACCAGAACCAAGTCCCCAGCTCAATCGGCCCAAGTACCGGCTCCAGGCTGAGGAAGTGAACCGTTGCCGGCGTGTCCAGAAGGTGGACTATGCGCTCATCCAACCGCTGCTGATTCTCGGCACTGGCGCCGATCCAGACATTGGGAAGGGGCCAGCGCCCGCTCAGCAGTTGCGCCATTCGTTCCGGCCTCTTGGTCAGCACTTGGAAAGTGTGCTGAGGACAACAGGCCATTGTCTCGAAGACCTTCAGAATGAACCAATCGGGCACGTCCGGGTGAAAGAGGTCACTCATAGAGTTGACAAAGACCATGCGAGGCTTGTGCCAATGCCACGGTTGCTCTAGTCTCTCGGGGTGAAGGGTTACGCGTCCGAAATCCCTGCCCCAGCGCTTGCTGACTCGCTCTGCGTAGCAATGGGCGCACCCCTCGGATATCTTGGTACAGCCAACGACCGGATTCCAGGATTCGTCCGTCCAACTGATGCTAGTCTTGCTCATATGCAGGCCTCCACCAGCTCAAAATCAATAACCCAGACTTTCACCATCGGATCCCAGAAGCCGTAAATCTGCTGGAAGACCTCTTTGTAACCGTCAATGCTGCTGTAGCCTTCCGCCTGCGCATCCGCCAGCGTAATCTCACCCAACCGCTGCTCTTGTACGCTAGTAACTCTCAACCTCGCGAAGGGCTTACCAAATAGCTCGGTCTTGGCCTGATGGATGCTACGAACTTTGACCCGGCACTTCTGCCAAGTTCGCCGTGTTTGAGTCTTTGCCCCTGATAGTATCTGCAATTTGTGGCATGGTTTGAACAATATCATTCGACTCCCATCCTCTCGAAAATCTCTCTCACTTCCCGGCCCATTCTCGGCTTTGTGTTTCTCCAGTTTTCACATGCCCGCTCACCCGGAAGAGTGTAGGACCGGATGCAGATAAAGTGCTTGGTGAAAAACCGGCACTCCTTGCTTCCGGGCCAGTAGAACCCGCACTCGCCACAGGTGTGAGAGTCAGTCATGAGAGCCTTGCATCAGCGTTTCGAGTTTCTTAGCTCTGCGTTCTCGTTCATAATGCAGTTTGCAGAGCCCGTTGCCTTTTAGTGGTCGATCACATCCCTGCACCTGGCAGATTCCCCTCGGCCTTCGATGGGTGTGAGCATGAAGCCGGCGGGTCGCAAGAGTAAGGTTTTCAATCGCGTTGTTATCTTTGTTGCCGTCAATGTGGTGCACCACACAACCCTCAGGAATCGCCCCAAAATGCGATATCCAGACGGCCTGGTGCAGTCGCAGGTTGAGGCGCTTGCACCTGTAGTACCCCGATTCTTCCAGGGAATAGAGGCCGCCTTGAAACTCGATTGTCGGGTGCTTGCGCAGCCTCTCACCAGAGCAACGGGCAGAACAACAGCGCGCCTGCCCGTGGCGGAGGTATTGCCGCCTGGCCTGGAATGTTCGGCCACATACTGGGCAAATGCGGTCAACCAGCACCGGAAGACCGTCGCCAGCGTCCCAACGACACTCCCGCGAGCAAAAACGCGGGTTCTTGTGTTCTGCCTGCCAATGGGAAACCCGGAAGATTTTCCCGCACCGTTCACAGGTCTTCTCAATGAGTCCCATCTGTCGCCTCATCCTTTCCAAGCAATAGGTCAATCAAGTCATCAAAGTCACTAGGCCTCACCACCAGCGCTTCCACGCCCGGCACCTTAGCCAGTTCTCTCAGCCAGTCGACCTGTCGCTCAGTCAACTTCCCCTTCTGCCGCTTGACCTCCAGGCAGAGCATCCGGCCGCCCCTAACACACACTAGGTCCGGAAAACCTTGCGCGCTGTAGACTGCCAGAAAGGTGTGATACACCCGCCAGCCGAGCTTCTGGGCCGCATCGGCGATCTGCTGCATGTACTGCTTTTCCGTCATCGCCTGCCACTGGAGGCGCTCATACTCGCTTACGGTGGCATTTGGTGTCTTGCTCTCAGTCGGCATAGTGGTTCCACCTCTTGCGCTTGGGCGGCTTTGACGCAGCCCGAGGCCCCAAAGCCTGCCCCGGCCGGCATGCTGGACAGGGAATGAGGCGTTTCGCATCACCCGCCAGCTCACTCCCGTTCAGCACCAATCCGGCGCCGTTACATGTGCTACAGACCTCACCTGAGCCGTGACAGACTGTGCACTCATGCTTAGTGAAGCTGTTCCCACGGCAAGCAGGACATAGAGTCATTCCTCCAAAACCTCCTCAGCCCATTCCGGATGTTTCGCCCGAACCGCCGCGATATCCAGTGGCTTGTCCTCTTTCCACTTTTCCTTCGGCTTGTGCCCATTGCCGCCAGGCGACGCTCGAGGGCCTATGCCGCCATTCCTGAAGCACTCCAAGAGGCCGGCGATGTTGTGAGCCTTCCAGCCGTGCTCTAGCCAGCCCTTGCAGACGTACCCCCATACCTCCAACGCTTCCGGATCGCTACCGACTGTAGTCGTGATTCGCTCTCTGAGTGAGACCTGCTTTGGCTGGGGGATTCCGAAGGTCTTGCAGTAAATCGCCAAAGCCGGATGCTTCGGTTCGCTCCGTGGCTTCTCCGCTTTCAGCTCTTTTGGCCCTTCCGGCGTGGGGTCCGGCGCCGCAGCGCCCCCCACCGAAACCGAAGACGAAGACTTAAACGAAAACGAAAACGAAGAGGCGTTTTGCGCTGCTGTGCGCTGATTTGCGCTGATAGTGGCGCTGCTCCTGCGCTCTTCAGTGATATAGCTTTGGTATTTGTAGAAAGATTCCGGTGGAAAGCGGAGAACATTCGCTTCCTCATCGTAGAAGATGAGGCCCAACTCGAGCATCCCATTAAGGGCTGCCGCAATGTCTTCAGCTGTCTTGTCGCGCCTTCCCGGGACCACCGCAACCAACACCCAGTCTGGATCGGCCGGGAAACTGTCGTCATCCTCGGCATGGGGTATAAGCCAGGTGTAGAGCAGCGCAGCGAAGTCCCCGTACCGTTGCGCCAATCGGTTTACCCCCGTGTCCAGAGAGATTCTCGTACTGAGATAACGGCGTCTGCTCATCCTCTTTAATTCCTTCGTTGTATGGGTGGCCAGTCCGGGACATACCAAATATTAAGACCAAGCTCCCTCGCTCGTTTTAGTTCCTTCCTGGCCCCTTCGGATTCTTGCCAACCGGCCACCATCACGATCAAGTGACAGACTTCCAAAAAGCGCAACCCGGACTCCAGGAAATGCTCATCCGAAGCGACGCCGTCCATATATGCGCTGTTCATATGCGGACAGAAGACGTCATAACCTCGGCGCCAGAGCTCCTCGGCAACCAACCTAGCTGCCGCGATATTCGCTACAATGTCCCCCCGATATTTACCTGAGACAAATGCTCGCTGCGGGCTATCCATTAGCAGCGGCCCACTCAAACAGGTCCGGGGTGTGAGCTTCGATTGCAGCCCGCTCGAGGTTGTTAATTGCCACCTCGAAGTAACTTGGCTTTAGTTCTATCCCGATAAACTTCCGCCTATTCTTGACGGCCACAAACCCTTCTGAGCCTATGCCAGCGAACGGTGATAGGATCGTCTCACCAGGATTAGAATAAAGTCTGATGCAGCGCTCAATGGTTCCCAGCTGTAGGGGGCAGATATGCTTTTCGTCGTCCTCGCCTCGAGCGATTCCAAATTGCAAGGTGTCAGTCTCACTAATGCCTAGCCAGATACCGTGCGCCCACTCGATCCAGCGCTCGTTGTCAAGCTCGCCGTTTCCGACCGGGTCTATTGGCACCGCGTTTTCGCCCGGCTTCTTGAAAATGAGAATCTGGTCGATCAAGGCGGGCCGGCTGTCCGCCGAATCCTTCCGCAACTGCACGAACAGGAGCGCCTTGCTCTTGACCCGGATGGCCTGAGCCTGTGGGTTTTTCTGGATGAAGGCCCGCCCGGTGAATACCCACCCCTCAGATTCATAGGCCCGGATGACTTCGCCGGGGAAGTCCTTAATGCCGATGTAACCATCCCGCTGTGCCATGGCCGGAATGTCGCTCGTGTGTACGCACGTCAAGCGTCCCGGCTTTGTCACTCTGAGAACCTCTCGAATGATGAATCGGTAGTGGCTGAAAAACTCATCCCAATTCCTGCTGTTCCCTAAGTCCCTGGGGCTATTGGAGTATGTATAGAGGTCCGCAAAGGGCGGCGAAAACACTGATAGGTCGATGGAGTCCGACCTCAGTTCCCCGAGTCGTTCACAGGAATCCCCCAGCCTCATGTCCCAGCCTTCGCCAGTGACATGATTGGTTCTGTACCTGGCAATTTCTACATCTTTCGCTTCCAACTCTGCCTCCTCGAAAGTTCTTATCTGACTGATTAACCCCCGGCTCAGGCGCTTTGCCATAGCATCCTTCCGCATGATGTTCTGGTATATCTCGGCCTCCACATCGGACATAATCACATGCACGTCGACGGGCGACTTCTGGCCGTAGCGCCACTGCCGGCGAATGCACTGATACCACGATTCCCATGAGTCATTCAGCCCCATGAAAACCATGTTGTGAGCATTCTGGAAGTTCATGCCGAAGCCGCCGATCTTACTCTTCGTGACTAGTACCCGGAAGTTACCGTCTTGGAAGGACTCGAACGTAGTCGCTTTGTAGTCCGGGGTATCGGAGCCCTTCACCTCGACGGCTCCTGCTATGGCCTCCGTCGCTGCTCTGCTCTCCTCATCAAGGCCCGCCCAGATGATCCACTGGTCGTCGTTCCCATCCACGATCCGCTTCACAGCCTCTAGGCGCACAGCCAGAGTGGACCGGCGCACGCTCGCCCTATCCCCTACCCCATGCAACTGGCTAAAAAATAACTGGTCATCGGGTCGGTAGTCCGTTGGCAGGAACTGCGGGAGGATGTTGAGCGGGGGCAAGATAAACCCGTTATCCTCATAGCCGAGGTCCGATGGCTGTTTCAGCATCATGGCCCATGAGGATAGCCAGCGGAAGAACGGTTGCTCTGCCGGGTGCTTCAGCCGCCACTCCTGCCCGCCTTTGTTGCTACCCTTCTTGCGGTAAGCTTTCCCATCCAGGATGAAGGTGTGCTCCTTATTCGCGTTGATAAAGAACATCGCCTGCATTTCGGCGGAACTACATACTCCTAGAAACTGAGCATGGTTGCCCAACTCCACGTAGTCGTTAGGAGCCGGTGTCGCCGTGCAACAGAGCCGATAAGGAGTTCTGGCAAACATATCGGTTAGCTTCTTGCGGGTACTGGACTCTAGGGCTTTTAGGATGCTGGATTCATCTAGCACTACGGCCCCGAACGCCGCCGGGTCAAAATGGTCAAGCATTTCGTAGCTCGTAACATTGATTCCGTCGTGGAGGTCGTCACCGGACCGGGTGAGGTAAACCTCAATACCCAATTTGGCTGCCTCTCGTGAGGTCTGCCGAGCCACGGATAGCGGAGCTATGACCAGCGTCCGTTCCCCTAGCAACCTGGCCCATTCCAACTGCATGAATGTCTTACCGAGACCAGTATCTGCGAAGATCGCACAGCGCCCCTTTCGGACCGCCCAACAGACCAGATCTCGTTGGAAAGGGAAAAGTATCTGATTCACTTCGCTCGGCTGAATCAGTCTCCCGGAGGAGTGGTACCGCAGAGCCTTGCCGTCAAGAAATTCCCGATAATCGAGCACTATTTGCCTCCATGATCCGGGAACATGTTGAGCTGCTTCACGGTCTCCTGCAGCCCGTCGAGGTCGTTGCTCCAATAACCGAAGAGTTCCAACTCCGAACGGAAACCGTCGAAGTCGTGGCCACGGATCGTGGCCTTGCCGGTCTCCCAGTCCACCCCCAGGTGCGCCAGTTCGTGATAGACGAGGGCCTCCACCTTCCAGCGGGGAAAGCCCCTGGTTCGCACGTGGTCAGCGGCCAACCAGATAGCGGCATCGGCACCTTCAGCAAGATGCTTCGAGAGCCCGGAGAGGGCCATTGTCTTGCCCAACGTGTCCTTGCCGTTGCTATTGCCACCCTTCCGGCGCCACAGGTAGATGATGTCGAGTTCCCCGAGGGCAGCAAAGCGCTCACCGTATTGTGCAATCAGCGCCTCGGCGACCTCTTGGATGTCCTCGGCTCGCATATAGTCAGCCTTGCCCTCGGCAGCAAAGCGCTCCATGCTCGGCACCGGATAGGGCTCGTAAGGGTCCCCACCGTTCGCCAATTCCCTGATCGGCCCCTCCAGAATCTCGCCAGTCTCCCGGTCAATCTTCCGGCCGATGCGATCGCAGGCGTCCACAAACTCGCCCACATCCGTCACCGTGATCGTGTTGGTCTGTTCGTCAACCGTTATCGCCATCTGCTTCCTCCTGATCAGTGAATAGTAAGCCGATAAACCCTCATCCCTCTGGCCTTGCGGTATGCTTTACGAAGCGTGGTACCGTCATGCCAAAGCCAGAGAATGCAGCACAAAAAGAGCATGGGGTCCCGGTGCCGGCGACAACTTCTCGCCTGAAGGCCGCCGGTTGTAGTCTTGATAGCTTGTAGTGTGGCTACGCTACGGGCCACGGGCATGATTGCAGCTCCGATGCTGGTTTGATTGCGCCTAGTAGTGGCCTCAAAATGAGGCTAGGTTTTGGCTGCCCTCACTTGACCTTTGCCAAGGCGATGTCGTGCAGCTTTTTGAGAATCTGCCGAGCCTCTTGCCGGGTCAACTCCTCGGCCTTCTGATGCTTCAGGTAGCGGACCAACTTGGTCAGGCCCGCTCTGGCCTCAGCTTCCGAGCCGTAGGCTTCCATGGCCGCCTGCTCCAGGTTGCGCACGTCGACGTCGTCCACCGGTCCGTTGACGTCGTCGGGCTCAGCGGCGTCGCCATTGGGCATGCGAGCCGTCCGGTCTGGAAAACCATCCTCTAGAAGTCCCGCCTGCTCAAAACCGTTACCCTCGGCCTCTTCGGGCTCTGGCGGCGGGATGATCTCCGCGTCCTCGATGTCCTGAGGCCTGAGCTGTATCTGCCCTCTCTGCATGCCGTCGATGAGGGTAGACGCCTGCGCCTTGGTCAGGTCCCCGGCCCGGCAGCCACACTCCTGCACGCAGAGCGCTTGCGTCTGATCAGAGTCCAGATTGAGTTTCGAGCGGGCTATCGCAAACACCGCCTTTCGCTGGGCTTCACTAGCCTTCGCGCCGTTGTCGACTCTGGCCTGTGCCGATCCACCTTGCTGCTTGGCGTTGCCCCGCTCAGGCTCGACAGTATCCCGGAGGTCTTCCATGTCCTGGGTGAAGATCCCCGAAGACCGAGTCGCAGAGAGCGTCGCATCGATCAAGGCCCGCTTCTTGGCCATCTTGAGAACCGTGTTGACCAGCGAGTAGATGTCATCGTTGGGGACTAGATACTCAAAGTATGGGCCGTACTGGCCGGTCTTCTCTCGCCTCTGCAGAGTGTCCTTGTCTACCCCTTCCGGCAGTTTCTTCTCAGTCACCCAGCGATCCGAGTACCGTTTCTCCTTGGAGTTGCAGGAACCCAGCCCCTGAGCCACCGTCGCCCCGGTGCGCTTGGAAACCAGGGACACCTTCACCTCGTAGTAGAAAAACCCCTTCTCCCAGTCCTCGATCTTGGTAGTGATCTCCGCCATGGGGGCATAGCCGTATATCTCGTTGAGTTTCTCAGCGCCACTCTTCAGGAGGGTCGGCTTCTTCGTTCCCGGGATGACACCGTAGTCCTCATCGGGAACCATTACCGACTTCACAAAGGACTGGAGCTGCTCCAGTTGGTACTTCGCCTCATCCAGTGTCATAACCATGCGAGGCGCTATATCCTCGTTTGTGACTGTCAGCGCTCTAGTTTCTGTTTCCACGATTCATTCTCCTAATTTGGCCGGGGCATCATCGGTATCTGCCCCTCTGCCCCGGCCTATTTCATAACGGGGGAGTCACGGTCGGGTCTACCGTGTGCATAAAGGCCTTTGGCCACACCCGCTTGTTGCACTCCCCCAATGGGTATCAAGGTAAGCCGGCGCCGCCCCGCCGGGCCGCCCACTAATCTCCGAAGCCCCGCCGGTTCTCATCCCAGCGGAGGAGGAGGTCAAGGCCCACAAGGAACACGGTCACAGCGATGATCGCTATCGGTATGGCCATCGGATTCATTGCCATCACCGCACCCCCGCCAGCTCGGCCGGCTTGTCAGCAAGGGGCCGCTCTGTCTGGCCGTCATAGTCCAGTTCCAGTTCAGAGCACTCCCGCATTTCGGCACCGGCCCGCTTGAAGAACTGGCCGTCAGGGCAAGACTCGAATTTCTTGCACCAGTCACATACCGAAGCCATATCACTCCCTCCCTTGCCAGTAGGCTTCCCAGGAGTCAAGGTACTCACCCCTGGTCAGCGTGCCATGATGTGGAGTCCTGACATCTCGCCGGTCCTCGTCCTCCAGCGGGGCGTCCGTGTCTTGTGGATCGTGTCGGTGCCACTCACACCCGATAT
>SCLI03000059.1_pt1 | contig 14551 bp, 14 predicted proteins | sample 7268041 | NCBI WGS metagenome assembly SCLI03 (sample SAMN10721081, study PRJNA514188) | viral metagenome | isolation source: depth-stratified mine tailings core A | place: China: Fankou Pb/Zn Mine tailings | collected 2017-10 | reverse complement strand
CCTATATATTTTTTACTACTATCAAAAGGAACTAAAGTAGAAGCTGGATCATTAGACTTAACTAATATATATCCTGTACCATTACTATCATCTGCATAAGCAATATATATAAAAGCATTTACTCCAGAATCTCCTGGCAATCCGTCATTACCATCTTGACCATCATTTCCATCAAGTCCTGCTGGGCCAATTATAGGTTGACCAGAAGGCCATGTTCCTAATGTCTTAGGACCAAATATATACCATGTACTAGTATTAATATAAAAATCACCGTCTACACCTTCTGTAGATGGATCTATTGTTCCATTGAGTATGGTTTTTCCATCTGCTCCATCAGCACCATTAATACCTATATATCTTACCCATTTTCCATTAAATTCAGTAGATGCTGGAGGAACAGCGTCATTTCTTATTACAAAAGAAGTATATGGTTTAGTTCCATCAAAAGTAAGTGTAAATCCATTACCTTGATCGTCATTTGCCCATGCTTGTGTTAAGTAAGAACTTACTCCATCATTACCGTCATTTCCATCAACTCCATTTTGTCCTACACCTATATATTCAATCCAGTTACCTGCATGAGAAGTAACTACATCTGGCAAAGGATAACTACTTGTTAAAATACTTATAAATCTTCTGGATGGAGAAGGCACTGCACTAAAACCAGTTCCAATATTATCTGTTGCATATCTTATATATACATAATAGCTTTGTCCAGCAGGACCAGGAATACCTTGACTTCCTCCATTTAATGGAGTATTATAAATTCTTAAAGGAAGATTTACAGCAGGTAAATCTCCTAATTCACAAATATCTTTTAAACAAAATAATAACACATTAATATCTAATGTGTCTATGCCATATTTAACTCCTAATATAGCATCTAAGTTTGGAGTAAATATTAATTTACTAAAAATAGTATCATATAACTGTGCAGCTTTAATTAATCTTTGCCATAATATATCCTGTTTAGGACTATCGTTTAGTCCTAAATTAATATTATTAACTATTTTATAACCAATATCACTTATAGAAATACCTGCTTGTGATATAATGGCAAATGCTTTAGGTGTTAACATCCGCAGCGAGTTTCTAGTTCACGTATAATAGTCTCCATTTTTTCTGGAGCATCATTATTAAAATTTAATGTAGCACTAAAATATAATGCCCATTTTTGAATAGCAGGTTCTAAATCTTTTAATGTAGCTTTACAACCACATTTTGTATAAATTCTTAAAAATTCATCTTTAACACAAATATTTGTACGAACATCAACATATATATCCTCTATTAATTGGAGGACAGTTTCATAATCAATTAATACAGATAAATCAGAAATTTCTTCCCAATAATCACTGCCATTAGGTGCATCTGGAGCAATATTACTATTATTAGCTATTGCTTTAAATACTTTATTTAAAGGAGTGTAATATTTAACGTCTCCAAAAGTTTGAACTATTTCTCCTACTTTTATCTCACCAATATAATTATCTGAGTTATTCCATTGTGTAAAACTCATTAAAATACCTTCCAACCATCCATCTTTAGATGTATCTACACTCCAACTTGTTTGTCCAAATGGTAAACTCGTTACAGGATTTGTAAAAACTCTTTTATTATCATAAGATGTTTTTGACCATAATAAGAAATTAGCTACGTCTGCTCTATTAGGATTTCCACCTACTCCATAGTTAGCCGTTATTTCATTTACTACTCCAGTAATTTTATCATTATTTTGTGTAAAACTAATTGCTAATGTTAGTGGCATATTATGTTATTTAAAATAAGGGAGAGTTTCCTCTCCCTTATTGTTAATTAAAATAGTGTTGGGAATGTGGCTCCGAAAAGGACTGCCATTATATCCTCGTAATCTGATTGATTTTTTCCTGCTGTATCTGCTACAGTACTAGGGAAAAATAAGTAAGTGTATTTAAATACTCTAAATACTGCACCCTGATCTCCACGAGCATCAGAAGGATTTTGAACACGCATTACATACATATCATATGTAATTGCAGGATCAGCCTTAAATGGCTCTTTAGGAATATAAGATGTAATTTCATCAGAAGTACCTAACATTGATCTAAATTCTTTTTCCAAGTTTCTAACATGGTCAAAAGAGCCAGAACCAATTAGAGGAAGAACTGTTCTTGTAATTGTAGCTAATTCAATTACTCCTTGAGTAGTTACTACTACATTTTGGAAAAAATTCTTATCAACAATTTCAATACCTACTTCTGTAGGAGCCGCTGTTAAATCTATTGCAGAAGCATTAGGAATAATAGCTGTAGGACCATTATAAGGTCTATCAAGTACTAATGTACTACCTGTTGTACCTGTAATAGCTTGATATACATCACCTGCTAAACTAACCCAATCTCCTACAGCAACACCGTGTGCAGCAGATGTAGTTAGTGTTGTAGCACCATTAACTGCTGCAACTGTAGCAGCAGTCGTAAATACTGCTCCTGTAGCATTATGTAATATTCTACCAGTTACTATTGATCTTTGTGCAAGATCAATACTATTGATTTTATTCAATAATTTAACTAATGAACTATATTTAGTATCAGTAGATAGTAAAGTAGCGCTATATCTTTCTTGATTAGCCATTACATTTGTAAATCCTGCTACTTTAGTATTTAAGTCTGAAACTCCAATAGAGATCTCATCACCTTTAACTAAAACAGGCATGCTTAAAGCACCAGTAGTTCCATTATATCCTACAGCTGTAATTCCTTTTACAGGAGCAGTGTATACTTTAGCAGTAGTTTCTTTTAAGCCTTGACCTACTTGTGCAGTAGCTATACGACCTAAAAGTAAATTTCCATTTGCTGTACCAACATGAATATCATATTCAGTTCCAACAAAAGATGCTACAGGTACTTTACCTGCTGCTTCTGAACCTCCATCAGTAATTAAAACCAATTTATTTAAATTGGTAGAACCGGCTGTATGAATACCATATATTCCCAATGCGCCATCAGCAAGATCAGCGGGATTAAGGGCAACTTCAGCGGTTGAACTAGTTTTACTAGCTCCATAGTTAACGTCTTTAAAGACTCCAATTCTACGTGCATGACCCATAGTTTATTTATTTATTATAGTTTAATTTTGATTGTTTTTTATATCCATTCTTTGAATTACATCTTGAGGATGTTCATCAATATTTTTAATTCTAGTTATAGTATTATCAATTAATTTATAAATTGCATTATCTGCTATAAAACATTGTACGCTATTAACAGAATCATAATTACCACCATTATCTTTTGCGTATTTTATTTTTTTAGGAGTAACGATATAATCTACGAAAATTTTTTCAATAGAAAAACTACCATCCGTAATTACACCATAACTAAATGTTTGTGTAGTTAAATTACTAGGATTAAAATTAGCTTTAACATAAGCTAGTGGTCTTTCTATTGTAGATTTTAATAAACTAGTTTGATTTCTTTCTATTACTTCTCCTTCGGGAACAATATCACATTTAACTAATTCTAGTTTATCTGTGCCATTACAATTATATTTTATTTGTGCATGGATTTTTAATGTCTTAAATAATTCACTTGTCATTATACCTTCTTTACTTCCGGTAGGATATAATGCAGAAGTTGTTATTGATATTTCTTCTAATTTTTTTGTTATATATCTTAATGCGTCAATACTATCTAAATCTTTAGCATATCCATCTTGAGGCTTATCATATCCTTTACAAATATCACTAATAAGTTTATAATATTCAGCATTAAGGTGAATATCTATTTCTTCTTCATACTTTTTCTTATAAGCAAAGACTCCATCTTTTTGGAGTCCTTGCTGTATAAGTCTGTGTATATCTACTAAATTAAGTAGCATTATTTAATTGCTGCATTAATGTTTTCAACTATTTTAGCACGAACACCTTGATTAATAGCATCATTTAAATAACCGATAGCTTCTTTTTCTGTACTACCGATTTTTTTATCTGCTATAAAATAAGAGTTACCCTCTTTATCTATCGCTCTATAAGTTACTGCTTTACGCAATAAAGCTTTTGTTGCAAGATTAGGATCGTTTGCAAGCTCTACGAACTTCTCTAACCTATTATCTTTTATTTCAGATAAAGCCATTAGTTTATCAGTAGGGTCCATTGTAGATGCATTAAGAATACCATGTCCTTCCTTACCACCTGCAATTTCAAGAATATAATCAATTTTGATTTTATCTTCTGCTGCTTTAGGATTAGTAATTTTAAAGAATAGTAAATCTCCTTGTTGTTGAGCAAGGAATCTTTTTCTCTCTTCTTCTTTTTTCTTACCTTTATCTATCACATAGAATAAGAAAGTGCTTTTATTTTCAAGTTCTTCATCAGTAACAGCTACTCTTCCATTCTCTTTACACATGTTATAATTAATATATCCTTCGAGACTTAAAGGTGCTCCTGTTTCATCAAAACCAATTTCCAATTCTACTCCCATTTCAGTAACTTCAATACTGAAATTTGCCCAATATTCTTTAATTGTAGCTTCCCATTCATTACTTCCTGGTTGAACTCCTACAATACCTGCAAGATACTTTTCTTGTTCATTAACAAATTTAGTATCGTTATAATCAATACTTCCATCAGATTTATGTGCTACATATAATGTTTTAGAACCTAAACCTCTAATAATGTCTTTTGTGCCTTTCTTAAAACCTGAACCTATCTTCTTAGTAAATTCCGCACGTATTGGCATATTTTTCGGAATCAATGAGAATTGGTCTACTAAACGAATTTCTACTTTTCTACTTCCTAATGAAAAACCATTAGGTAAGTAGGCAACAGTAGTTGCCTTTTCAGCAACTACTGTTTGATCTGCCTTACTTTCCATAAATACTATTTAATTAAATATTAAAATTGTGACCACATCAATTTGAAGCAATTTGTAGGCTTTCCTATTGATATACCTTGAGATTTCATCCATTCAGCAGATGAAGCATCAATATCAGATGCACGATAAATTGTTTCTTGATAGCCATCAGGTACATTAGCACCAGCTACTATAAAGTTAACATTTTCACGTCCTTTCTCTGATACATACTGAATGTTTTTAACTCCATCATAAGTAGAGTTATCAATACAATAGAAATTGTATGATTCTCCAGGAAGACCATCATTAGGGTGTTTACCACTAATATCAGCCATCATACCTTTATCATTAAGAGGTAATTTCTTAAAGGTAACTGTATGTCCATCAATATGACGATAAGTATTGAAATACGCACCAAACATCATTGAATTACCAGAACCAGAAATTTGCTTAGTATCTACTAGAGTAAATCCAGCAGAAGCAGCTTTCATAGCTCTATCAGCTTCTCTTAATCCACCTGTACCTGCGTAAATTTCAACATTTACAACGTCAGCATCAGACGCATTAAAGAATATATCCGTAATCAAAGTCTCAATTTTCTTAGTAGTTAAAATACTATATTGATCTTCATTAGGAATTTGTTGAAGAGCACCTGCTCCAGAAGGAACAACTTCTCCAGAATCTTCATCAATAACGTGGATTACTCCATTTTCATCTTTGTTATATGTTGAATGCCATAAGTCAATTTCACATTGCTCTTTAAAGTCAAGTTGACCTAAGAACATTTCCCACTGTGTCCAGTATTTAAATGTTTTCCCATCAGCTTTAATTTCAAGTACCATTACTTTGTTCTTAATGTTACCTGCAAATTTATGTGTATGACGAGCCACACTTAATTGATTCTGAACTTGATAAGGAGAGTAACCTCTACTTTCAACTCCACGAGAACGTTCTTTACCCACTTTAGCTAGACCTCTACCCCATGTAGCACCTTGTTGTAAGTCTGCAACTGGAATAAAAGCTTCTTCACTAGGATTGAATGTTACAATTTCATATTCCCATCCGTCTGTAACAGGCTTAGGGTCAGATTGTACACGACACTCAATTCTTGAAGGAGAGAAAATAGATTGAGACTTGAAGAACCATCTGTCAGCAAAAACTACTTTTACTTTAGTATGACCTCTTCCAGGCTTTTCACCAGCACTAGCTGCTGTTACTGCAACAGTAGATGTCTTTTTAGGACGACCTATAATTGCCATCTTGTATGATAAATCTGCTGAACTTATTGATCTAACATTACCCATACCTTCTGAAATGAAGCTAAGAGGAAAGTTACGTTTACCAAAATTAGCAGAACTACCAAAAGCATGAGTTACCAAAGGAGACAACCACTCACTTTCAGTAAGTAGAGCCTTTGATAGGTGATTTGTACTCATAAACTCCTTATCATTAAAGGTAGCAGGGTACAACTCAAGTATTGGATTATGTACTTTAGCCATAATTTGTTCTATTGTTTATTTAGTTTGAATTGAATTATAATCTAGTTTATTAAAAAAGTCTGATACATTTTCTATTCTACCACTATTTTGTTTAGTTGTAGAAGATGCTTGTTTACTAAATACAAGTTTGCGATTTTTATTAGATTCTTTACCTTTTGCAAAAGAAGCAGCTTTATTTTCTTTTGCTGTTAATAATGATAAATCTTTCATATCATTCATTAACATATAGTCAAAAAGTAATTGAGTTTCTAATGTCATTTTCTTACTTCTAATAACATCCATTTTAGTTAATCCTTCTTCATTAATAGGATTTAAAATAGCATCTTTAAAAGCAGCTAATTTTGCTTCTGGAATAGCAAAACCATTAAAATTATTTTTTGATATTGTTTCTCTTACTTTTTTCCAGTTTTCTTCAATATCACGATTTTCATCATCTATTCTTTTCTTTTCAGCTTCTAATTCTTGTGCTTTAGCTGCTTTGTCATTAGCATCCATTCTAGTATAAGCGTCTTTAGCTTTTGTAAAAAGCTTTCCTGTATCTTCGTAATCTTCAATTAGTTTTTTACGTTCATCAGGTTCTAATCCTTTAGATGTTAAATCTAAATCAAGAATTTTCTTTTGATCTTCTACAGCTTTTATATTTTCTTCTGGATTAGAAGAATTAGCTTCTCTAATTTTAAAAGCTTTAAAATCAGGTTCAGAATTAGATTTTAAGAAAGTATTTAATCCTCTTTTTTCAACTACAAAATGATTATATACTTTAGCAAAATCTTTATTAGTTTCTAATAGAGTACTTAACTTATTTGCTAATTTTACTGTAGCTATATCTTCTGCTAATTCGTGAAAGCCTTTAACATCATTGGTATATTCTTTTTTAATCTCTATACCTAATTCTTCTGCTATTTGCTTCTTAACATCATTAATTAATACTTCTTCATCAACTTTATTTTCTTCAATGAATTTCTTTTCTTCATCAGTAAGTTCTTCTGGTTTCTTTTTAGAAAGTTCTTCTAATTTCTTAGAAATTTCTTCTGTATCTTCTTCTTTAAGAACTCCAGCTTTTATTAAGATTTCTTTCTCTTCGTCTGTAAGACTGTCGATATTCTCTTCTGCTTTTTTTGTAAGTTCAGTTACTTTTTCAGTATTAGTAGTTTTATCTTTTTCAGCTTTTTCCTTATCAGCTTTTTCTTTAGCTTTAATTGCTTCATCTGCTCTTGCAGCTAATTCTTCTGGAGTAGGATCATCACCTCCTGTTGCTGGAGGAGTAGCAGGTGCTCCTTTAACTAGACCAGCAGCATTGTCTGGAATATTTAAATTAAATATTGGTACTTCTATTTCTAATTCGTCTGGCATACATATAACATTAATCTTTAAACATAATAAATTTTAGTAGACATTCATAGCATTAAACTCAAGCAATAGCCTTTTACTTTTCGCCTGATACTTTGTTCTTGAGAGCTGTTTTATTAGCTTCAATATCTGATTTTCTATTGTTATTAATTTCTTTTTCTTTTAAACGTAAATCTTCATCTTTTTGTTCTAATTCTTTTAATTTTATAAAACTATCTTTTATTTCTTTTTGTCTTTCATTAAACATAGATAACATTTCACTTCCTTCTTTTAATCCACTTGGATTATCTACAGCGGGTTGAATAGCATCTAAAGATTGTTTTAAACTTGTTATAATTGCTACTCTTTCTGCTCTTAAATTATCAGCATCTGTTTTATAATATTTATATTCTAGCTCTTGTTGTTTACTTTTCTGTTCTTCCAATAAAGCAGCTTGTTCAAGTTGAATCTGTTGTTGTTGTTGTTGTTGTGCTTTACCCATCATCTGTTCTTCGAGATCATCCATCATTGTAACTATTTCATGGTAATTATCTGTACCAATTAATTTAGCTACCATTGAAGGCATACTTGAATTTTGAATAAAAGCCTGTGCATTAGCTTTCAATTCTTTTAACTTACCTATATCTCTTTTAACAAAAATACCTAAATCTGCATTTACATAAGTAGTTGGGTCACCTATATTTAGTAATGCAGGTGTTCCATCTCTTCTTAAAAAATGTGCTTTTTTGCCTTGACTGTATGCAAATCTACTTAAATCAAGAAATCCTTGATACTCTCTTGTTTCCCATTCTTCAAAACCTGCGAACAATGCTTCATTAATGACATAGCTACGCACCATTGCTTGTTCTGTAGTTCCTTTTCCAGCAGATGCAGATATATTACCTTTACGTTGAGGATTGATACCACATACTTCATCCCATTGCATTTTAATAGTATCCATAATGTTATACATACTTAATATATAACTAAGGTTACTTAAATTTAATGCTTTAAGACCATTAATAGAATTTATAAATTCTCTACTTTGGTCATTTACAAATAGAAAAGATAAGGCTCTAGCATAATACATAATAGTATTTTCATCCCACCCTTCTTTATTTGGTATCAAACCTAAAGGAAATATAATGAGATTATCTAAGTTTTTAGCTAGTGTTTCTTCTGCCTTATAAGCTACAATATTATATTTCTTTTGATATGGTTCTCCTTTTTTAGTAATTGATTGTGGCTCACTATATCTAGCTTGTGCATTTCTACCATTATATAATAATTTAGGTTTGTCTCCAGAGGCTATTGCAACTCTTTCAATACCTACGTGGAATTGATCTCCTATTTTATATCCTTCCCAAATTTCATCTTTCCACTGCCATTCTACTTGTTCTCCAGGTAGTGGTATATAATCTTCATCATATTCATTTACTACTACTTCTCCTGTAATAGTTAAAGAACTGACTACTGCTTTCTTAACAAATGATCTCCACATCAAATGTTCTACTTGTATACCTTGTCTATTATTTTGTTGTGGATAATGGCCAAATACTTTATTAAATAATTCATATTGCGCAGATATAGCATCTGTAGCATTTTGAAAACTAATATCAGTATTATCGTAAGCTTGTACTTGTTGATCTAACCAATTCTTTAATTCCTTATTATTATCAAAATCCTTAATACCTTGCAGACGATCATATATTTCATTAATAGATAAGAAATGCATTACTGCAACAGCTTCTCCATCTTCAATAAAATCTTGATGTGGGCTACATAAATATCTTAAATTTAAAGCAGATATAATCTCATAATAGATTTCATCATCATGTACGTCCTTATATGAAAATATCATTGCAAGGACTAAATAATCTAAAAATCCTTTATTAAAGTTTCTAATTATTTCATTTGTTTCAATAATATAATCAATAGCATCTTGACCTTGCATTGCTATATTATTGATAAGCTTTTTCTTTCTTTTTGCTATATTCTCAAGAGATTCAGTTATTTGTTGTTCACCAAAAGGTACTCCAAGTTCTCTACTCTTGGCAACAAACATTTGTTGTGCTAATTTAGTTACTCTTTGTTTTTCAAACTCTATTTGAATATTATCGTAATTACTATTACGTGCAAATACTATAGGTCTTACAAACCTGTCCATCTTATCACCTAATAATGTATTAAGATTAGGTGTTATAATATCGTAATTTTTTAACTTGGCGGGGTATCCCATTAAATGAGGTCTTGTTTCATTTAAAGGATTAGTAGTACTTGTATATTCTTTTTCATCTAATTGTCCATTAGCAAGTCTATACAGTCTTAGTGCTTTTGCTTTATCTACAGCATCTACACATCTTTCAGAATAATAGTCATAAGTATTTTTACGCCATTCTTTATTCTTGCTTTTATAAGGGAGTTTTTGCTGTGGTTTTATCATTAGTATAATTGTTTGAAGAAGAAACTATTAGGATTAACAATTTCTTGTTTTTTGACTTTTATATCTTTATAATCAATTTCTCTCTTAAAGTACATTAAGATTCTTAATGATGCTACAGCATCATAGTTATCTGTACCATTATACATTTCAATTTGCCGCAAGGTAAAAGGGCAGTAAATAGTATGTAAGTTAAGAATTTGTTCGCCATTTTCAGTCTTACCTCTCGGTGTTAATAGCCATTCTTCTAAATACTTATCTCCTTGTAGTATTCTTTTATTTTCTCTACCAGAACCCATATTCATACCAAAACTACGTTTACCTCCTGCTTTAGTTTTAACAGTTTCATCCCATCCACATTCAAATTCCTCTTGTAATAAATGTAGTAGTTTAAATCGTTTAGCATAGCCTATAACATCTCCTTGATCATTTTCAAATCCTATTTTAGCGTTATAATACATTGCTAACATAAATAGAATTTGATTATAATCATCTTGTTTAGGAGGTCTTCCAAAATAAGTAGCTACAATTTTATCTCCTGGAGGAGCTATATTATTACTATTTAAATATACGTGTGTGGCTCCTATAGAGTCACCAGTAGTAGCATCTTGAGCATATGGGTCATGTGATATGACATACATATTGTCAGGAGTCTTACCATTTAATTTAAATGGAGCATGATATACTACAACACAGCCTGCAACATTTGCTTTACCTTTTTGTATTGGAAATTCTGTAATAGGTATTTTAGTATCATCTGGTCTAAATTTAATACCTTCATCTGTAGGTATTAAATATCCCGGCATACCTAATTTATGATAACCTGCGGCTACCATTTTAATTCTCCATTCTTTAGCTAAAGCACTAGGTAATCTTCTATAACCAGTACTAAGAATAGCTTCTTGTGGTTTTCTTGGCATTTCAGCCATTGTTCTTAAAAGATCATTACTATTAGGAGATTTTCTAGCATTTGATCTTTCTTTATCTATATATTTATCTCCTGCTTTAATATCACTGTTACCATCAGCATCTTTAAATTGAATAGTTCTATTGGCAGGAGTAAAGTAAGCACACTTAGTACCAAAAGCATTATCATCCCACACATTATCAAATACACGTATATTAAAAGCTTCTGGATTATAGAACATCTTCTCTAATGGAGCAAAGTTAGCTCCTTCAGTACCACCTGTACCAAATCCTAACATTAGTCCATAAGTTACGTCTTGCTCCTCTACTGATTTTCTTGCAATAGTCCAAGCTTCATCAACTCTTGAAAAATTACCCATTTCTTCAAATAAAAGAAGTTTACCACGCTTACCACGTACCTTATCAATATCATCCTTTAAAGAGACACCAATGACTTCGGATTTATAGCCTATTTCTTTCTTTCCATCTAAAGGGTCTTTAGTACTTGCCCTATAATGCATTTCCTCAAAACTTCTTTTCCATTCACTTGGTTTTGCAAATCCAACAGTAAATCTTTTATCTTCTAATGGGTGCATTCTTAACATCCATTCTCTAGCATCATTCCATTTAGTAAGAATTGCATCTCTTTGTAAAAACTCTTTCTCTTGAGCAAACATATAAGATTTGCTCTGTTTAAATAATTTAAAATTGCGTAGAGCCATAGAAGCACCTTTAAATGAAGCACCAACACCTCTAGGCTTTAACCATACCATGTGCTCTCCATTAGTTTCTGCTTTTTCTACTTCTTGAAAGAACTCAAAATCAACGTCCCAAAAATCAGGAAATCTTTCTACACGTTCTCCTCTTTGTCTATCTTTAGTTACTTCACCATATAACTTACCTACTACTTTCTCAACAGCAATAATTCGATAATAGTTTAAATAGAAATAATGATAGCCTGATACCCAAGTATCACCTACTTTATATCCATTTCTACATCGTTCTATTTCTTGTTCCCAAAATCTCTCATATTCTAATGTACCAAAATTACCATCAGGGTATCTTCCATACTTATTATAATATAAAGCAGATTCTCGAAAGTATTGAGTATTTACTAGCATATTAAGAGCCTACTTCTTCATTAGTACCATCCCAAACAAATTCACTTACCGGAAGGTGAAATAAACAACTACAACAGAATGTTTTTCCATAAAATTTAGGATTACGTGCATATGTTTCAGCAATATTAATATCCATTTTAGTCAATGACTTACATCCTCCTGAATGTGTTTTACCGTCTAGTAAATCATAATAAGCTTGTTTAGTAAGACCTCTACCAACTAATGGTTTATAACTTTCATCATAATCCGCGTATCCATAAATATTAGATCCATATCTTTTTGCCTCTTCTGGAGTTAAGATTTTTGCTGTTTCTTTAAGTAATCCTTTTAATGATGCCCCAACATGAATATAGCTATCTCTCACTGGTCTTATAAAACCTTTAGCTCTTTCTTGTTCTGATAGTATTAAATATACTTTATCTTGCCCATTTTCTTTAGGAGTATTTAATTCAGGGTTTTCTCTATCTGTAGTTAACATATCTATTCTGTTTCAAATTTACTAATCATTCTACCACTCTTTGTAATCATACTTTCTTGTTCTGCTTCTAATTTCTCTTTTGCTATTCTTATATTATCAATCATTTCAGGTAGATTCTTATATACTACTTGAAGTTCTGATATATCTTTAATTTTAAATTTACCAGGATTTGTTTCAACGTTTTTTAATATATCTGCTAGAAAAGACTTTATACCTAATGCACTTTTAATTGCTAAATCTACTAATTCAATACTTTCAGACCATGTAGATTCTTTTAAAGTAGTTATACATTCTTTTACTAATTCATCTTCTTTCCAATCTTTTGGAAGTCCTAATCTCATTTTAAGAAGATCAACTTTATCTTGATAAGTAGTTACATATCTAAGAGTAGCATCAGGTTTAGCACTGAAGCAAACATAAGCCATTTCTTTTTCATTAAGAAGCTTCTTTCTACCATCAGTATCACCTTCCATTTTACTAATTCTTTTAATTAGTTGTTTAAATGGTTCTAATACTCTTGCTTCTTCTGTAAATTCAGGTAGCTTAGTTTCAGGATTAGTTCTAAAGAGTTTTACTCCGTACATGGTCTAATTATTTTTAATCGTTTCTTCTCTTTAAATTCTTCTATCTTCTTTTCTTGTCTTTCACTTTTAAGTCTATTAAACTTAAATTTACCAAAAAAGTTTAACTTAATTTGATGAGGTTGGTCACTTTCTATTAGTGTGACTACTCCTTTAAAATACTCTGTTATAGCTTCTTTAGCTTTATCAAAACTTACTTTTTCTTCTATAGCTATTTCCATTATCATTGTTTGTAAAACTTCATCATTTAATGAAGGCATTTTATCTTGCATTCCCATATTACAGTATTTCTATTCTTAAAACAACTTTATATCTATCCATTTCATCATCATAGAAAATTTCTTCCTTATAACTGATTTTCTCTTTTATATATAACTCTTTAACATCTGATAAATAATTCAATATTTCAGTCCAAGTAAAATAAGTAGTCACCAGTACTTTTAACTTCATATAAAAGAAGAAGCCGATTTTTAGTCGGCTTCTATTTAATCAATCAAACTTTAATAAACAAATCTATGTAAGAAAATCCAATCAAATGAGGACTTTCTTCTTTTTTTACTATTTTTATCTTTTCAATCTTAATAGTAGCTTGTTTAATACTAGTAGTATACCCACAATAAGCGCATAGTCTTGTACTAGTTTCAATGTCAATGAAATGTGTTTTTACATCATCACATTTTTCACAAAACTGACCTATTTGCTTATAATCTTTTGTAGGAAGTTTAATTCCAGGTTCCCCTGTTCTTTGTTTACTTTTCTTTATAGTACTCCCTGCAAACTTATGAGTATCTCTTAATATTTCTCCACTACTTTTTAATTGAGTAAATTTCATATTAATCTAATATTATCCAATCTTCTTCAAGTATATCAGAAGGACTTGCCACCCATCCATATATAGTATTATCAGGATATACTATAGCTAATTGATTTTTATAATTAATATTTTCTGTACTTTTAGGTGCATTTGGTGTTAAACTTCTTTTAATAAACGTATCTTTGACTGATTCCTGCAATGATTGCATTTTAGGAACAATTTCCATACTAATAGTACTAGGAACTTGCATAAAAACAAATAATCCTTTACCATTCCAACCTTTACGTGCTACACGTTTACCTTCTTTTAAAGCTTTAATTGCTTGGCCAAAATCTACTAAATTTTCCATACCTTTATTTTATTTTAGTTAAATAATTTCTATTTACGTCAGTACGCATACAATAAAAACACTTCTCTGTTCCTTGAAACTTCATTCTTTTTACTCCATTACAAGTGCATGGAACCATCATATCAAGTTCAGTTTTCTTGTCCATTACTTTTTCAAATCTAAAGATATTTCCTCTATCATCTATTTTACTGATAACATAATA
>SCLI03000058.1_pt1 | contig 14588 bp, 21 predicted proteins | sample 7268041 | NCBI WGS metagenome assembly SCLI03 (sample SAMN10721081, study PRJNA514188) | viral metagenome | isolation source: depth-stratified mine tailings core A | place: China: Fankou Pb/Zn Mine tailings | collected 2017-10 | reverse complement strand
TATCAAGTGCCATGATCTCTCCATTTCTGCCTCTTCTTGCGCAATCCTCACATTGAAGACATCACGCTCAATGACGTGATGCTTTATTTGAATTTGATGAAAGAGATAGGCTGGCAGCACAATAGCTTTGTGTCCAAATGCATGGCGCTTAAAAAATTCTTTGAGTTTTGTAACTTGAGAGGCTACAGGGTCCTCAACGAAAACCTGATACCAATTCCGCAGAAGCAATACAAGATTCCAAGAGTTGCGACCAAAGAGGAATACAAAAAGTTGCTTGATGTCATTCCTAAAAATACCGATCCAAGAAATATCAGAAACGAGGCGATCATCAGACTGCTCTGGGATACCGGTGCGCGAAATGGAGAGATCATGGCACTTGATATGGATGATCTCGATCTGGTGAATAATAAAGCACTTATTAAAACTGAGAAAGCTAAAACCCGCAGACCGCTCAGGGAAATTTTCTGGACTCAGGAAACTAGTGAAGCAATTCAGAAATGGATCGAGAGAAGGGAAAGGTTTAAGAGGGGAAATGTCCTTCGTGATCCTAATGCACTATTTATTTCAATCCATAACTCGGGAGCCAACAAAACAAGAGGTGATAGATTCAAGCCAAGCGGTGTTTGCGAGATGCTTCGCGGATATTCAAACAAAGCTGGTCTACAACGCCCAATGAACGCTCACTCAATGAGACATTACATGGGCCGAAACATTATCGAAAAGGGAGGTTCAAACTCAGATGTCACAAATATTCTTGGCCACTCCTGCATAGAGAGCTCAATGGTCTATACAATGATGTATGGCAAACAGGCAGAGCAGAGGTACCGGAAATTTAGAGGTAAATAACCCTTTCTTGAGTAAAGAGCGCCTGCTATAATTACTATGTGAAGAACAAGGCAGCCCAAGAGCTCGGAAGAAAAGGCGGCTTAAAGATCAAGAAGAAATACGGTAAAAAGTATTTCAAAAAACTTGGCCAAAAAGCGGCCAAAGTACGGTGGGGAAAACCAAACCCTGCCGTTGCTTGATATATAACGGGCGCTCGGTATAATCCTTGTTAGGAATGTAGCTTGAAAACAACATATCAGCTTTGCTCGCCTGTTAAGGCCGTAAAAGGGCATTTGTGGGCTTAATAGACGGGCAAATCGACGATTAGCAAGGTTTCTAGGCCTATTTTGGAAAATAGGCCCCTTGTTGGGAAGATGGTGGTGCGATAGAGTTTAAGATATAACACCACCGTCCTTAATTGAATAAGCCCACAGGAAACTTCGCAGAAATGCGAGGTTTTTTGTTTTGCACCGGGGAGCGATTCCCGACACCTCAAGCCTAAAAACACAATACAAGCCCTTGATGGTAAGAGTCTATCTCCGGTGCAAAGCGCGAAATTATCGCGCCGGGTCGAATTTATAAATCAATTAAGAAACAAAGAATTATGACAAAAGAATATACACCATTAAGACAGTTTTATGCTTGGGTCGGGTTCGCCACTCTCGCAATCTTCGCTGTCAAAGGTATTGCTTGGTTTATCTGGGCACACCAGTTCCTTGCGGCCAATGGCTACTAGAATGCAGACGCCACAGGTCGAAGTCTCAAAATGTTGTCACGCAGAAATTGAGGAGCATCTTGTCGGAGATGAAACGGCAACCAAATGCACTTCATGCGAGAAGATCTGCGACACGGAGGAAGTATGCGAATACTGCCTCGGCACAGGAGAGACTACGGAAATGGAAAGAATGTATCCGGGCGAACCACACATGGCACCTATAGGGACAAGAAAGTGCATGTGTCAGATCAGGGAGTCAGACGACGATGAGGGAGATCGATAACCTCAATTAAAAATTATCAGCGTTATGTCTGTCTACCTCTGCTCATTTTGGACTCAATATGTTTGGGAAACCTCATGTATCTGAGTCGGCGCTACCCATAACGCGGCGCGTATGAGCAGGGATAGACGGAAACCCTAAAATGACGAAAGAAATTGCAATCAAAGAAAGTTACAGTCCTGTGAAAATAAAGGATATGACTGCAATGGCTGCTGTTCTTAAACAGCACGTTGTGAGTCACAAACTATATACCAACATCAAAGGAAAAAATTACGCCCACGTGGAAGGTTGGCAGTTTGCCGGTGGACTTATGGGACTTTTTCCAAAGGTCACCAAAGTCGAAAATCTATCAAATGACAAAGAGGTCAAATGGAAAGCTGACGTTGAAATCGTCGAGCTTAAATCTGGTCAGGTTATGGCCAACGGTTTCGCTCTTTGTTCAAACAAGGAAGCTATCAAAAAAGGCTTCGATGAATACGCGGTGCTCTCTATGGCGCAGACTCGCGCTATAGGCAAAGCATACCGCAATCTAGTCGGTTGGGTGATGAAGCTCGCCGGCTATGAAGGCACTCCTAGTGAGGAAATGAGAAAAGTTGATGAGGTCGTTAAGGAACCAGTTGAATACACCACAGGTACTCCTATCAAGACGATTGAAATCGAGGATCACGTGTGTGTAGCACGTGGATGCGGTCGAGATATTACTAAGCAAGAAGCTGAATACTCAAAAAAGATGTTCGGAAAGGAATTGTGCCGTGAACATCAGAGGGAAGCTCGTAGCACCAAAAAATAACATGGCAGACTTCCAAGAATTCAAACTATACGGCGGAAAGGTTGAGGGTAAATTTTATCCTAACTCACACGCCTATTATGTGAATGGCAAGCGCAAGACTGGTGTTACTACCTACATCGGAATCATGGACAAGAGCCGTCCGCTCGTAATCTGGGCAACAGAGTTATACCGAGACTTCTTGCTTGATTGCTTAAAGGACGGAGTAACCGAAGATCATATCTATCAAGGTTGCTCATTGCACGAAGAGCGGAAGAAAGAAGCGGCTGACGTGGGAACACAAGTGCACGATTGGGTTGAAAAATACATCAAGGGAGAGAAGCCAGAAATGCCGGACTCAAAAGAAGCACAGATCGGCGTCAACGCTTTTCTCGACTGGGTATCTGCCAATAAGGTCAAATTCCTATCATCAGAGCGTGTTGTGTACTCAAAGCGTTACGACTTCATCGGAAAGATGGACATCGAAGCCAAGGTCAACGGTAAGCTCTGTCTCATCGATATAAAGACTTCTAACGGACTTTATAACACCTATGGAATGCAGACCGCTGCTTATCTCAAAGCCGACGAAGAGGAGAGTGACAGACACTATGAGGGACGATGGTTGATTCGCTTAGCCAAGGAAACTGAAAGGGAGTACATGGCTCGCATGAAAAAGAAAAATATCAACCGTGAGAAGAAAGGAAAGGAGCCGATTGAAATACCTGCGTACCAAGTCTTTGAAGCAAAGTACTTGGACGATGTCGAAGGCAATATTGATCGGGACTTCAAGGCGTTTCTAAACGCGAAAGCTCTCTTTGATTGGAACAAAGAGACAGATTTCTTCACTAATCGCGAACAATAGCCATGATCCAAGACACCACTGTCACAACCTATTATGCGAAGGTGAAGCCGACTCTCGGCGACAGACAGAGGGTGATCTGGCAGGCATTGAACGAAAGAGAAGATTGGACGAATTCTGAACTCGCTAGCCACCTAGATTGGCCTATAAACACCGTAACGCCAAGAGTCAAGGAATTGCGCGATATAGGCATTGTAGAGGCCGCAGGCAAGCGTTTATGCAGAGTTACTGGGTTAAAAGTGAATGCTTGGCGCGTTCGGTGCATACCGATTGAGCCGGCATTCACAAATCCCGGTCCATTCATTCCTCGCGTTGAGGTCGAACGGAGGAAATTACTAGCACAATCAAAACTATTCTAATGGCTGAAAGACGCATGTTATCAAAAACAATATCAACAAGCCGTAAGGTGAATAGATTACCTGATCGAGCAGCACTTCTGTATACGTGGCTCATACCTCACACAGACGATTTCGGCCATTTGGAAGGTGATGCTTTATCCATAAAGGCAAAGGTTGCTCCTATGAGGCAAATTACCGAGCAGGAAGTGGAACAAGACTTGTCTTTAATGGTTCAAAACGGACTTATAAAGCAATACGAGGTCAACGGTGAGAAGTACATCGAAATAATCAACTTTGACAGTTTTCAGACCTTCAGAAGTGACCGAAGACGCATTGCTGAATACCCCGGTCCTGACGGTCAATTTCCTGTTGACAACCGCAGGGATACCAATGACATACCAGAGGGTGACATTGCTCCGCGTAAGAGAAGAGAAGAGAAGGTAAGAGAAGGTAAGGGAAGAGAAGAGAAGGGAACAGCATCACTCACGTATCTCTCAAACATTCCGGCAGAAGACTTGAAAGAATTGACGACACGATTCAATGCAACTGATAAGGAAATCAAGAGCAAGGGCGAGGATCTGAAGCTCTATTGCGAAAGAAAAGGTCGAATCTACAAAAATTATAAGTCTTTCCTACTCAACGCCATCAAAAAAGACTTCAAAGAAAGAGATATGGCGACTGTGGCAGGTGGTAAATACAAAAATCTATGATTCCTACACGATACCAAAACGCACAGTACGAATCTATACCGCAGGACATCAGAGATCGCTTTGAAAAGATAAGGGAAACGAGACGAGGTTTGTATATTCACGGGCCGGTAGGTACAGGAAAAACACACATCGCTTATGCACTCAAGAAAAAATGGTGTGAGCAACAGGGAAGGTCGGCACTATTTTGGAATACAACCGAGCTTCTGCGTTCAATCAAAAACGACTTTGACAAAAAACTATACGACAGGGATAGAGAAGAGCAAAACATCATGGAATCGAGAGGGTTGTTGTTTCTCGACGACATCGGATCTGAAAAGATAACCGATTTCGTAGCAGAGACATTTTACCTAATCGTGAATCATCGCTATCAGGAAGTCTTACCTATAATTTTCACCTCAAATCTTCCAATTAAAGACCTTGCGGAACGAATCGGAGACAGGACGGCATCCCGAATCGTGGAAATGTGCGATGTGGTTGAACTTATAGGGGACGACAAGAGGATGGAAAACCCTCAAAAAATTCAAGTAATGCTATGAGTAGCCTAGTACACAGTCACAAATCAGAAATCTTTGCCGGAGAAATAATCTACGAAAAGACGGCAAACAAAAAGAAGTTGCGACTCAATGCAGAGAGGTACTTTCAGCACTTTTTGAATACTAAAACGAATGTAGGCGACCGAGTGACTGTGAAGGTTACCAATCAGAAACCTAAGCGCACTACTCAACAAAATCGGTACTACTGGGGCGTATACCTTCCTCTCATTTCAGAAAAGACTGGCGAGGATGACCTAGACAGATTGCACGAGCTTTTTAAGGGAATGTTTTTAACGAAGACGATAGCGGAGGTGCTAGGAAAGAAAGTGAGGATAACAAAGAGCACTACTGACCTGACTGTTTCCGAATTCTGTGAGTATGTGTTGAACATTGAAGCGTTTACGAGCGTTGAAGCTCCGCCGACAGAAAATTACGACCTCGCACCACTTCATCGTCCACTTACTCCGGTCCGCAAAGAACAGACGATCACATGAGAAAAATTACAAAACCAAGACCAATCCAAGCATGTGCCGTCATTTCCAAGAAAAATCCAAAGCTGAAAGTACTAGATATTTTTATGAAAAGCGATTGCGGCGAGGTAAGGATTTCAAGGGATGAAGTGAAGTGCTTGGTAGAGGTCAAATTTATCAAGTTTGTTAAAAAGTAAAAATGAATCAGCAATACAAAAAAGTAAAGGTGTGGTGGTTACGAAAAGGAGGCGAAGGCTTTTTGGTAAGCAATCTCTGGGCTAACGGTGCCAATGCGCGACTCACTGCGAAGAGTCTTAATTTTAGAGATACGGGGAAGCATACAGGGCCTTCAAAGTACCAAGTTATTCCGTGTGTTCTTTTAATTTCAAAAAAATAAAATGAGACAAACAGTTTACAAATGCGACCATTGCAAGGTTGAGATAGGGAACAAAAAACACATCAGTCTTCAGTTTGCCAATTATTCGGGTATTGCTATTCCGCCCTCGACTGACGAGATGGAGAAATTTACGAGAGGTTTTGGGAATACATGGAAGGTCGAAGAGTCGTTGCAAGGTAAATTTATGCACTTCTGCAATCATGTCTGCCTCGGTCGATTCTTTGGTGAGCTTTATAAAAATGCCGGAAAACACGAATAGAACATACTGGCAGGGTTTTATCGATGGTCAACGGAGTATATGTATCCGCTTGGCACATGCGGATAGAGTGCTCCTAGCAGGGCTTAATAAAAATCAAAAAAATGTCATTCCAATATATTCAACCTACAGAGGAACAAAAAGCAATCATGCAGGAGTTTCGGGACAAGTACGAGACTCTCGCAAACGAGTTAAAAACAAAAATTGAGGCAAGCCGAGGACTGTCTTTGGCAGTCACAAAACTGGAGGAGTCAGCATTTTGGCTCAACAAAGCAATTACTAAGAACGATTAACAAATTCAGCCCTGCTAAAAACACTAAAACATATGCAAAAAAAGAAAATAACAAAAGGTGAAATTGATCTCGTAAGGAAGGCGGCCATGTCCGAATTTAAGCCTATTGAATTTATCACCAGAGGACGAGTGTACATTGAATTTCAAGAGAAAGGGATACAGATGAAAGGTGATAGAAACGATGTTGATATGGTCAAAAAGTTCATCGTTGATGGTTCACAGCCAAAAGAGCTTACAAATTTCCTGTCTCACTTTGGTTGGGCATATTCTGACGACGGTAAAGGAGTATTGACCGGGGAAGGAGTCGTTGCGTGGACACTCTTCAATATTTTGAATGGAAACATGGACGAACACAGGCAGCTTATAAGCGATTTTTACAAAAATCTGAAATTAAGTTGCTAGCACTGAACAGAGTCAATGGAAACTTTTATCAACAAAATCATTCAGGGAGATTCGTTAGAGGTTCTGAAAACCCTGCCGGCCGAAAGCGTCGATTGCATCATTACATCTCCACCATATTGGGCACTTCGCGATTACGGAACGGCCGGACAACTTGGCCTTGAACCGACGATGCAGGAATATGTGACAAAACTCTGCGATGTCTTCGATGAAGTTAAGCGAGTTTTGAAAAAAGACGGAACCTGTTTTGTGAACATCGGCGACACTTATTTTGGTGGGAACAGAAACAAGGGTAATTCAAAACCTCATCCAAAAGCAGTTAGAGGTTTGACTAACCTAGGTGATACTGTTACCGGTCCTAAAGGGCAAAACAAATCCCTTGCGCAAATACCATCAAGGTTTGCTATAGAAATGGCATCGCGAGGATGGATACTGCGAAATGAGATCATCTGGCATAAACCAAATTGTATGCCCTCAAGCGTTAAAGACAGGTTCACTGTTGATTTTGAAAAAGTATTTTTCTTTGTAAAAAGCAAGAGGTATCGCTTTGAGACACAGTACGAACCATTTTTAAGTAATGCCTACGATAAGGCAAGGATGGCCAAGGCTAGAGAAGTACACGGTGGAAAGTGGGCTGACCATTCAGGTGGAGCAATAAAGACGCAAAGGGCTTTTGTGGCTGGAGGCAAACAGGGTAGGACAAAGCGTTGTGTGTGGTCAATATGCACAAAACCGTTCAAGTCTGCGCATTTTGCAACATTTCCCGAGGCGCTTGTTGAGCCAATGATAAAAGCTGGATGTCCGAAAGGTGCAGTCGTTCTCGATCCGTTCATGGGAGCATGTACAACCGCAGTAGTAGCTAGAAAACTTGGAAGAAATTACATCGGCATTGAGCTTAACTCGGAGTATATAAAAATATGCGATGCTCGCCTGCTCAATGTTCAATCATCGTTGTTGTAGTGCAATGAAAAATAAAATCTCTATATGGCAGAATTTTCAATAATGGTAAATAGTAAGAAAAAAGGCAACATGTGGGAGAACCGATGGGCTAGATGGCTCATTGAGCACGGCATTAAGGCATGGAAAGACGGTGGAAGCGGCGGAGGTTGTAGGGAAAAGTCCGATGTCGGAAACAACATCAATGCCAATTTTGAAGTGAAAGGTGTAAAAAAGCTCAATCTTTTCAAAGCATGGAAGCAATCACAGGGCGCGAGCGATAAAACTCACAACACACCGTATGTCATCGTGCATTTTGATGGAATGGCAGAGGATGAATTTCTTGTTGTGATGAATAATTACGACTGGCTTGATCTTGTGAGCGGAGAAAAGGAGGTTGAGACGGCTTATGAAGATCCGAAACTGAAGTGGAGTATTCAAAGACTCGTTGATTCCGCAAAAACTGTCATAAAACAGCTAGATGTCCACAGGTAAAATTTCTTGCTTTCGTCTCGGCATGGTATAATTTATTTCATCAAGGCTCGTATTGTGTTACCGGTTTTACCGGTGGCTCTTTACGAGCTTTTTCTCGTGCACTTTAAGGGGATGCAAAATATAAATAACCCTAGACACAAATTAAATTCTTTGCAAATCGAAGACGCCAGACGGCGCTATGAGGACGAAGGATGGAAATTGCAATGGATTTCGGAGCTTTTGAGGGTACACCCGAGTTCCATTCTATTTCACGTCCGCTTCAATGGTTGGGTGAGGCGTGTTAAGTCGTCTCGGCGTATGCCGGAAGAGATAGCAAACTTATACCGCGAGAAAAAGAAGAAAAAATATCAGGATAGACTCAAGGGAACCTATGAATATGCGAAAAACATGCAACCAATTCACGAATGCGAACATAAGAGATGGATTAAAAGGTGCAGTTGTTGCGGAGAGATACTGGCATCAGACGCGATTGACCATGAGCACCATTCAAAAGTAATGCAACACGTAAATTAAGCCAATTTTTATAAAATAATATCATCAATATGGCAAAAAAAGATACAAAAAAGGCACCTGTCGAAATTAAGACTACAGAGAACCCACTCAATCTCACCGCTCGTTTTCTTACTGCTAGACCTGATCTAGTAGGGGCATGGATTATCGGTGCGCACTCATTGCTTCCTATTTTCAAGAGTGAGCAGAAGCCGGCTATCATTTCCTATCTTGAGACTGTGCAGAGTGAATTCTTTGCAGCACTCAAGCATCACTGGGAAAACAAACATCCTGAACAGAAAATGACCTATACTTTCGGCACAATCTGCCGAAACAATCGAGGTGAGGAGCGACTTGTTATCGGTATTCAGCCTACCGAAAAAGGAAAGCCGACTTATGACTATATCGGCGATGATGGAAAACTTGGAGCCTGTAACGAATCAAGTATGACAGGATGGATGGAAAAGATATAAATCTAACCATGCCATGCCTGATGACAAAACAGACTTCAAGTACACAGCCGACATTAGAGGATACCAAGAGGCAGTATGGGACTTCTTGATGGAACACTGTGAGGTATTGAATTCAGGTGCGATCTTTATCAAATTCCATACTGACGGCCGGCAAAACTTTGAGAACAGGATACTCTCTCGTTGGAAGTATAACTATCACCGGGAAGACCCGAAATCAAAGCAGAGCATGGCACTAGACAGACGTGAGCACTTTCAGCAACAGAAAGCTGAAAATCAGAGGAAATGGGAAGAAGAGCGAAAGCGCAGGCAATGTCTACGTAAAGCAATGCGGAAAGCGAAGAGAATCAATCGAATCAAGAGTTTTATAGCAAAGATACTTATATGGCCGAAGAAGTAAAGACAAAAAACAACCAAAGGGATACCAAGCGGACACCATACCGCGCTTTGTCTATACCTGAAAGAGATACGCTTTTTGCTTATTTTGAGAAACACAATGGCAATATGTTGGCAATGACTCGAGACATTGATTGTCCTTTCAAGGCTCATAGTCAGCTCAGATATTACGCGAAGCTATATTTTTTTTGCGAAAGATTAGACGAAATAAAGCGAAAAAGAGCGGAAGATGTCATCAATTCTCTTAAAGATAGCAAGGTTTTGGCCATTAAGCGTGCTGTAGAGCTTATAGAGACACGACAGATGCCTTTGCGTAAGAAAGACGGCTCTGCGGTTCTTGATGCCGAAGGAAACGCAATCTTTGTCACTGTACAGCCTGATCATAAAGAAGTTGAAGCGGCGTGGAAGATAATCAAGACTGAATTGGGCGAACCTACACAAATCGGCAAACAAGATGTCACCTCAAAGGGTGAAAAGGTAAGCTCGTTTGTCTTGAGTGCTGAAGATGAAAAGCGTGTTGAGGAATTGTTTGGCAAACGTGAACCGATTGAGCAAAAGGTCGAACCTTTATCAGAGCAACCAAAAGAAAATGCAAGTAATCAATCCGGCAACAACGAGACTTCAGCCAATAACAGTGGAGGGGCTAAAGTTTCTGAAGGAGGGGAGCAAGGAAGCGCGTACGAAGGCAACGCGTAAACATTTCGGGTATTTCCTAGCTTACTATCTACCGCACTATGTGCGCAGTACCTTTGCACCTTTTCATTACGACATGATGACCGATGTGCATGACCTTTTGGACTTGAAGATTCGGGAGGTTGCATGGTTTATGTTCGGTGAGAGTGCAAAAACAAGTTTTGCAAAGGCGTTGATTTTATACATGATTGCATTCGACATTGACCCTTACATCAATGCCGATGCTTTTGATAACACAAACTCGGAGCGTATCCTGTTCGATGTTGTATGGGAATTGCAGAAAAATAAGCGATTCATTGAAGACTTTGGACAGAAGTACAACACCAATAGATCACCTGATGAAGTCACTCATAAGCGCGTCAAAGACTTCGTAACGAACCCGATTCGTGATGAACAAGGCAATATCATCAAAGAGGGCATTCGTGTTGAAGCACACAGTACGCAGGAATCAGTCCGAGGTCGTATTCATGGCGCAATGCGTCCCGGCTTCGTTATCCTTGATGACTTCGAGACAAAAAAGACATTGAAAAGTGAGGCAGCAACAAAGCAAATCCGCACTCACATTCAAGAGTTTAAGCGAGGACTTGATTCAGCACGTAGACGCGTATTGTATCTTGGAAACATCTTGAGCGAATATGGAAATGTGCAGAGCGTTATTGAGCGAGCAAAACAAGACACCGAGCTTCGCGTGCGTATTGTTCCTATCTGCCAAGGAACGCTAGCATCAGGATTGCATACACCATCATGGCCAGAGCGTTGGACGATAACCGAGGAGGAAGCAAAACTGAATGGAAAGGTGAGCGTTGAAAGCAAAAAGCGCTCAATGTGGACACCCGAAGAAGGCGATATGGATTTTCAGGCAGAAATGCTGTGCCAACCGATTGATGAATCAAAGGCGATATTCAAGCGAGACTGGTTCATGCCTATATCGTGGGAAGACCTGATCAAAAAACGCCTTGCTGCATACGTCACGATTGATACACCAAGCCAAAAGGAAGGTCAGGTTGACCCGAACGGCGACTTTGTAGGTTTTTGCATTAACTGGGTAGACAGAGAGGGGAAATGGCACTTGAAATCTTGGAGAGAGCGACTGGGACCAACCGCAATCATTGAAAAAATGTTCGGTATTTATAATTTCCTGCTACAAGCCGGAACTCCGCCAGTCAAATTCGGATGGGAAGATATGGCTTTTACTCGCGGACTTGAGCCAATGTTGAGGCATGAGCAAAGAATGAGGTCAACATTCCTGCCTTTGATGTGGCTCAAACATGAAGGACGCTCGAAGGAGGACAGGATACGCACAGGATTACTCTATCGGTACGAGACGAGAAGCATTTATCACCTCAAAGGCGAGTGTGCTGACCTTGAAAATGAGCTTGTACGTTTCCCGAGTGCTGAACATGACGACACAAGCGATGCAACGGCCTATCAAAGTGACATTGCAAGGCCTGCCGGTACTGAAAAACCACGTGATCCACGTCCCGAACCTACCGTGCAGACTGCATACGGCAAGGTTAAGCCCGCATACGAGGATGAATTGGTTGACGATTCGCCTCAATTCCCTGACATTGGCATCTAAACGAGGGTAATGCAATAAATTTTTCGCAAAAACGAACCTATACTCAAAGCATCATGTCATTGGCTCACTACAAAGTACGCGATGAACTCGCAACACAGGCATTAAAAGAAATCGATTACTCATATCGCTATAAGAAAGCGAGAATGTCCTCATGGAATAAAAACGAGGACATGATGAACCCTGATCGCAACGGTGTGGCGGTTGTTGCTCCGTATGGCGGAAGCACATATCAGAATCAGCAAGGTGACACACGCGCTTCAGTACCTCTGCACAAGATGCACGGCTTTGTGCAAACAATTCTCTCAAAGATTGATAGCCCTCTCACCTTCAAGTATGTGAAGGGAGAATCGGCAGACCTCAAGAAAGCCAAGCTGATGAATGCTATCAAGGAAAAAGACGGCAAACTTGGTCGTTGGAATTTTAAGGACTTGATTGGTAAGCGCGATGCCTCAATTTATGGCCGCGCAATTTATCTCTACATCACCCGAAACGAGAAAGGAACCTATAAAAGCATTCTCAATCTCATTGACCCGAAGGACTTTTTGATTGACCCTGATGTTGGCGGATTATGCACTGAAGAGGAAGACGGAAGCGGTATTGAAAAGGCCGCATATCTTGGTTGGTGGAATACAAAACTTACCAAGGCGCAACTCTTGCAAGGTGTCAAAGATGGCATTTACTACAAGGCCGTTGTTCAGGAATTGATTGACGGTGGTGGAAACAACACGACCAAGACACAGCAAGATATTGATAAGGATAACCGAAAAATATCAGGCGCACCTCGTGAGCGCTTTAAGAACCCGAACCAGTTTATTTTCTATACATGGATTACTACTGACGAGAATGATGACAGGTATTACCTCGTCCTCACTCCGTCCGGCGATTGTATTCGCTGTGAACCATGGACTGACATCAGGAAGAGCGGAAAATATCCGATATGGACATGGGCTTGCTTCCCTGACCCTCGCGAATTTTGGACTCCGTCATACTGTGACTTTGCCCGAGGAGTATTTATGGCACAAGAGAAGAGTATCAACCAATCTCTTGATAACTCCGAGCAGATCAACAGGCCTCAAACTGCTGTAAACGTTGACTATGTTCGTAACTTGGCACAGGTTCGTTATCGCAAGGATGGCTACATAGAAATTGAGGGCAATGTTGATGTCAACAAAGTGCTTCAGACTCGACAGACCCCACCTATTCAGGGGCCATTCATGGTTTACGACAAACTTGAATCTATAATCGAAAGTGAAAGTGGTGTGACTGCCGGCGTCAAAGGAACAAGTGACGATCAGACACTTGGTATATACGAAGGAAATCTCATGCAGGCAGGTGACCGATTCGGCTTGCTCAATAAGAGCTATGCCGAGGGTTACTATCGTTTTGCTGTCCTTCACAAAGAAGGTGTCATGCAAGACTTGAAAAAGAAAATGGCCGTGCAGATTGTCGGTGCTATGGGCTTGGAAATCGAACATGTCACTGCTCGCGACCTCAAACCATTTCAGGATGATTACGACATCATGGTTGAATCAAGCATTGCCGAGGCACAAAGCAATCTAGCTGACAGTAAGAACAAGCTCACATTCCTTAGCGCCTACAAGGATGATCCTACAGTCAATCAAAAAGTGCTCTTCGAGACACAGGCAACTATTGCCGGCGTTGACGAGGACACTATCAAGCGCTTGCTTGATAACAATGATTATGACGCTATTGAAGTGCTTGCGAATGCTGACGAGGCATTTCAGACGATTATTGGCGGAGGTAAGGCGCCTTTGTACAAGAATGCAAATGTTGCTTTCTTGCAGAGGTTGCATGACCTTTCTGACAAGTTTGATGATGAACTCTCTACCGAACAGCACAATGCAGTGTTTGCCTACATGGAAGCGATAGCTCCTATCGTGGAAAAGAACAAGGCAATGGAAGTCGCGAATGAAGCAGCGAAAAGTGGTTTGATGGGCGGTGGTGGCACGGTCGATCCATCAGCGATTCAAAATCCCGATATGGTAGACAACAACATGCCTATCGGTAAGCCAGCGATGGAAACTGCCGAGATAGCCGCACTTTCAAAGTAAATGGTTTTCATTATTAAGAAATTACAAGACGCATGTGCAAAGCCCGAGGTTTTGCCTGCAAATAATCAAATAAAAATTATGTCTGAATCAAACAACGTGAAGATTTTAGAAGTTGAGAAGGGTAAGTTTATGTTCAAGAAATACGACGAGACTGGCTCTTGTATATTCCGAAGCGAAATTTTTAACTCTGAAGCTGAAGCTCGCGAACAGGCAGGATTGAGTGAAAAGACTTCCGAGAACAAGCCTGCTGAAGAGCAGGAAAACGTCAATGTTCCTGTTGCTCCTGAAACTGGTACAGTTCAATCTACCGAAGAGAACAATGCAGGGGTTGCCTCTGCCGATGCTTCTCAAAGCAATGCCGGCAGTGTGGATATGTAATATCTCATTGTCATACCATGTTAAAGTTTATCTACAAAATCAAGAAGAAAGCGAAGGATAAGGGCGACCACCGAATCACCAAGCACGGACAAGTCGCAGAGTTTTCGTTGCGTGAGATGAACCGCAACATTGAGCAGGTTAAAAAGCAGGTCAAAGAAATGGAAGCTAACGCTAAGCTTCAAAATGCGCTTGCTGAAAATATCAGGCGTGCCAATCCTTCGCTTTCTTCTTGATTTTGTA
>SCLI03000400.1_pt2 | contig 14721 bp, 32 predicted proteins | sample 7268041 | NCBI WGS metagenome assembly SCLI03 (sample SAMN10721081, study PRJNA514188) | viral metagenome | isolation source: depth-stratified mine tailings core A | place: China: Fankou Pb/Zn Mine tailings | collected 2017-10 | reverse complement strand
TCTATGATAATGGGGGAAAGACGATTGATCGTTACACCGTCTTGATTCCAAACATCAATATCAATACAGGGGTGATTTATCTGGAAATGCTTGGACTCTCTGATAATCCAAATCACCCTTTAGGATTTAATCAATTCTGTGGAGAATGGAAAGGGGGATCAACAAAGAATCTCGGAAAGAGAATCCAGTATTCCGATTTACCGGATGTAATAAAAGAGGCAATAAAATCCCGGTTACTATAGGGTCATTAGATCCTGCGCTTGTGAGGAAGGGTAGGGGAGGGGATTCCCTCCCCATTTAAAAAGGGGTGTGAAATGGAAATAACAATGATTGCAAGCGATTTCAAGAAACATCTGGTAAGGGCATTGTCGTGTTCGAAGTCAGCACAAACAGACTATCGGGGAAATATTTACATGAAGGATAATTTTATCTATTCTTCAGATGGGACTAAACTTTATAAAGGGTATTTAAACATTACCGGAAAATTGCCTGAATATAGAATTTCAACATTGGATGCGATAATGATTGAAAAGAATCTTCCGAAAAAGGGGGATCATACTGTAGTATTCGATTTTAATAATCATAAAATTGTTTTGAAAGAAGGGGTGTATATCCAGGAGTTTTCTATAGCAGATACCGGAGCATGGATACCGTCTTTTGAAGAAATTTTTGATTACCAGAAAGATCAGAATCCTTGTCGGGGGTTCGATATGGAAAGTCTCTTTCCCGTTCTTAAAACGGTTTCAAAAAATCGAGTCATGATGGAATTTGTAACGTATCCTCATAGCGGTTGTGAAAACACAGAAGGTCCGGTTATTATTAGTGTATTGGAACCGGACCTTACGGGAATTTTTGTTGTAATGCCATTTATTGAAAATTAAATTGAAGGAGGTCTGTATGCTAAAAGCGTTTATTTCCGGTGTATTCATCGGGGTGGGGTTCTATTTTTCTTCATATGCGTTCAGTTTTCTTAAATCCTTGATTTCTTCAGGGATTCATCATCTAAAATAAGATTCAATTAAAAAGGGGTATCAAAATGAGTTATAATCTTATTATTGGGGAAAAGGTTATTGATGAGACAGATCCTGAAATACCTTCGTGTGTATGGGCAAAGGGGGTTTGTTTAGAAGAGGCACCAGCGGACGGCTCCCCTACCGATCACACAAATGAGCGGTGGCCTTCCTATGCAGGATGGGGTGATTTACAAAATGATTGCGAACATCATGGAGGAGGGGATGTTATTGCGTTGATTGTCGAGGAACATCCTGGTTATCTTGATATCACCCCTGATTTAAATAACAAGATTCAATCGTTGAAAGCGGGGAGAGACTATAACAAATTCCGGCTGGAATGGTTGAAATTTTGGACGGCGTGGGCATTGAAGAATTGTAAAAATCCGGTTATCTGTAATTGCTAAAAGGAGGAATAAAATGAAATTCGAGGAAATATTACCAAAAATGCGGGATGAAGGAAAAATTGGTAAGGTTGGAGAATATCTTTTCAAGTTGTCTGAATATGGGTTGGTTTGGAAAAAGTCACACTCTTCATGGACCCGTCATCCGAGGATGTTAGAAGATTTTTTGGAAAGAGATGACTGGTCCTTGGAATCTATGAAGGTTAAGAAATGGAGATGGGTGTTTGGGAGAGACGAAACTATGCTATATTTGACAGAATTATTTTTTTCTGAAAATAAAGCGGAATATTTTCGTATAGAACGGGGATTTGCATGGAAACACCCCATTCCACAGACTTATATCGAAGAGGAGGAAGAATGAACGAATTACTGGAAAATGTCGGTTTAGGGATGGGGTTATGGGCGGGATATCACATCATTACAGCGGTTTTTCCTGTTATAAAAAATTTTTTGGGGGGTATAATATGAGAAGAATATTTGATTCTGATGAGGCTCCTTTAATTTTTATAGGGATAATTATTGTCGTTGCACTAGGTGTTATTGGTTATTTTTGGTGGCACGATAGAAAGGTGGATAATTTTCTCTCAAGACATTCTTGCACGATAATTTCCGATAAACGTGTTCCGGTTACAACATATATCATGAGCGGAAATGTTTTGATACCGATCATAAATTATATTGGGCCTGTGATCTATAACTGCGATTTTGGAAAACATACTGTGAATTATAACTAAGGGATTTTTGGGAGATTAGTATGCATTATAAAGAAATTGATAAAGTTCTTAAGGAATATGCCAGGAATATTCCTGATCTTTCCAAACGGGTGGGAGCTTCCATTCCAGCAATTTACAAATGGAAGCAACGGGACAGGATTCCAAAAAAATATCAAACAATAGTAAAAAAAGTCATTGAATATTATAAAACAACAAATCCGGTCACGGTGAAAAGTCTCATCTATAAATTGGGAGGTGTGAAATATGTTGCAAAAGTTTTGAAAATTTCGATTCCGCGGGTGTATTGGTGGATACACTCAAACAAGATTCCAAAAGAATATGAAAGTATGATTAAATCGCTGGCAAAAGAATCTTATAGGCGATTTTTGCTGGATATAGATGGGCATTTGGATGGGAGGGAAAATGAGCAGGGCTCGGGAAGGTATCTTCAAAATAATTCGCAAGATTCAATCGAAGAATAGCTCTTATTTAACGTTAACGGTCATCAAGGATTATGTGGACAAGATAGATCCTTTTCTTTATGAAACACCGGGGTGTGAATTTCTTGTTCCAAAGATTCAATCGGCTAAGGCAGTTTTACAGGATCGGTTGATTCATTATGAAGATGATATGGTGCTTTTTAAACAAATGGAGCTATGGAAATATTTTCAGGCTTTTGAAACACCTTTTTCAGGATTGATCGATCCTGCCGATATTCAACAGATTGTTCCAGATCGGAAACGGGCGTTTTTGAATCACACGGCAGAATTTTTCAAAAGGGCTTTATTTATTGAACCTTCTCCGGAATTACTGTATGGACTTCTTTACCATTGGGCTTATGCGAATGCGCTTGGACGGACATTGGAAGAGGGGATGACGGAGACAGGGCTTTTATTGATGTATTACCAGGGGATTTCCAGAAAAATATTATCAGTTTACGACACAGTAGGAGAATTTCATGAAAATAATGACAATCAAACAATTTTCAAAGAAAACAAAGATCCCGCTTTCCACCCTTTATAAAAAAATAAAGGACGGAATTTTGACCCCTTGTAATATCGCAGGAGTGTGGTATATTGAAGTTGATAGAGAAATTAAATCGAAGTTTGAATGCGCCTTTCATCCAAAGAAATGGATACCTGTTTCAGAAATAACAAGGGAATTTGGACTATCCCGACAACGTTTATATTATTGGAAAAATAAGATTCAATCGAAAATCGAGAACGATAAAATCTATTTCCATAGAAAAAGTATCAAACAATATCTGGAAAGGAGAAGAGATGCTGGTTCATTGCGATTTGTGCGGAAATCCCGTGACCATCAAAAAATCCAAACTCATACAGCTTCCAGAAGGGAGGGTAGAGGTCAGATGCTTTAAGTGTTGGACGGTTTCTTGTCAGGACATGGAGTTTAAACCGGAGGAGTGGGAAATTGAATTTATCTCCTGAATCATCAGAATCCTTTGTGGTGTGTAGTCAGTGCGGAAAAGTGATTCCCCATTATGGGGAATGTTTGGAATGCAACGATAAGATTCAGAATAAATCCTGTTGGTGGGTTTATCCTCTTTTGGGAATGGTTGTTCTTTATATTGGTACGACTTTGATCTGGATTTTTTCAACTATTTTCTAAAATTCTAAGGGAGGGATTGATGAAGAAAGCTGTTGTTGGATGTGTCCATAATGTTGAGAGAGTTTTCGAATATCCGGAGAGAGTAAAGAAAAACGGAAGCACCACCTTTAAAGCAGGGGATTTCATCCTTCTCAAATGTCCTCACGGGTGTCCGGATATTGTGATTTCTTTAAAGGATGACGAAATGAGGAAGATCGGAAGGAAATAACATGGAAAACTTTTTCAAATGTCCTCATGGATGTCCGGATATTTTAAAGGATGATGAAATGAGGAGGATCGGGAGGGAATAATATGAAAAACCTTACCTTAGACGAAGAGGTTGAAGAAGAGACAGAGTTATGTGATTGGTGTGATGAAAAAGGTGATTTTTATATTGAGGATTTTTTTGTATGTAAAAATCATGTAGCCGATGCAAAGCATTTGGTGTGGTTAAGACGATATCAATAAAAATTTAAAAGGGGGTATAAAATGTTTTTCTTGGGACTTTTGGTGATGTTGTTGGGAGTTTTGTTCATTGGCCTAAAACTGGCGAATAAGATTCAATGGTCTTGGATTTGGGTACTTTCACCGCTCTGGGCTCTTCCTGCTCTTGCGATTGTGGGAGGAATTTTCTTTGTTGTTCTCGGGAGTTTGGGTTAAGTTACATCAAATTTAAAAGGAGGGATAAAAATGAAATACATGCTGAGAATTTCCGATCATACGTATTTGTATCTGGATTTGAATGTCTACGAAGATCCGACACTTTTTGCTTCGATTGTAGAAGTTCTTTTGAATGCAAAAGTGTATAAGAAATATAGCGAAACATTTACAGAAGCTGACAGAAGTTTTAATCCAAAAATTGAGTTACTCGTTGTCCCTGATGACAGACTTGAATCCAAAGAAAAAGAGGATGAAAAGGAGGGGTAAATGTTAGAAGAAGGGAAGCGGAAACTTGCGACTATCCGGGAGATTTCAGAGATTCAACCGATTCCGGAAGCCGATGCCATCGAAGTGGCAACGGTTGGGGGATGGAAATGTGTCATCAAAAAAGGGGCGTTCAAAGCGGGGGATAAAGCTGTTTACATAGAAATTGACAGTATGATCCCCACGAATCGTGAAGAGTTTAATTTCTTGAAGCCCAATAAAGATGGGCTTCATAGGCTGAGGACCGTGAAACTTCGGGGGCAGGTTTCGCAGGGGTTATTGATTCCTCCCCCTCCGGATAAAAGTGTCTGGAATGATCTTGATGCTTATTATGGAATTACGAAATATGAGGTTCCAGAAGAATTGTCGATGCAGGGAGGGATTTACGGAGTCTTTCCATTTTTCATTCCGAAGACGGATTTGGAACGTGTTCAGAATCTTTCAGATTTTGAAGGAATGTTTGAAGTCTCTGCAAAGATGGATGGAACGTCTCTGACATGCTATCGCCATGAAGGGCATTTTGGAGTCTGTGGGCGGAATTGGGAGAAGAAAGAATCGGATTCGTGTGTTTATTGGAATACGGTGAAGAAGTTAAATATTCATGAAAAACTTCCAGAAGGGTTTGCGATCCAGGGAGAGGTTGTCGGTCCAAAGATTCAATCGAATCGAGGCGGATATAAAATTCCGACTCTCCTGATTTTCGATGTATATGATATTGAAAAGAGGGAGTATCTTTCGACTCAGGAAATGCTTCGATTCCTTTTTAATTTGGGGATCTCTGAAGAGTATATCGTCCCACAATTGGGAACGCTCCCCTTTTCTTTACAAACAATTAAAGAGCATCTGATTTTTTCAGATTCAATTTCATCTTCTATTCCGGGATGTGAGGGGCTTGCTTGTAAGAGTTCTCATTTGAGATTTAAAGTTATCTCGAACGAATATCTTTTGAAGATTAGAGAGTAGGGGAGAAGGGAAGGATGAATCTTTACCTATTGATACAACATACCGTACCGATGTATCACGCCTACGATTCGTGTGTGGTATGTGCGGAATCGGAAGAAGAAGCTCAGAAGATTGTTCCTTGTTCTTACTATCAGTATATTGATGGTGTACTTTGTGATACGATTAATGGAAGACCTATCAATAAGTATGATTTAGGATGGCCTTCTCATCAAAGTGAAGTAAAAGTGAAGTTGATCGGAATTGCAGGTCCTTCGGTTGAAAAAGGTGTTGTGATCGCATCATATAATGCAGGGTAGGGGGGAATAGAATGGATACAAAATCTCTTCAAAATGAGTTAGATGAGTTGGCTTCTCGGTATGGAATTTCCATTTATGTCTTTATCCAAAAGCGCCGTAAAACTCCGGCATTCATGCCGGAGATATAAGGCGATATGGGTTGTAACGACCACGAAAACGTGGTGTATTGAATGCGAAGGGCGGGACACGCCCGGTTAGCCTGTGGAGTGAATACTTGTCCTGAATCTAGGGACTCGGCGCAGGAACCCACCGAAGCGGCGTAAGCCGCCGTAGGAATCCCCTTTCTTTAGGAAGGGGAGGATGTCAAGGTAAAGAAATTGGGGTTTTAAATAATGGTTGGACTGTGGATGGGAAGTGGTTCGATCAAACGACTATATTGGATGATATCACTCATTGGATGCCCCTTCCAAAAGGACCGGAGGGAGGATGATGACTTCCGAAGAACTGAAAGAGATTGAGGATAAGTACAGAAACATCTGGCGGAGCGGCGATGAAGGAATGGATCTTATTGTTGAGTTAGGAGTGTTTGGAGTTGGAAAGCTCCTCGCCCACATCAAGGAGCTTGAATCCAAGATCCCCAAGTGGATTCCGATCACTGTAGCCCTCCCTGATGAGTATGAGATTGTTCTTTTCAAAATGGTTGAGTTGGTTGCGAAAAGAGGAGAAGAAAAACCCATGAAAGGAAGCGATCCTATTCCGGATATTTTCGAGGCATTTCCTGAAACTATTGAGACTCGAACGAGCTACTTTACGGGATATCGCATGGACAAGGTATATCGAGACCACTTACATAATTGTGTCAGGAATTATGCGAGATTGGAGTGGGTCAGAATCTTTAAAGAGGAGGAATAACATGGCATACATCTTCAAGCCCGGAGACAAGGCTTATTGGATCGGAGTGGGGTGGATAGAATTGGTCGATAATCCCGAGAATGATTCTTATCTTTATCCACTTTTCAGTAAGGATTCTTATGCGGCATTCACCGCAGAAGGTAAGAAATATGCAAGAGGAGGGGATATCGTTCTTCTCCCTCTTAACCCCTACGATCCAGTGGAAAAGAAGGAAGATACTTTAAAGAAAGAAAGGAGGAGGAACCGTGAAAGAAATCATAAATGATGGGTATATCTGGACACAGATTTATCATAGAGAATCCGGAAAATTTTTTGAGGTGACGACTATAGACAGAAACTCATCTTCTCCTTTGGACCATGTATATTCTGAAACCCTTATTTGGGAAAATGACCCTGTTCATGACATGAAGAGGACTCTTCTTGGGCAAGACGAAGATTTAAGAGGGCACGTAGATACCCATTTGAAATGGTGTAAGAAATTGGTGGAAAAAGGAGAGAAAGCTTTTGAGGAGGAGGAATCATGACCATCGACCCGCTTAAGATTCCCTGTGCCTTTTGTGGATTTCTTCCAGTGATAGGAAATGGGTTACTTGGCCTTATTTCGTGTACGAACTGTTCCGCCGTAGTCATGGAAGATGAATGGATCACCGGGGGCATCAATGCCCTTGTCGGGAAGTTGGCGAGACAAGGAATCAGAATCGAAGATAAATCTTATAGAGAAACGCCCTCATGGGCATGGGTGACAGATGAAATATGGGTAAAACGAGGGAGTTTCGAGGAAGCGGTTTTGGACGCTTGGAAAACCCTAAAGAGGGAGGAAAAATTATGAAGACGCCTATTAAAAACATTATTCAAAGAATATCAAAAAGAAGGGTGGTTCCAAAGAAAAAAGAGTCAATGATTTTATCTGCAATTGACTTGGATTATTTTCGTTCAGAACAAGTTTTTCGTTTTAAAAGATGGACACGGATTTGTCCCTCCTGTCACAAACTTTCATCAAATCTTGTCATTGGAATTTGTGATTATTGCGGGAAACAACAGATGTATTCTCAAGAAGAATATGAGAATGAAAGAATGAATAGGTATTAAATGATGGTTCCTTTATGTCCTTATTGTAAAAATAAAGCAGTACTGATTGATAGTAAGGTTATATATGGTAAAAGCTATGGATTGATCTGGTTGTGTTCTCCCTGTAAAGCGTGGGTAGGAACGCATAAGAATAGCCCTACTCATAAGCCTCTCGGATCTTTGGCTAAAGAGGATTTGAGAATATTACGCATGAAAGCTCACGAAGTTTTTGATTCGTTGTGGAGAAAGTGGGGAATTACACGAAGAGAGGCGTATGCGTATCTTCAAAATCTGATGGACATGACTCCTGAACAGGCGCATATTGGAAGATTCAATGAATATGAGTGTAGAAAGTTGATTAAATTACTAAAGGGAATAGGGAGAAAAGTTAATGAACATTTTTGATGTTCTCTTTATTACATGGTGCATCATGTTGGGTGTGGGATTTCTTATAACGGTTTTTTATCGGGATCGTCCTTTTCCCTTTCCACAAAAAGTTGCAAAGAAGTATTGCATCAATTGTGGATATCGTACAGAGATTAATAGTCATTTAAATGTTTGTGAACGTCCTACCGGGAAATTTGATCCTGTAACGGGGGAGAATTTTTTAATTTATAAAAATTGTGAAGTTGAGAGAGCCGATCATGGAATTTTTGCAAAGAATTGTGGTCCAAAAGCTATTTACTATAAAGAGAAAACTAACATTTAATTTTAGATTTAAACTCTTGAGATCAATCCGGGGAAATGCTACACTGTTTCTAAGGGAGGGAAAATGCTGACAGAAGAAATCATTGAATATTATAAGAAGAAAGGAATCACCGATAAGGGACTTATCTTGCGTTTGGAGACGCAGAAGAGTTTGGGAGAGGATCATTATCTTCTCGGACTGTTGTTTCTTCTTGTGATAGGTTCTCCATTTATTGCGGTGGCGATTCTCTTTCTGAGATCCCAATGAAGGATAAGATTTATTACCTCAAAAAAGAATTAAACGGATATACCCATTCGGAATTGAAAGATGTGCAAGCGTATATTGCTCATTTATTGATGACTTCTTCCCAGAAAGAGAATATCGAACAGGCATTGGAGATTTTGACGGCTCTTCGAGAAGCGTGTGGATCTCTTCTCCCATGGCCGGAAAGTCCCGGTCAATTTTCGACCGTATTGCGGAGAAAATTCTATGAGTTTGTGGAATCAACAAATGCTTTTCTTGAAACACATTGTCAGGGAATAAAAAAATCTCAACGAATCGGATTTCTCACATTGTTGATGAAATTGAGATTGAAATATGTCCAGGAGAAGGTTCATTCTAGAAAAATATCGCTCACAGTGAAATCTTTTCTCGTTGAAGCCATCTCGTGGGAAGCTCTTGTGGATAATAATTTTCCGGGATATCTTCAAAACAAGTCGCTCTATTTGTTGTATCCGAAAATTAAACGGACACGAAGAATTTTGAAGGAGGGACAATGAATCTTTATTTGCTAATACAAAATGAATTACCGGGACCGGGTGTGTATGACTCGTGTGTGGTGTGTGCAGAATCCATAAAAGAAGCGAGAAACATTGTTCCGGATGTGTGGTGTCAATATATCAATGGGACGTTGCGTGACGATGATGGAAAGCCTGTGGATGAAGATACGGTGACATGGGCCATTCATAAGAAGAATGTTCAAGTAGTATTACTCGGGACAGCGAAACCCTCACTCGACAAGGGTCTTATCATTTCTTCTTTTATAGATTGAAGGGTAGAGATGAAAATACTTGTAGCATGTGAGTTCTCCGGAATAGTTCGGGATGCTTTTATAAAGAGAGGTCATGAAGCTGTGTCCTGTGACCTTCTTCCTTCTGAAAGACCTGGTCCTCATATTACAGGGGATGTACTGGATCATCTGGCGGATGGATGGGATATGCTCATAGCATTTCCTCCCTGTACGCATTTGGCGGTATCCGGGGCTAGATGGTTCAAAGAGAAAGAGAGAGAGCAGAAAGAAGCGATTGATTTTTTCATGCAACTTGCTTCCTGTAAGATTATTCCAAAAATAGCGATTGAAAATCCTATTGGAACTATGAGTACGAGATATAGAAAACCGGACCAGATTATTCAGCCGTGGGAATTTGGTCATGGAGAAACAAAGGCAACGTGTTTATGGCTTAGGAACCTTCCAAAACTACAACCCACAAAAATTGTTGAGGGACGAGTAGCAAGGATTCATAGAATGCCTCCTAGTCCTGATAGATGGAAAGAGAGATCCCGGACTTTTCAGGGAATTGCAAATGCGATGGCAGAACAGTGGGGGTAATGAGTGGACATTTCCCAATGGAAAGATTTCTTTGATCGACACGGTATTGAGTATGTCACGCAAGGGAAGAATGTCGGAAAAGGGAATATTGGGCTTAAATGCCCTTTTTGTGGAGATGATCCGAGCGAACATCTCAATATTGAACCGGAAAAAGGGTGGTTTTTTTGTTTCAGGAATGAGCAACATGCAGGAAAGAATCCGTATCGACTTTTAAATTTATTGGTAGGGCCTCACGAAGCCCGATTATTTTTAGGGACGGATCTTCAAAAAGATGAGAACGATCTTCTTTTGCTTCTCAATGAATCGTCCCCAACACCTTTAAAAAGAAAGAAGAAATGTCAGCTTCCCGGACGATTCTACATTCCCTCTCTCGATACCAGATTCAAGCATTACCTGGTATCACGAGGGATTCTTGAGAAAGATGTGGAGGATTTCATCACAGAGAATCAATTAAGAGTCTGTGGAGAGGGGAAATATAGGGATCGTCTCATCATTCCTTATCTTTCGTATGATGGAAGCGAAGTTGAAACATTTACGGCACGAGCTATCTATTCTCTAGTAGGAGTCCGGTATCTTTCTCCTTCTAATGATGAGTGTTTACCACCGAATCAGACAGTTTATTTGACATTTAATTCTACTAGGTGTAAGATTAAATCATTGGTCCTGATGGAAGGTCCATTTGATAAGATCAAGGCCAGTTATTACGATGGACGGTGGTTCGGGTGTCTCAGCACCAATCGAGCGACACAAGAGCAGATAGACGTTCTCCAACGAATGATTCAACGGGGATATCTGGAAGAAATCATTCTCTTGATGGATCGGGATCAGCCCGATTCACGATTACTTCTTCAAATGAAATTGCAGGATTCTTTGGGGATTCCTGTGAAACTGGCGGAAATCAAAGGAGACTATAAAGATGCCGGAGAGGTTCCGGCAGAAAAACTCATGCGAAGGAATTGGTTCAGTATTTTGTAAAAGGAGGGAATGGAAATGACTGTCTACGAAGAACTTTTGAGTACAACAAACAAGAAAGCTCCTACAAAGATGGGGGATGTGAACGCTTTCCTGATTTCGGTGGTCGATCACATTTCCAATACAGAAATTTTCTCAGATGAGGAGTGGGCGAATCTCAGCTTAGCCGCTCAGTCCTATATCAACGGATGTATCACTATTCTTGAGAAATATGTGGGAAAGGAATCGTTGGCGAAACTTCCCATGCCCGATGGGTTTGTCTTGGTGGAAGAGGTTACGGCTCTTGCTGAGAAAAAGCCCCTTCCTCAGAAAAAATCCACTCCTTTTCCCAAGCGTTCTCGAAAAAAGACGAAAAAGGAGCATACACATATCGAATTTGAAAAGATTCTTGAAACGGTATGGAATAATCCTGAAATTACCAAGAAAGAGTTCATGGAGAAGTTTTCTGATTTGAAACCTGCAACAGCTATGCTATACCGCTCCATTCTTGTGAGGGCTGTACAGGAGTTCAAATCAAAAGAAATGTACAGAGGAGGGGAGAAGGTATCATGAGCCAAGAAAATGTGGTTAAAGAGCGCAGAGAGCGGATCGCACTTGCATGTTTGCAGGGATTTCTCGCCTGTCCCTATCTTCTTATTCCAGATATAGAAAAATTTAGTCAAGAGGAGGTATATAGGGGAATTGTCAGACTTTCGGTCATAATGGCGGATGAATTTATTCAAGAAATCGATGAGGAGAAAGTATGAAAATCTCACTTGTTTCATACCAACAGATTTCAAAAGAAGTAGAAATAGAGTTTCCTGTGTATTATAAATCAGAATATTCAGATGGTGGTTATTGGAGTGAAACCTACGTTATGGTTTTTAAAGATGGAACTCGAATTACTATTAAGAGTGACAGTGATGATGAACTGTCATGTACAAAAGAAAAGATTAATCTTTCAACAGACCTTCCAGAACAACTCTTTAAAACAGATAGATCCTTCTTCAAGAAACTATCAAGAGAGGGTTTTCTGCAACAATACAATAAATTCATGAAGGAGGCAACTTTAAATGATTGATCTGTTGGCTTTTTCTCAGTTTGAAGGGATGCTGGTTTTTAAAGAAGGAAAGGCTTTTGTTCTCAACGATATCGTGAAAGGGGAGATTCCTTTCGTTCTTGGGGATGAGATGTTGGAGGGGGAAGTCAGTGTGGAGACATTGACGGAATTTCTCCACCTGAACAGTCGGGGCATTACATTTTCGATGGATAAAAGTCGCAAGAATTTAATTCTGAAGACAGAGACGGGGGCCAAGATTTCCATCCCGTTTAAAATAGAGTCGGATTCTCCGGATTTTCCTGAGTGGATGGACGTGTCTCAGAGCCTTAAACTCGATTGGGAAGATTTTATCAGTGGAATCTCTGTGATTACCAATTTGAAGAATTTCGGGACGGTTTCCACCAATCTTCCGGAAGCCATGGGATTGGTAATTGAAGGAAAGATGCTGTATGGAACCGACCTCTCCTCGATGGTTTCTTACGGGGAAGTTAACTTTTCGGAACCTGTGAAATCACGACTGGTCCTCCCGAAGACGGCTCTCAAAATCCTTCAACAGTGGGGAGAAATGTTTGGGGCCGCTATCAGTCTCACTATTTACAAGAATAACCTGGTCCAGTTCGAGTGGGAGAATGGGGCCGTTCTGTTGATTCAGGCTCCCTTTATTATGAAACCCCTTCTTATTAAAGAAGTTCTGGAAGCTGTACGTCAGGAGAAAACATTATCACCCATCCATGATGACTGGAAAAATGCGTTTAAAGAGATTCAATCTCTTGGAAAGAAAGCCTCTCTCAATAAGAATATTCTGTCTCTCAAAGAGGAAAACAAGTTTGTCTATTCTAAAGAGTTTGAGACTCCCTACTCTATTGAGAGTGTCACCTTGACAAATCTTGGGGAAATCTCTAAATTCAATTCTCTGTGTAATCAGATGACTCTTCCTATCTCCGATAAGTCAGAGTTGTGTTCTGACGACCAAAAGATTCGTTATATTTTCTCTGCCAAATAATATTTAATTCCCGGAGGGCCAGACTCGTGGGACTTTTTTTTGAAGAAGATATAAAATCTTCTTCAGGGTGTGGGGGGTGTTTTCTCAAAACACCCCCTTCCGTCTTCCAGTCTTATGGACATAAGAATGCGACACTTCTTATTTTGAAGTCGGAAACATCCCGGAAGGAGATTCTTTCTCAACGTTTTCTTTGTGGGATTGACGATCTTCCCCTTCTTGAATTGAAAAAAGAGTTTCCTACGTATTTGTCCAGCATTGTCCGGTGTCCTATTCCCAAAGATCAGGACAAGAAAACAGTTCCGAAAATTCTGGACGCTTGCCGTCCTTTTTGGGAAATTGATCTTCAAAAACCTACACTGGAATGGATTATTTGTTACGGAGAACAGGCGTTTAAATCTGTGACGGGACTTTCCAATATCGGATTGTGGAGACAGACATTTATTCCTCTAAAACAAGAGGATCGGACTCTGTTTGTTTATCCCCTTTTAAATCCCGAAGATTATGAGGATCGAAAAAGAAATATCATCAAAAAACTTCGGGATATTGATTTGAAGTATTTCAGAAAGATGGCTCCGAAACAGAAGGAAACATTTTTTACTTATCTCTCTCCCAATATCAATGACCATATTTCCAGTGTAAAGATTTTGATGACAAAGCCAGAAATTGAAGAAGCTTTTCAACGATTTCTTCATTATCCGGCAAAATATTTTGATTATGAAACGACAGGACTCTATCCTACAAAGACTTTGGATGAGAAGATTCTTTCTCTTTCATTAAGTTATGAAAACGATACCGTGGTATTTCCTGTGGAACATCCCGGAGCCCCGGAAGGGATCTTAGAATTGTGGAAAGAATACTTACGACAGACACGGGATCAGCTTTCTGTGGCCCATAATCTACTCTTTGAATTGACATGGACTCGTCATCTGTTTACATCACGAGAAGCCGTTCTGAATCTTTATGAGCGACCGTGGGGTGATACCAAAGCCAAAGCCTTTTCCATGCTTATCCCTCCCGGACGGTTGAGTCTGGGAGATTTGACCCATGCGTATTTTGGCACCAATCTCAAGAATATTTGCGATGTTGATCCCGTGAAATGGTATCAGTATCCGCTTTCAAAACTTTTATTTTATAACGGGATGGATAGTCTCTGGACAAATAAACTAGATACAGCGTTAAAACTTCCCCGATGGGCCAAACAGGAGTATCAGCATCATTTGACGATCATCCCGTCCCTCGTTGAAATGTATTTTCAGGGATTGAATGTCGATCAGGGACCGTGGGAAGAGATTCGTAAAAAACTCACCACATCTCAACAGTCTCTTTATCAAGAAATTCAAAGGATGGTAAAAGATTCGGGATATCGCAGTGAAATGAACCCCGCTTCACCGACTTCTCTTCTTTCATGGTTTCGCTATCTGGATCTTGATATCGAGAATACAAAAGAAGAGACATTGCAGGAAATGGTATCGGAACATCCGGTTATCGAAACGGTTTTAGAGTTTAAATCCGTTTCCAAACTCAAATCGACTTATATGGATGGATTGGGAAAGGTTCTTCATGCAGATGGAA
>SCLI03000057.1_pt1 | contig 14800 bp, 21 predicted proteins | sample 7268041 | NCBI WGS metagenome assembly SCLI03 (sample SAMN10721081, study PRJNA514188) | viral metagenome | isolation source: depth-stratified mine tailings core A | place: China: Fankou Pb/Zn Mine tailings | collected 2017-10 | reverse complement strand
TCGAATCACGAACAAAACCAAGGCCCATCAAGTCTGTACAGACTGATTGAGTGTAACGGGATTTGTTCAGATATCAACGTAACTAATCTGATAGATCCCCGTAATTGGGGTGGAAAAATGAAAATGCCCGATAAAGACCCTAACAGCATCGCAGGAATATCATGGCTAATCATGCTTGGCTTCTCATGCTGGGGCGGGTTGGTTCGCTATCTGATAGACGTAAAACAAAACAAAGCTTCGTGGAGCTGGATTAACGCAATTGCACAAATTGCCGCGTCTGGGTTCACTGGGGTGCTTGGCGGATTAATTAGCGTAGAAAGTGGCTTAAGCTTTTACATGATCTTGGCAACATCTGGGATTAGTGGAGCGATGGGTTCTATAGCGCTGAGTTATTTCTGGGAAAGAATCACGGGGGTGAAGGATGCAAGTAAGTAACAAAGGCATCTCCCTGATAAAGCAGTTCGAAGGCTGCAAACTAAAAGCCTACCAAGACAGTGTTGGTGTGTGGACCATTGGCTATGGCTGGACACAACCCGTAGATGGCAGAAAGATTGGCCCGGGAATGGTAATTGACCAAGCTACAGCAGAGCGCTTGCTTAAGTGCGGACTTGTTCAATATGAGCAGGGAGTAAACCAACTGGTGAAGGTGATCATCACCCAGGGCCAGTTCGATGCATTGGTAAGTTTTGCCTACAACTTAGGCTTACGCTCCCTGAGCACATCCACTATTCTCCGCAAGCTGAATGCTGGAGATAAGCAGGGTGCTGCAGATGAGTTTGGTAAATGGGTGAATGCCGGTGGCGTCAGACTGAATGGATTGGTTAAGCGCCGGGAAGCAGAACGCAAGTTGTTCTTGTCATGAATGCCATCCTGTTTATCCGCACCTACTGGAAACAGTTTGCCCTGGCTGTCTTAGTGTCCACGTTTCTCGCAGTATGTTGGCTTGCCAGTCACTACCACGCCAAAGCACTGCAGCTCGCAAAGGATGCCAAAGAGTTAACAGCCCAAGTAACCAGCCAACAAGCCATCATCACCAAACAGATTCAGCAAGCCCAGCAGTTCAACACCATCGCCGCGGGAGTCGAAAGTGAAAAGCAACAGACCACTGACACCGGCGACAAAATCCGCGTGGTGTACAAAACCAAGATGGCAAGCTCTCCCTGCGCTGTCGCTCCTGTTAGTAGCGATGTCTCTAACGGGCTGTACGACCACGCCAGTAAAGTACGTAGCGGCCCCGGTGACACCAATACCGGCAAGTCTGACCGCTAACTGCATTCCTCCGCTACCAGAGCAGCCATTAACTTACGGTGGCGCTGTTACTTACTCTGACCGTCTGCTAGACGTGATTGATAACTGCAACCGCGATAAGGCGGCCATCCGCAATATTGAAGCTGAGAGGTCAAAATGACTTGCAATCTGGTATGTGAGGTCAGGCTGCGCCGCTGGGCGCTACCAATTCTCGTTGTCGGCCACTATCTGCGCTGGGATTGGCTGATGAAAAAATGCTTCAGCATGAAGGTAGAGGCAATTCCAAAAGGGTGTTGCGATGAGCGAGATTGAAAGTGCCTTAATGTATCTCGGCCTCGGGTTTGTATTGAGCGTGATATTTATTGGCAAGCGTAGAGGTGGTTGCATGCGCAATCCTCCACCGCCAGTGAATTATGTAAGGCCAGCTCCGCCACCATTCCCACCAAAGCCATACTGTTTGGAGAAGGCAGGGCGGAACCCACCGCCACCGGATCACTACGTTAAGCCAGCACCCACTCCTCCACCGCCACCAAAGAGACCATAGCCTCGCAATAGCGGGGCTTTTTTATGTCTGGAATATGACAAACCCCAAGAAGAAATAGCACATCTAGAGGCGCATTCTCCGCGCACAAACCAAGAGCCTTTCGGGGTAGGGCTTGAGATAGGGCAGTGGTTATCGCTGACCGCTCTTGGGCTGCCTACATCTGGAGAACAGGCTCTATCACCAAAAGGTATCAGCGAAATGAAAAAATCATTAACTGTAATTTCCAGTGAAACACTGACCATGAGCAGTTTAGAAATGGTCGATTATATTAATGCAGACCGAAAATCAAAAGCAGACGCAGAGGGAATGACATTCCCCTGCAAGAAGTTTAGAAAGCTGCGCCACGACAGCCTTATGGCTAAAACCCCAAAAGTCCTTGGTGAAACACAATCTCCAAAATTTATTGGAGATTACATTGATGAAAAGGGGCGCTCATACCCCTGCTATCACTACCCAAAGCGCGAAGCTTGTCTGATGGCAATGAGCTACAGCTATGAGCTTCAAGCTCAAGTGTTCGATCACATGACGAAGTTAGAAGGTGGTAACGAGATAAACCTTCTCGACTTCTCCGGCCTGACCGAACTGGCGATCAGTGAAATGCAAAACCGTGTTGCTGCCGCCGAGAAGTTTTCTTTCGAAGAGCACGGACAGGCGGGTAGTGCACTGATGACGCGCCGTAAGAAAGAGAAGAAAGCCATCAAGAAAGCCGAGCAACTGGTGAAAGACCTTATCCAGTTCAAGCTGTGTGATATGGGGGATTTCCCTGGTGGGGAGATGATGGCATGAACCACCAAGAATTCATCTATCAAAATGTTAAGTCCGAACTGGTGAAGCAGGGTTTCGACCCTGCTGTTGCTTCAATTGGCGCTAACAAGGCTATAGAGCAGTATCGCACTCATTCATCTTCCAGTCGCAAGGGTAAGTTGTTTGACGATTGCTTGCGAATAGCGAAGGAGTGGGCCAAGAAGCTCGAGCCAAAGAAAAAATAGAGAGTCCCTTTCACAACGGCTTTCATTACAGAGCATCTATCCGTGGGTGCTCGATAATGCTTACCCGACAAGAAGCATAGATTTGGCGTCAACCACTGAGGTGATCACCTATCTTGGCGGCTCGGAAAGACGAGAAGTGGCCTAGCAACTCTGACAAGCGTGGCAACGCTGCGAAACCAACATCAAGCCTGACTCCGGTCGGGCTTTTTCAATTTGGAGTAACAATGAAAACCTTTCTGATCACCTTGCTGTCATTCGCAATCTTGCTGTTGATGGCCTTTGGCATCCACACCGGTAGTGATGGCGCGGTGTCATTTGTCGTCGCTTATATCTGGGTGCTATGCCTGCTGGGTATCCCAACCGCCGCCTTGATTGTGCTTATGGCTGCATCAATGACGGCAACCAGCGATAAGGCAAAGAAGCTGAAGCTGGCAGGTCAGTTAGCCAAAGCATGCAAGAAAGCAACATTCATTGGGCGCATCTGGCGCTGGATTACGTTCCTAGTTATGTGCGCAATGCTTGCCTACTCCGGATGGATATTCACAACGGTGGTCTACGTCATCTCGGTTATCACAATGGCAATTGCTACGGGGATCGGCAGGGATGCAGTGAACGACCTGAATCTGACAGCCGAGAAATGATGCAATACAGAGCCTTTTCGCTGAGAAGGCTCGATATTGCCAAATTAAATAAAATCCGGGTGAGTAATTCTCCGGGGAATGATTATCCCGTGTAGTGGATAGTTCTAAAAAGGAATCTAAATGGAGCTAACTGAGCACCAGAAAGCCCTATTCGATGCCCTAACCAAATCACAACAAAAGTTTGCGTTAGGCATCGTTGAGGGGTTAACCCAAATAGACGCCTACAGGAAAGCTGGGGGAAAGGCAAAAAAAGAAGAGCATGCCCATGCTAGCGCAAGCGAAATCTATAGAAATCCCAAGGTCAGAGCCTTTGTTGACGAAATGAATAAGGTTGCAATCTCAGATTCCGTTATGACGAAGCAGGAGGCCCTTGAGCGGCTTTCATCGCTAGGACGAGTATCATTGTTCGACTTGGCCGAGTTTCGAAATTCACAAGTCGGAGAGGACGAAGAAGGCAAGCCAGTTTATCAGGCCACCTGGAGTTTTAAGGATTCCTCATTGCTTAGGCCGGAAGATATGGCCGCAATTTCTGAGTTAACCGCCGGGCCGCAGGGTTTGAAGATAAAGCTTCATGACCCGAAGGCGGCGATTAAACAACTTGGCGAATTACAGGGTTGGGAAGCGCCGAAGAAAACCGATCTGAATGGCAGTATCGCAATAACCACGCTGACGAAAGAAGAATACAAAGCGGCTCGACAGGAGATGCTGGAGGATGACGACTGTTGAGCGGCGGGACTATGCCCGTAAGATAGAGTGCGAAGAGGATGGACTGTACTTCAGTCGTTACTTCTTCAAGCAGCGAACCAGCGGCAAGATGATTGTTGCGCCACACCACAAGGTGATCCAGGAAACTCTGGATAGGGTTGTCAGTGGTGAAATCCAGCGCCTGATAATTAATGTTCCACCCGGTTACACCAAGACAGAAATGGCGACTATCAACATGATCGCCCGTGGCATTGCTCTGAATGCCCGCGCCCGCTTCATGCACCTGTCCTACTCGCACAACCTTGCACTACTCAACTCATCAACTGCTCGCGCTATCGTCAAATCGAAGCTGTACCAGGCTATGTGGCCGATGACGCTACGTGATGACTCAGACAGTAAGGCGATGTGGTGGACGGAGCAGGGTGGTGGCGTTTACGCATCATCCGCAGCGGGGCAGGTTACCGGTTTCCGTGCCGGTCACATGGAGCCAGGCTTTCAGGGCGCATTGATTATTGATGACCCGGTAAAGCCAGATGATGCTTACTCGGAAACGGTGCGTGATGGCGTAAACAACCGCTTCAACGAAACCATCAAGTCGCGTCTGGCTGTCGAAACGACACCGATGATAGTCATCATGCAGCGCATTCACTATCACGACCTCAGTGGTTACCTGTTGCGAGGTGGCTCCGGAGAGAAGTGGCATCACCTCAATCTCCCGGTGATTATCGATAACAGCCAGAGTTACAGCGAACAATACCCAGATAACACCCACGCGATACCGATTGACCACGGCTTGCCTGATGGCTGGTTGTGGCCGTTTAAGCACAATGAGTATCACCGGGTGGCACTGTTCTCTCATCGTCGCACCGCAGAAGCGCAGTACATGCAGAAGCCGCGCAGGTTTAACGCCGAGGGGGCGCTGTGGACTGAGGGCATGATTAGCGCCGCGCACGATCTGCAAATCAGGTTCGATAAAGTGCGCACTGTCGTCGCAATTGACCCGCAGGCAACGAATAGCGAAGAAAGCGATGAATCAGGGATTGTAGTAGCCAGTTCGTATGGTTCTGGAGATAAGAAGCAATTTTCTGTTGATGCAGACTATAGCGGTAAGTTTTCCCCGGCTGGCTGGGCCAAGAAAGCCATGTTCGCGTATGACGAGCATAAAGCTGACGCCATCGTTATTGAGACGAACCAGGGCGGCGACATGGCCGAGGAGACGCTACGGAATGCCGGATTTAAAGGCCGCATCATTCGCGTACACGCCAGCAAAGGTAAGTATGCCCGCGCAGAGCCAATATCAGCACTGTATGAGCAAGGTCGAGTGGTTAACCTGGGAAATCTCTATGTGCTGGAAAATCAGTTAATGGAATACGTACCAGCAACCGCCAAGAAATCCCCAGACCGGCTTGATGCCATGGTGTACGCACTAACTGAACTGGGCGGCGCTCAACCGATGGGCATGATGATCCCTAAACGGCTGCAAGGCAAATAATCAAACCTTAACGGATAAACCATGAATAAAAACCTCCAACTGGCGGTCAACCACGCGTTGAACGACGCCAGGCTTGCACGCGCCCGTATGGCGGCATTTAACCCAGGCATGGGACTTGATGCGAAGCGTAGCACCGCATGGTGTGAGTATGGCTTTAAAGAAGAACTAACCTTTGACGACCTATACAAGCTCTATCGTCGCGGTGGCATCGCCTTTGGTGCGGTTAACAAGATCACTTCCCATTGTTGGAAGACTTACCCAGAAATAATCCAGGGTGACAAATACGACAAATCGAAACCGCAGACTGCTTGGGAACGCTCGATTAAAGCAACTCTCAACAGTCGGTTATGGAAGATATTCGCCGAAGCGGACAAGCGACGATTGGTTGGTCGATGGTCTGGAATTCTGCTTCATATCAGGGATGACAAAGCCTGGAACCTTCCTGTAACAAAAGGCCGGGGGTTGGCGAAGGTGACGACTGTATGGGCTGGCGCTCTAAAGCCTTACTCACTCGATACAAACATCAGTTCGGTTACATACGGTGAGCCCACAATGTGGGAATACACCGAGGAACTACCAAATGGTGCAAGTCGCAGGGTGCAAATTCATCCTGAGCGCGTGTTTATCCTGGGCGATTTCTCAGAAGATGCCATCGGCTTCCTTGAACCATCCTATAACGCATTTGTCAGCCTGGAGAAAGTCGAGGGCGGTTCCGGGGAATCGTTCCTTAAAAACGCGGCTCGACAATTAAACGTCAACTTCGAAAAGGAGATTGACTTTAACAACCTTGCATCCATGTATGGCGTAAATGTTGATGAATTACAGGATAAATTCAACGAGGCAGCGCTGGAGGTTAACCGCGGTAACGATGTCCTCCTGACTACTCAGGGAGCTACCGTAACCCCATTGGTGACTGCTGTAGCAGACCCTGAGCCAACGTATAGCGTTAACTTACAGACAGCCGCTGCTGGGGTAGATATTCCAGCCAAGGTGCTTGTAGGTATGCAGACTGGCGAGCGGGCCAGCAGCGAAGACCAGAAATACATGAATGCTCGGTGCCAATCTCGCAGGGCGGGCGAACTGTCATACGACATCGAGGATTTCGCCAACAAGCTTATTGAGCTTAGGGTTATTGACGGTACGCCGGAAATGTCAGTCACCTGGGATGACCTCAACGAGCAAACAGCTATCGAAAAGCTTGATAGCGCCTTAAAGATGAGCCAGATAAACACAGCCTCACTTGCAACGGGTGAGCAGGTGTTTGCTGTGAACGAAATCAGGGAAGCAGCTGGTTACGAGACAGACGACAGCGACCCACTTGGTGAGGGAGAGGAAGATGACGAAGAAGTCGAAACCTCCAATTCTTCCGAGTAATAAGACAGACCCAACCGGTGCCGATGCTTTAGAGCGAAAGGCCATGAAGGACTTCGCTGGGCGAATAAACCGAGTCGCAAAAGCTTATCAAGCCGCTCTAAATAAGCTACCAGCAACGCTAGCAGTAAATGCCAGATACGAATACCAGCTTAGCACCTCTGTTCTATCAATGATCCTCGCCGATGCCAGTTACCTCGTTGACCAAATAATGCTGGAAGGCGGGGAGTATGACTTGTGGTTTTACATCTACGTAGAGCAGGCAGCGGCAAGAGGAACGGGGCAGACATATGCCAACCTTAGTCAGCAATCTGCAGTCTATGCCGCAGGGCGGGAATCACTGGCTGCAATACTGATGAGTGAGCCATACCAGCGACGAATGGCCTTGGTAAATGCTCGCGAATTCGAAGAGATGAAAGGCCTTACGGCGCAGGTGAAGGCCGATATGACTAGGATACTCACGGATGGCATCGGCAGGGGGCTTAACCCAAGAGAGGTTTCCAGAAACCTTACTACTCAAGCCGGTATTGAGAAGGTGCGGGCCAACCGGATCGCCAGGACAGAAATAACCACAGCGCTACGTCGAGCAAGGTGGGATGAGGCAGAAGAGGCCCAAACAACTCTAGGCCTGAAAATAATGCTTCTCCACTTCTCCGCCCTCAGTCCAACCACACGCCAAACTCACGCAATTCGCCACGGTAATCTATACACGATCGCAGCAGTTAGAGAGTGGTATGCAATTGGTGCTAATGCGATTAACTGCAAATGCTCACAGGTTGAAACTCTGGTTAACGACAAGGGCGATCCGCTCAACCCAAACGTCATCGACATGGCTAAGAGGGAATTCACGAAGCAATGGGACCGGATGGCAACCAACAAATCAACATGCCAGTGCTGCAAGAAGGCAGCGTGATGAGGTAATTCAATGCCAATGCAAGTAAACGTGACCGCCAAGGTCAATAGTGCCTCAATCCGTCGAGAGCAGCACAACGGGCGAGACCACATCATCATCCCCAGTTACACCCTGCCAGCCAACGTCGTGATGAACCGAGAACTTTATCCAGCTTCTGAGATTGACGCTCACTATCAAGGACTGGAAGGCACCCTAGCACCACTTGGTCACCCAATGGTGAACGGTCAGCACGTTTCCGCCTTCTCACCTGAAGGGTTGAATGTTGGCTATGCCGGGGCGTGGAACCGAAATGTCAAGAAAGCAGGCAATCGTATCTACCTGGAAAAATGGGTGGATGTGGCAACAGCACAGCAGTCGGAAGGCGGCCGAGAACTTATTGCACGTGTCGAGGCTATCGAGCGTGGCGAAGACGTTCCGCCAATTCACACCAGTGTCGCCGTATTCCGTGAGCAGATCGAAGCAACTCCAGAACAGAAGGCTCAAGGGGCGGACTGGGTGGTTAAGATTCACGGCATGGATCACGACGCAATCCTACTCCACGAAGTAGGTGCGGCCACGCCTGAACAGGGCGTTGGCCTTATGGTTAACGCTGACCTCGCCACGCCATTGCAGGCCAACTCTGGCGCATTGGTCGGAGAATCATACCGTGAACGTGAATCACGCCTAGACCGGGCAGCCAAACAACGCTTTGCGCCGGGTAATGATGATTACGCATGGATTGCTGACTTCACCGACACGCAGGCCGTCATCGTCCGTAACGGCGGTAAAGCCGAAGTATTTGGCTACAAAAGTGAAGGTGGAAAAATCACTTTCGATGAAACAGGCAGCCCCGTAGCCCGACAAGAGTCATGGGTGGCAGTCGCAGTAAACCACATCAAGAAACTATTTAACCCGCAGGTTGAGCCTGCTACCAACTCGGAGGGCGATATGCCTTTAACCACTGAAGAAAGAAATGAGCTGATTACTGAAATTGGTAAAGGCCTCGCCGCTAATTTTGCCGAAGCGCTGAAGCCGATCACCGACAAAGTGGATGCTCTGCAAGTTAACCAAACCAAACTGAGCGAAACCTTAACCGCCAACGCCCGCGCTGAAGAGGACACCAAGCGTGTGGCCGTTGCAGCCGTACATGGCGAACTGATTGCTAACGCACTGTCAGGCGAAGCTCTGGATGATGCATTTAAGCGCATTGGTAAACCGGCTCCGCTGGGTGCCAACTCTGCTCAACAGCAAAAGCAAGACGGCGCACCTGATCCAGCAACCTACTTCGGGGAGGCAAAATAATGCCACGTTATCGTCGCGTCAATATTGACGGAAAGTCACTGTACAAAACAGAAACCCGCAAAACTGCAGCGGCTCTGTATCCAGGCACCTTTGCCGTAATTAACGGTAGCAACCTGTTTGCTCAGGCTGCTACACCTGTAGGCCGGATGTATGTCGTGGATAGCGCTTATCACGAAGGCCTGGGCATCACCGATCAGGTTCCATCCGGTCACTCAGCGATTGGCAACTACCTGGAAGAAGGGCGCGAGTTTGCAGTCCGTGTTGCCGCCGGAACCTACACCAAAGATCAACCGATCACCGTGGTTGCCGGTCTGGCAGCAGCAGTTCCTACGGCTGCCGGTACGTACAAAGTTATCGGCTATAGCCAAGATGCTGTTACGACTACAGCGGTCGATTTTATCCGTATCCGCGTTCGCGCCGACAGCGTAACCGTTTCTTAAGGGGAATTAGATGTATTTTACTCGTGAATCGTTGGCAACGAATAGCCGCCTGCGCGGGCATTGGGACTCACTCTGGGGCCAGCGCAATATCTGGAACGCCTCCCATGGGATGATGGTTAACAACTATCGTTCAGCGATGGATGCTGAAACACTAGCAGCCAATGCCCTGTCTCCTGGTGGCGGCCTTGGTCAGGAATTCTGGGCCGAAATCGACCATCAGATCATTCAGATGCGCGACCAGGAAGTCGGGATGGAAATCATCAACGACCTGCTGAGTGTTCAAACTATTCTGCCGATCGGCAAGACAGCCAAGCTGTATAACGTAATCGGTGATATTGCTGATGACGTTTCTATCAGCCTTGACGGCCAGCCCCCATACTCATTCGACCACACAGAATACTCCAGCGACGGCGACCCAATCCCGGTGTTCACTGCTGGTTACGGCGTAAACTGGCGCTTAGCTGCTGGCTTGAGCACTGTCGGCATTGACTTGGTTCTTGACTCCCAGATGGCGAAAATGCGCAAGTTCCATAAACGCCGCGTCAATTACTATCTGAACGGCGACGCATCAATTCAGGTGCAGAACTACCCGGCGCAAGGCATCAAGAACCACCGCAACACAATCAAAATCAACCTGGGTACTGGCGCTGGCGGGGCGAATATCGACCTTACCACCGCAACCCAAGAAGAGATGGCTGCTTTCTTCACCACTGGACCATTCGGCCTGGCTGCCCGTACAAACTTCGTAGAAGCTTACGATGCGATGTGGGTGTCACCGCAGATCATGGCGAACCTGATGAAACCAGCAACCGTATCGATCGGCGGCTCAACCATTCTGAGTGGCGGCACTGTGCTGAGTACCATCACTCAGTTCATCCCGGCTCGTGCTATCCGTCAATCATTCGCATTGACTGGTAATGAATTCATTGCCTATCAACGTCGTCAGGATGTGATCTCCCCGCTGGTTGGTATGGCCGTTGGTGTTGTTCCATTGCCTCGTCCAATGCCACAGAACAACTACAACTTCCAGATCATGTCTGCTGAAGGCTTACAGATTAAGCGTGATGGCCAGGGGTTGTCTGGTGTGCTGTATGGCGCAAACCTGGGTTAAAGAGGTGGTGAATGAGCAAGTATGAGGTTGTTCGCCCATGGGTTGGCGTGGAACTGGGCGATACGGTGGAGTTTGAAACGCTTCATCCATCACTAGTGCCGAATGTCCGCCCACTGCGCGGTGAAAGTGCAGGTGAGCTGTCACCCGCGACGCCAGAAGCAACATCGGGCAAGCGCGGGCGACAAAAAGCCAACGCAGAAGAATAAGCCGCCATATTTGAGCGGCTTTTTTAATGGCTCTGTTATGTGGCAGAGCCTTAAATCTGGAGCCAAATATGGTGACTACCGAGCAGGCAAAAGAGTATTTGGCATCGGTCGGTATTGTTCTGCCTGATTTCATTCTTAATGCGCTTGTCAAGCAGGTAAACAGCATCCAAGAGTGTCTGGATAGCAACTACCCTCCGGCCACTGCGGTGTTAATTCAGATGTATTTACTCGGACTGATGGCGCTGGGTCAGGGCGATCGCTATATCAGCTCTCAAACAGCGCCGTCTGGTGCTTCGAGGTCATTCCGTTATCAATCCTTTGCTGACAGGTGGAAGGGTTCGTTGTCGCTTCTGCGCGGTTTGGATGCGGAAGGTTGCGCAACTGGCTTAATTCCGCCTGATCCAACCAATAAGGCGTTTGCTGGCATTTGGATTGGCAAGGGCGGTTGCATGTGTGGGGACAAGTGATGACCTGGATTCCAATCACTGACCGGTCACCAAAGCCATTCTGCAGGGTCTGGATAAAAACAGATACCGGTCGAGAGGCGACGGGCTACGTGAAAGCGAGTGGTGAGTGGGTTATTAACTGCCCGCAAGTTCGTAACAGTGGCGCGAAAGTATTGCAGTGGAGGGAGTAGCTGATGTCAGCAACAGCAAATTGGAGTTACACGGCGCTGGCTACCGTGTGGAAAAAGGATGGGCCTCCTGACGAATACGGAAAGCAGAAGTGGTTAGTTCCAATTCCCATCATGTGCGACTACGGCGGTGATGATACGGCGCGGCTGGGTGATATCGGTTTGGAGTTTGTCGTAAAAAACACTCACTGGACTGAATACGCTGACGCAGGACAAGGCGACTATATCCTAATAGGCGCGTCTGCGGAGCTCGAACCACTCAAGGTAGATGGCGCTGACGAGGTTCGCCACATCATCCGTTACGCCGACACGTTCGACCGCATAGCCGACGACTTCGCAATAATCACTGGAGTTTGATATGGGCGTTAAAGTCAAAGGTGTCAGAGAAGCGAAAGAGAACCTGAACCGGCTAATCGGCGACATCCAAGGCCGCAAGGCGGTTCGCGCAATCCAGTCAGCGTTACTGCTAATCGGGCAAGAGGCTGCAATGAGAACGCCAGTGGCCACATCCACGCTGATTAACTCTCAGTTCAGAGAGTTATCTGTAATAGGCAGCAGACTTATCGGAAAGGTTGGGTATTCAGTAAACTATGCAGCGGCAGTGCATGCGGCCAGTGGAAAGCTAAAGGGCCAGCCAAGACCGAGAAAGGATGGTGTCGCGCAAGGCAACTATTGGGACCCTAGAGGCGAGCCTCGCTTTCTTGATAGTGGTGCTGATGCTGCTAGGGATGCAGTTGATGCCATCATCAAGAAGGAGATGCAGCTATGACACCTGCCATGCATCGCCGGGTACGTGATTACTTTGTTGATGTGGGACTGACTACCGGATTTATCACGCAGATGTTGCGCTGGCGGGATACCGGTAATGATGTCGATAAATTCATTGTATTTAGGCCAAACGGTGGTAGCTCGATCCAAAAAGACCTATCAAGTGACTATTTAGTGCTTGTGGACGTGGTGGGGGCTGTCAACGAGGATGAAGAAGTAGACAGCGCTGTACAGGAAATTATCAGCCACATCCAGAACAACCCCATGCCGAATGGATGCCTGGGACAGATTGAGAACGTGGGAGGAATACCGCCCCCGGTACCAACAACTGAGGGCAGATTAGTCTACCGTCTTCAGTTTTCCTGCCTGTATGGCGGGTAAATAACAAAATCTATCAAGGTCGCCTGGAGCGGCCTTTTTTATTATCAGAAATGAGGTAAGCAACTATGCAAGGCTGCTCCACACAAAACGGTCAGTTAATTGGCCGCGCTAAGACGCTGGAATTAGCGTATGGCTGCCCAGACCAGGTACCTGCCGAAGGCGAATGGAAACTTCTCGGTCTACCTACATCAGCAACATGGGATTTAAGCCCGGAAGCACTAACGTCAGATGCTGATAACGGTGGGTTCAATTCTAACCTTATCGCAGGATTGGATCCGACGTACTCAATTGATGGGGAGGTAAGGGTTAACGACAAAACTGACGAATTCGGTATTCAACAGTTTGTTAAATATGTTGTGGATGAAGTTCGCGCCCGCCGCCAACCGACGGTATGGATGCGATTCCAATGGGGTGATTATTACCACATCGGTTATATGGTATCGACTGGCTTAAGCGATGGTGGTGGTGTCAAGGAGATTGTTACATATAGCCTTGAACTGAAGATTAACGACGGTTCCACCTTCCAGATCATCGAAGCGGCCGGGGATATTCCTGTAACTGGCGTAACGGTGGCTCCGACCTCCAGTTCTATCGCTGCCGGTGCCAGCACTACCTTTACGGTAACCGTTGCGCCTGCTGATGCAGATAACAAGCTGTTTACCGTTACCTCTTCAGTGCCAGCCAGGGCTACAGCAGCATTTGCTGGTAATACCGTTACCGTGTCCGCACCTTCTGGCGCTACTGCGGGTACGGCAGTAATCACTGTTAAAACAGTCGATGGCGAATTCACTGCTACCCATACCGTGACCGTCACCGCGTAACTATCACAAAGGGCGCGTAGGTGCCCTTGATGATAATTATTCGAGGCATTCAAATGATACCGTTCACTGAATTAGGCGAGATGGTGATTTCTGACACTGACCGCGACTATTTCTTCCGTCCATCGTTCGCAAATATGACCCGCATAGGCTCATCAGTGGAGATTGTGGAGCGATTTGCTGAACTGCATACCAGTGATGCGCCTCGATTGCTTGAAGCCGCATTAGAGGCGTACGGAGAGATCCCTGCCTGGTTAATGGCGCACATAAATTCCCAGTCTTTCAGCAAAGAGGCAATTTATGCCGGGATGATCGTTATGCAGGCGTGTTGTGACGATGACATTAGCGCATTGGTAGGAGAGTTGCGGCCAAGCAAGAGAGGAAAAAAAACCTTCGTGGTCCGTCGTGGGAGCATGCCCATTAGCGATATAATTATCCTAGCACAGTCACTAATTACACATGGAATCATCGGAAAGGCGAAGGTTAGGCGGCTGCAGCGACATGAAACAAACTCATACGTGTCGGAGTTCAGGGCGTTCGAGTACATCAGTGCAGCTCGTAATCACTTTAATATGCCCCGAGCAGAGGCTGAGCAGTTGACCATGACCGAGTTTCAGCAGTTACTATCCGCCAAATATCCTGATCAGAAGGGATACACGCGTGAAGAGTATGATAGCGCTGCTGACGATTTCTTTGCGCGTAGAGCTCGCAGGTTGGCAAAAGCAGCGTAGCCCACTCAGTTTGGTTTTTTGTGCTCATCTGGAATTAGCGCCGCTAGCTCAGCCAGGCCGGACGATATATGCGCCTGAGCCTTTTTTAGCTTCATCACCGCTAAGCTAGCCTTGTCCGCGCCTGATATGGCGAAGGAAGAAGAAAACTCCGATTGTAGTGACCTCAGTTGCTCCATCAGAATCCTATTCTTCTCTTTTAGAGATTCGATAGCCTCTGATGCGCGATCCATGTCGCCGATAAAAGTCGGCAGATATTCCAGACTGTGGCCCGTATCGTCCTCGAGAGTGACAGTTAACTCCAACCGCAGAGCTAGCTCTGCATTAAAACTTCTATTTTGTTCTTTAGCCTCTCTTTCAAGACGCTCTCTCAGATCAGCGCTCAAGCGCAGTGGGTAAGGTGTTACGCGCGCCATATGGACTCCTTTTGTTGAACCACTAAATGCTTACCATGTGATGATGATGGATCACATGGACTCCCTTGTCAATCTGGCGATATACAAATAAACTCATCACTGTGAGTCTTAAGG
>SCLI03000056.1_pt1 | contig 14855 bp, 23 predicted proteins | sample 7268041 | NCBI WGS metagenome assembly SCLI03 (sample SAMN10721081, study PRJNA514188) | viral metagenome | isolation source: depth-stratified mine tailings core A | place: China: Fankou Pb/Zn Mine tailings | collected 2017-10 | reverse complement strand
AAGTGGGCTCAGATTTATGGGCTCATTGTGCAACTAAACAAAACGGGCGGTTCGTATGATACGCCCATTGAGTGGACCGTAAAGGCGGCGTCATGAACGAATGGATCAGCGTTAACGAGCGATTGCCGGAAGTTATTGACCAGTATCTTGTCATTGGACCCCACGGAATCCAGATTGCAACTTACAACAGTGTTGACCTTTGTTGGGATGATGCTGATGGCGATGATTATTGGAAAGATCTTACTGGATGGTTTACCCACTGGATGCCGCTTCCATCATCGCCTAAGGAAACCCCATGTACCTAGTCGGCGTCATCACCCGTCACCGAGCAAACGAATCCCCGCAATGGGACCCGGTGAGCATTCGACGAACTAGACGCGGTGCCTGCAAAGACTGCACCACAAAAGAACACTTTTACATCAAGTTGCGATTCGGTAAGGTGCCTAGCAATGCGGAAATGGCGTATCCTGTCACTGGCGCCAGGAGGGTTGGATGAGTATTACGAAGGATTTTGAGAAATGCGTTGAGCGCTGGGAGGAGGGTGTTTCGCCAACGGCATACTATATGCCACACCATGTTAGTAAACTCCTTGCCTACACCCGAGCGCTTGAGTCTGCCCTTATGGAAATCTTACCAGAAGAGCCATGTCGATATGATCACAATGGAAACTGTCAAGAGCATTCTTGGTTCGGACTAAATGGCGACAAATGCCCAATTGAGAAAACAAAGGCATTAATCAATGATTGACATGACTGACCGCAAATGGCATTTCTCACGTGGATTGGGTGAGATTTCAGCATGCAAGATTAAACCTTATCAAGCAACCCAATGGTGGGAAGATGTGAAATGCCCTATCTGCCTAGGCATGAAGCCGGTTGTAGAACAGAAAAACAACGAGGATAAGAAATGAGCACATCCACCTTTTCCTGGCTACAAACCTCCGAGTCCCAAGAGCGAAGTAACCCAGGCCGAAGACGTATCCAAGCACCTGCTAGTGTGGATACCTCGGAACTCATGGCGGCGAATGAGGACCTTTTGATCGGTCTTTTCGAGGGGACGTATCCCGGGCTAAAGTTGGCCTCGGCGCTTGTGTATCCGATTATCTTTGTCCCCGTTTCGTTTATGGGGATGCCCACCCCGACCAGTGGAGACCCGAAGACTCAAGAGCTTCTCAACGAAATCATGGCTGAGATTCGCCAACCTCTGCAAAAAGTGTTCATGCGCCGCGCCATCGTCGGAACCTCGTGGATTTGGCCGAACTGGGACGCGCGAACGCAAAGCATCGTCTATGAGATCATCCCTGACAAATGCGTGTCTGCAATCATCAAAGACCAAGACACTGGCCGAGTAGTCCAGATTATTACCGATGAGCAAATGACGGTTCAGATTGGCGAAAATCAAACTGGTAATGTCAGTCGCAAACGGTACTTCACGCCTCAGTCAGTTCGCGTTGAATGGACTGGTGAAACTCGCGGAATGCTCATGGACAAGTCTAGTCGCAACCCGTCGGGCATCATGCCAATTCCGTTTGCTAATGACGTTTTGGATAATGGGGTCAGGGGCGTTGGATACCTTCAGCGCATTCTTGCCGACCTGAAAAACTACCATGATACGGATTACAAGTGGTCAAAGTCTCTGCACAAGTCCAACCCTAAGTTGGTTCAGTACGTTTCCACCGATCCCCAAAACTGGATGGACAACAACCCGCAACTGGGAACATTGGAAGACATGGACACCGAGGAAGCCGATTTTATCCTGAACCTCGAAGGCAAGGAGCGAACCGAGTACCTGACGGCAAAAGTTGAATACGCCGAGTCATTCGCGATCAAACAAAACATCAACTTTGCCAAGATCGTCGAGGGATCAAAGACGCCGGAACTGCTATACGGCCTACTCGCTACCGGCAATCACGCAAGCGTAGAAACGGATATGACCAGCCTAGCGCGGTCCATGCAAGATGATCGAAATCAAGTTGACGACGCTTGTAAGATACTGTATGCCGCTTCCATGAGGCTCAAGATGGGCGGGACTATGCAAGTCGTTTCTCCCGAGTTCAAAATGGGATGGAATGACTTTGACGTGTTGTCAGAAGAAACCAAGGCGAAGATTTTCGACAGCTTCACGGCTGGTATTCAGAAGCTGTCGGATGCTAAGATTGCTGTGCCCCTTGAGACGATTCACAAGCTGTTCCTTGCCAACTTCCCCAAAGCTACTGAGGCTGATTTTGCAACGTGGTATCAGCAGTCGAAGTTCTCGGCAAAGTTCAAGCAGTTCGCCTCGGCAAGCTACGAAGACGCCATTGACAATGAGGGCCCGATTATGGCCGGTGAAAACAGTTTGACGAACTAGAGAAAGTGGAGTAAAAGGAAATGAGAGAGGTAACAATGGACGCCGGAACACTAATCGCAATCATTGGGATCGTCATCACGGCCCTAGCTTTTATCGGTGGCATCTTTGTTGCCATCATCAAAATCCTTCAAGTAATCGACCGCAATACGGTTGCAATTGACGGGTTACATGGAACAGTCAAGGCTCAATGGGGCAAGATCGACGAACATGGGGAGACGCTGGACGAACATGGGAATAGAATCGTCAAGCTTGAAACCCGTCTTGACTACCACGAAAACAAGGCAAACAAGTCATGATCTACCAAACAGACAAAAGACTTCCTGCCGCATTACAGAAATACGGTTGCGCCTTTGTTTCGCTTGCTTCATACCGTGAATCCGAAATGGGCAAGCCGTGGACCGTCGAGGCCCTCGGTGCCGCATGGGAAGGTGCGATTGCTTCAGGCCTGATTACCGGAGACCTGAACGGAGACAAGGATTTTGACGACCCTGGCGAGGCCACCATTCAAGACTGGGGTGGGTTAGCTCAATACCTCGGGCTTCGGTTGCAATATCTTGGGAAGTTCCACCCCGGGGCGCGTGAAGCTGTCGGGGCGTTCGTTGTTTCGGCATGGTACAATCCCAAGACCGTGTTCACCCATTTTGCTGTCGGTGATTCTAGGCCTGTAATTTTCGACCCGATTGAAGGCGGTTCTATCACTTGCCGAGACGGTTATCTGAAACCAGGTGGACCTGATAGCGTCGGGTCGCTTCGTGTGTTTCGGAAGTTGCCATAATTGACTGATTACGACTGTGTAGAGACGGCTCAAGAGGCCGTCTTTTTGCTACATAATGAGCATCATGAATGCCAATGCGAAACCTGTAAGGCGGTCAAGAATGAATTGTCCAAACTGTGATACGAAACGACCAGCACATTCAAAAGGAATCCGGAACGGCAAGCGGGTATACAAGTGTAGGGACTGCAATAAGCAATTCCGAGAAGAAATCAAAGATGAGCCAAGTGAAGCAACGCTAACCGGGTCAATGGAGAGTATCGCAAAACGATACTCTCCGGAGGAAATCCGCTTACTTGCCAAGGGTCGGATGATCAACGCCGAGCAACATGAACGCCCGGTCATAAACTTCGATGGTGAAGATGTTGTAATCGGTTTTTGCACGGACACGCATTGGGGGACGAAATACAGCCCCAAGGAATACTGGACGTCGTTCCTCGACGAATGCAAGGCTCAAGGCGTATCGATGATCCTTCACGCTGGTGACGTAACCGAGGGCATGAGCGGACGACCTGACCACGTTTATAGCCTAACCCACGTGGGCTTTTCGGCTCAGATTGACTATGCCGTCGAGATGTTTTCCATGACTGATCTGCCCATCTACTGTATTGACGGCAATCACGACCGATGGGGAATCAAGCCTGGCGGCGTAATGGTAGTCTCTGACATTGCCAAACGATGCAAAAATGTGACGTATTTGGGACACGATGAAGCTGATATGGTCATAAAGGGCAGTGTTTGGCGCTTGTTCCATGGTGAGGATGGTTCGTCCTATGCGTCTTCCTACCGGGTACAAAAGTTGATCGAATCATTTACAGGGGGCGCGAAGCCAAATGTCTGCTTAGTCGGCCATACCCATAAGCAGATATACATATTCGAGAGGAATGTTCACGCCGTCTCAGGTGGGGCAATGTGCCGCCAATCGGCATGGATGAGGTCTAAGAAGCTGGTCAATCATGATGGTTTCCACATCATCCGGGCCACGATTCGAGACGGTCAGGTTGTCAGATTCTCGCCAACGTTCTATCCTTTCTTCAATTAGGAGGTTTCATGGACGACAAAACGACTTGTACGGTGACACAAAATGGAGTCACGGTTACCATCTCTTCTGGATTTGCAACCGCTGAACAGGTATACGAGGTGTTGCGCCTTGCATTTCTTGGTGCCGGATACCATCCTGATAATGTCAAGGAGTTGATGGGTGGAGATTGATAGGGGGGTTGTTCAATGCTCAAAAACTGGAAATGGATTCTTGCGCTCACGGTGGTTTGCATCGTCGGCGTTGTTTTGCTTGCTCCTGACCTGTGGGCCGGTGTCGTCGCTGTCTGCTCAGGACTTGCAACCCTCCTCTTTCGACGCGCAACTGCAAGAGGCAATCAAACCGCTTCTGAGTTGGCCAGAGAAGCAGAGATTGCTAGTGATGAAGGTCCTGAGCGTTTACGACAAGGAACTTTGGTCGCTGAAGAGCGAGGTAAAGAGCTTGAACGCCGACTTGACGAGGATACGGAAGCAAGCGGACGAGCAATCGAAGCTCTCAGAAGAGGAGCGGACGTCGCATCGAATGGAAGTGGAAGCGGTAAAGACTGACGCTTTTTACACAGAAGCCATTATTTCCGGTGGCGCGATTGTTCTTATCGTGGTAGCATATATACTCGGAGGAATGAGATGAGCGATGAACCCAAGATCACTACTACGGGATACGTTACCATCCCCGTGAACAAAACCAAATGGTACGAAGAATCGCCAGGCGTTGTCTCGTCTAAGCGCATTTTCGGAGGTGGCATGGCGTCGGCTGGTTTGGCGATGAAACTGGCGCTGTTCGTTTGGGCGCTTTTTAGTCAAGTCGGCGATGCGGCTACTGCTTCGGCTCAGGCTGACGGGTTGCTGTTGGCTGGTACTACGCTGTTGGGCATTACCGGTGTTGCTGACTTGTTCAAGAAGTCGGGGGTGTGAGTGGATTCGAAGGAGCTAACCGAGGCTGGTCGAAAGTGGCTAAAGGTTCAATGGCGAAAGCTCAGTCCTGATGGATTCACATATCATGGTGCAAGCCGTGGCGGGTGTTCTGTTATTGCCGTGGATAAGATGTCTTTTAGCGGAGAACGTCCTGACTTGATTGGATGGTCTGAAAATCTTTCAACGCTCATCGAAGTTAAGAAAAGCCGATCAGATTTCTTCCGTGATGACTCGAAAACATGGCGTCAATATGGCCCAGGAATGGGTCAGGTTAGATGGTATCTAACTCCAAGAGGACTAGTCACCATTGATGAGGTTCCGCACGGTTATGGACTTCTTGAGTGGGATGGAGAGGAAATAACCGTGGCCAAGATGCCCATTCAACGGGGCGATGATTATGACATCAAGTCGGAACGAATGTTGCTTCTTTCGCTTTTGAGGGCAAGATGACACAAACAGATTATCAGAAGCGGTATGCGGAGGCCCGTCGAACATGGCCCACCCTCACCGCCAAAACTCGCCGAAAGATCAAGCAAGCCTACACTTCCGCAGGTGAACTAATCGCCGAGGTGTTGCGTAACGGGGCTATTGATGCTTCTGGCAATCTCGACTTTGAAACGCAACGAGAGCTAGAAGTTGCCATCATGGAAGGTTCGGCTGAAATTGGCAGGTCCATCCGTGAGAACGTGCCCGAGCTGGTTCTGGCTGGTTCGTTGACGTTGACGGCCATAGACTCGGCTTTCTTGACTGAGGCCATGGAGAAGGCTGGCGTGACCAAGGTAGGCACAAAGGGCATTGCATCACTGTTCGACCGTGTGGCCTCGTCAACCGTCAACTCATCGCTTAATTTCGTTCGTGCTGATGGTTACAACTTCTGGGGGCGCATTCCGAATATTTCAAAGCTGTTCGGTGACGATGCGGTCAACTTTGTACGCGCTGGAATCTCACAGGGCCGAGACTTGGGGAAACTAGCTGTTGACGTAACCAAGTATATCCAGGACGGCAAAAAGCAGACTGTCCACCGTTGGGGCGATGTCATCGAACCGGATAGCAAGCGACTGTTGAAGCGTGTGCCCGAGTCTGTTGATTATCGTGCCCTGAGACTTGCACGGTCGGAACTCGGTCGAGCGGTTCAGGAGACGGGCAAGGAAGCGGGGAGAAATAATCCTGGAGCTTTGGACCTATACGACTGGATTAGGATCAATACACAGATTCATGATTGTGTATGTCCTGACAATGCGGCGAATGGTCCATACAAGTATGTGGACATCCCCGGGTATGCCCATCCAAATTGCTACTGCATAATTCGTGTACGGTTAAGAGATGGAAATGATTTTAGAGAAGAACTCAAGCGATGGTCAAACGGTGAGCCTAATGAACGGCTTGATGCTTGGTATCAATCGACGTATTTACCGGCTCAGTTTTAGAAGTTGACCGTCTATGCGGCCTGTCATGGGCGGTCACCATACACTCCCATCCGTGTCTGACCTACGATTCAGACGGTGTTTCAGCCCCACCGCTGTAGATTCCCGTATGCTTCGATCCGCTGGCCTAGCGGCTAATCAGCCCCACTGGAGGAATCGAACCCCAGACATTCGCATTACAAAGGCGACGCTCTACCACTGAGCTAGAAGGGCAAGAAAAACAAGTCCCGATTACGTTATAGGAAAAGCGTAAACGCAATCCCAACGCAATCAGGGCTCTCTAGGTGATCGTACCCACCACCACGGATGTCGGCGTCTAGAATCCCGACTCTATCAAGCCTTTTCCGACCTTATCGCTTCAGGGGTTGCAATCGCAGAAGTGCAGTTGACGCATGACACGGACTTTTAGCGCCACTTAGCGGATGACTGAATCTACACCCGATCACAGAAACCGTCAAGCAAAAAAAGAGCCACCTACTTGAGGTGGCTTTGGGAGCGGTAACCGCATTGCCGTCGTGTTCGGCGTTCCCTTTGGTTGTGGGCGGTGCTGGTGTTATCTGACCGTGCAACCGCCGATGAACTCACTTGTTAGGAGACTTGACGCTCAAATCTTCCTTGGCTGTTGAAGCCAATAAGCCACTTGCGAAGGTCAATCACTACAGCCTTGTCGTATCGTTCAGGCACATTCGATGCCGGTCCGGCTTGTACACTCATAATAATACCAAAGACGACGATCAACACCGTGGCGGCCAGCAAGGTTTCCATCGCGGTCTACAGTTGCACGGCCTCGGTCGAAGTTGTTGCGCTGGTCATCGTCGCTTCGGTGGCTATCCCGATGTAAATGCCATCGCCCAAGTCGGGGGCAAAGGCAAACACCGGGGAGCTGATAAAACCGAAGACGAAGACCATGGCCAACATGATCCAAGAACTCTTCAAACAAGCCTCCTTGAATAGATTCAAACAAAAACACATTTGCCACGATGGGCGGTAGGCTTCATGATCATCCATGTTTTGCTATTCGTCAAGACTGAAATGCTTAACTTTCATCTGGACTTTGCGTCAATTAACCATGTCAGGAAGTCCAGATAGCACTTTGCACCATGTTTTTATCCAGTTTTAGGTGCAAAGTGCTAGACAAGCGAAAACAACAGGTCTAGATTAGGGCTATGAAGCTCTATTGGACTGGTGACGTAGGTTACTATGACGAGAAGACGGGGGAGGGAATCACTTCCTCGATGGTTAAGCGTCAACTCGATGAAGCTGGGGGCGGACCGGTAGAGGTTGACCTTATGTCCCGTGGTGGAGACTTCTGGCAGATTGCCCCCATCATGGGCATGATTCGATCCTATCCCGGCAAGACTACTGTCAGGTATGCCGGTCTAGTTGGCTCTGCGGCTTCTGCTATCGCCATGGCTTTCGATGAGGCCGTGTCTGACGACCTTTCAATCTTCATGATTCACAACGCTCAAGGATTTTCCATGGGCGACCATAGGGACATGAGGAATAGCGCCGACAACTTCGAGAAGCTTACTGCAATGATGGCCGAGGAATATGCCAAGAAGTCTGGTAAAAGCCTCAAGGATATCAAGACACTCATGGACGGTGACGGCAAGGTTGATGGAACTTGGATCATGGGCGCGAAGATCAAGGAAATGGGATTCTCCGACCGTCATGAATCGTCCGAGTCTTCTAAGGCCCAGAACTCTTCCATGTTGCTCATTTCGGCACAAGCGCAATTCAGTGCCGGTGTAGCAATGTGGGCTAAGTCATCGACTGATTCCGTTCCCGATACCAAAGACGCCGAACTTATGGCCGAGGTTGAAACCCTCATCGCCGCTGGTTCGTTTGACAAGTTGGCCCCCGTTCCGTCCGACGCTGAACTATCCATTAAAAAATACCCAATCGCCAAAAATGGCAAAGTCTTTCGTTCCTCGCTCCGTGCAATATCGGCCCGAGCCGCAAAGGATGACCCAAAACTGGCTGAATGGGCCGTGTCGATGATTGCAAAGATCGACGCAAAAGGAGAAACAAGAGTGAACAAAGAAGCTGTTTTGGCTTGGTTGAAAGACAATCCCGGTTGCGCCTCTGAAGTCGCCGCTGTGATGGGGTTGAATCTTGTCACCCAGGCTGTCAACGCCGCCGTGGAAATGAAAGCGAAGTTGGACGCCGCTAATGTGTCCGATCCCATTGCCGTCATTGCCCAGATGAAAAAGGACTTGGAAGCCGTCGAAACCGACCGTGTGTCCAATGCCCTGACCGCCCATTTCGGCCCGGTCAAGCTGGAGCACAACGGCATGACCAATGACCTTCGCGCCTATGCGGAAGTCAAGCTCGCCGGAGTCAAGTCCGCTGATCTGCCCGCCAAGATTGAGGAGTTCAAGAAGGACTCCATCGCTCTCAAGCTGGCTAGTGACCGCATGGATGTGAACTCGGCTCAGAACGTTTTCGGCGTGGTTGAACTTCGCGCCGATCAGAAAAACAAACCCGTGGCCACCTTTGACGGTGTGCCCGTGGTGACGGTCTAAGGAGGCCGGAAAATGGTAAATCTCGCTACCCGTTCCGAAAAAGCCGATGACTTCCGGCTGAAAAATACTACCGGTGTCAATCTGGGTGAAGGTGATTTGGTTGTACTCGGTGGAGTCGCCATGGTGGCCAATGGTTCGATTCTGATTGACGCCATTGGTTGCTTCGGCGCTCTTCACGGTGGATTCACCATGGAAGGTGCCGCCGCCGATCTCAAGACTGGTGAAGACACCTTCGCCACTGAGAATCAGGCCGTCTACTTTGACAGCGTGACTGGTAAGTTGTCAGATACCCCGACCCAGGGTTACTACCTGATCGGATTGCTTCAGGAGGACAAGGCGTCTTGGGGAATTGTGTTTATCACCGTCGAGCCCCACCTTGTCACCCTGGCCGATGCCAATGGTGACTTTGCTATGGGAGTCGGGACCCTTACCGCCGCCGCCGCCGCTACCCCGGTTGCCGTTATCCCCGCTGCCCAGGTTCCCGCTGGTAAGAAGTTCTACCTTCTCGGTTTCCTGTTGAGCGTTGGTGGAACCACCGCATGGACAGACGCAACCGCCACCGTGGTCAAGTTGCAGGATTCCAACGGTACTCCCGTTGTAGCCGCTTCGATTGCCAAGGCTCAGTTGACCAGTCAGGCCCAGTTGGGAATGCTCTCGACCGGCGTGACCCTTGGGACTGAAGTTCGTACCGGCGTCGGACTGACCGCCGCTAAGGGGTTGAACATTGTGGGCGATGCCGTTTTCGCCGCTGGTTCGGACATCACCGTTACCGCCTTTGGCGTGATCAAGTAAGGAGATTGAAACAAATGAAAGTCTACAGCAACGAAGAATTGATCAAGGAACGCCAGCAGGCCGCTACTAAGGCTGTCATGGCGTTCGTGTTCGGTGGTGACAAGAAGGCCAACACCGAGGGATCGGCCAAGCCCGTCAAGGTTCTCAACGCTTCCAAGGAAACCCTTGAGGCTAGCCGAGAAATCCGCATGATGGCGCTCGAACAGCTTCGGCAGAAGGCTATCGGCGATTGCAAGACCGTCGATGAACTCCGCCAAGTCTCGATGCAAGCCAATGCGCCGACCGCAGCCGTTCTCGAAGAGTTCTTCGGAAAGTTCTACATCGAAGTCCAGCGCCAGGCCCTCGAAGCGCCTGACTTGTCGGGCATGATTGCGGCCGAGCAGACGAACTTCGATTTCCCTGAAGTTGTTAACCTTCGCAACCTCTTGCCCTTCCGTGGCCAAATGCTCCAGGTATCGGGCGGGAATGACCCCGTTCCCCTCATCGAGCAGGCCACCGGGGAATTGACTAACGTCACCATGAAGGCGTGGGCCGTTGGTTGGAAGGACACTCTCTGGAATATGCTTTTCAACAAGTTCTTCACCATGGCCAAGGTCGTTGACGCCGCAGTTGCCGCCTACACCGACAACAGGAACAAGTTAACCGTTGGGAAGATTGTCGGGGCAACTTATGTGGCCAGCCAGCAAGAAGCAGCTGTCACCACCAGCGGACTGACCCTTGACGAAAAGACCTACCAGACCATCCGGAACGCCGTCAAGAAGATTTGGAACCTGAAGGACCCGCAGACCGACCGCAAGATCGGAAAGCGCCCCCTGGCCATTCTTTGCAACTCGGCGGACTCGTGGCAGATTGAGCGGGTTATTCGTGGCCAGCTTGAGGCGAACGGAGGTGGTGCGCGTGGCAACGTTGTTGCGGCTCTCCCCGTGGGAACGCTCATCGAATACGATCAGGGCATCAATGACGGGTTCACCGTGGGTAAGACTGCACTGTCTTTCCCCGGTGTCGCCGCTGGCAAATGCTACCTGTTCGTCCCTGGTGTGGCCATTGTTGCCAACAAACGGCCCTTGACCATGGAATCCGGGGTCGGTTCGGTTCTCCAGTTGTCCACCGAGGAAAGGGCCTGGTATCACGTTCAGGGCGAGTACTTCGGCGACTTCCTTGGATCGTCCAATAGCCCCGCCGTTGGTGGTGCCGCTGGTTACGGGTTCATCGTCGAGATCACCCTTCCGACCAGCTAAGTAAGTTTCCGGGGGTTCATTCGAGCCCCCGGTTTTTCATCCGTGAATCAAGGAGGTTCGCATGGCGTCGTTTTCTGATATTAAAGAGACTCGATTGACGATCAGCGACCCCTCTGGGTTCATTGATTTCCTTGAGGTGGCAAACTTCGCCGCCTTGCCTGTATCGCCGGTTGCTCAGACTGCTTACAAGGCTATCGACACCGCCACATACTACGGCCACGACTCGGGCTCATGGGAAGTGCTCAAGTTGCGCGTCTCTGATTCTCGTATCTCGGATTGGATCGACTCGCTAGGTGTTGACGGTGCCATTATCAAGAGTATTCAGGCCATTCTATCCACCCTGCCCGGCGAGATGATGATCGTCAAGAATGCGGACGGAGCTGAGTCAACCGAGTTCCTGAAGCTGTTGGACTTGCAGAAGTTCTATCAGAATTGGTTGAAAGACCTCGCACCCGTTGCCGTGTCTAGCTCAACTGGTCGATATGTCAAGACTAAGAATCCCGTTATTGCCGGGGGTAATGTGTGACCCAATATACGAGCGGGGAATGATGGACAACCGCCTACTTCTTGCCCAGGCCCGTAAAGCAATTGCGTTTCAGATTGCCCAGTCTCCTGCTAACGTGAGCGTTGCCATGCCGACTCAGGTGTCAGACGGTTACGGCGGCTACATGGATGATCCCAGTGGGGCGCATACCGACGTGACTGAGCGAGGGAGAATCAGTCATGAGCGGTCTGGCGTCAATGTCGTAGGTCAAGTTCCGTCTGGACTCGATACCTCCTTGACTCTTTGGTACCTGGGACCATCTACTTGCATTTTTCAAACTGACGACATCTTGACTCACACAGACACTGGAACCGTCTATAAACTCGGGGCCCGTGATGAGCTTCGTAAGTTCGGTGGGATCCAGGCCGTTCAGTTTCCGCTATATCCCGCTGGTTCGGTGCCGTCATGAGTGATAAGGTATTTTCTGATGCTAATCTAAAGGCGATTTTTGAGAAAAAAATTGCATCATTGTACGCATATGCCAAGAATCTAGCCGAGGAAGCATTACAAGAGATGCAAACTGAACAGGCTGGTAATGAGTATTGGAATAACGAGACGAGCCAGGCATTGCAACGCTTGTTCTCTGACTCGTTTCTTGAGGATGATTCCGTCGGATTCTTCCTTGCTCATGGCGTTGAATATGGTGTGTACCTTGAGCTTGCAAATGACCGACAGAATGAGATTCTTAGACCTAAAGCTGAAAAGTATGCTTTGAAGTTCAAGCTATTCGCCAAAGAGCTTTTTGGGGCCTCAGCATGACAGACTCCCAATTGATCGTTGCCAAATTGAAGACGAATGCAAACACGGCGCAAAGGAATGTTGTGCCGTTTGGTTCAGCGCTTCCATCGGTGCCGTATTTTGTCGTCAGAGTCGAGCCAACGCAACTTGGATATACCCGTGTGCGAGTCAATGCCCATATGGCAACCGGTCAGATTGGACCGCTCGAAACCTACGTGCGAAAGACAGCTTACGACCTTCTGGCCTACAAAACTCTCGAGGAAACGGGGGTGCGAAGAATCAGGCTTGAGCCAATCGGAATCGGCCAGCTTGTGACTACGAACTCTGACAGCACGATTTCGCAAGAGGCCACGTTTAGATTCCAAGAGGTTCCATTTTTTTGATCCATCGGGGATAACCCCAGGATAGATTCCCCACGGGGAAAGGAGAAAAAGCAAATGATAAGAGAGAATCCCGCGACTCGGTTAAAGTTTGGACCGACCGCATTCCGACTGATTCCGAACAACCCCGATGGGTCTGTTAACTCGCCGTCAAGGGTAGTTTCAAATGGCCCTGGTCCATGGGACTTTACTGACGCTCTGGTGGATTCCGCTGTCACATTGACGCTGAAACTTGACAACGGAGCTGTTGTCAATGCGACACTTAACCTATCTACCTATACTATTACGGCAATCACTGCGGCCAACCTTGCCGCCGCCTTCACTGCCGCCTTAATCCCGGGTTACACGGGTACGGTAGAGGCTGGTACAGGTTATTTCCTCATCCAGAAAACCAGCCCTGGAACGGCCCGTTATTTGCAGGTCGGTGGTGAGGTCGCCGACCTGACAGGTATGCGCGCCACAATCCTAACGAGCGATAACCAGAAAACTATCGCTGTCGAGTACGTTAACAAGGATTCTGAGACTATTGAGACTTTAGATAGCCTTGGACGTGTCACCTCTGTTCTTACAGACGGCTATCCTACTGGCGCAACGATCACGATTACTGATGCGACGTTTGATCAGGCGATGAAAGTCCTCGTTGAGGGTGGAACGTTGGTTGCGGATGGCTTTACATCCAGAGTCTACAAGAACCCCGGCGTTGCATCGCTTAAACCAGTGTTTACCGTCGAGACCATCAACTCTATGTATGCCAAGGACTCGAATCAAGCATCTAACGAGGCGGCCTATACATGGAGACGATATAAGTCATGTAAGGGTGTTGTTGGCGGCGAGTCTGGAGATCGCAATTTCCAAGATCAAGTTTATACTATTACTGCCGTGCCATACCTAGATCCAGTAACAAACGTCAAGGAATCGAACGTATACAGTGAACAGGTCTTGACTGTGGCAGAATATGAGGGCTTGCGCTTCACCGCGCTCTGAGTTTCTTAACTGACACGATAGGCCGGGGGATACCTCGGCCTTTTTTACAGGGCGACTAGCTTTTAGGGGGGATGACATGAAACGATCCACAAAACGAGAAAAGGCCGCAGAAATCACTCCCATGGGAATTGCGACACAAGAGGAGGAAAAGAAACGGCTGTATGAGGCAAGTTACCCACTACTTGTAGCGCCATGGCACAACACGCAAACCATGATTCGAGTCAGGTATCTTTCCGACTCTGTGACATTGGCTTGTGGAGACTTCGGACTCATCAAGGCGTTTGGAGAATCATTAGACAATGGCCAACCACCAACCATTGAACAGATGAACGCATATGCAACCCGCCATGATGAAATATGCAAATTGTGCCTTGCTGAACCCACATACGACGAACTCATGGAAATCGTAGGGGCTCACGTCAACAAAAAGGAAATCGAGCGTCAACTAGCTGAGATACGGGTACAGTTTGGAAGGTTGCCACGAGGCCCGGAAAAGGCTCAACTCAAGAAGGAATATGAAGCGCTTGAACTGACTAGCAAGTTCCTACTTCCCGCAAACTTTATGGCCTACGTTGTTAACTATGCTCTGCAAATCGACAAATCCGACATTAACAACGTCACAGAAGATATGCTCCTGAATTGCGCTGTTTTGGCCAGTCGGTGCCATGACAAGCCTTCAGACCACTTTCCTGGGTTCCTGACTCCTCGCATGATCAAAGAGTTTGACAATCGCGCATTGGTGCTATTCGACGAAGACCAGAAAAAGAAGACCAAGAATGGCCGCTGAAGACGCCGGATCAGTTTATAGCGAAGTCAGAATCCGACTCGACAAACTAGCCTCTGACATTAATCAAGCCGTTTCCGTCATGGACCGGTTTGGGCAGAAGGTTGTCGATACCGGGAATATCGCTTCAAACCTATTTTCCAACTCCTATAGCAAGTCGCTGAAGCAAGTAGAGGGTTACGTCAAGTCACTCGACAAGGCGGTAACGGACGGGGCCTTAACGCAACGTCAGGCCATTCAAAGCGCACTCGAAGCGCGTAAAGCCGAACTAGCCTACATCCAAGCGACCGCCGCAAAGAAGGGCGGTTTTACTGACCAGGAAATCAACGACCTGAAACGGGTTAAGGGTCAAATCACCACGCTGACAGCCGA
>SCLI03000055.1_pt1 | contig 14932 bp, 11 predicted proteins | sample 7268041 | NCBI WGS metagenome assembly SCLI03 (sample SAMN10721081, study PRJNA514188) | viral metagenome | isolation source: depth-stratified mine tailings core A | place: China: Fankou Pb/Zn Mine tailings | collected 2017-10 | reverse complement strand
CGAACGACGGCAGTGGCCGAGGATGCCATCTGTTGCTACTGGCATGTGGCGGGATATCGGCCTTATGTGGAGCTCCACATAAGACCGATTATGTAGATGTCTCAATTATGTTGATCTAGGACCGGCGTCATGCGCCAACCGCCCATCTGGAGCGGCAGGCGCCGATTTCGAACTCCACATAATCAGAGTGTCCGCAGGAAGTCGATCAACGAGTCGGGCGCCCGATAGCGCCGGAGCTTGGTTTCCGGCTCTTGAAGCCGGGCCAGCGCCCGTTCCTTCATGGCCAGATCGGCCTCGACGTATTGGTGCGTCGTTGCCGGACTCTCATGGCCTAGCCAAAGCGCAATGACGCTGATGTCGACGCCGGCCTGCAGCAAGTGCATTGCCGTCGTGTGGCGAATTACGTGCGGCGAGATCTGTCGTGTCGCCAAATCGGGGCACGATTCCGCGGCCACCAGGACGGCGCGATCCAGTCGCTCCATCACGTTCCATCGTGACATCGCTTGACCCTCACGATTGGGCAGCAATGGCGAGCCCGAATCGAACTGCGGATTTCGCCGGAGCCAGGCCCGGATCGCCCTGACGGTCGATCGCCACAGCGGCACGCTGCGCTGCTTGCGCTCCTTGCCGTGCAAATGAACGCAGGCGGCCCCATCGTCGAGTACCACCTCGCCAACCTTCACGCCGGTAATCTCGGAAACCCGGGCGCCGGTGTTGTAGAGCAACAGCAGCAACACATGATCCCGTTGGCTGAACCACGTTCCATCCGGCGTGCCGATCACCGCCAGCATTTCCTTCCGGGACAGATAGCCGAGCATCGGGCGCTCGAAGCGCTTTGCCGGAACACCGAGCGCGTGCTCGATTACTGCCAGCGATGACACGTCGCGGTGCGAGGCGAACTTCAGGAACGAACGCAGCGCCGCGAGACGGGCATTGCGGCTGCGTACGCTGTTATGCCGTTCCCGCTCCAAATGATCGAGAAAGGCCATGATCAGGTCCGGCGTGATGTCGGCCAGCGTAAGTTGCGCCGGTGACCGGCCAAGGCGCGCCTCGGCAAAGCTCAGGAAGAGCATGAAGGCATCCCGGTAGGCGGCAACTGTGCGCGGGCTGAGTGCGCGTTGTTGTGTCAGGTGCTCGACGAAGAAGGTTTGTACGAGCGCGGGAAACGATGGTGATGGTTTGGGCTGCCTACGCATCATCATCTCCCGCGAGATCGGCGAATTGCTCGAACCGGCCGGCAGCGATCCCCATCAACTCGGGAACAGCGGTGAGGTACCAGTACGTGTAGAAGATCTCGGCATGGCCCATGTAGGTCGACAGCGCCAGCATCTTCTGGTCGACCTCGACGCCGTCGGCGTACCAGCGCACCAGCCGCCGGACAGCGAAGGTGTGGCGCAGGTCGTGCAGGCGGGGTGCCTCGTGTCCGCCGCGATTGGTACAGCCGAGGCCGTCGCGCAGGCCGGTAAACACACGGTGCGCCTGTCGCTCGCCGAGCGGCAGGCCCAGTCGGCGACCGCGACTGCTGATCAGGAACGGTATACCCGTCGTCGTCGGAAGATGCCGCTCACGTTGTTTGCGGTAGCGCACCAGCGCCTTGACCGTGCTGGGATGGATTGGTAGTTGCCGGGACTTGGCGAACTTGGTCTGCCGGATCGTCAGCATCCCGCGCTTGAGGTCGACATCCGCATCGCGCAGGTGAATGGCTTCCGAGACGCGCAACCCGGTCGAGGCCATCAGGCCGAACAGGGTTTCGTAGGTGAATGGCCGCAGGCTGCCGGCGGGGCCGAGTGTGCGTGCCGCCGCGAGCAAGTCGACGATCTCGTCGTCACGGTAGATGTGCGGTGCAACGCGGCCGGGTTCCGGGCCGAAGAGCGACGCGTCGGGAACCTCGGTGTCCGGCTCGAACTGCTGCAGGTAGCAGATGAAATGCCGCAGTCGTCCCCAACTGCGCGCCCAGGTGCCCGAATCGCCATGGCCACCTTTGCCGGCCTGCACCCATTCGACCATGAGCTCCGCCGTCAGCGGACCGCGATGGTGTTTGGCCGAGACAAAGTGGGCAAAGCTGGTGAGGAAGGCTTCACGGGAGCGCAGGTGGAAACCCTGGCGGCGACGCTCGGCCAGATAGTCATCGACTCTGGCCAGCAGGCTTCGGCGCCGGCTCATGATTCGCTCCCTGGCCATGGCAATGCGACCTCAGCGAGAATTGGTGTGTCGAGCTTGGCGTAGATTCGTGAGGTTTCCAGAGAACGGTGACGCAGGACATCGGCAACCTCCTTGAGTGAGCCACCTTGCTCGACCAGGCGACAGGCCAGCGTGTGACGCAGCACGTGTGCCCCGGAATCGGGCAGACCGGCCCGTCGGCAAGCATGGTGGATTACCTTCTGAACTGCATCCGTCGTGATCGGGATGTCACGCGAATTGCGTCGGCGAACGAAGATCACCCGGCTCTGGGTTGCCGGCCGCTCATGCTGCAGGTAGTCCGCCAAGGCGTGTCCGGCGGCCATCGGCAGCGGAAGGATGTCTTGCCGTCGCGACTTCGTGCCTTTCAACTTGACCGTGCCTTCGCGCCAGTCGATGTCATCGATCGACAGGTTCGCGATCTCGCCAGCACGCAATCCCATGTCCAGTGCGCAGCGGACGATGGCATAACCTCGTCGGGGCCAGCGTCCATTCGGGAATGCACCCAGCAGCCGTTGAACCTCGTCCGGCTTGAGCGCGCGCGGCAGGGAAGCGAGTTTCCACTGCACTGGCGAGGAAATTACCGCGTTCAGCCCAGTCACAGAGTCGCCGCAGACAGTCCGGTAGCGGAGGTAACTTCGCAAGGCCGTTGCCACTTGGACAGCGGCAGAATGCGAGGGGCTGTCCCCCAGTTGCCGAGCGATGAATCGGCGAATATCGACTGCACGTAGCTTGGCCATGGTGACAACGCCACCGGCGAACTTCTTTCGCAACAACTGACCAACGATTCGGCGATGGTTGCGACGCGTGCCTGCCGCAAGGCCGCGGACATCACGCAGGTGGTCATCGTACCGGCGTAGTTCGTCGGTGATGGCGTCGGGGATTTCTACAGATGAGCGCACATCCTGCGCGCTCCGGGGCGATAAGGTTCGGGTCATGAGCGTCTCCTTGAGTGGAAACGCCACTTCAGGAGAACGCTGAAATTATGTCGAGCTCAAAATTCCATCAGCCGCCTGTAAGCCCCATGGTCACGGCTTCTTTGAACCGCATCGTTGGAAGCTCAACATAATCGGGACATCTACATAATCGGCCTTTGCTGCCGTTGGGACTGCCATCCCTGTCGGTCGGCAAAGCGACGGTCAATTGCCATTCAGCCGTCGATGGCGAGCAATGGCTGCTTCTCGCTACGGGCTACTGCCGGGCCCGAGCCAATCCGGACGTTCGCCTTTCAGAGGCGGCAAGTTCAGCTTGCTGAACGTAAACACTTCAGATAAGGCCGACAAAAAGTAGTTTTCATTGCGGCTTTAAACAAGTTTTCAGACATTCAAACAGATTGGCCGTTGAGTGGTAGGCTTGATCCGAAACTACGTAAGCATACTAAGGATGGACTCAACCTCGAATAACAAACAAACCCAGCGGATTATCACCATCCGCCGCGACTACAACACCTGGGTCGCCAACGAGACGCTGGAGGATTACGCGCTGCGCTTCACGCCGCGCAGCTTCCGCAAATGGTCGGAACTGCGCGTCGCCAACACCGCCTTTGGTGCCGCGTCTTTTCTGGTGCTTGAGGCGGTCGGTGCGACCATGCTAGTGCAGGCCGGCTTTCTCAATGCCTTCTGGGCGATCCTGGCGACCGGGCTGATCATCTTCCTGCTCGGCCTGCCAGTGAGCATTGCTGCGGCACGGCACGGGTTGGACATGGACCTGCTGACACGCGGTGCCGGTTTTGGCTACATCGGCTCGACGATCACCTCGCTGATCTACGCCAGCTTCACCTTCATCTTCTTCGCGCTTGAGGCAGCGATCATGGCTTATGCGCTCGAGCTCGCCTTCGGTTTGCCGCCTGCCTGGGGCTATCTGGTCTGCGCGCTGGTGGTAATTCCGCTGGTAACCCACGGGGTGACGGCGATCAGCAAGCTGCAGGCGTGGACGCAGCCCTTGTGGATTTTCCTGCTGGTGCTGCCTTACGCCTTTCTATTCCTCGAGGAGCCGCAGGCGCTGGCCGGACTCTGGGACTATGGCGGTACGCACGGCGGTGGTGGCGGCTTCAATCCGCATCTCTTCGGCGCGGCGCTGACTGTCGGCATCGCGCTGGTCACGCAAATGGCCGAGCAGGTCGATTACCTGCGCTTCATGCCGGAAAAAAAAACGGCCAATGCCCGCCGCTGGTGGTTCAGCGTGATTGTCGGCGGGCCAGGCTGGGTGCTACCCGGCGTTCTTAAGATGCTCGGTGGCGCGCTGCTCGCCTGGCTGGTGCTGCGCAACGGCAGCCCGCTGGACAAGGCCGTCGATCCCAACCAGATGTACCTGATCGGCTTTTCGCACGTCTTCAGCAACACGACGCTGGCGATTGCGGCGACGGCGCTGTTCGTCATCGTCTCGCAGCTCAAGATCAACGTCACCAATGCCTACGCCGGCTCGCTGGCATGGTCGAATTTCTTCGCGCGGCTGACGCACAGCCACCCCGGCCGTGTTGTCTGGGTGGTGTTCAACACCCTGATCGCGCTCTTGCTGATGGAGCTCGACGTTTTCCAGGCGCTCGGCCAGGTGCTTGGCCTGTATTCGAACGTCGCGATTTCGTGGATGGCGGCAGTGGTTGCCGATCTGGTGATTAACAAGCCGCTCGGCCTGTCGCCGCAGGGGCTGGAGTTCAAGCGCAGCCATCTTTACGACATCAATCCGGTCGGCGTCGGCGCGATGGCCGTGGCTTCGCTGCTCTCGGTGTGCACCTTCGCCGGCTTCTTCGGCCCCGGCCTGCAGCCCTATGCGCCTTTCGTCGCCCTGGCGGCGGCTTTCCTGGTTTCGCCCCTGATCGCGTGCTCGACCGCAGGACGCTACTACCTGGCGCGCCCGCCTGTCACCGCTGAAAAATCTGCGGTCGACGCCCAAAAGTGCGCAATTTGCGAGCGCGATTACGAGGCCGAGGACATGGCGCACTGCCCGGCCTACGCGGCGCCGATCTGTTCGCTGTGCTGCTCGCTCGACGCGCGCTGCCACGATCTCTGCAAGCCGCAGGCGAATCTCGATGCGCAGTGGCACGGCCTGCTGCGCCGCTTACTGCCGCGCGTCGTCCAGCCCTATCTCGACACTGGCCTCGGCCATTACCTGCTGCTGATGGCCGGCATCGCGCCGGTGCTCGGGCTGGTGCTCGGCGTGTTGTACACGCATGAACTGCTGGCGCTGGGCGAGGCGGCGCCGGCCAACGTCGCCCGCCTGCAGGATATTTTCGTCAAGACCTACGCCGCCTTGCTGCTGCTCGCCGGGGTGATCGCCTGGTGGATGGTGCTGACCCAGGAGAGCCGGCGTGTCGCGCAGGCCGAGTCGAACCGCCAGACGCAGTTGCTGGTGCAGGAAATCGAATCGCATCGGCGCACCGACGCCGCGTTGCAGCAAGCCAAGGCCGTCGCCGAGCAGGCCAATCAGGCCAAGAGCCGCTACATCACGGCGATCAGCCACGAACTGCGCACGCCGCTGAACAGCATCCTCGGCTATGCCCAGATTCTCGCCGCCGACGAGGAAATCCCGCCCAACCGCCGGCAGGCCGTCGGCGTCATCCGCAAGTCCGGCGACCACCTGCTGTCGGTCATCGAGGGCACGCTGGACATTGCCCGTATCGAGAGCGGCAAGCTGACCTTGAACGTCAAGGCCATGGATTTCCCCGAGCTGATGCAGCAAATCGTCGGCATGTTCGAACTGCAGGCGCGCAACAAGGGGCTCTCCTTCGACTACCTGCCGGTCGGCAACATCCCTGCCGTCGTGCGCGCCGATGAGAAGCGGCTGCGCCAGATCCTGATCAATGTCATCGGAAATGCGATCAAATTCACCGTGCGCGGCGGCGTCGGCTTCAAGGTCGAATGCCGGCGCGACATGGCCATTTTTGAAATCCGCGACACCGGCCCCGGCATCCCGCCCGAGGACATGGAGCGCATCTTCGAACCCTTCGGCCGCGGCAGTACGGTGCAAGCCAGCGGCAGCGGCGTCGGCCTGACCATCGCCCGCATGCTGACCGACCTGATGGGCGGCGAGATGCAGGTTTCCAGCACGCCCGGCGAAGGCACGCTGTTCCGCATCCGCCTCTTTTTGCCGCAGGTCCATTCGGCCCAGGCGGCGAAGGAACTGCCCAAGCTGAACCGCATCGGCTACGTCGGTCCGCGCCGGCGCATCCTGGTCGTCGATAACGAAAAGGTCGACCGCGACCTGCTGCAGAACGTGCTCGAACCGCTCGGCTTCATCGTCGAGCAGGCCGCCAGCGGCTACGAATGCCTGGCCGCCGTGCCGCGCTTCCTGCCGCACCTGATCCTCATGGACCTCGGCATGCCCGGCATCGACGGCTGGGAAACCATCCGCCGGCTGCGCCAGCAGGGGCTGGGCGGACGCACGATCAAGACGCATATCGCGGTGCTCTCGGCCAATGCCTTCGACAAGAACCTCGACAACGATGTCGGCATCACGCCCGACAACTTCATCGTCAAACCTTTCCAGCTGGCCGAACTGCTCGACTGGCTGGGCCGCGTGCTGGAACTCGAGTGGCTGACCGCCGACCGACCGCCGGCAGCGCCGCCGCCCGCCGAACCACCACCGCTGGTGCCGCCGGCCGCCGCCGAACTGGCGGCGCTCGACGAACTGATCGAGCTCGGCTATCCGCGCGGCATTCTTGACCGACTCGCCGAGATCGAACGACAGAATCCCGCCCACGGCGAATTCGTCCGCGTGCTGCGCGAACTTGCGCGACAATTCCAGTTTGATGCCATGAAGGAAATCATTCGAAAGACGCGCGATGCCGAACGCTGAACGCCCACTCTCCGACATCGTCCTGATCGTCGACGACGTTCCGGAAAACCTGGCCCTGCTGCACGATGCGCTCGACGAGGCGGGCTACACCGTACTCGTCGCCACCCACGGCGAAGCGGCGCTGCAACGCGCCCGCCAGAGCCTGCCCGATGTCATCCTGCTCGATGCCGTGATGCCGGGCATGGACGGCTTCGAGGTCGCGCGCCGGCTGAAGGCCGATTTCACCACGCAGCAGATTCCCATTGTCTTCATGACCGGGCTGACCGAAACCGAGCACGTCGTCGCCGCCTTCGCCGCGGGTGGCGGCGACTACGTCACCAAGCCGATCCGGCCGGCCGAGGTGCTGGCCCGCATCGCCGCCCACATGATGAACGCCCGCCAGATGAAGCAGGCGCGCAGCGCACTGGACGCCTTCGGCCAGGCCACCGTCGCCGTGCGCGCCGCCGACAGCCGCATCGTCTGGCAGACGCCGCTCGCCCGCAACCTGCTCAACGCCTACTTCGCCAACCCGGAAACGGTCGCGCCCGACGAGTTGCTGGACTGGATCGCCGCCGCCCACCGCGCCCGCGCCGAAGGTCGCGAACCGGCACAACTGCTGATCGCCGAGGGCAACAAGCGCCTGCTCGCCTCCTTCCACGACCAGACCGGCGACGACGACTGGCTGGTCGTCCTGCGCGAGGAGAACGACGCTTCCGCCGTCGAATCGCTGATCGCCGCCTTCCGCCTCACCCAGCGCGAAGCCGAGGTGCTGTATTGGGTCGTCCAGGGCAAGACCAGCAAGGACATCGGCGACATCCTCGGCAGCAGCCCGCGCACCGTCAACAAGCACCTCGAACACGTCTTCGAGAAACTCGGTGTCGAAACGCGTACGGCGGCGGCCAATCTGGCCATGAGCAAAATGCGCAGCGCCTGAGCAATTCCAGTTTTGAGCGTTTTTTCCGGATGACCGTAAGGTCGCCAACGCGCTGCTTAGCCCTACGCAATCTAACGTATTTCTCTGGAATAACCCCGGTCGTAATCTGACGCTGCACTGCAACAACGCAGCCCAGATTCCCCAACCTCCGAGGAGCTTTCATGAGCAATCGTCGTAACTTCATCAAGGCAACCGTACTTGCCGCCGCCCTGTCGTCCATCGGCATGGTCGCCCATGCCGCCGACACCATCAAGGTCGGCGTGCTGCATTCCCTGTCCGGCACCATGGCCATTTCCGAGACGGCGCTCAAGGAAACCGTGCTGATGACCATCGACGAGATCAACAAGGCCGGCGGCGTCATGGGCAAAAAGCTCGAGCCGGTCGTCGTCGATCCGGCTTCCAACTGGCCGCTGTTCGCCGAAAAGGCCCGCCAGTTGCTGACCAAGGACAAGGTCGCCGTGACCTTCGGCTGCTGGACGTCCGTTTCCCGCAAGTCTGTCCTGCCGGTTTATAAGGAACTCAACGGGCTGCTCTTCTATCCCGTCCAGTACGAAGGCGAAGAACTCGAAAAGAACGTCTTCTACACCGGCGCTGCACCCAACCAGCAAGCCATCCCGGCCGTCGAGTACCTGATGTCCAAGGACGGCGGCGAAGCCAAGCGCTTCGTACTGCTCGGCACCGACTACGTCTATCCGCGCACCACCAACAAGATCCTGCGCGCCTTCCTGAAGTCCAAGGGCGTCGCTGACGCCGACATCATGGAAGACTACACGCCGTTCGGCCACAGCGATTACCAGACCATCATCGCCAAGATCAAGAAATTCGCTTCCGAAGGCAAGAAGACCGCCGTGGTGTCCACCATCAACGGTGACTCCAACGTGCCGTTCTATAAGGAACTCGGAAACGCCGGCCTGAAGGCCACCGATGTGCCGGTCGTCGCCTTCTCGGTCGGCGAAGAGGAACTGCGCGGCGTCGATACCAAGCCGCTGGTCGGCCACCTGGCGTCCTGGAACTACTTCATGTCGCTGAAGAACCCGGAAAACGACAAGTTCGTGAAGATGTACCGCGAGTGGGCCAAGAAGGCCAAGCTGCCGAACGCCGACAAGGTCGTGACCAACGACCCGATGGAAGCCACCTACATCGGTATCCACATGTGGAAGCAGGCCGTCGAGAAGGCCAAGTCGACCGATACCGACAAGGTCATCGCCGCCATGGCCGGCCAGACCTTCAAGGCACCGTCAGGCATCGTTTCCAAGATGGACGAAAAGAACCACCACCTGCACAAGTCGGTATTCATCGGCGAAGTGAAGGCCGACGGGCAGTTCAATGTCGTCTGGAAGACGCCCGGCCCGATCAAGGCCCAGCCGTGGAGCCCGTTCATTGCAGGCAACGACAAGAAGAAGGACGAGCCGGAAGTGAAGTAATCCGGATCAATCTGTCAGTCGCAAACAGACGGGGGCCAACGCCCCCGTTTTTCCAGCCATCGAGAGGACAACACCATGAATCGCGAAGAAGTCACCGATCTGATCGTCACCCAGAAAGTGAAGAAGAAACTGACCTGGGCCCAACTGGCCGAAGTCGTCGGCCACAGCAAGGAATGGAGCACGGCCGCCCTGCTTGGCCAGATGACCCTGACCGAAGCCCAGGCCAAGGCCGTCGGCGCCGTGCTTGACCTGCCGGAAGACGCCGTGACGCAACTGCAGGTCGTGCCCTACAAGGGTTCGCTGCCCACCGCCGTGCCGACCGACCCGCTGATCTACCGCTTCTACGAGCTGATCAGCGTCTACGGCACGACATTCAAGTCCCTGATCCACGAGGAATTCGGCGACGGCATCATGAGCGCCATCGACTTCAACATGGACCTGACCCGCGAGGCCGACCCCAAGGGCGACCGCGTCAAGATCACCATGAGCGGCAAGTTCCTGCCCTACAAGACCTACTAAGCAGTACCCGCTTTTCATTTTTGGCCCGATTTTCCGGTTGACCGTGGAAATCGGGCTTTTCCATTGCAGGCCGGCCTTTTCCGCCCTACGCAATTCATCGTATTTCTGATCCCCGGCCCGCCCCGTAATCTGTCGTTGCACTGCACAAATTGCGGACGGACTTTTGATGAAAAAAACTTTAAATGCATTACTGCTCTGCCTCGGCAGCCTGTCGGCGCACGCAGCGCTCGACCCGGCGCAGGTGCGCCAGCTGGCTGCCGATGACTCCAGCGAGAAGGTGGCGGCCATCCGCCAGCTGACGCAGACGGCCGACCCTGATGCCGTGCGCATCCTCAAGGCGATGGCCGACGACAGCCTGTTCCTGGCCGGCGACAAGGTGGTGATCATCGACGGCGACAAGGCCTTCGACGGGGCGAGCGGCGAGGCGATCAAGATGCCGGCCAACCCGGAATCGCCGACGGTCAATAACCGCATTCGTGGCGAACTGGCCAGCGCGTTGGCAGCACTCAAGCTGTTCGATGCCGATGCAACGGTTCGCCTCGCCTCGGCCCAGAAACTGCAAAGCCAGGTGACGCCGGAAATGGCGCCGCTGCTGGCCCGCGCTCTGGAGAAAGAAAGCGACGCGCAGATCAAGGCGCTGCTCGTCCTTGCCCACGCTCAGGCTAATCTGGCCAACACCGATCCGGCGGCCCGCCTCGCCGCGGTCAAGGCGTTGGCCGAAACATCCTCGCCGACCATCAAGAGCGTCCTGCTGCCGCTCACCGAAAAAGCCGGCGAGCCGGACGACAAGGTGCGCTACGAAGCCATCGCCGCGGTGAAGGCGATCGACAGCCGGCTGGCCATCGCCGAGAACGTCGGCCGCGCCTTTTCCGGCCTCTCGCTCGGCAGCATTCTGCTCCTTGGCGCGCTCGGCCTGGCCATCACCTACGGCGTCATGGGCATCATCAACATGGCGCACGGCGAACTGCTGATGGTCGGCGCCTACTCTACCTACGGCATGCAGAGCCTGTTTCGCGCCTACTTCCCCGATGCCATCGACTGGTACCTGCCGGCGGCGATTCCCGTCGCCTTTTTCGCAGCCGCAATGGTCGGCGTGATCATGGAGCGCACGGTGATCCGCTGGTTGTATGGCCGCACGCTGGAAACCCTGCTCGCTACCTGGGGCCTGTCGCTCATCCTGATTCAGGCCGCCCGCGTGCTGTTTGGGGCGCAGAACGTCGAGGTCTCGAACCCGGGCTGGATGTCCGGCGGCATCGAGGTGATGCCCAACCTGATCCTGCCGTGGAACCGCATCATCATCGTCGGCTTCGCGATGTTCGTGCTCTTCCTGGTCTGGGTGCTGATTAACAAGACGCGCCTCGGCATGTTCGTCCGCGCCGTGACGCAGAATCGGGCTATGGCCGGCTGCGTCGGCGTGCCGACGGCGCGCATCGATACCATGGCCTTTGCCCTCGGCGCCGGTATCGCCGGCCTGGGCGGCGTGGCGCTGTCGCAGATCTCCAACGTCGGCCCGGACATGGGCCAGGGCTACATCGTCGATTCCTTCATGGTCGTCGTCGTCGGCGGCGTCGGGCAACTGGCCGGCGCGGTCTGGGCGGCGCTTGGCCTGGGCATCTTCAGCAAGCTGCTTGAAGGCTGGGCCGGGGCGGTCATCGCCAAGATCAGCATCCTCGTCTGCATCATCATCTTCATCCAGAAACGGCCGCAGGGCATCTTCGCTCTCAAGGGTCGCTTCGTCGAGTAAGGCTGAACCATGCGCAAACCTCTTACCCTCCGCATCCTGTCCTCCCTCGACAAGAAAAGCTGGCTGGCGCTGGGCGTCTTCCTCGCCCTCGCGCTGGTCGTCATCCCGGTGCTCCACCTCAACTTCCCCGAAGACAGCGCCCTGCATGTCTCGACCTACGCCATCACGCTGATCGGCAAGATCATGTGCTACGCGCTGGTGGCCGTGGCCATGGACCTGATCTGGGGCTACGGCGGCATCCTGTCGCTCGGCCACGGCCTGTTCTTCGCGCTCGGCGGCTACGCCTTCGGCATGTACCTGATGCGCCAGATCGGCCGTGACGGTTCCTACGGGGCCGACCTGCCCGACTTCATGGTCTTCCTCGACTGGAAGGAACTGCCCTGGTTCTGGCTCGGTAGCGACAGCTTCGGCTGGGTCGCCTTCCTGGTCATGGCCGTGCCGGCGCTGGTGGCCTTCGTCTTCGGCTACTTCGCCTTCCGCTCGCGGATCAAGGGCGTCTATTTCTCGATCATCACCCAGGCGCTGACCTACGCCGCGATGCTGCTTTTCTTCCGCAACGAAACCGGCTTCGGCGGCAACAACGGCTTCACCGACTTCAAGCGCGTACTCGGTTACAGCATCACGTCATCTGAAATGCGTCTGGTCTTGTTTGGTCTGACGGCGCTGGCACTCGCCACCACGCTGATTTTTGCCGCCTGGCTGGTGAAATCGAAGTTCGGGCGGGTGTTGACCGCGATTCGCGATGCCGAAAGCCGTGTCATGTTCATTGGCTACAACCCGCTCTGGTACAAGCTGACCATCTGGGTCATCTCGGCCGTGCTCTGCGGTATCGCCGGCGCGCTCTATGTGCCGCAGGTGGGGATCATCAACCCCTCGGAAATGTCGCCCGGCAACTCCATCGAAATCGCCATCTGGGTCGCCGTCGGCGGGCGCGGCACGCTGATCGGGCCGGTCATCGGTGCTTTCGTCGTCAATCTCGCCAAGAGCTGGTTCACCGTCAGCTTCCCCGAATACTGGCTGTTCTTCCTCGGCCTGTTGTTCATCGTCGTCACCCTGCTGCTGCCGCAAGGCCTGGTGGGGTTGTGGAAGAAAGTCATGAAGAAAGAAGGAGCCGCCGCATGAACGCCGCCCTTGAAACCTCACTCGATGACCGCCCGGAAGGCAGTGATGGTGCAGATCAAATGGGCCACGTGGTTACCGGTGAGCTTGACCTGTCGCACGGTGTGGCCCTCTACCTGGAAGACATCACCGTCAGTTTTGATGGCTTTCGGGCACTGAATAATCTCAACCTCGAAATCAACGCCGGCGAACTGCGTTGCATTATCGGCCCTAACGGCGCCGGCAAGACGACGATGATGGATGTCATCACCGGTAAAACGCGGCCTGATTCCGGCAAGGCGTTCTTCGGCCAGACCATCGACCTGACCCGTCTGACCGAGCCGGAAATCGCCCACGTCGGCATCGGCCGCAAGTTCCAGAAGCCGACCATTTTCGAACAGCACACCGTGTTCGAGAACCTCGAACTCGCGATGAAAACCGACAAGCGCGTGTGGAAAAGCCTGCTGGCCTGGCTGTCTGGCGACGACCGCGACCGGATCGCCGAAACCCTGCGCCTAATCCGACTGGACAAGGAAGCCGACCGCCCGGCAGGCCTGCTCTCGCACGGCCAGAAGCAGTGGCTGGAAATCGGCATGCTGTTGATGCAGGAACCCAAGCTGCTGCTGCTCGACGAGCCGGTCGCCGGCATGACCGACGATGAAACCATGCGCACCGCCGAACTCTTCGTGTCGCTGGCCGGCAAGCATTCGCTCGTGGTGGTTGAGCACGACATGGCCTTTGTCGAAAAGCTGGGTGGACGGGTCACCGTGCTCCACGAAGGATCCGTTCTGGCGGAAGGTGATCTGGCGACTGTGCAGAATGACCAGCGCGTCATTGAGGTCTATCTGGGCCGCTGAAAAACAGGGAAAAAACTATGTTGACCGTAACAGACATCCACCAGGCCTACGGCGGCTCGCATATCCTGCGCGGCTTGTCGTTTGAACTCAAACTCGGCGAAGTGACCACCCTGCTCGGACGCAACGGTGTCGGCAAGACCACCCTGCTCAAGTCGCTGATGGGCCTGGTCAAAACGAAGTCAGGCAGCATGACTTTCGACGGCAAGGACATCACGCATCTGTCGCCGCATGAACGCGTCAAGGCCGGCATCGGCTATGTACCACAAGGCCGCGAAATCTTCCCGCGCCTGACGGTCGAAGAAAACTTGCTGATGGGCCTGGCGACCAAACCCGGCAGCGCCAAAATCCCCGAGCGCATCTTCGAGATGTTCCCGGTCTTGAAACAGATGATGCACCGCCGTGGTGGCGACCTTTCCGGCGGTCAGCAGCAACAGCTAGCCATCGGCCGTGCCCTGGCCATGGGACCTAAACTGCTTATCCTTGATGAACCTACCGAAGGCATCCAGCCTTCGATCATCAAGGACATCGAGCGTGCGATCCGGGCCTTGGCACAAACCGGCGAAATGGCCATCCTGCTGGTCGAACAGTATTACGACTTCGCCGAAGCCCTGGCCGACCAGTATCTGCTGATGGAGCGCGGCGAATTCATCATGCGCGGCAGGGGAGAAACCATGCCGCAGGATGGGGTGAGGGAAGCGTTGGCGGTTTGATAAAGGTCGGAGGGACGCAAACTACTCGGCCTTGGAAGCTTTTCAGAAGGCCTCACCCTGCGTATTCCTGCGTATTCCCCGTTATCTTGGCTTTCACGGATAATCCCGGAATGACTTCCCGTCTTCCGGATTCGCATCCGGCTTCACTATCGACTTGGCGCGCTGAACTGCACCTCGGCTTCGCCCGTGCTGGCGAACGGACGGTGCTGCGCGAAAACCGGCATTGTGGGCCGCTCCGCGTGCAGAAAGCCCTGTATCCGGAGGGAGACTCTCTCTGCCAGGCGATCGTGCTGCATCCACCTTCTGGCATTGCCGGTGGCGATCATTTGGACATTCATGTCGCGGTCGACGTCGAAGCGCAGGCGCAAATCACCACACCCGGTGCTGGCAAGTGGTATCGCAGCGCAGGTGCTGAAGCAGCGCAACACATCCACCTGCGTGTCGACCAAGGGGCAACACTGGAGTGGTTGCCGCAGGAAACCATTGTTTTTAACGGTGCCCGGGCACACATGGAAACCCGCGTGACCCTGGCCGCCGACAGCCGGTTTATCGGCTGGGACATCCTGTGCCTGGGGCGTGCTGCCGCCGGCGAGCGTTTCGAACAAGGGCATTTCGAGCTGTTTTACCGGGTCGACCGCGCAGAAACGCCCATCTGGCTGGAACGCGGCGGATTGCTTGGAAATGATCCAATGTTA
>SCLI03000046.1_pt1 | contig 15168 bp, 13 predicted proteins | sample 7268041 | NCBI WGS metagenome assembly SCLI03 (sample SAMN10721081, study PRJNA514188) | viral metagenome | isolation source: depth-stratified mine tailings core A | place: China: Fankou Pb/Zn Mine tailings | collected 2017-10 | reverse complement strand
GATCATCCCCTCCACCTCTGATCCCACCTTAGCGTTAATCCCGGTGGTATCAGAAGTCATGGCAGGGGGGTCATTTTTGCGCTGTCAAAACACTCCCAGGGGGGTCATTTTTAGGCTACCAAAATCATCCAACAGCACCTGGCCTAAAAGCACTGCCAGGGCGATAGGTTTCATAAACCTTCAGGTGAAGTTAGCAGGAAAGCCCGGTACGGGAAAACCGTACGCCAGGTTTGACGAGGCGGGGGTTGGAAACGTTACCAAGGGAGCCGGACTGAGGCCCACGGCGAAAGCCTTGGAGGAGCCGCCAGACCCTACCGTAGGCGCGCCAATCCCCCACCCTACTGGATAGGGGAAGTTCTCAGGGGCTTGATAAGTCCAAGTCACAGAAGCAGATAGCTTTGCGGCTCCATTTTGAATCCTCTATCAGCATCTTCAACCGAAAATGAGATCAAGCCATGCAGTCTACTTCTTTAAGGGACGTCTGGAATAGCGCCTTTGGTCCCTTACGGAGTGTTAGATTTTTCCGGGCTCCTTTGACTCAAGGTAATGCGGGAGCTTGGTATCCTGATCCGTGATGGCAGTACCGATCTGCTCTTTCGATAGATTTTTTGCTCCCCTTAAGTCGGCCCCCCTGAGATCCGCTCCTTGGAGATTTGCTCCCATGAGGTCGGCCTGTTCAAGATTAGCTTTCTGGAGATTGGCTTTTTCAAGTTTTGCACCCCGTAGGTTAGCATGAGATAGTTTGGCGCTCATCAGATCAGCTTTCAAGAGGTTGGCATTCTGGAGATTGGCGCGGCGCAAATCACTCTTTCGCAGATGAGCTCCCTCCAATTGAGCTTCCTGGAATTGGGCCTCTAAAAGCATAGCCCCGGAGAACTGGACATTTTGGAGTCGAGCATTGCGAAAAATAGTTCCAAAAAGTCGGGCCTGCGAGAATATCGCATCTTTTAGATCCGCGTCTGAAAAATCCATTAACGAAAGTCGGGCCAAGGTGAAGTCAATTCTTTTCAAATCGTATTTTTGAAAATTCATATTTTGGAGTCTGTCATTGTGGTCGGACGGGAGTTCGAGTAGCTTTAGGGTCTTTTTATCGTAAAAAGCCAGCGCCCAGTTTCTGGCCCCTCGAATACGCTCCTTACTAATTCCCTGGGCGTTCCGGAAGTCAGCCTGTTGAAGATTAGCTTCCTTGAAATCGGCCTCCTCCAGCTTGGCTTCCTGAAGGTCGGCTCCGGAAAGATCGGCTTGCTGAAGCTGAGCCCTTCTGAAGTCAACCTCCCGCAGTTTGGCATTTCTGAAATTTACCTGCTGAAGATGCGCATCTGTGAAGGTAGCTTTGGGCAGGACGGCATCTTCCAGATCCAACTTCTCTTTTTCATCAGGCTTGTACTCGGGAAATCTTTTGCTGAGGATTTTTTCGTTATAGTCTGATGGCAGTTTCAGGTCCTTGATTAAATTGTCAGGCAATTGGGCCATTTTCCAGTTGCGGGCCTCTTTAAGGGGCTTTTTCTCAAGATTTTTAGCGTCATCCATTGAGGTTCCAAGAATATCAGCCCCGTCTAGCTTCGCCTTGGCCAGGTTGCTCTCCTTGAGATCGGCATTCCGCAGGCAGGCTCCCTGCAAATTGGCACCCGTAAGATTAGCATGCTGCAGGTTGGCCCAGTGGAGATTAGCGTTGATCAATTCGGCCTTCTGGAGTTGCGCTCCGCGCAGGTTGGCCCGCTCCAGGTCAGCGTCGGCTAGGTTGGCTTTCCGCAGGTCCGCCCCCTCCAAGTCAGCCCCAAGAAGGTCGGCCCTTTTCAGGATCACTTCCACCAGAGTGAAACCCTTTAAATCGGCATAGCGCAGATCGGCGCCCGGAAGATCATAACGGCTAAAGTTCTTCTCCTTGTATAGCTTGTTGTGCTCTTCCGGAAGTTTAAGTTCTGCAAGATGAGTTTTGTCGTAGATCGCCAGCACCCAGTTTCTGGCAGCGCGCAGCTGGTCGTGAGGCTTGAGGTCATCGTCGGGCTGATCCGGCTTGCCAGGACTATCCAGGGTAAAATCGGCGCCGGTAAAGTCGGCTCCTTCCAAATTTGCCCTACTAAACTTGCAATTTTTTAGCTTGGCGCCGTTGAGGTTAGCATTTCGGAGATCAGCCTCTGTCAAAACGGCCCTTCTCAGAATGGCGTTTCGCAGATCGGCACCTTGCAGTACTGCCTTGTAAAGCCGGGCTTGTTCCATATTCCTGTCGGCTAGGCTGGCTTTGGTTAAATCGGCGGCCCGGAGGACGGCTCCCTTCAGACTTTTGACTTCTGCAAGGGTGGTCTTATGGAACTTTATGCCTTGAAGGGTGGCTTTCTCCAGAATGGCGCCGTCCAGCTTGATATCACCCTCCTGCTGCTCAGCCACGCTATCCGTCTCGGCTTTGGTCAGGACGGCCCGGGACAGATTGGCGCCCGTCAGGTCAATCCTGCTAAACTTGACTCCTAGAAGTTTAGCATCCCTGAGGTCGGCCCCCATAAGTTTCACGTCCTGCAAGTCCGCTCCTTGGAGGTCGGCCCCCTGCAGATCGGCTTCCTGAAGTTCTGATCCTTGAAGATGGGCGAAATTCAAGCGGGCAAAGCGTAGTTTGGCCCCGGGTAATTCGGCTTTTTGGAGATCGGCGTCCCGGAGATCAGCATAATTAAGAAAGGCCCTCCGGAGTTTGGCCTCTTTAAGATTGGCTCCTTGCAGATTGGCCCTGGTGAGGTTCACGCCGGTGAGGTCGACCTTTTCGAAGTTAGCCTGCGGTAAATTCGCAGCTGGTAAGCGGTAATCTTTCAGATCATTTTTGAGGGGATTGCGCCCATGATCAATGGGGAGCCCCAGTTCTCCCAGCATGTCTTCATTATAAAGAGCCAGCGGCCACGTTTTTGCCTTGAGGATTTGATCTTTAGTAACCTGGGCGCTGGTTAAATCCGCTTCCCGAAGTTCAGCCCCATCCAGAAGAGCCCCAATCAGGTTGGCATTCTGAAGATTTGCGCCCTGCAAATTAACGTTCTGAAGATTGGCATCCCGGAGATTGGCTTTAAACAGGGGATATTTACGCAGGTCTTTTATTTTTTCAAAAGATGTCCCTTTTGACCCGGCAATCTTTTTGTTGTGGTCCGGGGGGAGTCCTAACATTCTCAGGGTTTCCTCATCATATAAAGCAAAAAGCCAGTTTTTGGCTTCTGTAAGTGCGGTTTTCTTTAGCCCCTGGGCGCCCTTAAAAACTGCCCCCTCTAAATTGGCCCCGGTGAGGATGGCCCCGGTGAGATTAGCGCCGGAAAAATTAGCACTTTCTAAATTGCCTTTCGAAAAATTCGTCTTTACCAGCTCAGCCTTGCGAAAATCAGCGCCGCTAAAATCAGCGCCTCGAAGATCGGCGCCTTTCAAACCGGCCTTGACACAAAAGGCTCGCATAGCAAAGGCGTCCGGCAGTCTCGCTCCTGACAACCGGCCGCCTTTAACGGCAGCAATCTCTTCTTCGGTCCCCAAACCTTTTTCCCATTTGGCGGGCTTTTCGGAAAGGGCTGCCTCCACAAGCTTGGCTCTGGCAAACATGTTATAGAATTTCCCGAAGACCGGCATGAGAAAGGCGGGGCCACTTGGCGGGGTGAAAAACATGTAGGAAACCAGGAGCAGAAGACCTCCAACTAAGACGATCTTTCCGGCCACACGGAGAAAGGGAAATTTTTCGGGTTCCTTGCGGCGCATCATGGCCTTAAAGAGACGGTAAGACCAAGTTCCTATGAATATTGTAATTAGCAACACGAAGATGTGATAGAAGGTTATCCACCAATCCCGACCGATGAGAAATGTGAACCACATCATGCTGATCGTAACAGGCACCATAAACCAGACAAATACGAGAGCCAACATCATTTCTACCCACGTCAACGGCGGGTGTCTCTCCCGGAGTCTGGGAAAATAGTAGCAGATCAGGCCGTTCAGAGGCCAAGGATAGACCTTCTGGTCCAACCGGCGTCCATCAGGAAAAATGCCGGGCAGTGCCGCCAGCCCGTCCCAGAGCCGCTGGAGATTTAGGTGAAAGTAAAGATAAAAGGCCATGAGCAACAGCGGCGCGGCCACAAAAACCACAGAAATAGGAACACTTACATTGATGATGGGCAGAGAAGAAGCCCCGGAACTGGAAAAAAGGGAGGCATGCCTAGTGGTGACGACGGTCAATACGAAGTATACACAGACAAGCAACAGGGTGAAGAACAGGCTGGCGCTATTTTTCGTGGCTTCCGCCACATTGGCCAGTTCCTCAAACTTGAGGAGATGCTGCGGGAGAACAGCTCCGGTAAGATTCGCCCCCACCAACTGGCTGGGGATTAGATCTTCGACCCCAGAGAAATCAACCTCCTCTAAATCAGCATCGTCCAACCTCGCTCCCATAAGGTTAGCTCCCTGGAGCTTGGCTAGGCGAAGATCTGCTTGCTGTAAATCGGCGTTATTCAGGTTGGCTTTTTGAAGCTGGACATCTCTGAGTGAAACGCCCCTTAACACGGCGCGGGTCAAATTGGCTTCGGATAGATCTAGATGATCCAGGGGGCCATAAGCCCTTAGATCACACTCACTAAGGTCGGCCCCGCGCAAATCACCTTTTTGCTTCCCTTGCCGCGGGTCTTTTGAGGGATCCGCTCCTTGACTTTTTAATTTCAGCCATTCTCTATGACCCTCCAATATCTTGGCCAATTCTTCCGGAATCGGGCGTGGGGAAGACGACTGACCGGGCTTATTTAACCCAGCGGCTTTGTGCCCAATGAAATGCAGTACTTTGGCAAAATTCATGGGCCTTCCTCCCTTGTTTGGGATTCTTTTTTGCCTGGTTTTCTGGGTCACCTGCCATTCTACTACAATAATTAATCTTTACATCTAACCAAACCAATAGTCATGTTTTTTCTGATGCGCCAGCTCTCATTATGTTGCCCCCCAGAAATTTTTGGCATATATAAAGTCAAGACAATTTTTAAATTTGCGCCAAGATTGATCGGCAATTCCCTTAATGGAAACAAGGTTGAATTTTTCGATCTTCGGAGGGTGGGATGCTAAAGGGACTGCCTCTCATAGTTTTATTCGGGCTTTTACTCGGGCTTTTACATCCCGGAGTCGCCGGTGCTGATGGAGCGGGCGCCTTATCCGAATCTCAAAAAAAATGGCTCAAGAGTAAAGGGGTTCTTAAATTAGGATATAGCGATTACCCCCCATATGGTTTCATTAATGATAAGGGTGAGCCGGACGGAATTCTATTCGATGTCTGGAAATTGCTTAAAAAGAAACTTTCCGGACCTGACCACAAATTTGACTTTCAGCCTTTTGTCAAACCCTTTTATATTCAACTGAAAGACCTGGGAAATGGGGAGTTCGATTCTTTAACTGGCATTTTCCCCCTGGCAAGCCGCAAGGATAAATTTGATTTCACCAACGAGTTAACATATCTCCCAATTCAGACTCGGGTCTATTATACAAGTCCGGAATATCGGAATCTCAAAACCATCGCAGACTTGAAAGGTTTGAAAGTCGGGGTGGTGAAAGGCGACTCCAGCCATAACTTCGCTCAACATCATCGCCTTCGCTTTGTAGCTTACTCTTCCTACCTGGAAACCATCATGGCCCTGTCGGGAGAATTGGCGGAAGACGAAGGGAGAAAAACGGATAAAAAAGAGGTGGACATCATTATCCTGGATCAACCCGTAGTAGACTGGTATAGGGAAAAATTCGGCTGGAAGGAAAAAATCAAGAGTAGTATAAAGATTGACCAAAGGAATCTCGCTCTCCCGGTAAGAAAAGGCAATATTGAACTTCGGGACATCTTGGATATCGGTATTTCTCTGATTTCTAAAGAGGAATGGAATAAACTGCGGGACGACTACGGGTGGAATAAATGACTTGCGGTCCTTGCGGTTATCATGGGAAATTTGGAAAGAAACGAATGACACATTTACTTTTAAATTCAAGATACTTGCCACACTGGGAAACTTATCGGTGGATCAGGGAAAAAAGCAGATATGCTCTGGCGATCGGAAGTTTTCGGAGCCATGATAAGTTCCTGAGGATAGCAGTAATCTTCAACCAAACATTTGCCTGTCCCTTCGACTGATTTCAGAAGGCGGCTGGCTCCAGGCCAAGACTAAACTTTTAGGTTTTTATTTTGATACTTATCCCGCTGGCCATAATTTCATGAGTTTATCGACTCTGCTAGTTTATTCTTCCGATCTGAGGGGAATGCAACAGAAAAAATTGATAAGACCAAAGAGAAAAGAAGGCTGCACAGGCATCAGTTGAAAAGAGCCTGATAGCGAAAGCCTTCGGCGTCAGGCCCGATGGGGACCAGGAAGATTTCGATCACGCCCAGGACGGTGTTACGCAAAGGGTAGATCCGTTGCGGCAGAAAACCGGGGCCCGATGGCTGGCGAAACTTGATCTGGAAGGCGCGGCGGTTGGGGTCCCGCCCCGGATAATCACGGTCCGGCAGCGCGGTTGCTTCGAACAGAGTCACCGGCACCACCGCGCCATCGTCCAGGACGATCTCGAAGACCTCTCCCACCCGGGGGCTGAAGTGCTCCAGGGTCAAGTTCTCGATTGGCACGACCACGCTCTTCATGCCCCACCCCCAATTCTCAATTTAAATACCAAACCGCCGCGGCATTGAGTAGATTGTACCCGTGGGTGCTACCGGTGTCGGGGCGGACACTTGGGTCCGCCCCGACGGGAAAATGGTCATTTATGTCCGGCTGGGATAAAACGCGGGCTGGGGCCTTAAACCTCCGGCGCGCCGCCGCATTCCATCAGCCAGTAGGGGCCGTCTTCGCCGATGGTGTGAAAGCCCAGTCTCCGGTAAAGCCGCTGAGCCGGATTGAATTTTTCCACGTGAATGCTCACGGTGCGGCCGGAGGCTCCGGCCGCGGCCAAAACGGCCTGGAGCAGCAGGGTGCCGAGGCCCCCGCCCCGCCACTCCGGCAGCAGGGAAATATCAACGATGCGCAGAGCGCTCTCCCCCCGGAACAGGTAGAGCCGCCCGATGGGGGCTCCCTGGCATTCCACGATGCTGAAGTCGGCTTCCGCGTAATACGTGCGGTAGTGCTTAACCTGAAAGGAAAACTGCTGGCGCAGGAATCCGAGCTTGACGTCTTCAGGCCAGCCGGTCTGCGCCAGTTCCTGCCAGCGCACGGAAAGATAGAGCCGCTCCAAAAACGGCAGGTCTTCGGGGCGCTCCCGGCGCAGGGCTACGCCCCGGGCGACAAGTTCAGGCGGCAGGGTCAGGCAGGCCGCCGCCTTGTCCGGATCTTGCCTCACGGCTATTCCGGACGCGGTGGCCAAGCGCCGGCCAAAGAGATACAGAAATTCATCGCCAGGAAAGGCTGGAGGTTCTCATGGGCGGCACCTTGGCCCGCAGCCGAAATGGAGTTTGGGCTGAGCGCGGTCGGCGTTTTGGCGGCATCGTAAGCCAGATATGCTTTGTAGACGCCGGCAGTAGGGGCACCACTGGCCGGCTTCTGGACCAGGCGTGACAGCCAGTTGTTGGCCGGTTGATCAGTCTCCTCCTGGACCACGCCAGCCGCCACAAAATTCATGGTGTGGTTGTGAGCCGGCATATTGGCCGGGGTCAGGGTTACTGTTTCCGTGCCCGCGGTGTCACCCAGGTGCGGGCTCGGCCCGGTGTCCAGATATGCGCCCAACACGCTTCTGCCTTGGAGATTGGGGAGCTGGAAGTTTGTCACGCCGTCCCCGCCAAACCTGGTGCCGATGATCGCATAAAGCGCCTGATACTGGGTTACAGGAAGCTTGTCGCCGTTGCACATCGCCCACTCCACCGGCGCAAAGTTGAATCCGAAGATGCGAATTTCCCCAATGAAGCTGTCTCCCATGGGTACGGTCTCCTTATTATTGGGTTGGGTAAATTCCATTGATGCAAATGATGAAGTTCAGCGCCAGGCACGGCATGGTGTTGCTATGAGGGGTTGGTGTGGCAGCCCCGGTGTTGCTGATCGCGTGTGGGTCAAGAGGGGCCTTGGTGCCCCTGGTATAATTGGGGGGGACATATAAGAGGTCCCCGGAGACGGCGGCAGCCAGAAGGACTGTCGGCCCGGGATCAATGCTGGCGGCAGGGTTGGTGGTTGCCACTACCAGGTGGTTGTGTGCCGGAACCTGGTTTACAGAAAGGGGCACGGTCGGCTCGCCGCCCTTCTGTCCCAGGGTCCGGGGCGTGAGTCCGGCTCCCGTACCTTGCCCTAGGGGCAGGCGGCCGCACAAATCGGGCAAGGCGAAAGTATTTACGCCGTCTCCGCCGTAAGTAATCCCGATCAAAGAATAAAGGGCTTGATATTGGCTGATTGACACATCTCTGCCGTCGCAGATGAGCCAATTGACGGGCGCGTAATTACCGGCAAAGAGTCGAATTTCTCCAACGAATCCGTCGGCCACGGGGAGTCCTCCTTTCTTTTCGGGGGCCTCGTCCCTTGCCGCGGGCAGGGGAGGCCCGGGAATATCATTCCAGATGATGCCGCCGTTTTCAGGTCATGATCTGGGCGGATAAATGCCGCTGAGGCAGATGCAGAAGTTGATCACCAGGTAGGGTTGCAGGTTGTCATGGGCCTGCCCACCCCCCGCCGGGTCGAGGCTCAGGCCGTACAAGACCGCCAGAGTTCCCACCTGCTGATTATAAATCGGGTGAGGACTTTCCGACTGCGCCAGAAGGTTATTTGCCGCGGTCATTTTGTCTGCCGGACTGTCATAAGCGGTGAGGTTGTGGTTGTGAGCCGGCATTTGATTTTGGAGCAGCGTCACCGTTTCCACTCCTCCCGCCTTGCCTATTGGATAGGTTGATCCGCCCTGCAGAGTTCCTAAGTGCAGCGGCGCCCGCCCCTGCAGATCCGGCAATGCGAAAGTAGTTTTGCCATCTCCCCCGTAATAGGTTCCCAGCAGGGAGTACAGGGCCGTGGATTGTTGGATTTTCATCAACTGCCCATTGCACAGCGCCCAACCGTTAGGGGCGAATTTGAAAGAAAACATCCGAATTTCCCCAAGAAAAGGATCGGCCATTTTCCCTCCTCCGATCTCCGTCCGGTTGACCTCCGGGCAGCCGCACCCGGGCGAACCGGACCTGAAAATTCACTGCGCTTTAATTACCCCAGGGGACAATTCTCTACTCGGACACCATAGATTGGATTTTTCGAAAATGTCAATTTCTTTTTTAAATTTTAGCAGACCTTTTTAATTAAATTATTTACAAGAAATCGCATAATGGGCCAGGCATGATTATCTCATTCTATCCTTTTTTCCTTCTATCCTAAAAATGGGATTGGTCCCCAAAAAATCGTTGTTTATTAATGATGGTTTGTGATAATTAAGATGCTAATATACAGATTTAGCAAATCCATGGAGAGAGCAGGATCGCACACGGGAGGGGGCTACAAAAGCGCAGATCGCAAATCGCCATGAAATACCACCTTCAGAGCCCTTCTTTTGATAATCTTCCACCCCTTTATCATTACCAAGCCTTCGGCCTGAATCTATCCAGTGCCCTGCCCTTGCCCGAACTGTTGCCAGCCGCGGGAGCCGCAGATGTCACCATCAGTTACGGCGCAGTCCCCGATGACCTGGAAGCCGTGGAGCAACGGGGGGTTTGCTTTCAGGCAAATTCCGGGGCCTTTCTCCTCAAGTTAAAGGGCATCGCCAAATATCTGGTAATCGCGGGGGAGCGGATCATCATCGAGCGGGTCCCTGAGGTTGAGGACCAGAAGGTGCGGCTCTTTCTGCTGGGGCCGGCGTTGGCGGCGCTGCTCCTGCAGCGGGGCCTGCTGCCCCTCCATGGCTGCGCCGTGGCGGCCAACGGCGGCGCTGTGGTCTTCGTGGGGGTCTCCGGGTGCGGTAAATCCAGCCTGGCCGGGGCGTTGCGCCAACGGGGCTACCGGATTATGGCCGACGATGTCTGCGTCATTTCCTTCTCCCCCCGGGAGGAGCCCTTAATCCTGGCGGCTTATCCGCAACTCAAGCTCTGGGCCGATGCCTTGAATATCCTAAAGGAACCCCGGAAAGAATTGCTGCGGGTCAGAGATGGCTTGGAAAAATTCTGCCTGCCCCTGGAGGGAGGTTTTGCCCATAATTCCTTGCCTCTCACCCGAATTTACGAACTGACGCTCCACAATTCCCGGGACTTTGAATTTGTCTCCTTGCAGGGGGCCGACAGGCTGGCCGTTCTCATTAACCACACCTACCGTCTGCGATACCTGGCCGGGGCCGCAGGGAGGAAACGCCATTTTGAACAATGCCGGCAGGCCGCCGGCCATTGCCGGGTAAGCCGCCTGGTCAGGCCGAGAGATCCCTTTCTTCTGGATGAATTGGCCGATCTGGTGGAACAGGATTGGGCCTGATGGGCGGCATCATCTGGCTGGCTTCCTATCCCAAGTCCGGCAACACCTGGCTGCGGGTCTTTCTCTCCAACTTGATCCGGGACCGCGCGGAACCGGCGAATATCAATGCCTTGGTCGGCAACCCGATTGCCAGCTCCCGGGCCCTGTTTGATGAATTGACGGGCATTGAGGCCTCAGACCTGACTCCCGAAGAGATCGACCGGCTGCGCCCCGAGGTCTACGAGCAATTGGCCGCGGCGGCTGAGGAGACGCTGTTTTTGAAGGTACACGACGCCTACACCTCTACCGTGGACGGCCGGGAGCTGCTGCCGCCCCGGGCCGCCAGGGGGGCGATTTATCTCCTGCGCAATCCCCTGGATGTGGCCGTGGCCTTTGCCCACCATTCCTGCTGCGATCTCGAGACCATCATCCGCCGCATGGCCGATGAGGAATACGCGATGGTGGCAAACCCCGGCAAACTAAGCAATCAAGTGCGCCAGCGCCTGCTCTCCTGGAGCAACCATGTCCGTAGTTGGGTGGAGGCGCCCATTCCCGTAAAAGTGCTGCGCTATGAGGACATGAAACAAAAGCCCCTGGAAACCTTTACCGCCGCGGCCCGGTTTGCCGGATTCCCCGACGACCCGGCGCGGGTGCGCCAGGCCGTGGCTTTCAGCGACTTTCAGGAACTCCAGCGCCAGGAGCAGGAACGCGGTTTTAAAGAAAGGCCGCCCAAAGCCGATTGTTTCTTCAGGGAAGACGGCTGGGGCGTCTGGCGCCGGGAAATGACGCCGGAGCAGGCAGCCCGGGTCATCCGGGACCACTGGGAAGTGATGCAGCGGTTCGGCTATTTAACCGCGGCAGGGGAGCCGGTTTACTGACATGGGAGGACTCCCTTTAAGGAGCAAGAAGCAAGCATGGCTCAACCCATCGGCTTAAACAGCATCATTAAAAGGGCGGAGGACCTGGTCTCCTGCGATCTGGACGGGGAGACCGCGCTGCTGAGCGTGGCCCACGGCAAATATTACGGCCTGGACCCCATCGGCAGCCGCATCTGGGTTTTGCTGGCCGAGGCCCGGCCAGTTGCGGACCTGTGCGCTTTGCTCCTGGAGGAATTCGAGGTGGAGCCCGGGCAGTGCCAGCGTGATGTGCTTGCTTTTTTGGACCGGTTGGCTCAAGATAACCTCATTAAGGTGGTGGATGCACCGGCTGCGTAAGTTTTGGGCCCTGTCCCCCGGGGAGCGCGGTTACCTGCTGGAGGCCGCGATCTGGCTGGGGCTGGCCCGGCTGGCCCTGCTATTTCTGCCCTTCCGCCGCGTCGCCCCCTTTTTGGGGAGACACATGGCCCAAACGCCGGAGGACGCTGAGGCCGCGCCCGCGGAGATGCTGGACCGCCTCTCCTGGGCGCTGGCCGCGGCCAGCCGCCACCTGCCCTGGGAGTGCCAATGCCTGGCCCAGGCCCTGGCCGGCAAGGCCATGCTCCGGCGCCGGGGCCTGCCCAGCACCCTTTATTTGGGCCTGGTCAAGGGCGGCGAAGCCGGGCTCCAGGCCCACGCCTGGCTGCGCTGCGGGGCGCGGATCCTCACCGGGCGGCAGGGGATGGCGGGATTCACGGTCATCGCCAGTTTCGCCGAGAGCGGCCGGTGAGAGGATCAACGGACCGGATAGATTTTATCCTCAAGGGAGGATCCCATGGACTCCAGGAAGAAACATTCCCTGATCCCGGCGCCACCTTCTACACTCAAGGGGGAGCCGCCAGTCGCCCCCGGGACGAAGAAGCCCTGGCGGGCTCCTATACTCCAGAATCTGACGATCCAAAACGAAACAGGATCGGCTGGAACCGTTAATAATGACGGTTTTGCAACCTACTCCTGATCATGAAATCGAGCCGCGCTAACGCCACAGCACGGCCGGTTTTATGCCCCCCTTGGGTGGGGCGCGGCGGAGCAGGCAGAGGGCGGGAAAGCGCCGGAAACTGTCTCAAAACCCTTCTTTTGTCTGTCACCCTGAGCGCCGCGAAGGGGCTAACGGTTGAAATGACTACAAGCTCATTTCAAAACCTCTTTTCTGTCATCCTGAACGCAGTGAAGGATCTCAACCCTTCGAAAATACTAGATCCTTCGCTTCGCTCAGAATGACAATTAGGGGGTAAAACCAGGGTCTTGAGACAGTTTCGCCGCGCCAGCCGCCCTGGGCCTCAGAATCGCAACAGGAACATCCCGACTCCCAGCCCGCGTAAGAGAATCGTTGCCGCGTCCCGGGTATTTTCTTGGGTAGTTCCCTGTTTAACCGCGGCCAACAGCCGTTTCATCCTGGATAGATCGAGCACCCCTGGCGCCAGGGCATGTCTTTCCAGGCCCTCAAGCGCCTCCTCCACTTCGGCCCCGCGGTCCCGGAGGCGGCGGCAGATATCCGCGGCCTGCAGTCCCCGGCGCCGGTTGAAGCGCACCTTATCCGGCAACAGCCCTTGAAACGCGCTGCGGAGCACGGCCCGGTCCAGGCCCCCGGCAAAATGATAGACATTGGGGAGGCCCAGGCAGAATTCCAGCAGACGTTTATCCCGGGTGGGGTCCCGCACCTCCAGGCCGGAAGCGCCGCTGCTCTCCCCCCAAATGGCCCCGGCTAACGCCTTGCCGGGTCTGATGATCCTGTACCTTTCGGCTAAGGGGTCAGAGCCCCGTCGAAAACGGGGATCATGCCCCTGAGCCCGCATCAGGCGCTCCAGGTCCAGGGAGCGGGCCCAGCGGGGATGAATCGCCGAGTAATGGAGAAACACGGGACCGGCCAGGCCCAGGCCATATTGCCGGCGGGCCCGCAGGGGCGCGATCAGGGGGGCAGCCAGGAAGCGTTTCAGCCCGCCCAGGAAAGAAAGGCCCTGGCGCTGCTGCAACTCCCGGAAAATCCGCCGCAACTGCGGCAATTTTCCGGGCCGGAGATAAGGCCAGAGGTTCACCCGCCCCCCGCTCCAGGAGACGGTGGCATTGCCTCCCTGACCCGTTAGGAGCGTCCGGCAGGAGCGCTCCCGGGCCTGCTGCAAAATCGCCACGATCCAAAAGTAATTGCCTGCGGCGTGGCCCGGTTCGTCATGTACTTCCAGCATGAGCTTGATCCCCGCCAGGGGGGAGACCTCCGCCGCGGTAATCCAGACCTGGTCGATGTTGCCGGCCTGGTCCGCGGTGGCCCGGGCGAATTCAGACTCATCGCCAAAGCGGTGTTTGTCGGTGTAAGGGCTGGGGTCCTCCAGGGGCACGGAGGTGAACGAGGTCAGCCTCTCCCCCCGTTTCGCCAACTCCCGGGCCGCCAGGGTGCAGACCGAACCGGAATCCAGCCCGCCGCTGAGGGTGGCGCCAATGGCGGTATTGGACCGCAGCCGGACCCGCACCGCCCGGTCGTAGTGCTCCAGAAAGGCCTCCAGGTAGTCTTCTTCCCGGGGGAGATGCAGCCGGGCAGGTTCTGGGGACCAGTAGCGCCTGATCCGCACCTCGCCGTTGCTGATAACCAAACAATGGGCCGGGGGCAGACGGAAAATGCCGGCGTAGGCGGTGAGGACCCCGTCCCCCGGCCAACTGGTGAGGACCTGGGCCAGCCGCAGCAGGTTGGGCACTTTAGGAACTTCGGGGAGCGCCAGCAGGGCCTTGCGGCTGGACGCGAACGCGAAAAAGCCCGGGCCTTGGGTATAGCAGATCCCCGTGTTGCCCTGGTGGTCCCGGGCCAGGAACAGCTTGTGGTTTTTTATATCCCAGAGCGCGAAGTGCCAGTCGCCCAGGAGGTGGTGGACGCAGTCCTCCCCCCAGCGGCAGTAGGCCCGGTGGATGAGCAGGGTATCGGGCAATTCCCGGGCCCCCGGGCCTGACAGGCTCAACTCGTCCAGGAGTTCCTCCCGGTTGTCCAGAAAGGCCCCCGCGGTCAAGACCCAACCCCGTTCCTCATCATAATAAGGGAGGGATTTCTCCTTCTCCTCCGGGGTGCAGAAGCAGTACTGACAACCCAAATCCACGGGGCCGGCGCGCCACCAGCCGGAACCGTCCGCCCCCCAGTAGGCCATGGCTTGTCGCATCATCTCTACTTTTTCCGGCGCCACCGGCGCGTCGTCGAGTCGCAAATATCCCAGGATGCCGTTCATGCTTCCTTATCCTAAACGTTAATAAGCCGCCGCCAATGACAGCCTCAGAGACTTGGATTCCCTTATTGAGCCTGAACCAAAGACCGGAACAGCCCCGGCTGGTTTGCCAATCGGTCCCAGGTGCCCTCTGCCGCCACCCGGCCCTGGTCCAGCACTATGATCCGCTCAGCCATGCGAACGGTGGAGAGCCGGTGGGCGATGACCACCACGGTGAGATCGTGCCGTAAGCGCCGCACGGCCTCCTGAATCTGACGCTCGTTCTCCAGGTCCAGGCTGCTGGTGGCCTCATCCAGCAGCAGCAAGGTAGGGCGCCGCAGCAGCGCCCGGGCCAGGGCCAGGCGCTGGCGCTCGCCCCCGGACAGCCGCACTCCCCGGTCCCCCACCACCGTGTCCAGACCCTGGGGCAGGCGGGCCACAAAATCCGCGGCCGCGGCCATTTGCAGCACCCGCCACAAATCTTCCTCGTCCGCACCTTCCTGGGCCCACAGGAGGTTGACCCGCACCGTGTCGTGGAAGAAAAAAGTCTCCTGGGGCACGTAGCCCACGGCCCGGCGCCAGTCATGGAGCCTGGGGCCGGCCAGGGGCGCGCCGTCAATCAATATCTGGCCTTCATCCGGTGTCAGCAGCCCCATGAGCAAATCGGCCACGGTGCTTTTGCCCGCGCCCGAGGGTCCGGACACGGTGGTG
>SCLI03000044.1_pt1 | contig 15203 bp, 22 predicted proteins | sample 7268041 | NCBI WGS metagenome assembly SCLI03 (sample SAMN10721081, study PRJNA514188) | viral metagenome | isolation source: depth-stratified mine tailings core A | place: China: Fankou Pb/Zn Mine tailings | collected 2017-10 | reverse complement strand
TTTGTTGTATCGCGTTGTATCGCGTTGAATCGCGTTGAATCGCGTTGAGCGGTACGTCAGACGCGATGTTGTCGTTTGCCGCCAGCGTTCCGGGGGGAGGCGAGCGGGGTGCGGTTGTTGGCGCCCGGCGTTTTGGTGAGCTCGCGGCTCCCGACGAGGCCGACTTGTTTGCCGGAGGAGTTGAGTTCGGATGAGCCGCCGCCGTTCGATTTCCACAGACATCTCCACAGACCCAAAACTGGCGGAGCTGGCCGAGAGTGGGCCCCTGCCACTGCTGCTCTACACCTGGGCCATTCCCCACGCCGACGATTGGGGGCGGCTCGCCGGCGACCCTCGCCAGTTCAAGCTGACCGTCTGCCCGGCGTTGGATGTCACCGCCCGCGAGGTTGAGGATGCGTTGCAGCAGGTTGCCGCCGCCGGTCTCTGGGACCGCTACCAGGTCGAGGGCCGCTGGTACATCGCCTACCCGCAGGAGGCCTGGTTTAAGCATCAATCGTACATTCCTGCCACTAAGCGGCAGAATGACCACTCTCAGTTCCCGCCGCCCACTGCCGCTGACTACCGTACACCGCCGCCGAATGCCGCATTTCCCCGCACTTCCCCGCAAAGTACCGCAGAGGGCCGCATTTCCCCGCAAATCCCCTCTTCCCCTTCTCCTTCTCCTTCTCCTTCCCCTTCTCCTAAAGGGGTTATCTCTCTAGTTACTGTTACCTCAGAGAAGATAGATTCTGCTGGTAGTAACTATTGCTCGGCGACTGAAGAAACGCCGAGCGTGCGTGCTCCCAAACGGGCTGCGTCTGACACCTACACCGAGGAGTTCGAGGCCTTCTGGGCGATTTACCCCAGGCACATCGAGAAGCGCAAAGCGTTCGGGGTCTGGAAGACGCGGCTGAAGGAAGGCGTGCCGGACGCTACGCTGATCGCGGCAGCCGAGCACTATGCCCAGGAGTGCCGCCAGCTCCAGACGGAGGAGCGGTTCGTGAAGCACCCGGGCACCTTCCTCGGACCCGCCAAACCTTTCGAGGACTACCTGCAGCCGCGGGCAGCGCCTACAGTTGAGCCCAAGGCCTGGGGAGTGCTGAGGCAGTACCTCAACGAGGAGGAGGAGGGGAAGAGGGGTGGAGGAGACTGATGACCCGAGCGGAGACAGCGAGGCTCCTGGCGTTCGTGACGGCCCTCTACCCGAAGATTGAACTGGGCCCGGCGACGGTCCCTGCCTGGCACGAGATGCTGGGCGACATGCCGTTCGAGCTTGCCATGACCGCGACCAAGCGAGTCCTCTCCCAGCAGACGTTCCCCAGTCTGCCAGCCATTGGCGAGATTCGCGCCGCGGCCGTCGACCTGACTGCGCCCAAGTTGCGTGACCCGGGCGAGGCCTGGCGCGAGGTGATGCAGGAGATTAGGCGCGTCGGTTCCTATGGCAAGCCCGAGTTCAGCACGCCCGAGGTGGCGCTGGCCGTGGCGACTATCGGCTGGCGGGAGCTCTGCCTGAGCGACGAGGGAGACGGCGTGATTCGAGCCCACTTTCTCCGGGTCTATGAGCAGTACGCTCGCCGGGCCCGGGAGGATGCCGTTCTGCCGGAGACGGTCAAACGCCAGGCCCTGACCGGTGACGCGCGGCCGATGCTCATTGGTGACCTGCTCTCCGGCATAGGCGAGGGGCCGCAGCATGAGCCGCGATGATGGAGACGGCACTTGTCTGCATTGCGGCGGGACAGGCTACGCGATTCGCTCGGAGTTTCAGGACACGGAGATCCTGCGGGATGCCGCAACGGGCCGGACGTTGCTGCCGTGGGACATCCGGGCGCTCGGCATCGAGGAGATGCGGCGGCGGGTGGCGGCGGGGCAGATCACGGCAGAGCAGGTCACCATCCAGCGCCAGGTGGCGGACCCCGCCCGGTTCTGCCGGCAGTGCGACGCTGGCCGGGAACGCGAGCGCAGGGTGCTGGCCGACACGCCGGTGCTGCACAGCAAACGAACCAGAACGAGGAAAAACCTGGAGGGTGAGAGAGATGCCAGCTGAGTTTCGAGAAGCCCCGCAGGTCGCAGAGATCGCGAAGCGACTGATTCCCGCTTACCATCCCCACCTGGTTGAGGCCAATATCGCTTACGTCTTCCGCAAAGGCGAGTGGGCCTCCAAAGGCGACGTCGTGTATGCCAAGGCCGTCAAGGTCTCGGCGCGGGACGCATACCTGCACGGCTGCGACTTCCTGCTCATCGTCAACGAAGACCACTGGCCGAATATGACGCCCGAGCAGCATGACGCGCTGATCGATCACGAGCTGTGCCACTGCGCCCGGGCCATCGACGCCAACGGCGAGCTAGCCGAGAACGAGGACGGCTCGCCCAAGTGGGCCATCGTCAACCATGACGTCGAGGAGTTCAGGGACGTGCTGGCCAGGCACGGCGCCTGGAACGGCCGACTGAAGGCCTTCGCCAAGACCGCCAAACGTATCAAGGTCGAGGATCAGGCCACGCTGGACGACTACACGGACGGCGGCGAGGTCGCGACGGGCCCGGCGGCGCAGGCGGAGGCTCCTGAGCCGGGCACGCCGGCAGATGAGCTGATGGACCGGGCGCGCGGCATCTTCGCTGAGGTCTCGGCCGAAAAGGAGGCCGGCAAGGACGACGAGGACCTGGCCGAGGCGGTGGCGGCCGACGAGGATTTCGAGGAGGATGGGCCGCTCTACCCGCGCCACTACTGCACCAGGTGCCGGAAGCAGATCTCTGACCTGGAGACCCTGTCACACGACGGCGCGCTATTCCATGTCCCTGCGAAGGGCGAGTGCGACGGCCCTGTGGTCAGACTTGAACCGGGTGAGCCAGAACCCACCGCGGCCGACCAGCAGGCCGCCAGCTAGGAGGCCGCGCCGCCTGGAGGAACGGACACAAGCCGAAAGTCTTCGTGCGGCCGCAGGAGTTAGCCAACCCGAACCGCATGACATCCGACCAGTTGCGGGCCTTGGAACGAGGGGACTTCGGCAGATAGACGCGCAGGGAGGTGCCCCGAGTGGCCAAGACCCTGAATCACAACGACCTGGCCCAGGCCATCAACGGGGGCAAGAGCCTGGTTCAGATCGCCGAGCAGGCAGGCTGCACCTCCCTGACCGTTGCCCGCGTGCTCTACGGCCACTACGTGCATGCCACCAGCCTGGCCGGCCTCACGGGCCAGGCGCTCCGCCACTACATGACCCTGCGCCATGACGCGGTTCGCCTCTGCCAGAAGGCGGGCGTGGGGCCACTGCGCTCACGAGAGGAGGACACCGGAGAGATGTCCCCAAGACTGAAACCAGAGAAGCTGGCCCAACTGAGCCGCGCGGCGCTGGCGGGAGACCTGGCGGCGGGCCGTTCCGTCGCCGAGATGGCCCGCAAGCGGAATGTCACCGAGAAGACCATCCTGGGCTATCTGCACCGTCACGGCCTGCGCGACGCGAAACCGCGCAACCAACCGCTTTCTGGCACGGCCGCCGCCGGCAAACCCACGCCGGACGCGCCCCAACGGCCCGCTGCCCCTCAGAGCCCTTCTGAGGCCGCTGGAGCGATTCGCCCCCCTTCCGAAGGCAATCCCCTCCCGACCCGGCTAGGGACGCGCCTACCCCCGCCGCCGTGTCAGGGCGGGGCATCGGAGAGGGGGCTGTCCTCCCCGCCCGACCGGCCACTCTCCCACCGGGCTGGAGCCGGGACCCGGTGATTGTACCCGACGGCGCGGCTCATAACCTGCGGTCCATAACGCGCACGTTTGCGGCCTGCGTGAGCACAGAGGGCATCGAAATTGCACTGTCGGATGAGGGATTGACCCCCGCCGAGGTCCGCCAGTACCTGCGGCTGGTGGAGGGGAATTTGGAGCTGGCAGGCGACGGGCTGGAACTGCAGATCAGTGTGAAGGGGCCGAGGCGATGAGCGGGCTGGAGCAAGGCCCTCCGGACTGGATGGTCGACGACGCCGTACAGTTCTACCACCTGGACAAGCCCCGCGACGTCGCCTGGCGCGAGATGGAGCCGATGGAGATCGACCCTCGCGACCCGCCATTCCTCAACCGTTTCTGCGCAGGGGACCGGACTGTCGTTTACTTCGCCAGCGGCTCCCTGGCCCACCAGCGCCGAACGCAGCCCATGTTCATCGGCCAGTGTTCCAAGTGCCGGACCATCTACTGGTTCGGAGGGGTGTGGAAGACATGAGCGAGATCGCCTTCACGGTCTACGGCATAGCCGCTGGCAAGGGTTCCACCACCGCTCGCTTCGTCCCCGAGCGCGGCCGCACGTTCACCCACAGCCCCAAGTCAACGCAGAATTGGGAGCGTCTCGTCAAGGACGTCGCCCAGCAACACGTGCCATTAGACGGTCTGCTCGACGGGCCTCTGCAGATGCAACTCCGGTTCTTCCTGCCCAAGCCCACGAGCGCCCCCAAGCGCCGGCGCACCTGGCCGGACAAGAAGCCGGACCTCGACAAGCTCATCCGGGCCGTGGGGGACGCGCTGACCGGAATCGTCTACACGGACGATGCGAGGATTGTGACGATTACGGCAAGCAAGGACTACAGCGTGACGCCCCGCGTTGAGATCGCTGTCTACCCGGTAGACGCAGACGCCAACCACCTCGCGCTAGGAGAGTGACCCCCCTTGCCCGCACCAACCTGCCCAACCTGCGGCCTGCCCCTCGAACAGACCAAGGACCGTCAGTGGTCCTGTCCCAAGTGCGCCCGGCGCTACTGCCCCCGCTGCGGCCGGGTGATGCTACGCAGGGGGGACGGCTATTACTCGTGCCCAGACGGCCACGGGGAGTGGTTGGAGGAGGCCCTGGAGCCGGAAGTGCAGCAGGCGGCTGCCGCCAACTACGACCCAGACCCGCACCGTCACGGCAAGACCATCGACAGCCAACTCCGGGAGTACGGCCCGGGGAGCAGCGGGGTGGGCCGAAAGCGCAAGAAGCCACCGGTAAAGCGGCGGCCAAACTTTTGGAAGGATGTGTGAGCATGAAGATTTTGAGCATCAGCGATCTGGACGGGCGTGTAGGGGCGCAGTACAAAGTCCCCCATGCCTTGGCGGCGGCGCTGACCGACCTGGCTCGCCGGATCACCCGCGACTTCGTCGAGGCGCCAGCTGCAGAGTGCGATACCAACAGTCCGGCGGGCGTCTCCCCTGTCGGCTCCTTCTCCTGGGCCCTGATGCGGCTGAAGGCCGGCGCCAGGGTCTGCCGGCGCGGGTGGGGCGAAAGACCCAAGACGCTCAGGCTAGCAGGCCCCATTGATTTCTCACCCGCCATGCGCCAATTCATAGGCGGCAATAAGCTTCCGTTCCTTCGCGAGATGGAGGCGGACGGTCGCTACCAGCCTTGGACGCCAGGTCATGCTGACCTCCTGGCCGAGGACTGGGAAGAGGTCGAGTAGCATGGCCAGTGACTTGAAGACGCTGCAGGCCAACCGCGTGCCCCTCACCGACGAGGAGCGGAAGAAGGTGATGGCCGCAAAAGCGGTCTGACATCACGGGCCCAACGGCGAACCTTCGCCCGCCGTCTGGAAGAGCAAGGACCCGAAGACGGGCAAAGTGACCTACGTCACCAACACCCACCGCGCCTACAACATGGCGCCGACGCTGGCCGGAGCGATCAACCGATTCCACAGGTTCATCAAGTCCACCGCATAGAGACAACTGTCCATAACGAACCCTGTTGACATTAGAGCACCCAAATGTTACAGTAGCCTTGAATTCTGCGCCCATTTACCTGGAGCACAGCAATTCGCCTGTCACGTGAGGCAGCCGCCGCTGGCGGCTGTCTTTCGTTACCGCAGAGTTCGTGGAGGCGATGCACATGGTGAGACGCGACAAGCGAACGAGCGTCTTCTTCGATCTCCAGCGTGCCGTCCGCCTGGACCCCACGCTGCTTGACGAGGGGCCCACCGAGGTCTGCCGGGTACTCGGGCTCAATCCCGAGCGCCACAAGGGCAACGTTCACCGCTACCTGGAGCGGATGCGCCGGACCTTGGCGGAGGATGGCAGCCACGGCGTGGGTTCGTCTGAAGATGCGCCCGCGGCCGTGCCTCTGGCCTCCGTTATCCTTCCGCCTCCAGTTGAGTCCGTACCGCCCGCCGAGGCGGCCTCCGTTCCATCCCCGACCGGGATGGACCCAATCCCCGTCGATCCGAGGCCCATCGCGGCGCCCGAAGTCCTGGCCCTCACACGCAAGGTGTTCCGAGAGCTTGCCGACTACAATCGCCTGCGGCGGTCTCACACCGGCGACCTGATCAACCTCGTCGAGCTCCTGACCAAGCTCGTGCCGATGATCGATAAGACGCCGGTTGCCGATCTTGCCCGTCGGTCTGGAGCCGTGCTCCCGCTGAATCCCTTGAGGATGATGCTCGATGAACGCCGACGAGCGGCTTCTCAGTAGCCTTCAGTCACATTTTGCCGAGGACGAGGTCGCCGCGCTCCTGGATGATGGTCTCTCGCCTGGAGAACTCTCCGAGTACCTGGCTGACTTGGACCCCGCCTGGGACCACCGGCGCTACTGGATTGAGACCAACCTATGGATTCGTAACAAAGACCGGCGCCAGATACTCCTAGAGTTCAACGAGATTCAGGAGCGGTACTGGCAGGAGGAATCGGACTACGGCATCATCCTCAAGTACCGGCAGGGCGGCATTTCGACCCTGAAGCTGGCCGAGTACTTCGAGGACACGGTTCACCACCCCAACACCGTGACCGTTATCGTCGCCCACGACCTGGAGTCCACCAAGAAGCTCTTCCGCATCGTGAAGTTGTATTACGACCGCCTCCCGGATGAGGAGAAAGCGAGGCTCTGCAAGCGGCCTGGCAAGCCGCAGGTATCCAATACCAGGGAGTTGCTCTTCGACCGGATCAACTCGACCATCGTCGTGGGCACTGCCGGCAACCGCCACTTCGGCTCCTCGCTCACGATCAACAACCTGCACTGTTCCGAAGTCGCCAAGTGGCCGCACCCGGCCGAGACCATGACCTCGCTGCTGCAGGCCGTGCCTCTGGGCGGCCGGGCGACTGTGGAGTCGACGGCCAAAGGCGTTGGCGGCTACTTCCACCACGAGTATGCCCTGGCCAAGAACGGCAAGAGCCGGTTTAAGCGGCACTTTTACGAGTGGTGGATTCACAGCGAGTACAAGCTCCCCCTGGACCCCGGCGAGACGCTGGCGTATACCGCAGAGGAGCAGGCCCTCGCCGATAAGCACGGGCTCAGTCCCGAGCAGATCAAGTGGCGCCGGGACACCATCAGCAAGCAGGCCGACACCGACGGATACACCAAGGAGGACCGCTTCAAGCAGGAGTACCCGGAGGATGACGTCAGTTGCTTCCTCACCACGGGACGCCCGGTCTTCCACATGCCAGCCGTCCTTAAGGGTCAGGAAGTGTGGGCCCGGCCCCCGCTTGCAGTGGGCCGTATCATCAAGGTCTCCCAGGAGGATGGCAGCCAGCAGATCACCTTCGAGGAGAACCCTCGCGGTTACCTGAAGCTCTGGGAGTACCCGGAGCCCTACACCGCCTACCTGATTCCCGCCGACGTCGCCGAAGGCTTGGTCCACGGCGATTTTTCGTACGCCCCGGTCCTCCGCCGCCGCGACCGGGTTCAGGTGGCCGCCTGGCACGGTCACATCGATGCCGACCTGTTCGGCGAGGAGCTGGTGCTGCTCGGCACCTGGTACAACAACGCACTGATCGCCCCGGAGGACAATAACCACGGCCTGACGACCATCACGGCCATCCGCAAGAAGCTGTATCCGTACCTCTACCGGCGCCAGTCTATCAACCGGGTCACGCAGAAGCTGGAAGAGAAGCTCGGGTGGAAGACCACCACAGTCACCAAGCCGCTGATGATCGACGCGCTGGCCGCTCTCATCCGGGAACTGCAACTGCCGATGCGGGACGAGATGTTCTGGCACGAGGCCATGACCTACGTTCGGGATGACCAGGGCGGCACGAATGCGGAGAACGGCGAGTTTGACGATCGGGTGATGGCCACGGCAATCTTCGCGTTCCTCAATGGCACGATCCCGCTCGTTGAGAAAGTGCCCCCCAAACAAAAGGGCCCGATCCAGTCCCACAAGGAACGCCTGGCGCGGCGGGTTCAGGAAAGCCGCCGCAGGCTGCTGTGAGGAGGAGACCCCGATTGGCCAAGAACTCGCTTTTCCCATGCCCGTTCGCGCTTCCCTGCGACACCTTCAACTGCAGCCAGCCCGCCAGGTGGTTCGTCGGCAATCCCGACGGGCCACTGTCGGTCGCCTGGAAGCTTTGCGACGACTGCGCCAGGTCGCTTCTGGACAATCCGCCAAAAGAACTTCACCCTGGGCCCCGGCAGGAGGCGGCAGAGACACCCGGCACTCCGGACCCGGAACCGCTGGCCTGCACCTGTGGCCGGATCTTTACAGGCGTTACGGCCAAGGCGACCTTCGCTCGGCACCAGAAGGTCTGCCCGACGGTGAACGGCTGGGCGAAACAGTCTGAGGGGGAGAGTTGAGGATGGCCACCACGACCAAGGCTAAATCCGCACAGAGCGCGCTCGGCCATCTGGCAGCCCGGATGAAAATGACCAAGATGCCGGCGCCGCCCAAGCCCAAAAAGGGCGAGACGCCGATGTTCGAGTCCTACCCGCCCACGCTCAACCTGAATTCGGACCAGGCGGCCTTCGTCAAGGGCTGGCGGGTCGGCGACGTGGTCACCGTCGTAGTCAAGGGCAAGGTGGATTCTGTCCGGGAGGAATCCGAGGCGGGTGGCAAGACCTGCACCTACACCTCACTGCGGATCACCGAGGCCGCTGGAGGCGCTGGAAAATGATTCCCCTGCAAACCTTTCTGGGCGCTCTCCTCGTGGAGGGCGTCCTTTTCGCTGTCCCCCTGACGGCCCTGGTCGTTTTCCACGCCCGGGAGCGTCGTGACCTGTACTCGCGGATCATGGCCCGGGACCTCACCGACTACGCCCTGAACCAGCGCAGACCCAAGCCGCCTGCCGGCCGGAACCTGGTCAGGGAGGCCATCGTCCGCGCGGCCCAGGAGACGGACGAAGACTGAGAGGAGGTTGATCCGCCGTGACCTCGCTCCTTGTCAAAGCAGGCGCAGCACTCTCCTCGGCCTTTGGCCGCGGCGCCGCGCCGAGCCAGCCAGAATGGGCGGATCAGCTCGTTTCCCTGGTCGAACAGGAGTTCACCCGCCGCCGCCAGGAGCGCCTGCCCTGGGAACTGCAGTGGCGGCTCAACCGTGAATTCGTCAACGGCAATCAGTATCTGGAAGTCAACACCGCGGCGATGACGCTGGCTCCCGTCCAAAAGCTTTTTTGGTGGCAGGAGCGCGAGGTTTTCAACCACATCGCGCCGATCCTGGAAACCCGCATCGCCCGTCTGCAGCGGACCAGGCCCGTGCTGAAGGTAAGGCCCGCCAGCGGAGACCCGGGCGATCTGAATGCCGCCAAGGTCTCATCGCGTGTCCTGGCTGGGACCTACAGCCAGCTCGGCATGCGGGCTAAATTGGGCGACGCCATCTCCTGGATGGAGCTGGAGGGCACGGTCTTTCTGGCTCACGATTGGGACCCGCGGGCCGGGCGGGTGATCTTCCAGGTTCCGGCCGCCCTTCCCGGGGGCGGGGAGCAAGCGCCCGAAACCGATCTCGATGACGAGAACCTGCCCGCTCAAGCGGCGGCTCAGTTCCAGAAACAACCTTTCGCCACTGTCCATGAAGGGGACGTGGACACCGACATCTGGCCTGCCCATGAGGTCTATCCAGATTCCCCCTGGAACGACGGCATCGACAAGTGCCGGAGCGTCATCCACGCCAGGGCTTACCATGTGGATGATATCCGCGACATCTGGGGGAAAGCCGTCGAACCAGAGGAGGTCGAGTCCCTGAACCTTCGGGGCACCAGTGCGGCGGTGGGCGGCCTTGGCTACGGCGGAGCGACATTCTACCAGGCAACGTCCAAGCTGAAGCACCACGCCATTGTGAAACGCTGGATGGAGAATCCCTCGGCCAGATACCCGCTCGGACGGCTCATCGCCGTTGCCAGCCACGTGCTGCTTTACGCCGGTCCGCTCCCCTATGCCGTCGGCGACAACGAGGAGCGCGGTATCCCGGTTGTTCGCGTGGTCTCCATTCACCAACCCGGGTGCTTTTTCGGCAAGTCGCTCGTCGAGCGCCTAATTCCTGTCCAGCGCCGCTACAACGCGCTCCGGAATCGTAAGGCAGAGTACCTGAACCGGGCGGCCATCGGCCAATGGTACAAGCCAACAGGCTCGGTGGACGACGATTCGCTGAATAACGCCCCTGGTCAGATCATCGAGTACAGCCTCCAGGGCGGCGGCAGGCCCGAGCCCGTACAGTGGCCAGAGCTCCCGTCCGCCTTCGAAACCGAGGAGCAGAGCCTGCTCAACGAACTGACGGTGCTGTCGGGCCTCTCGGACCTCTCGCGGTTCTCCAACGCTCCGCCCGGCGTCAAGACCGGCATCGCCCTCAGCATCGCCCAGGAGCAGGACGACACCAGGCTGTCCACCGTCGCCTCCCGCATCGAAGACGGCCTGGTCGCGGTCGGGAAGCAGTGGCTTCGCTTCTACAAGCAGTTCGTGCAGGAGCCCCGTCTCCTGCGCTACATCGGCGGCAACAACGTGGTGGAGGTCTCCGACTGGACCGCCAGCGACATTCGCTCCGACGATGTGATCGTGGAAGGCGGAGCGGCTCTAGCTGAGTCTCCGGCCCAGCGCCGCCAAATGATCTTTGACCTGCTGCACGAGGGGCTGTTCAGCGACCCCAAGACCGGGAGACTATCGGCAGAGGGCCGCAACAAGGTCTTCGAGCTCCTGGAGTTCGGGAACTGGGAGTCCGGGCCGGATGACGAGGACAAACTGCAGCGGTCGCGGGCCGAGCGCGAGAACCGGCAACTGGGCGAGGGCCAGGAACTTCCCGTCGCCGACTACGACGACCATCTGCTGCACTTCGAGACGCACAACCGCTTCCGCCTCACCACCGATCACGAATTGGCGCTGCTGGGGCCGATGGGCTTTGAAATTCAGATGGCCTTCCAGGCGCACACCGACGCCCACCTCCAAGCCTTGGCGGGTCAGGTCCAGCAGGCCCAACTACAGGCCGGGCCCCTCCAGGGGCAGCTGGGAGCCATGCCAACGCAGCAGGGGGCGATGCCGGCATAAACCTCCAGCGCCTAGAGGCCTTCGCCGCGCAGATGAAGGGCAACCACTCGCCGGCTGAGAAGAAGGCCCGGGCCACCCGCATGGTCCGGGCCATGAAACGCCCCAGGGAGGGAACGAACGTGCCCTACCAGTCCAAGGCCCAGGTCCGCTTCATGCACGCCGTACACCCGAAAGTGGCGGCGGAATGGGATGCGAAGTATGGCGTCCCAGAGAATCTCTCCGAGCACGCCAAGAAGCCCAGTAAGGCCGCGGCGGCCAAGGCTGCTCTCCGCAGTCATCAGGCGCGCCGCGACAAGAAATAGTGCAGGTTCCGCCTGAAAGGAGTTGAGTAGCGTGTAGACCACGCCTACCAACCAAACGAGCGCCAGGGCATAGACCCTGCGCTCCTTTCTTTGCCCCGGTTCCGGTCCTAAAACCCCCACGACCAGGCCAAGCGGTGCGGTCAGCCAGGGCGCCCACGGACAGCCACGAGCCAGGCCACGGGCGTACAGCACAAGCCGCGCGCAGAGGACAGTCGGGAAGGAGACGTGTTTCATGTTGCTTTCACGCTTCGCGCAGATGTTCCAGCCATTCCTGGCCCCGGATGACCTGGGAGCCGGTGGCAATCCCCCGGCGCCCGCGGCCCCGCCCGCGGCAGACCTCCCTGCTCCGGCACCCGCCGCCAGTCCCGCGCCTCCCACCGAGTTTCTGGACTTCGGCGGGCGCAGGGTGCCGGTTGCAGACCCGGCCCTTCGGGACCTCCACGGTGACTGGCAGAACCAACAGCGCGAGTTGACCCGGCTCAGCCAGGAAAACCAGCGGTTCCAGGCGGCGTTGCAGGCGCTCGGCACGGGCCAGGCGCCCGGCCAGCCGGCCCAGCCCCAGGGGCCCACGCCGGAAGAGGCGGAGGCCTTCATGGCCGAGTTCTACGAGAACCCGCTGTCGGCGCTCCAGAAGTGGGGCCAGCAGTTCGTCGGCCAGACGGTCATGTCAAGGGTGGAGCCGTTCCTCCAGCAGCAGGAGTTCGTCCAGCAGCTCACTCAGTTGGCTACCGCGCACGACGATCTGCCGCAGGTGACGCCGATCATGGACAAACTCCTCGACCTCGCGCCTGAACTGGCGGAGGGCGAGGGGGCCATGGAGCGCGTCTACTCCGTGGCCAAGGCTATGGCGGGCCAAGCCACAAACGGTTCCCCTGAACAGATTCTCAATGATCCCGCGTTTCAGGCCAGGGTGCTCTCCCATGAGGGCATCAGAAACCAGATCATCAGCGCCTACCTGGCCGGCAAGCAAAGCCAGACCGCCGGCCTGCCTCCGGCTCCGAGCGCCATGGCCGCGGGCGTCGCGCCTGCGGCGCCGCCCAACGCCCCAACCTCACTGCGGCAGGGAACCAAGAGCTTCCTTGCCCGGATGGGCATGCGCTCCTAGCACGCGACGGCAGGACAGCAGGCTCAAGGCGGCTTGCCGCTTCAGGAGGCCACAGAGGAGTGAATCTTCATGGCTATCTTGGACGTAACCGCCGCCGCCGAGGCCCTGAAAATCGATTACCTGCCGGGCCTCCGCTACCAGCTCAACGCAGCCACCCCAGTCCTTGCCGTGCTCGAACGCGACACCGAGTCCGTAGTCGGCGGTGAAATCCGCATGGCACTACGCTACGGGCGTCAGGGCGGCACCGGCGCCCGCGCCGACTCAGGCGATCTCCCGACCCCCAACTCTCGCAAGACCAAGCAGGCCGCGTGGCAGACCAAGAACATCTTCGCCCGCATCCAGATCTCCGACAAGACCATGAAGGCCTCGCGCTCGAACGTGGGTGCGTTCGCCAACCTCCTGGAGGCCGACCTGGACGACGCAATGACCGACGCCAAGGATATGGTCTCCCGAATGGTCTTCGGCGACGGTACCGGAAACCTCGCCACCTGCGCCGTGAACACCGCCACCAACACCCTGTCCCTCTCCAGCGTCCAGTTCCTTTCTGAGGGCCAATTCATCGACATCCTCAACTCCAGCAACGTGGTCACCGTCGCCGCGCGGCAGATCACCGCCGTCGATGAAGTTGCGAGCACCATCACGATCGACGGCGCCGCCGTTACTACAGCGGCCACCGACTACATCGTGCAGGCCGGCAACTACAACATGGAGCTGACCGGTCTGGGAGCGGTGTTCACCGCCGGCTCGACGCTCTACGGCATCCCTCGGGCCACAAACACGTGGTTCAACCCCACCATCATTGCGGTTAACGGCGAGATCAGCGAAGTTACGCTCCAGAAGGCCATCGACGAGGCCGAGCGGAAGGCCGGAGGGGCCATCAACTTCTGGGCCTCCAGCTACGGCGTCCGCCGGGCTTACCAGAATCTCCTGACGGCGACCAAGCAGCTCGCCAACACCATGGAACTCAAGGGCGGATTTACCGTCCTGACCTACAACGGCAAGCCCTTCACAGCGGATAAGTACGCCCCGGCGGGCGTACTCCATGGCCTCGATCTGACCACCTGGCGCCTCTACCAGCTCGCCGATTGGGGCTGGCTGGACGAGGACGGCGCGGTGCTCTCCCGGGTCTCCGGAAAGGCGGTCTGGGAAGCGACGCTCGCCATGTACGCCGACCTCGGGTGCTCCAAGCCGCGCGGAAACGTTAAGCTGACGGGCGTAACCGAACATTAATTTCGTTACGCGAAGCATGTGAAGGGCGAGTCTGATCCTGGGCTCGCTCTTCGTTTTCGCGTGAAAGGAGGCCTCCAGGTTGGCCGCAGTCGTTACCGTCAAGAACACGACGAAATTTGCCACGCTTTGGGCCATCGTGGCCGACGTCACCCTCGACAACAGCTACCCGACCGGTGGTAATGCGCTCACGCCCGAGTCGTTCGGGCTGCGCACAATCGAATTTCTGATTGCCTCGCCGTCCGGCGGCTATTTCTTTGAATTCGATCACACCAACAAGAAACTGAAGGCGATTAATCCCAGAGCGGCCATTGCCAGCACGCTCACAGTGACCACCCCAGCCCTCACTCACGCCGCGGGTGCGGTTGCCGTTACCTCAACAGCCGCGACAGTGCCGGACCACGCCGCCGGTGCAGCCTGCGCCGTCGCCGGTGCAGCCGGTGTTGCAGCCGGCCCAGGAGCAGAGGTGGCCAACGGCACGGACCTGTCTGCGGTGACCACCCGGGTCGTGGCCGTCGGCCTATGATTCGCTGCCAGTTCGAGGAAGAGGTGCGGTACCGCCTTCGCGGCAGGCCGCACCTCGTTCCAGTTTTCCACGACGTCTTCGAGATCGCGGGGCGCCTCAGGGAGATCATCCCGGACCTGTTCGTTGTCTTCAACACGGCCACGCAGCGTTACGAGGTGCACTCGCTGGCCCACCACCCGGAGACCCTGGCCCTAAACCTGCCCTACGCCGGACTGGATGCAAGGGCGCTCCATGACGTGCTCACAAACAGCATCCGCCACCATGGCATGAATGTCCTGCGCCGTGTCGCGGAGAGCGAGGAGCGGATGCAGGCCGCCCAGCGCCGCGAGTGGCACAACTGGGTGCAGGACGTGGCGCGCGAAACAAAGAGCAAGTTCGCGCGCACGGCCTGGGGGGCATGAAGGGCCGGTGGTCTTCCCCGCCGGTGGAGGTGATTGACCAATAGCCTGGCTCCCCGAGAATCCCCCGGCTTTAGCCGTGGGGAGTGTCAAAGAGATGGGAGGCCCCGACCATGATCGACCTTGCGGCCGTTCCCACGCGGCTTATCCAGAGGCCGCTCGCCACCAATGAGACCTGGACCCAGGATGGGCGCAACCGGCTGACCGGCGGCACCTTCGTCGCCAAGACGCGGTACACCGCCTACGCTGACCAGGCCGGTACGATGTACGTCGAGGAGAGCAACGATGGTGCCGCCTGGACCACGCTGAAGACGGTGGCCGTAACGGCGGGCAACCTGGCCGACTCTGGCTGGGTCAACCTCTCCACCTGTTCGTTGTCTTCAACACGGCCACGCAGCGTTACGAGGTGCACTCGCTGGCCCACCACCCGGAGACCCTGGCCCTAAACCTGCCCTACGCCGGACTGGATGCAAGGGCGCTCCATGACGTGCT
>SCLI03000533.1_pt1 | contig 15224 bp, 27 predicted proteins | sample 7268041 | NCBI WGS metagenome assembly SCLI03 (sample SAMN10721081, study PRJNA514188) | viral metagenome | isolation source: depth-stratified mine tailings core A | place: China: Fankou Pb/Zn Mine tailings | collected 2017-10 | reverse complement strand
AAGCGTCGTAGATTGTAACCTGGCACCGGAAAACAGGGGCTGGTAAAGCCATGAAACGAATTGACCTCACTGGGCAAAAGTTTGGGCGACTCAAAGTTTTATATGAAATCGGCCCCGGACAAGACGGAATAGAGTGGGCCTGCCAGTGCGAGTGCGGCAACTGGACGGTTTCATCTACCCGCCTTCTTAAGGCAGGTTACGTTAGAAGTTGTGGTTGCCTTAAAAAAGAGATAACAGCCACAAGGGGCTACAAAAACCAATATACACAGCTATTTAACACCTATCACAACCTTAGAAGGGCTTGTTATGACAAATCAAGCGAAAAATATACCGACTTCGGCGGCAAGGGGATTTCTTTCTGTAGAGAATGGTTTGACGATGTAGAAAACTTCAGGGCCTGGAGCATTGATAACGGATACAAGCCGGGCGCGAAGCTGCTTAGATATAACCAGGACGAAGGATATTCTCCGGATAACTGCTTTTGGTGGCTACCAGACAATAATAAAGAATAGGTATGGTACAAGCACCGTACAAGTATGGTGCTTGTCTTGTACAAGCACCATTATCTGTTAATAAGGTAGACGGTAATAGGTAATAGGTAATAGGTAATAGGTAATAGGTAATAGGTAATAGGATAAAACTATAATATTGCACAATAATTTTAAGGCACCGACATCCGGTGTCTTTTGTTATGCAAAGGTGGTGATGACATGTTTGCTAAAAAGAGAGATCGGCGGCTTGTATCCCGGAAGGCGCGAAAAAGCGGAGAAGCAAAAAATGTTCTCGACAGGCTGAATGAATACCTTGACGCAGAAGACAGCGAACCAGTTCAATGGCTAACTTGGTTTTGGGATGACCAGCAAAAAGCAATAACCTACAAAGAGCTTAGGGAAGCCATTATTGCCGGTCAAATAAGCGAAGTTACGCTCCAGGAGTGGCAGACAGCTTATTCCAAACTCGTTACCGAAAGGATGAAACCCCTGTGGCTAGACGCTATGATAGCTGCAAACAGACAAGTTGCGTCCATATATGGCGAGTTTTATTTCGATCCGACCACAAGAGCCGTCAGAGATTGGATAGAAAGTCACGGAGGCGAGTGGATAACTGTAATCCAAGACGAACAGCAGAAGGCAATCACAGCTATGCTTGATAAGGCATACTCTGGAGACTGGACAGTGGATGAACTCGCCAGAGTAATACGTCCCACCATTGGCCTGACCAGACCGCAAGCGGAAGCAAATATAAATTATTATAAGCATGTCAGAGAAAGCCTTTTAAAAGACAACCCAACTATGCAAGTAGCAGCAGCGGAAAAACGTGCTCGCGAAGCCGCCTTGAAATATGCCGCCAAGCAACACCGCCAAAGAGCACATGTTATAGCGACTACCGAAATGGCATTCGCTTATAACAAGGGAGCTGACGAGGGAATAAAGCAGGCACAAGCAAGAGGTTATATCGGCAAAGTGAAACGTGTCTGGAGTACAGCGGATGATGAGCTGGTATGTGAAGTATGCGGCGGACTTGAGGGTACAGCGATAGACATGGAGGAAGAATTCGACTTTAAAGGGCGCTCACTTTACGGCGGACAAAAGCAAACCCCACCGGCTCACCCGCGCTGTCGGTGCGCAGTTCTCTACGAGGAAGTGGAGCCCCCATCCTTTGAAGAAATAAAACTGGATTACGGCGAGGAATACGCTATAAAAAGTTACGTCAGTAGTGAGAGTTACAAAATAAACGAGAAGTTGAGAAACGGATTGCCGCTCACTCCGGAGGACTATACCTTCACGACCAACCTCGACAGCGCACTCTCAAAAATGCCGAGATACGAAGGGACACTCACTCGGTCGTTGTCGTTCCTCGACCCAAGGGGCATGGCGGAGTTCTTGAAGCAGCACAAAAAAGGGAATATAATTAAATACGACCAGTACATCTCAACCACCAAAGGAGCAATCTACAACCCGGATGCACTCGTGCAGATAATTATAATCTATGCGACGACCGGTCGGGACATAAGCGCCTTTAATTTTGCTGAAAAAGAGATACTATACGAAAGAGGCTCGAAGTTTAGGGTAGTAGATGTGAACGACACGGAAAACGGAGGAGTCCTTATAACGCTGGAGGAGGAAATGCCATGAGCGAGAATAAGCAAAACGAAAAGAAACCATTCTCTCACCCGCGCTGGCACGAGCCAATAGGCGGGAAGGTCGTCGGTAGCAGAACAATGACACCAGAAGAAGAAAAGCAGGCACACGAGGACACTCTCGCCATTGCTAAAAGCATGGGAATAAAAATAAAAGAGAGCAAATAGTATTTCTGCCGCAAAACGAGCAGAAACTTAGTCATGAAGACTGAAGCAGGCAAAGCGCCTTGCTTCGGTCTTTTTTGCGTTTAAGGAGGTTGATACCATGGTCAGGTTCAGCGACCTGGTAGGGTTCCCGGCAAGGCAACCCGAACAGAAGCAGCAGACCTCTGGCGTACTGAAAGGCCGCTTTAAAATCCAGAAGTCAGACGATGATAAGATGCTAGCGTTTGGATGGGCCAATGTGGCGGTAACTGCCGGCGGAAAGCAAATAGAAGACTACCATGACGACATGATAGACCCGGAGGAGCTGGAACAGGCAGCTTACAGTTTCGTGGAGCTCTACCGCGAAGGCGGCGAGATGCATGAACGCGGCGGCTGCGCAGTCCTCATCGAGAGCATGGTCTTTACTAAACAGAAGATGACGGCCCTCGGCATTCCAGATGGAACGCTGCCGGAAGGCTGGTTTATTGGATTTAAAGTCACAGACCCTGATGTTTGGGACAAGGTTAAGGACGGTACCTATTCGATGTTCAGCATTGAGGGGGAAGCTATCAGGGAGGAAGTCCCAGAGGAATGAACAGCTTGCTATATTCAGGTGGTGGTTTATAATGTTGTCGAGGTGGTGAGAGATGAGAAAAATTGACCGAACGGGGCAAAGATATGGCAGACTAATCGTGATAGGCGAGGCTGAAAAATTGCCAGGAAATAAAAATACGCGCTGGCTATGCCGATGCGACTGTGGCAATACAACGAAAGTTTTCACGTCGCATTTAGCATCAGGAGCCATAATAAGTTGTGGTTGTTATGGGGCCGAGAGAAGAACAAAACATGGGCTGCGCAGGCATCGCCTTTATAATATTTGGGACAACATGAAGAGACGATGCAGTAATCCGCAGACAACCCCATACGACTGGTACGGCGGGCGCGGCATTATGGTCTGCCAGGAATGGCAAGAAAATTTCCAAGCCTTCTACGATTGGGCGATGGCTAATGGATATAAAGAAGGACTTGAAATCGACCGCATAAACAACGACGGCAACTACGAACCGGGTAACTGCCGATGGGTAACCCATCAAACCAACTGCCAAAACAGGTAGTAAAACCTTATATCAAAAAAACACAGAGCGCTGGGCAACCGGCGTTCTTTGTTTATAAAAAACCTACACGGAAAGGAGGAACCACGCAGCATGCCATCCAAGCTGAAAGACCTGAAAATCACGAAGGTGGACTTTGTGGATGCTGGAGCTAACCCAGAAGCAAACATCCTGCTTTTTAAGAATAAAGAGGGAGCGCCGGCAGCGAAGCCCGCCGAATCTTCACCTGCCGCGAAGGGAGGTGATAAGACCGAGGGCGTCATCAAGAAGTTTTTCGCGGCGATTGCTAAAGCCTTGGGATTGGGAGACGAACAGATAGGCCAGGCCATTGAGGAAATAGCTAAAGGCTATGAAGCTGCCACATTCGACGAGAAGATGGACGAGCAAAAGCGCAGGCGGGTAACCAGTGAAATCTGGGACGTGTGCTATGCGCTTGAAGAGAGTCTTTGCTCTATTATTTGCGACGATGAGGTGGCAGAGGAAGACAAATCGGGCCTCATGGAACAGAGCCTGAATGAGTTCAGTGAAGCCGTTAAGGCATTAATCCCGACCTGGGCGCAGGGGAAAATCGCTAACAAAATCAATAAGGCGGAGCAACCTATTACCCCTGCAAGACTGGAAGACATAAAGACCGCGAAAGCGAAGCTGGACGCCATCATAGCCAAAGCAGACGAACCCGTCGATGAGGGCTGCAAGCCCAAAAAACCTAAAACAACGAAAGGAGCTAGCGAAGACATGAAAATTGATAAGAGCAAGCTGACCCCTGAAGAGCTCGCCACCCTCGAAGCAATCGAGAAGAAGGCAGGCATTCAGGACGAACCCGCAAATGACCCTGCACCTTCAGACGTGAATAAGGGCGCAGGTAACCCGGCAGCATCGGCAGCCGGACAGCAACCCGCCGGAGAAGGCGAGGACATTTACAAGGGACTGCACCCTGCAATCCGTGCAGAACTTGAAAGCCTTCGCAAGACAGCGAACGCACTGGAAGACCGCGAACTTACCGAGGTCGCAAAGAAGTACGAGATTATCGGCAAGAAGCCGGAGGAACTCGTGCCTTTGTTTAAAAGCCTCAAGGCCGCAGGCGGCGAAGCCTACAACCAGATGATTACCATTCTGGATGCCAGTGTGGCGGCGGTTGAAAAGTCCGGCCTTTTCTCCGAAATTGGCAAAAAAGGCAACGGAGCAACTGATGCATGGGCCGCCATTGAGAAGCATGCCGATGAAATCATGAAGTCAATGCCGACTCTCACCAGGGCACAGGCAATCGACAAGGCGTGCGAACAGCACCCTGAACTCGTACATGAGTACGAGAATAAGAGATAAGGAGGAGCGACAATGTATTTAAGCACAGGAATCAACGACACCCCGACCATTGTCGGTAAAGCGACCGCTGCCATTAATGGCGGAGCTTTTCTCGCCGCAAAGTTCGATGCGAACGGCGGCATTGTGCTGGCAGGAGCCGGCAATAATGCCCTTGGCCTCTTGCTGCCGACCACGCCTGATGCTGTGGCCGCCGGTGAAGACGTAACCGTCCAGGTCAAGGATATTGGCCTCTGGAAGGTTGGTGCAGCCGTAGCTTTTGGGGCCGAACTCACCCCAGATGCCAACGGCAAGGCCATAACGGCAGCGGTCGGAAATTTCATCACGGCAATAGCGCTTGAAAAAGCCACCGCAGCCGACCAAATCATCAAAGTTCAGATCGTCAAGGCTGGCTACAAGCCTGCTTAATCTAAACGAAAGGAGATAACAGACAATGAGTGGTAAAGGAACAAGTGTTTCCAACCTCCAGGTAGAAATTGCAAAGGGCTGGAGACCTAATAACTACCTGACCAATATGAGCATGGCCTATTTTGCGGAGGAAAGCGACTTTGTGGCGCCGGCCATTTTCCCGATTTGCCCCGTAGGCTTGAGCTCCAGCTATTACTACACATTCAGCAAGGCAGACCTGGCCCGTGACAACGTGAGCCGCAAGCCTGCGTTCGGAAAGGTTCCTCCTGCGCTGATGGGGCAGACCGACAATACCTATAAGTGCGAGGTAGACCAGGTTATCGTCGGTATTGATTCAATCGAAGCCTTGAACTACCAGCGCAATCGCGCTCCCGGAGTGGCAGACCCCAGGCGTGCAAAGGTGCGGTTTGTTACCGAGCAGTTAAAACTTCACCTCGACATTATATTTGCTCAAAAATTCTTCAAAGCGGGCGTGTGGGCTAACGAATGGACAGGAGTGGCAGCTAACCCTGCAGGAAAGCAATTCCTGAAATTCAGTGACGCCAACTTTGACCCCGTGAACTTCTTCGATGAGCGCATGAAAGAAATCAAGCAGCAGGGACGCCGCAAGCCCAACAGGCTGGCTCTTGGTGCGAATGCCTTCATTGCGCTGAAAAATCACCCTGACATCATCGAGCGTGTGAAGTATACCGGTTCCACGGCAAATCCCGCCGTCGTAACTGTGGCTGCTCTGGCGGCAATCCTCCAGATTGAACAAATCAAGGTTCTGGAGAGTACCTATAATGCAGGCGGCATTGGGCAGGAAGATATGCAGTTTATCTGCGACACTAACAGCGCCCTGCTCTGCTATGCGACCAATACCCCGGCCATTGACGAGCCGAGCGCCGGGTATATTTTCACCTGGGATATGCTGGGCAACGGTCAGTACGTCGCGCTTGACCAGTTCGAGGGTGAAAAAGGCACCCATGCCGAATTTGTCGAGGGCTTAATGAGCACCGACATGAAAAAGACCGCTGACGACCTCGCAATCTTCTTCAAGGAATGCGTATAAGGAGGAACGGGGATGAACGGTTATATTTGCACGAAAGCGTGTACATTGGGAGGCGTCGCCTACAACAAAGGCGACGCTATTCCTTTTGAAGCCGTTCTGCCGAGCCGCGAGCGAGCCTTAATCAAACAGGGATATATTTCCCACGCTACCGTAGAAACCGCCACAGAAACGCCTGTAGGCACCCAAAACGAGCCGCCGGCACCGCAAAACATCATTGTGCCAATTACAACAAAAGACGGCGTACTGGAGCTTAATATGGCGCCGGAGGACATTGTGGCGGCAATCACCACCATGCAGCTCAACGCGGAGGAAGCCGCGAAGGCTGTGGGGGCGATTGATAAGGAGGAAACCCTTATTTTGATTGACGTACTGGACACGAGAAAAACCGTCAAGACGGCAATCAGGGAAAAGGTAGAGGCAATGAAGGGCGGCACGGAGGACGAAAGCCAGGGTGATGCGTAATGGCCGAAAAGACCTACACATATGACCCAAGCAAAATCAGCGAAAAGGGCAAGGACAGGATGCGGTTCGAGCTTGGAGACACGATGGTCGAAGGAGGTGCAGAAACCGCCGCTCTCACAGACGAGGAAATCAACGCCGTGCTTGCGCTTTATCCCAGCCGATGGAAGAAAGCCAAGCTGGCGCTGGTAGAGAGCTTGTGCCGGCGCTTTTCTTATGAAGTGGATACCGACGTCGGGCCGCTTTCCTTGGGGCTGCAGGGGCGCGCAGAGGCATGGAGAGCAATGTACGAGGAACTCAAGGCAAGCGTTGGCAACTTCGCCGCGCCGAGCGCCAACCCTGCGGCAATTGGCGGCAGCCCTTACTTCTATGCTGGAATGATGGACAACCCAGCGGCTGACCGCAAGGAAGGAGGCGGCTAAGATGTACCTTAGACCAGGTAACCTCTTTAAAGACTTTTTCGTCGAGAAAAAAGGGGCGTCTCTGAGCACGCGCGGCAGGGCTCGAAGTGAGTACGACGGCACAACTGGGGAGCGCATCAAAGCGGTTCTGGCGGAGGCCAAACCGCAGGAGAAGGAGCGGTGGCGACAGCTGCAGCACCCGATAAGCCATACCATTACCCAGAAAGGACGTCCGCAGGCTGAGGCAGAAGACCGGTTAATTCTTGGAGATAGGATATTCTTCATCCAGGGAGTGGATGAGCCGGGATCTCTCGGCTTGTGGACGATTTATTATGTGGAGGAACGGCACGATGGCAATGAACATTAAGCCAGAAATTGAGAAGCTGGTCGAGCAAGTGACATACGAGGCGAAATCGAGGGCCTTCAGGGCCGCCAACGAGCTCCGAAATTCAGCGCTTAATGTTCTGCGGGGACAACGAAGCGGCAGGGTTTATAAAAAGCCTGGCACGTATGGTAAGAGAATGACCAAACAGACAAAAGAATTGCTCAAAGACTACGGTCATAACTTGCGGGGCGGGCAACTGTACCGAGCATCTGCACCCGGAGAACCGCCGGCGGTGCGCAGCGGCAACCTACGCCAAAGCTGGAGGCCAAGAACCGAGTCTGAAAACACGGGAAGCGGTCTGACCGTAAGGTCGGCAATTACCACCGATGTGAAGTATGCACCATGGCTAAATGATGGCACAAGAGATGGGCGAATAGCCCCGCGCCCGTTCGAGGAGCCTATCATCGAGAGGGCAAAGCCACACATCCGGCGCATTTTCAAAGAACCGTACAGATAGAGCGCTAAGTTTTGAACGGTAAACATAGGGCGGACCCTCATCCGCTCTATTATTTTTACCCAGGACTTTAAGCAAAAAGCCGCTCTTTTTTATTGGGGCAGAAACAGGGCAAAAACGGGGCAGGAAAATACCCCTCCCTGGACGCCCTGTGCGGCGCGTACAAGCCGATATTGTTGTTGGTAGGGTAATTACAAGGGCAAAGGAAAACACGCCAAAATAGAGCAAGCGTGGAGGCTATCTGTGGCCGCTTTATAGACTACCTGACCGGAAGTAAAAAACACAGTGGGGGGATTCCCGCCTGTGTTTTTATGTTAATTAAATCCGCACAATAACAGAAAAAAGGGGGGAGACCACCTTATGCGGCATCCGTTACCTGGATATTGAAGTATAGCGTACCTGTGTATGTGCCGGAGCTTACATTTAGTCCTAAGGTCAATGGGTTAAGCCTCAAAAAGCCGCCGTAAGACGGGCTGGTACTACCAGCATTAAATTTGGCAACCGGCCTACCGCGAAGCTCCTGCATGGAATCTACGTACACCATGTCACTTAATGCGCTGTCTGTGTAAGCCATGACGCGGCATCGGATGGATTCCTCATTTGTTTCGCCCTTATTTTTATATAGGTTAAAGTAGCCGCTGGCGTCGTATGACTTGTCCCAATCGACACTAACTACAAGCATCTTCCCGGCAGCAATATTATTTTTTGTTACCGTTATTGGTATAACTTCCAGGTTTTCATTGGTTACGGTCGCTGGAATATTTATGGTATAGGTCGTGGTGTCTCCCGTTCCCCCGCCGCCCGTTCCTCCGTCGTTAGGGGCCGTATATTCGTAAGATACCGTCATACTGCCTGTAGTCACGTCTTCAGCGTAGACCGTCGCGGGTAGCGCCAACGTGGCTATAGTTAAAAGTAATGCCATAAATTTTCTTTTCATCAAACCACCTCCAATGTGAATTTTGTATCAGCGCCATTCATCGGCGCCTTGTCTTTGGTAGAGTAACAGGAATACCGCAGTACGGCTCCCTTGTAGGTACCTGCCTTCAGTGGTTGCGATAGCCTAATGGCATCTGTTTTTTGTCCAGGCTCAATCAGGCCAGAGCGGTAAACTTCGGTACCGTCAGGCAAAATTATAGAAATTACGAAATAACAGGGATTCTCTTTTGGATTTTGTAATTCTACATTCTGTACGATATCTCCCGCCTTCATCACCAGCTGGGCGAAGCCTGGAATGGCTATCGTTTTTGGAATTTCGACAGGTGCCGTTTCCACCGTAGCCGCTGTAGAGTTTCTTGCGCCGATGTCCGGTATGGAACCTCGCCCCGCCAGATTTGTGCCTATCAAGACACCGCCAAGCGCAATAACAGCGGTAATAAGCGACACGGCGGCCATAGTTATGATGTTGTTTTTCATATAGACTGTATCCCCCCTTTCTGCTTTTGTGCAGGTATAATAATAGCGGTGTTTTTCAGCGGGATAAAGGCAAACCGGGTGGGTATTATTTTTTCTTCCATCGCCGGATTGTCGAGTCGTCCGCCGGGCAGGAATCAGAGTGGCCGGCCAATACGTCCTTAATCAACTGGGCCTCATAGTGCTTCTTTGGCTGCATGAAGTCGGGAAGTTCGATGTGCAGCTTGCCGCAGCCAGGGCAGCTGAGACGACGCAGCAGGAACCAGCGGACTGCCCCGAAGCTGTCGATTACATGGCGCCTTTTTGTATCATACCCGGAGAGCAGCAGGCCACACTGCGGACAAACCGGCGCCTCCATATTTCGGATTCTATAAACGCTCCGGGCTTCGTCATACTCCACTGTGTAACGGGTGGCGGTAATCATGGGCAAGCCACCTCCTTGCTCGATGAACGTCAAGATTGACGCCAGCGCTCTCGGAGCGGCGGCCCAAAAGCCAGGAAATTACCCACCCAGTACAGTGGAGTATGACGAAGCCCGGAGCGGTACCATGGACTCAAACCATAACGGAAAGGGGCGAGCACGATGAAATACGGCAGACTTGTGGCAACCCGAGGCATAGCGGAAGAGATGGAGAGCGACCTGGCATTTGCTCGGGAGATTGCTGCAGCCTTTGGCAGGTACCAGCGGCACGATTGGGGCGACCTCTGCCAAGAGGATAAGGCCATGAACGACCAGGCGGTCGAAAGCGGAGACCAGGTAATGGCTGCGTACATGACCAGCAAGGGGAAAATCTGGATTATAACCGAATGGGACAGGTCGGCGACGACGATTCTATTCCCCAGCGAGTATTAAAAGTCGGCGCCAGATTGCAGGCGCCTTCGTGCAGAATATAATAACAAAAGCCGCCACGAGCCAAGCAGGCCCAGGACGGCTTTAATGAAGAAAGAGCGGGATTCCTGTGTTGGGATACCCGCTCTCGTTTTATGACAGCTCGGGAAACGGAATGTGCAGCAGCCGCATGATTTCCTTCTGCGTTTCATACACCCGCTCGGCAATGAATTCACAGAACGGCTCAGACTTACCCTTGTTCTGATACTGCCGGATGGTGTCGTTATATTCTGGCCGGAGCACAGGAGGAATAATTGCCAACTGATAACCGTCTTGTATCAGCGCCAAATTCATGATAAGACGGCTTGTTCTGCCGTTGCCATCGATGAACGGGTGGATTGACACAAACTTCAGGTGCAGCAGCGCGGCAAAAGTCACGGGATGGTAATTTTTCCGCTCGGCCTTTACCCATTTCTCCAGCTTCCGCATTTGTCCATCAATTTCCTGTGGCCGGGGGAAGACATACTCGGTACCGGAGACGATAACGCTTTCCTTCCTCCATGTGCCGGCGTTTGCCTCGTCAATGCTTTTGTAGAACAGGCGATGCATGGTTTTAATGTCCTCCACCGTTATGCGCCGCTCCCCAATTAGGGTAAACATAAAATCATAGGCTTGGCCGTGGCCCACCGTCTCATAGAAATCCCGGAGCGGCCTGCCCCCGATGGTTAGACCGTCCTCAAGCACCACCTTTGTCTCGCTGATGGTGAGGGTATTCCCCTCGATGGCATTACTCGACCATGTGAGCCCGATGCGGTAATAGTCCTTCAACTGCTTCAGCATATGCCCCTCGAAGGGGCGAACCTCGCTGATAGCCTTGTGGCAGCGGTCGATTTTTTCATATATGGTCACCGGCTATCACCGCCTTTTTCTTCTTGACCTACGCCTTTTTTTATCTCGACGACCTGCTCTATCCGACAGTCGAGCGCAAGGCATATTTTCTCCAAAATCGACAGCGCGACATTCTCATTTTTTCCGAGCTTCGCAAGAGTCGATGTAGCAATACCGGCTTTCTTGCATAGCTCAAGTTTTCCCATCTTTCTATCTATCAGAAGATGCCATAGCGGGTCATAGCTTATCATAGAGACGCCTCCTTTCCACGATTATAATAACACAAAAATATCGTGATGTCAAAATTATATTTGTAATATGCGAAAAAAGATATTGACATCAAGAGCATTTAACAATAGAATGAATACGAGAACACGAAATATTATTTGCAAAAAGCGAAATAAGCCAAAAGGAGAGAGCGAAATGTTAAATCCAAGAAACCTGGCCAACGGCCAAGAGCAGTATGAAACCTTCAAGAACAACATCACCAGGAAGACGGCAGTTCAATACGACTACCGGCACACAGATGGAGAATTGTTCTCCTGCGTTAAACCCACCCTGGAAGCCTGCAGGCAAGCGAAGGAAAACTGGATAGCCAAGAAGGAGGGAACGAAATGACATTTTGCGAGATGCATAAAAACAGCGGCGGCTGCGAGGAATGCCCCAACCGGCATGTATGCGACAACAGTACACTGAAAATTAAAATCGAGCATAAGCACCAAGCGGATCTGGCACAAGGGAGGATGATATGGGTGAGGTTTCCTGATAGCCCAATGTGCCGCCACCTGACCATTACAGAGTTCGAGGAGGCGAAGAAGGAATTCAACCGGAAGGCAATCGAAGTCCAAAAGGAAACCGACGCCGACTGCGTGATATACGCAACCAAGACATACAATGAGGACGGCAGCATAAGAACTGCCGGACTGGACATCATCCCGCTTGACAGAGAGGAATACGACCGGCGTGTCCAGAGCCTGGGGAGTAAGGACGAGATGGTCTACACGGTTTATAAGAGATAGGAGGCGCACTATGACAAATGGAGCAGCAATCGGCTACATGATCAGGGCGGCGAAGAAAGCCGCCTTTGACGAAAAGACTATCCGGCTCCTCGAAGCATTGATGCTGGAGCAAATGGACTTCTACACCGAGGAAGAGGCAGAGCAGACCTACCGAAGTTTTTATTGAAATGTACGAATACACTCGCGCCGGCGGCCAGGAAACAAATCGATAGGCTCGCCAAGGCAGCAGTGAAGAATAAGGAGGATAGATAAGCATGGCAGAGATAATTAATTTTCCAGCAAAGACAAAGCAACCCAAGCTCCGGTATTTCATCACAATAGATGAGGATGAAACCCCGGCATACGCAAGCAGAGAGCTGGCTGCAGGGGTTATAGGAGTTATAATCACCGCCAGGACACCAGAGGAAGCGGAAACGCTCCGCAAAGAGGGAGCCGCAATAGCAAAGCAGGGACAGCGGCATGCGGCCACTGGAGGAACCCCAAGATGATGAACAAGAGCGAGATAGAATACTGCGACTTCTCATGGAATCCGGTCACCGGGTGCCGGACAGGGTGCGAATACTGCTACGCCGCTAAACAGGCAAAGCGCTTCTCCGGGGATGTGAGAATAAACCGAGGTTCTGGTCAGCTTCAGAGGGACGAGAATGGCCTCTACATCCTGGAGAAGCCCTTCAAGAATCAGAGCGGCAAGGTGATACCATGCCCGGTCGGATTTGCGCCGACACTTCACAGGTACCGGCTGGCCTCACCAAAGCAGAAAAAGAAAGCGGCAAACATCCTCGCCTGCAGCCTGTCCGACCTGATGGCGCCATGGATACCCGAAAAGTGGATTATTGAGGTATTTGAGGCATGCGTGGCAGCACCATGGCACAATTACCTCTTCCTGACGAGATATCCAGAAAGGTATGAACAGATGAGCTCCGCTGGCCAACTCCCCCGCTCCAGAAACTTCTGGTACGGGACGACCGTCACCAGGAGTGACGACCTCGACCGGATAGTATACCTCCCCCGGAGGCAGCATAACCAATTCATCAGCATAGAGCCGGTCATGGAGGCGATAGACATCGAAGACCTCACATTCATGGATTGGATTATCGTCGGATCCGAGACCGGCAGCAGGAGAGGCAAGGTGAAGCCGAAGCGGGAATGGATAGAGGCAATCGTCCAGACGGCACGAGCCGCCGGAATCCCGGTGATGATGAAGCACAGCAAGGAGCTGGCAGAGATCTGGGGCGAGAAATTAATTCAAGAGCTTCCTGCGGCATTAAGCCGGCCAGAGGACAAACCAATCCCCCACTGCAGCGACTGCGAACACCACAGGGCTACAGAGCGCCACTACGACAGCGTGAAGGCCACCATGATGATGAACCACACATGTGAGCATGGCAAGCCCCCCCAGCGCGTCCCAGGACGATATGCGAGAACGTCGCCGCCCTGGTGCCCACTTCGAGGAGAGGAGATAGAAAGATGATTCTAAAAAACGAGGATATCATAGAAAACAAGAATGTTTCTTATAAATTGATGAGACATTTAGAGGTAACAAGGCCCACCGACAAACGCATTCCAGCGTATGAGAGCGGCGGCGAAGTAATTAATTTCAGCAAACACCGAATTAATAAAGCTCTTGCGGCAGTCACCCTCCCGCTGATTTGCGTCTACAAGAACCCTGCAGATTACCCTGACAAATACGTTGCCAGGCTTTGGGATGTAAAACGGCCCTCAGCTAAACCAACAGACATAGTGGTATTAGCAGATACCTTGGAAGAAGTTAGAAGTATAAAGCCGGAGTGGATGGCAATCACACCGCGCCAGGAAGCGGACGACCCGGTAATCATAGAAACATGGATTTGAAAGGAGGCCCGACCATAATGAGCAAAACGCAAATTTCCCCGGAGTTTCAAAGGCAGATGGCAAAAATACGCAGAATAAGCCCGCCATTTTACAATAATGACACTCTGGGCAACCTTCCGCCCCTTACCCGCTTTTTATTCATAGGGTTATGGTGCCAAGCAGACAGGAAAGGACGCCTTCAGGACAGGCCAAGAGCGATTAAAAAGGCAATCTTGGGATACGACGATGTGACCACCGGCCAGGTAGATGGTATGCTGCAGGAGCTTCACAATGCTGGTCTTATCACCCGGTACCAGGCAGAGGACAGTAGCTTCATCCAGGTGGCAGATTTCACTTACCACCAGAACCCGCACGTTTATAGTAACCGAGCCGGATATCAGCGGTACTTTGATAGGCAGTTTAACGATTAAAAAGGTTGTTGTATAATAAGCATAATATAGGCACTGTGCAGGCACCGAAAGGGCACCATGAAAGCACGGTATTTGTACAGTACCTAGTGCTTATTTTTTAAGAAACAGGAGGCGCCAGATTATGGACAGACGTGCAGTTTATTTTTATACACTCCCAGGCGAGACCGCGTGCGCCGGACTGGCCCTCGACGTACATGTTCACGGAGAGACGCTCCGATTTGACGATACCATCAGAGGCCACGAAATACCCGGAAAGGTCACAGCGGAAGACGAGAATGGATTCATTTTCACGTCCACAGGATACATGCCGGGCGAATGGCGGTTTGATGTGCTGACGATTGAGGAGTTCCGGCGGGAGCATTATAAGATGGTCGGGGGAGGAGAAATCCTGGCGGCCAAAATAAAAACCACGGACGACCTCCACGAATGGTACCGGAGGGAGTTCGGAGTTTGAGGTAAAGGAGGAAAGAACCATGCACTACAGTTTTAATGAACTGGTTGGCATTCCGAGTGTTCGGAAGAAGATAGGGCAAAGGGTACCCGTGGTTATAAAATGCCGTGTTGAACCCCAGTCCAGGCTTTCGGAAATTGCGGCAGTTACCGCCGACATGCTGCGCTCTCAATCGAAGGCGAAGCGGTCAAAGAATAGGTACCTGTATGAGTGAGGAGAAACGATACGACAAGCCATTCTCGCACCCGCGCTGGCACGAGCCGCTCATGGGCGAGGTAATCGGACACAAGGAGTTATCCGAGGAGAAGCAGAAACAGGCTCACGAGGACACTGTTGCCATCCTGAAAAGCTGGGGGATAAAAATCAAGGACGAGCCAGAATTCAACCCCAAACCGTGGCAGCAAAATGGCAACAAAAATATTCCTAAACCCAAAAAATACTGATAAAATTAATAATACAGGCAATAGAAATAACTGAAATCAAGGGAAAAAC
>SCLI03000043.1_pt1 | contig 15224 bp, 23 predicted proteins | sample 7268041 | NCBI WGS metagenome assembly SCLI03 (sample SAMN10721081, study PRJNA514188) | viral metagenome | isolation source: depth-stratified mine tailings core A | place: China: Fankou Pb/Zn Mine tailings | collected 2017-10 | reverse complement strand
CAACTACCGGTTGAGACTAGATTGGTGCGCTGGAAACTCCCCACAGAATGCACGGAGAGGCACGTTTTACGCCAGGATGGAGCCTAGCTGCCGAGAATTACGTTCGTGGCGGAGAATGTACTCTCCGAGGCGCTCTGCTAATTGTGGCACGACTGCATTGCCATACTGGTGATTTCGCTTGGGAAGATAGGGTTGTGGTATCCAATTCGGCGGAAATCCCATCATCCAGCGAATGACTTCGATATTTGCCGTACCATCTGGACGCACAAACGGCGGAATCGGCTCCTCCATGAGCTGCTCCCAGTGATGGATGGCTGGCAGATAGGGCGTAATCCACTCCGATGTCCAGATCAATCGTTCGTATACATTCCAGAATCTCTCCCGCCTGTGATATCGCGGTTCATCCTGCCCTAAGGGAGTCCGCAAAAGAGGTCTATGGAGATTCACCCATTCCGCTGGAATCTCTAATCGGAGATTTTCATCCGCTGGTAGCCTATTCGGAAGCTGCGTAGCTACAATCAATACTCGCTTACGAGGATGGGGAGCACCTACATCAGAGGCTCCATATATCCCATAGGCAATCGAATAGCCCATCCCGCGCAGATCATCACAGAGGGGATCGAACGCAGCCGCTCGATGAGTTTTGAACAGCAATCCTCGCACATTCTCTAACACGATCCAGCGTGGCCGTAATGTCACTAGGCAATCGTGGATATATGACCACAACCAGCGTTTGTCATGTATTCCTTGTCCTTTTCCTATCTCGGAGAATGGCTGGCATGGGAAGCCTCCACACACCATGTCAACCGGCGAAACATCGCTCCAGTCGATCTCCGTGATATCGCCCAGATTAGGAACATCCCAATGGGACGCATAAACAGCGACGCTGGTTTGATTGATCTCCGAATACCATACTGTCTTGCCCAGACCAGATCGCTCCAGACCGAGTTCGAGACCACCGATGCCGGAGAATAACGAGCCGATGCGATACATCAGGTCTGGTTCGGTATCCAGTAGCCTGAACACGGATACGGCGGGTTAGGACCGGCGCACTGATTCGGGAGCGGAGTGGTAGGAGAGGGAGTAACAACTGTGAGCGGAGGAGGCACACCGTGCATCGTCGTTGTGGGTGACTGAGGGATCGTTGTCCTTGGGGGAGACGATGTCTCCTTACGAGGAGCAGCCGGATGTATCACAACTGGAGGGATGGTAGTAGTTGTCGGTATAGGAACGCTCCGGCGAACTACGATCTTGTGAGGCTTAATCGGGAGCACGATCTTATGAGGGATAGTCGTTGTCGCAGGAATAGTAGTCGTGGTAACTGGCTTCGGCACTGCTGGCGGGGAGTAGTGGCGCTCTGCCACCGGAGTAGCCTGAAAATAAAATGGCCAGAGAGCGATTATAGCCAGCGCAATTACGCCTCCTGCAATAATCCCCAGACCGATTATCTTCCGAGATCGTGGCATTACATCAGCCTCCTTGTGCCCTCCGGTACTCCCATATATATCCCTGATCTATGGTCGTGATAGGCCACGTAATCCATGTGATCTTCGGCGGATACCCACTAGATTGAGAGGGGGATAATTCCCTCTCTTCCCTTATCTGCTCGTTACCAATACTAATAGTCATAGTAAGCTTCCCAGGCATCATGATAAGCTGGCTAATCGCCTGCACCCTAGAATATTGCCACTCTCGTCACGTACAAAATCATCTGGTACGAGCAAATCGGATCTCATTGCTGCCAATGCGACAATACGACTAACAATATAATATCGTTCCTCTTCTGTTCTCTCCGGCAACCCTTCTATATAGTCAAGGTGCTTGGTAACAAGATGCACACCCTCTAGTATCTCCTCATTGTCACATGTGTATTCTACAACACGTGCTTCTGTGCCAGATGGTGGAATCGTGCAGGGTGTATCGCCAAGGATTACGATAGGATGTGGCGTTAGATTGACGAGCTTATCCATTCTCCACCTCGATTAACTGGCCGTAGTGCTCTCCGCACTGCCAGATCAGAGTTCCATCCTCATCTGTATAGCAGCCACAATCGGCCATAATGGTCATTGGCGCTGTCGTCGGGAGGATGCGAAAGTGTCGTATCGGCTCCTGTTCTACTCTAGGCAGCAGCCTAAGTCTCGATTCTAATATCATTTTGTCTCCTTTCATAAATGGTAGCCTCATGCTACCATTATCCCATATTACTCCTATCGAGTTACGAATGCAAGCGATATCCGCTCAACGTTTAATCAATTACTCTGCTATATCCATCGGTAGGCAAGATTGCCAGGTCTGCGCTGCGGGGGAGAGCCACAGTCTTTCCTCCTTGCGTTGGAGATTGCCCTTACCGCTCCATCCCGATCCGGCCGTCCAGGTAATCTCTTCCCAGTCTGGGAGAGGATGCTCTCCGTTATATCCCGCTAAGACAATCCGGAGGTTTTTATCGTGACCATGCTCCAAACACCACTCATAGACTGACTGAGAGACTGGCTTCTGCTCCCGATACATCCGCTCGAATCCAGCATAAGGCGGATCAAGGAATACTCCTACGGTAGTTCCCCGCTTCATCGAGCCAAAGGGCAGCTGAGCTGCATCCTGCCAATCTTTGCACATAATCTTTACCCCTCGGAGCCGATCCGCTAAACCATGCATAATGCGACTAATCGCTTCGGTGTAATCTTCGCATACGGTCATCCCCTCCTCCAATTGCTTATGAATACCTGTTCCTCCCTCGATCATCATAATCGGTCGATTCCCTGTCGTGCAGAATTTATTCGCCATTGCCATCGAGAATCCCCAGACCCACCATCCCGCGATCTTCGGATCACAGTAATCCGGATCATCTAACAGATGCTGGGCTAATTCCTCCCGTCGTACCATAATGTAATTTTGGCGACTAATAAGGTCGATTTCGCTACGGAGATTATCCGCATAAAACGTCACCTTATCAGGATCGGTTTTTACCGCTCGCCAGAAGTTTACGAGCATCCCATCCTTGTCGTTCAGTATTTCGTTGCGTTTTCCCCGTGGCACCTGCGATAGAGGTCGAGCCAGTAGGACAGCAGCCGATCCGCAAAAGGGCTCGACATACATCTCTGGATCACCTAATGCTTCCCAGATGCGTGGAGCGCTCTTGCTCTTCCCACCTGGATAGGTAAATGGTGCGATTATCGCCATAGGGAAGCGTATCCTAAGAGATTACTCTCTGGTGCGGAGCACTTAATGCGATACTGTCGCCGTATCTTGCGCCGTTGGCGCTCGCTTAAGCCTCCCCACGTGCCGAAGTGCTCGTGACGCAATGCCCAGTCTGCGCATTCCTGGAGAATCGGACATCGATGGCATGTCGCTATCGACTCCGCAGGAACACTCTGTCCTCGCGTAGGATACCATGTCTCGGTCGCTGATCCTCTGCACAACGCTTTTTCCCAGGCAATCGTAAAATTAGGATTAATCCGCTCTTGCGGTTCCCCTCTCATATCCACCATCCTACTACGTCGATAACTACATCGCAATCGAATGTTGCTTCTAATCCGATTGTCCCATCATATCCGACTGTGATCGGTCGAGTCTGCTGTGTGACTGCTCCGTCTACGACAATATCTCCATATGTAGGGACTGCATATCCTGGTGGGTAGGTATAGACTAATCCGCCAGTGCCCTTGGACAGAATCGTAACGATGCAATCCACGACTAAGGCTGTGGCCGGTATCGACTCTAATTCCACTGCCTGGAGAGTGTATTCCTCGCTAGCAGTTAGAGAATGTCCTACCGTCTGTGCGGGAATACCACTCAACATACTAGGATTACCAGGGCGTGTATCACAAATCCGGACTGGATCGGATACAGTATAGCTTGTTAAGGTGCGCGTAGGTTGAGGAGGTAATGCCGGAGGTGCTGGAGGAGGCGCAGGTGTTGGTGCATCCATAACCGAGAGATCAACAGTCCCATACGTCTCGGTCGCATCAAAATAGTATTGCCATGCGTTATACCGACTGCCAAATGGTGGCTGGGGATTGGTATCTGGCCACGCTGGATCGCTGCCAGGAGCCGCTACCCAGGCTAGAGCAGGAATTGCTGGCCATCCAGTAAATCCTTTTGGTACCGAGTAAACTCCCGCTGGGATGTTATGCCGACCTAAAGTAGCGACCCAGGATTGGCAGTATTCCGCCACTCCGCTAGGATTGGCATTATACATTCCTGCTTCGATGTCCACCGTTAGCGCCGCGTACCAATCGCTAGGATTGATTGCTTCCACCGCTGTGATTGCGGCTAGCGCATCCTGCGCTCCAAGCGTTGCGTTATAGGCTGCTGCATCCTGCGTTGGCACCCAGATCGGAATAAGGCCAGCGAAACCAGTAGCCATCGCTGCTTCCCAGTTCCCCTGCGACCATGTTCCGGCTGCTCCCACTCCACCGATATAGCCCGCTACCCATTCGATGCCCGCGGCCTTAGCTGCTGCAAAGTTGGGAGGTACGAGGCTATCTATCATTTTCTGTATCATATTGTGCTCCTTTTATATTCGCTCATGATCTGCGGCCATGGGAGATCAAGTAGAACCTTAGCGATCTGCTCGTCGATGTAACCATGGCCATGTATCCATTCTATCAATTCCCACATTTCTCCTCGTGGAGGCTCCGATTCTGGATGTGCATCGTGAAAAGGAGATGGCATCGGAGCCTCCACGGGAGGAGATGCAGGAGGCTTAGCAACATCCGAAGATGTACCTTGCAATTTGCGTACTGCCTGTCGTAGCTCATCACGACTAATTACATGCTGGGATGCGGCTTCCAAAAGCTCATCCTGCTGGGGTTCGGGCAGTGTCCTAACCGCAGCGTAATACGATACGCCGACCTCATAGCGTCTGCGGGAGGGTGGAAACTCTGTCGCCACCCATCTCGCATAACGCACTTGGTCGGGTTGAAACTGCTCTGCATCGATAAACTGCGCGGACTTCTCGCCGTACAGACTTTCGCCATAGACTATCCAATCTCCCAACCACCACGTGATTGATTTGGTCATCTGGGAGATAGCGAAGCCGGTCGCCGCCCACTCATCGAGCGACAACTGGCCGTCGATTAGCAATCCAACATTCGAATATTCAACCGGCAATTTTCGCCTCTATAATTTCTCGTGCCTTAGCCACATCCTCCTCTTTGATCTCGCTAGCCTTACGGATAGGGTATCCTAGCTGCGCTTCCAGTTCAGTCCGCAGCTCCGTCCGGCCTGCTGCCGGTACTTGAGCGAATAATGTAGATAGCTCGCTGGCTTCGGCAGGTGGCAGTTTTGCTGGTGGGAGCTTCTTCACCGTCCTAGGAGCGGATCTCATCGGCTCAGCCTCAATAGAAGATGCATCGGCATCCTCTTGTCCTACAGCGAGACAGAAGAGCTCAATCATGGCATATTTATACGCAGCGGTAAGTGCCTTATTCGTAGCCTTGTCCGATGTATCCAAAGCCTCGCCCCAGGTGGTAATTTTCAGGCTCGATCCGTAACGATTTACCACCTTAAATTCCACCTCCATGATGCATCGCTGGCTCGGCTTTCCGGTAAGGGTATTCGCTGTGAGCGACTCTCGCGATAAGACCTTAGGCACGATTACTACTCCGTGCTTGCCTAACAATGGCTGGAGAGCGGTATATACATCGTCAATCGACCGATATGTATACCCCTCGTACTCGTTTTTACCGGTCTTGGGAGTACCTCCCATTTCGGACATAATGTCACTAATTGACTCGTAAATATTCATTCTTCTATTCCTTTCTTCACGTCTAATCGACGATAGCTCGTCGTAGTTTTGTATTGTTCTTCCAGTTCGGGGTGATCGGCTAGGAGTTTCTTAGTATCTAGACCTGATCGTGTAGTATTCCGCCATGTGTAGAGGGTCGTCCCATGATAGGTAGCGACCTCGTGATCTGCTATTGCCAGCTTCAAGCCATTGTCGATCTCGTCGAGCTTCGCCTTAGTCTCATCCGCTGCTGCCTTAGCTTCGTGGCGCTTACGCACTAATGCCAGGGTCGCCTCGTCTACCTCGATTGTATCCTGATAAGGGGGCTTCCACAACCGACCCAGCACCTCGGTAGCACGAGGAGATGAGCCAGGCGGGGGAGGTTCATGAGGGATAACGTAGCGCTGCCAGAACGTTTCCGCTTCGGCACGCATAGCATCTTCGAAAATAGCATCGCGCTCGAACCTTACAATCACGACCTCCTCCCCTCCTACCAAACATACAAGATAGCCGACTGGTCGCTCCGCGATCATCATGTACCAGCGCAGTTGCGCCTCATAGTGAGGAGGAACTTCTCCGTCCTCCCAATGATGAGCATTACGCCAGCTCGTGGTCTTAATTTCGACGATGGCATCTGGGTCCCACCAGCGATCCACCGATCCCTGACAGATAGGGAGATGCTCGTCGATGATTAGCTCTTGAGGCGCATCTCGGAGTTCGCAATGCTTCTCCTCCGCAAAGAGCCTAGCCACACCCGCCTCCAGAGCGCGCCCTCTAGCCATCGCTGGATTATCCGACTGCTCATTCATCCCCATTTTGTCTGCCCAGACTTGGAACGCATCACTATATGGAGAGAGTCCCATGATCGCTCCGATATCGCTCCCTCCGATCCCTGCTCTACGCAGTTCCAGCCATTCTTCTCTGGTCTCCCAGGACACGATTCGCATCAGAATGGCTCTTCGGCATCGGCAGCAGCCGTAGCTGCTTCATACGCCTCCAAGACATGCGAAATCGTCATGCAGGCTTGGATGATCGCCTCCACCGCTGTATCCACTGTAGCCATGCTTACCTCATCGGGCATTACACCAGCATGCGGCCTGAATATCCCTGCTAGCTTCGCTGCCCTCGATGCAGGAGCGGTTTTGGACTTAGGCTTAGGATCGTCACCCTCGTCCTCTAAATGGAACTTACAGAGAGCATCCAGTTCCTGCTGGGTGACTTCCGCAGACTTAAACCGCCAGGTCTTCGTATCGCCGTGCCAGCGCCCTCCGACAGTTTTGAAGCTAGCAATAAGCTCTTTGCTGTACGGCGCAGCCACTACTATCACATCCGCATTCTCGCGGATTGACCAACTAGGCATGTTCAACCTCCCCTGCCACTTGCAGCGGTATCGGATAGCCTCGCCGGATGAGAGCCGCCGAGCGTTTCGGTCCGCGTCCCTGTCCCCGCATATAGATCGCGGTTGGCAGACTCAAGCCTGCCTCCGCCCATAACGCAGCACTAGTCGGGTTGAAATCATGAGCGAACCACGCTGCAGCTTCTGTGGGTCTAAACCCTTTCAGCCTCCAACGGGAGGCTTGAGCAGCCGTGAAGCCCTCCGCCATCCACTCTTTCCGTTCTGCTTGCGCAAAGCCCCGCTTGTACCAAGCGTTCTCGGTATTGCCATCTCGTGGCATAATCATATCTCCTTTCGGTCACTGCATCCTCCGATAGGATGCACAGGTCATTATAGCATCGACTTCCGGCGATTGCTACTCCCTACGGGATAATTGGGTAAACGTTGATACTGTAACATTGCGTTGTTATGGTCTTGACTTGTTACCATCTATAGTGATATTACTTATGATCTGTAGCGTAAATCTCACTTTAAGCGTCAAATTACCACTCTTAGTAGTCGAATTGTCACGCAGCGTCAACAACTATATTGTATCGTACTATAAAATTTGGGCTTAAATTTGGCGATTCTCAGGATTTTCCCAGGGTTTTCCCAGCTTCCGTTGTGAATCCCGTTATAAAAAAAGGTTTTAATCTAAAACTATTGTATTCCGATAGGGTTTTTTTTTACGCTAACTCGCTCCCATTCTCCCTGCATATAGGGTTTTTTATAAAAGCGCTTGCATTTTGCCTCGCTAGGGTGTATGATGAAATCACTTCGCGTAAGGGGGGTAGGGGGGTTCAGACCTAAAGAGATGCCTTTAGACCTTCACCCCTTGAGCGATAGCGATAGGGGTGCGGCGATAGCCCCCCGTAGGGAATAAGGATCGATGATCACTCTTAACTACGAAGAGATGATAAACCTACCGGATGCAAGCTTCCCACGTATGATTAAAGATCCTAGTGCCCCGTAGGGAATAGCACTAGGGGATTAGATGAGCATCCCGCCGAGCGGGATACGATGGGAGGAATGAATGGCTTAAGGCAAAATCTATTCGATGCTTGCATTCGTTATTCCAGTGTGCTAATCTCGCCATGAAAGGAGAATCATATGTCTACAACTATTCATCAGTCCCCCAGAGATGTCCTCGCTCTCGTCCAGGACAGACTCCAGCAGATAGGGAGTCGGTCGGATCGTACCGGCCTCCACTGGCAGTGCCCTATCCACGATGACCACACTCCATCGCTGAGTCTCTCCCCTGGCGCTAACGGCCTCCGTGTAAAATGCTGGGCAGGCTGCTCGCATCGTGATATATTAAATGTGCTTGGCCTCCGCAACTGGGAGCTGAATTGGGAGTATACTAGAAGAGATGAGACTATCCGTCCCTGGGAGCCATCGGTGCGGATAGACCGACCGTTGGCAGGCCAACGCAATCGGCAACGACAGGTGGCTGCTGGTCTCCGTGGTGGAGCGTTGACCAAGTTCTTGACTGATTGTTTCGGGGAGGCGATCATGGATAGAGCTTTGGAATATCCGATTAAGGATGGATGGGCAAAGTGGGTCTACTGCCACGCAGATGGGAGTGTGGCCTATGAAAAGTTTAGATATGTCGATCCTCTCATTCGTCGTCGGCGTTTTGTGATCCGCTCTCGGTCGGATGGCGATAAATGGGTATGGAGGAGACTCGGAGAACCGCTACTCTATCGCGGGGAGCATCTCGCACACATCGAGCGCAGCGATCCCCTAATTATCGTAGAGGGAGAGAAGGACGTTAATAGTTTAGAGAGTTTAGCTAAGCGGACAGAATGGGCGAATAGTCGTGGCTATGTTCCTCGTTCAATCGGTTTTCACCCTCCTATCCTCGGACATTTCCTCACTAGTGGTGGATGCTCATCGTGGCAGGACTCATTTGGTCAATTCTTCGCAGATCGTGCGGAAGTCTGGCTCTGGCCAGATGCTGATCCTGCGGGAGAATCTCTTATTCCACGAGTTCGCCACTCAATCCCCCATGTACGCGTACTCCAGGGATATCCAGGGGGAGCCAAAGATACTAGTGAATGGATGGAGCAAGGATGGGAGCTCGGCCAGATGATGGCCTATGCGCGCAGCCATGCAGACTAGCAAAGAGAGCGCCATTCGTAAAAGTATCCTAGCACGTCGGAGATGGTGCGAAGCTCGTATCGCGCCCGATTGTGCGAAGCTCGCTGTATGTCTGCATGAACGCTTACCGCGCTCCCATGGTGGGAGCATCACCGATGAAGATAATGTAATCGCAGTATGTAGCGCTTGTCATAGCTGGATTCACGCTCATCCTGCACAAAGCTACGAGAAGGGATTTCTTGAGCGTGTCGGAGTATAGTTTTGTCGGCCAAATCTTAGATCTCGCGCATATCTACCGCTGGCGCATTGTGCATTTCACGCCAGCACGAGTCGGCCAAGACGGAGCGTGGCGTACTCCATACGCGGGGGATAAAGGCTTTCCTGATCTCATCTTAGTGAGAGATGGTCGGCTTATCATTGCCGAATGCAAATCCAAACGAGGTCGATTGCGACCTGATCAGATTGTCTGGCTGGAAGCCTTGAGCTCGGTGGGGGGGATCGAGGTGTATACTTGGAGGGAAGGAGAGATAGAGAGCATTAAGGAGGTTCTTCGTTGAAGCTGAGCATATCGGGCAAGGGAGGAGATATCCAGGGATATAGGATTGCGCTTAACGGGGTAGAGATCGACTGCGAATCTCTGCGAGTATCGCTGGCGGAGGTAGTGACAGCTAAGATTACGCTCAATATTGACGAGATCGAGATCGACGCCGAAGCCTTAACTGCTCTAGAAACTATCGTTCGCCACCAGAAGAGAGGAGTAGCCAATGGAAAGAAACGCAAATAAAGTTCTCGGCTGGCTCGCTCCCCAGATCACCGAGCTGCAAGAATTGCAGGATGCATACTGGACTCGGCTGGCTGCCGTACGAGAAGCTATCGCAGCAGCTCTGGACTCTACGAGTCTTACCGCTACTCAAATCGCTAAACGAGTCGATATGCGCCATGGGGGTATCCAACAGTGGGAGCGCAGTGCAGTACGCGGCGAACAGTATCAAGAGTATCTAGAGGATATAGATCAGTTGCTGGGAGGTAATAAAGAATGGTAGCTCTCGATCCTCGCCAGATTACCAGATATCGTCGCCAGGGAGTCACTTATGACGACCTATCGGATGCTACTGGAATCGCAGATGTCGAACTGTACCAGGCAGTCTCTGATCATCTAGCCGAAGCTCCTCTGGATTCTAACGAGGAGATGAAGCTAGTTATCGAGGGTCGGCTTGAGATGCTTATGTCCGAATCCTGGAACCATCTCCAAGCACGTAAAAGCGAGGGACTTTTAACTTATCAGGATATTGCAGCAGTCGGTCGTATTGTGATCGACGCATGCGACCGACTGGTCAAAATCCGTGGATTGGATGCTCCGATCAAGCAGGTCGTGCAGTTAGTAGATGATGAGACAGTGCTCGATGTTGCACAGAAGCTCGAAGCGATGGCTATGGCAAGAGGCGTGGAACTTCCCCAACGGCCTAAGGCACTGCAGTCCGCTATTGAGGTGAGATCCGTCGTCGCCAGTAAGATGCAGAGCAAGGAGAAGCGTGGCAGGACTCCGGCATAAAGAGGTCTGGACAGAGCCGACTCCCGCAGTTCGGGAGGTACAAGAATATCTCGCAGAGATCCGCCGGCGATTATTTAACACTGATTGGGATGTAACTGCCTGGCGCTGCACTAAAAAGTCCTGCTCCGGACGGCCACACGAGGGATACGACTATCCACATGCCAGAACGCAGCAGCGGGAGCCTCCTGGCGACTGGCGTGTATTTCTCATGCTCGGAGGCAGGGGGAGCGGCAAGACCTGGGCAGCCAGTCATATCTTTTCGGAATGGGTTTTCAACGATACCGAAGAGGGGGAGTATGCAATTGTCTCTCCGACATGGCGCGATGTTACAACTACATGTGTACAATCGCGGCAATCGGGCATCCTAGCTGCGCTCGGAGGTAGACAGAGCGGACTCGTGACAAGTTATACCAAGAGCACTGGTCAAATCCACCTAGCTAATGGTGTCACGATTCATTTGGCTACGAGCGAAGATGGTGCAGTCCGACTCCAGGGGAAGAACCTATCCGGAGTGTGGGGAGATGAGATCGGCTTATGGACAGACTGGGAGACGGCCTGGGATGAGTCGATCTCTTACTCCGTCCGTAAGGGCAGAGCTAGGATAATTGCTACCGGAACTCCGAAGCATTCGCGGCGTGCTCGCAGACTTATCCGGCGATTGATCGACGATCCTGCCGTGAGAGTAGCGCAGCTCCGAACGATAGATAATGCCGACAATTTATCTGCTGGTATGCTTAGTGATCTCGAAGCGATTAAGGGGACTCGACTTTATCGCCAAGAGGCGCTGGGAGAACTTATGGACGATAATCCGGATGCGCTCTGGACGCTTGATACGATTGATCCTTACCGCGTTACCGAAGTCCCTGTGCTCGACACGATAGTAATTGCGGTCGATCCGGCGATGACCACAGAGGGAGACGAGACCGGCATTATCGTAGCGGGAGCCATGACCGTGGACAAGATCAGACATATGTATGTCATAGCTGATCTCTCTGGCCGTTATCGTCCGGAGCAAATGGCGAGTGTGGTGGCGCAAGCGCTAGAGACTTATGCGGCGGATCGGGTGATAGCAGAGGTTAACCAGGGAGGAGATTTTATCGGGAGTGTAATTCACGCTCACGATCCCACGATTCCCTACGCGACGGTACGCGCAACACGAGGTAAAGCACTTCGGGCAGAGCCTCTATCAGTGCATTACACGCTGGGTCGAGTCCATCATGTCGGAGTATATGAGGAGCTCGAAGATCAGATGTGCCAATGGTCGCCAGGCGATAAAAAGTCACCAGACCGACTCGATGCACTGGTCTGGGCAGCAGCTGGGCTGGGAATTATCCGCGAGACGGATTCTGTAGCAGCGTATCTGTCGGTATTCGAGCCTCTAGTCGCCTTGGCTGGTGAGAGAGTCGATACTTGGTAGCTACCCATAGGGGGAGATACGCCCTATGGGTAGCACTCTGTTAAACTTAAAATCATTTTATCTCTAAAATAGTTTTAAGTGTAAAACTTATATCTTGTCGAACTCATCAATTTCACCATCACCAGTGGCGCGTCCTCCCGGCCAGACAAAAGCAAAGCCACCCTTATGCACGACCACAAACCCATCCTCATACACTTCCGCTCGTCCCCCCTTATGGATGGATGCAAATCCACCGTAGAGAGTCGCAGTTCCATTTCTCCGGATGGTAGCCTTACCACCTATAGAGATATCCACCCGTCCTCCTTCGTATACATCGGCATAGTCACCCCTGCCGATGAGCGCAAATTGACCTCTTGTTACCTTTATCCTTTTTTTTATCTCATCCATGGCAGTTTATCTCCTCGATCTCTCCGTCACCATCTGCACGACCGCCAGGGTATACTCGTGCATATCCTCCGAGCTTCACGTGAGCATATCCACCGTCATATACCTCTGCTCGTCCGCCGTCGTGAATCGTCGCTTTGCTCCCCCAGTATACATCCGCCTTACCATCCTTATATACATCCGCTTCGCTTCCCATGATTACGTCGATCTCTCCCCCCTCTACGGAGATGTAGCCACCATCCCTCATCTCTGCCTCTCCGCCAGTTGCTACGATGAGTCTCCCTCCCCTTGCCGATGTGTAGCATCCTCCGTGAACGAGGACGCCATACTCCCTCACCGCTGCATATCCCCCATATACGCGGATCTGTCCGCCATTCTCGATAGTCGCATCTCCCCCGTACATATCGGCTGTGGCTCCGACTCGTAGGTCGACGTAGCCATCTTCGAATACGATAGCGTGACCACCGGATAGCACAATAGCTTCTCCTCCGGCGCATACCTGCGCAGCTCCTTGTCCATAAACGCTAGCCCTGCCACCCTTATGCACTATGGCAAATCCCCCCTCCCAGACAGTCGCTTCGCATCCCTCATGGACTTCCGCTATATCGTGTTTTCCTACGCTTATGGTCTCGACCATCTCTTCTCCTTTCTTATCGCCGGAACCCCTCCGGCTAGTGCCTCCGCCAGGTATCGAGCCTGGCAGAGGCTGTGCTAAATTAATTGTGAGCTAGCTCTTCTTCAGCTTTACCGATTGGAAGCGCTCTCTCTACATAAGCTACTCCATCTGCAAATACCACCGCATCTCCACCCGCATAGACGTAGCCATGTGCACCATATTCTATATAAGCAGTAGCACCATCATGTGCTACGAAATTACCGCCATCGCATACATCAGCATATCCGCCATCATATATAAAGGCTGTTGCACCAGCCTCTACAGCGACACTCCCACCCTCATATACATAGGCTACTCCATCCGTATGTATGGTAGCATGACCTCCAGCAGCTACTATCACTCTTTCATTAGACTCTACGGCAGTGCTAACACTCCCAATAACTATTTGTTGATTTTCGTTATGTAGGATAGCAATATCCGTTGCTTTGATTATAACCGCAAAATCTTCCGCATTATAATCAGCACCCTCTTCGACGTACGCTGTAGCACCATCATGTATATACGCAAAACCGCCTTTGTGGATATAAACCGCACCACCTTTTTCAGTCTCAGCGTAGCCCCCCTCATCTACAATAGCTATACCACCATCCCGTACTATGACTTCCTCATCCGAATGGATTGTTACGATTTGACCGTTATATACTTTATTCATTGTGTATCTCCTTTTCTAATTAGTAGTCCTTTTGACTACTACTATCATTATACCTCTTCTAATTCTAGAATGCAACCCCTAATCGCCATATTGATAGAAAGTTTATAATCCGGTATGGCATGCCAACAGTAGCGCATTCATGCTGCTACCGCTATGTCGATGCCAAGAATCCCAGCTACTGCTTCGTTAATCTCATCGTCTAACTGGCCGTGGTATTTCCGGAGCATGCTCGCTCCGAGCGCTGCCTGCCTCGTGCTTAGCGATGAGCGCCTGGCCAGCTCATGTCCGAGGTAAGTGTCCAAGCCATTAAACCCCGCACCATTTTGGAAGCGTGCGTGGTCGGTATCCATGCTGGCTAGGAGCCGCAGTCCGTGCAGGACTAGTTCTGCACGCTCCGCTGTCACATTGTCCAAGTACCGGTCGAGCTTACTTGCTTTCGGTTGTTCCGGAGCGGGAGCGCCCGTAAGGATGATCTCTTCGGGGTCGATGTCGAGTGCAGCATCTGCCATATCCTGTTTAGCGATCACTGCTTGTACCATTCGGGCATCCAGTGTACCAGCGACGACCAGATGCTGGATAAGCACGCTATCTGTCTGTCCGATGCGGTGGTGCCTATCCTCCGCTTGCGATATGTTGGCCGGTACCCAGTCCAACTCGGCAAAGATCGCGTGAGATGTGCTTGTAATGGTGAGTCCCACCCCTGCTGCCTGAATCCCGCCGACGAACACTCGCACATTAATGTTGTTCTCGAATGTCGCTACGGCTTCGGCTCGTTCGTCTCCGCTGTTGCGTCCGTCGAGACTTACTGGCCGATAATCCGCTAGTCCTTCTCGGAGCGCGTCGATGACTTCATGATGATGTGCCCAGATAGCCAGTTTCTTGGTCTCATCCTCATCGAGGATGGATTTGGCGTGTTCAATAATAGTCGGCACTTTTGCCAGTGCTAGTGTCTTGCGCATGCGACTAATCTCGGCAAGGCTACTCCCCTGGGTGGTCTTGAGTTCGGCTGCTAGGCGCTTGTAGTCGTCACCCTCGCTCTCCGCCATTAGTGCGCGGATACGAGCAATCTCGATTTGTATTGCATCCTCTGTCTCCTGCCACATATTCACCGCCGCTATAATCTCTGGTGTGGGTTCGATGGGCAGTAACTGCCTAATCTTCGGGGGGAGGTCAGTGAGTACCTCACTCTTGAGCCTGCGCACCATGCATGATCCTCGTAGTCGAGTCTGTAATTCGGGAAGATTTTGAGGCGCTCCTAGCTGCATGCCGTAGCGCCCAGAGAAGAGACCGTTGTACTTCTTGGCGAATGACCAGTAGCTACCCCATTCCAGGGATTATAGCGG
>SCLI03000004.1_pt1 | contig 15265 bp, 15 predicted proteins | sample 7268041 | NCBI WGS metagenome assembly SCLI03 (sample SAMN10721081, study PRJNA514188) | viral metagenome | isolation source: depth-stratified mine tailings core A | place: China: Fankou Pb/Zn Mine tailings | collected 2017-10 | reverse complement strand
TGGCCTACATAACCTGTTATGCGACATAGCCAAGGCTTTTACCAGCCGGGCTTTTGAGCCCGGCTAATGCGAAAATTTCGCGCGTGGTGGAAACCAACCCCGATCCCCCTCCAAACCAGCTTTTCAATGTTCCAAAACCAGTTTAACTCTTTTTTGACAACGAGTCAATAGCCGAGTTATCCACTTTGGCCACATTTTTGCCAACTTGGTAATTATACCAGCGAAAAATCGATTTCAAGTCCCTTTCCATAATTTTGGAAATATCACGAAAAGACAGCCCCTTATCCCTTAGTTCACGGACTTTTTTCACTGCCTTTAGATTGATAGGCCTGCCTCGTTGCTCCATATTTTGTTTTTATTATACATTTTTGCCAACGAAACACAAGTCCACTTATCTACAAATACTTTGATGCAATGCGATCGAACTCCAGTTCCGACAATCGTAGATACTGAAATGACGATGCCGGATTATTTTCTGAATGCCGCAGGACCGCCTGAATGTGCTTGGCGTTAGCCCCTAGCCATAGCATGTGATGAGCTTTGCCATGTCGAAAGCTGTGCGGGCTGATTTTCTTTTTGATATTCGCCGACTCGCAAGCCTCCTTTACCCATCTCTGGACGGTCTTCGGGCAGATCCGGTCGCGCCAGCCGTAACCCCGGTGCGAAATAAAAAGCGCCGGCCGCTGGTTTAAGCAAATTCGCGTTCCCAAGTGTTTAATCACCATCCGGTGAGTTTCCTGCGACCACCGCACCCATTCCTTGCGATATGCTTTGCTGGTTTTTATCAAGGCGTGCGGCTCGACCGAGTCAATGTCCATAACATTCAGCGAGCAGATTTCCGACACCCGCATACCGGTTTCCCAAAGTAATCTGATCACAATCTTTTTTTGAAGCTGAAAAAATTCTCCATCACCGAAGGCTTTCTCCAGCTTAACATAGTCATCGAAGGTCACAGGCACGTGCGAGTTGGGAATAAATCGCGGAATTTTTATCAGTCCCGGCGCCACGCATTTTACGTCCCGATCGCGCCAATACCGAAAAAAGTTTTTTAGGATCATGGCCGAATAGGCCACAGTGCCGGGCGAGTATTTTCTTTTAAGTAGCGTTTGAAATTTTACCACGTCGTCAATTGTAACCTCCTCCAAAGTTTTGTGCGCGTATTCGTTGAATCGGTGCAGATAAAATTCGTAAGTCCTCGGCGCCCTTTGTGTTGATATTGATTTCCACTCCAAATATTTTTGTATTGGCAACTGTAGTGGCATATAAAAGCCGCTCCCCTTTCGGATGCACCCAAAAGAGGAGACGGCTTAATGTGTTTCTAGTTTAGAAACACACACTTATGCTCTAACAAAAAACTGCCGTTCCGTCAAATCGGGGTGCATCCCGATTAATATTAAAACAGACTATCTTACAAAAAAGCCCGCTGGAAGTCAACAGCGAGCAGATGAATGGATCACCCCCTTTCAGTTCACCCAAATACCGGCGTCATGCGCTCCGGTCTGATAGTCGCGGCATTGGTCGAGTTGCTTGCCATACGCCGGCGGTTCGGAAATCCTTTTGCCGCAGCTCGTGCAGCAGCCGGTTTGTTGTGCCACGAGCGATAATCGCAAATGGCAATGCGGGCAGTATTGCGTCTCAACCTCAACAGACACAGTCGTTTTCTCCTTTCAAACGGATTGTATATCATGCGGTAGCCTTCATGGTGTGCAGCATCGAAATCGAATCATAAGGCCCAAAATGCTCGTCGCGATCTTCCGCAATTACAAACAGAGGCCGTACGCGCCAAGTATAGACATTGATCCGGTACAATAGCTGTACCGGCCGGCCATTATGAAAAATCTGCGTTCCCACTCGGAGGTCGTCGATTCTCATCTTTCCTCCTCTCGGCGGGACCGGCCGACAGCAGGATAGCCGTCCGATCCCTCCGAGAGTTCCTGCTATTTGGCAACTGGATACTTCTCGTAAAGCCAGTAAGCTAAAAATCCCGCCACTAGCAAAATTCCGCCGCCGATGTACTGCGCCTTAACCACCAAATCTCCGCCGGAAAGAATCAAAACGGTGGCAATGGTCTGCAAACTGGCATTGACAAAATTAGTCATGCTTTTTGCTTAATGCTTAAATTTTCGGAACGAATGCGATTGTCGCCACGGCTTGGCCGCCGAGATTGGCGTTGACTGTCGCCCGATCCACCTGCGCGAATGCCTGTCCGGTAAATCCGAACACCGCCGCGACGTAAGGGTAAAGTTCGGGCTTGGTTGCGATCTCAAAGTACTTACCTTCCAAATTCTTCACAACCAGCGTTTGTTCTCCTTTGACTTGAAAAACTTCCATCGTGGTATTCTCCTGTCTGGCTATGATCGCCCAAGGGCTATAGACATTCTTGACTGTTTGCTTGCTCTCGGGGTCATAACTTGATGAATTAAAATAATTTTCTTTGATGTGATGTTCACTACTCGGGTTAGGCGTGCCGTCTGCGTTCCAAAGATTTTTCCAGCTGGACGTAGCGATGATACATTTCTGCCCGTCGTGGATGTGAAACTCAAACCCACGGATGTAGTGGTACCATTTAGCGATTGTCGGCGGATTCGGGTTTTCCGAATTGCGCCAATCATCCCAATTCCCCACCACCCCGAATACCACGCCGCCAAAATCCCTAATAGCCTGCGCAAATTCATCCGGACTGACTCCGACCGAAAATATCGATAAGGCTTTGTCGCTTTGCCGCTGCTGCGGCGTGCCGGTCGTCACGCGCATAGCGCTTTCGGTTTCCGGCGATGGATCCAACACTTCGTCCCGAGTGGTTATGCCCTCGTCCACGAGCTTCAGTCCTCCGTTCCGTCCGTAAGCCCCGCCGGCGGGAGGAATAAAAATGCGGGCGTAAAGATCGCGACGGGTCGAGTTGATTTTTCGCAACCAGTCGAACAAATAACACCAAGCCTGCGCCACACAGGAACTGCTGCCGTTCTGATCCTCGGCGGACGGCCGCGGGATACCCGAGCCCTTACTCCAGTCAACCGGCGCGGCCATTGCCCTATAAGGGGCAGCCTGAAAATCCCGCGGATCCTCCGGGTCCGGGCGGGCGCCGAAACCTATTTCATCTGTAAAATGTTTTGTCTCATCCATGCTTCAAAAGGTTGATCATTTTATCGGTCATCTCGCTCTGCATTTTTATTGCCATTTTCAATTCTTGCAAGGCATCGACGGTTTTTTGCTGCATGTCTCGGTTCAAAGTCTGCTGGTGGTTTATCGCGGCTAAAAAACTTTCCGTGTTTTTCTGGTTAACCGCGACCAGCTTCTCGATATAACACAGCTTGTCATTGCTGTTTTTAATGAAGTAATCGATGATCCGGTGGATCACCCAACCCAAAAGTGTGGCTACCGACCCGATGATTGCAAGGAGTTCGACTTTATTGGATTCCATGAGCAACTGTCTCCCCTGCCGGCATCTCCATATCCGGCATCAGCAAGCCATGCATTGTCGCGTAATCATGCCGGTTGCCGATGCTCCCCGAATAGGCGTAAGACAAAATGTCGTGCGCCGGACGATAAATAATATTTTTGAACGAAAATCCCTCGCGGAAATAGGCAAACACGCGCTCGGTGGCGTCCGCGATCGTATCTCCTGAAGCAGTGATAACCGCCAGATCCACGCCCAGTCCCACGCTGACTATTTTGTCCCCTTCTTTTTTCACATCGAATAGCCAGACATGGCCGGAAATATTGTCATCAACCTCCGCTTCCAGCCCGGGCATGAACTTAGCCGGAACTTCGTCGTCCGGTTCTTCATTCAAAAACCGCACGGCCATGCCGTACTTACCGGTAGCCACGTCAAACGGCGACTTGCCTTCCACCACTGACTCGATGAATTTCCTTACCCCGCCGGCGAGCTCTAGCTCGGTAAAGAAAGAATCATACCCAAGTCGCGTGCAGAATTCCCCGAAATAGCACTCGTCGGTTTCCGGATCGTATAAAAGCGAGCAGTCGATCACAAACATCCCCGGCCGCTCTTTGGCCATCTCAAAAACTTTCGGCGGAAAAGCAATCTTGTTGATTCTCGCCTCCATGTCGGTCGGAAACACCAGATTTGCAGAGCAACCGATCATTCGGCCGCAGTCGCCGGCGCCTTTGCGTTTCAGCTCGATGTCCATATCAGTAAACACCGGCTGGCCGTTGTAAAAGCAGATCATCGGCGTCAGTTCGACCGGGTTCATGACTTTACGCTCCAAAATAAATCCGGCTTTTTCGTAATTTTTGCGGTCGTTTTCCAAAGCGGTTATCAGCTGGCCGGAAGCCTTAAACGGATCGTTGGTTTTCGGCACTACGGTTTCTGAATCGCTGTCGTTGCCTTTGAGGGCCCAGACGTCCTCGGTATCTTGCAAAAACGCTATCCCCTCTTCGACTTTGGCAAACTCCGCGACTTCGGCAACCGAAATATCGGGATAATGTTGCTTGACGAAATTCTTGGCCAGCTCGCGATCGGCTTCCAGTTTTCTGTCAAACTGCGTCGGGAAGTTGCCGGGAAAACCCAAAGACATGATTTGCTCGGCAAACTTCCAGGTGTAGTTCATGTCATTGTAAATGAAATACTCCGCGCGCTTCTCAACCGGCACTTTTTTCAAAGCGTCCACCACGCGCTGGATCGGGTATTTTTTCAAAATTCCGTCATAAACCGAAAGCCGTCGTTCGTGGTCAATCGGTTTCTCCGCTCTGCCATTGAGTTTTTTCAGCTCTTCATCTGTCAAAGTATCGCGCCAGTCCTGCACCATACCCACGGTCACGTCAAAGCCTTCCCGCTGCGCCTGCAATGCCACGGGCAAACCCTCGCCGGAAGCGGTGAATAGCACGAAGTTTTTTATCATAGTAATTTCTCCTTTCCTTTGGTGCCGGGAACGAAAATGTTTACAACCGCAGTGTTTCTGCGACCCCATAGTTGCATCAGCCGCCTTAGCGCCGCAGCCACCGATCCGGACTGACCGATTAAAATGTCGCGGTCGTCAAGATGCGAGTCGATGTTGATGTGCAAACCTAGATGATCCGTGGTCGCCGTGACCTTTATTTCTTCCGGGTGATCGACTATCGGCCGGATTACCCCTAAAAGGTAATAACAGGCGCTTAATTTGACTTGATTCGTGTCCTGCGTTTTCATAGCGTTGGCTTATTTGACTTAATTTTTGAAAGGATTTATACTGTGGGCGTTATTAAGTGTTGGCAATAATATGCGCAAATTTGCAGAGATATTTTCATTAGCATTCGTCCTACTGTTCGCAAATTTTTCTAATACGGCATTTGCTTATAACATTCCACAAGCACCTCAAATCAGTCCGGTTCAGGATAATGTTCAAGTTATATCTATTCCCCAAAAAACCTTAAGTAAAGAAAAGTTGAAAGAAATTTTGGATAAAAGGCCATGGGGTACAAGCGAGCAAGAAATAATTAATGGTCTGATTGAGAGAGGATATGATGTTAATCAGCTCTATCAAGAAATCAAATCTGATGAAGCAAAAAAGTTAAAAGCTGAAGAAGATTGGCAACAAACTAAATTGCATTTAATTCAAGGCATAGCGATTATATTTTTATTGATTATTCTGTATGCTGTCTATCGGATAGGAAGGATGTTAATTAGAATTTTTCTTATCGCTGACAAAAAAATAGAAAAGAAAATCAAAAGTAATAATTAATTTTTAAGATATGGGTTGGATACTACTTATCGTGCTAGTCTGGGCAATGATTGCAGGTTGGGAGATAGTGAAATGGACGGTTTTTATCTTTTTTGCAGCTTATCTAATCGGTAAATCTATTGAGGATTGGAAGAAAGGTTCTTTACGTCCGTAATCACTTGACCAATCCTTCCAGTTTTTGCAGCCCTAACAAAATTCATCATCAAGCTTATTTGAGCTGGTTTCATACCCAAAACTCGTAGAAATTCACCGACCACTCGTGGAGACGTAGCTGCAAGTGGAAGTAAAATACTCGGTTGTGCTAAAGCCTTAAAACCACCAAGTAGTTCGACAGCACGTCCAGTTAGGCCCCTAGCTATGTAGGGGCTTAAATTGTATCCGGCAATCTGCGCAGTCAGAATCTTTTCGTCAGCTCCCGCCTGCAATCCCTGTAATAGCTGATTTCGGTATTCTTGATTGTCTTTTAGAGATGAGGCTAACTTCTTAAAAATCGTGTCATTACTAGCTTTCCCGCCCAACGATAAATCTTTCAGTTTATCAATGGTATCGGAAGCTACTTGATATGCCTTGGTCATCTTGGCGTAACCTTCCACATTGTCCGTCAAAACTTTTTTAGTTGAAACTTTTAATGCCTGCACTATCGCACGAGCGTCTTTATTTGGTGAATACAGATTGTCGATCCGGCGTTTTAAGGTATCCACTCCCGCGGGTGTCAGATCTCCCTTCTTGGTTCCCCAAGAATTGATATCATCAAATACGCCTTGCACGATTTTTTGCTCATCGGCAGTTGATAAAGTCGATCTGCTGAAATCTAAAACTGGCTTTCCGTTTTTGCCTGTTAGAGTCTGAATTCCAAATTTTTGTAATTGGTTATCAAGTTCTGTTTTAACAGGCACCAAATCTAACGTGACATTGCTATTTTTTACTCCTTTCAGAGCAGTTTGGTATTCAACAGATCGTTTATTTGCTAGACCCTCAAAAAAACCTTGGGCATTTTCTACAATTTTTTCTGGCGTAACAGCTCCGCGTAACGCAGCGGTATAGGCGGCTTCCTCTGCCCCACCTGCCTTCACCGCCTCAATACCAGCTTTTATAGTTTCTCCACCAGCTCCCGTCATCACGCCCACACTTTTAATCGTCGCATTAGTTGCGACATCTGAAATCTTAGTAGTTACCGGCTTAACCACGTCCCCCACTTTACCCAAAGCCACTCCCGGCGCCTCTTTGACCACTTTTAAGGCATCAGCCGTCTTTGTTAAGATATTTGCCGTCTCCGCCATACCCGAAACTTTAGCTACATCCGCAAGTTTGCCTACTACGCTCGTGCCGGCGTCCAGAACAATCGAGGCGTCAAGCAACACGCCGACCGGATCGGTATAAAGGGAATTCTGGAATTTGTCCCAGCTGCCGTATTTTTCGCCATAGACATTTTTAAGTGCATCGAAAAGTTTGGTCTGGTCGGTCTGCACGTTCTGTCCCGTAACCGCACCATACGCTTCCTCGGCCGCGCCAACCCCTATGCCACCCAGAGTTTTGACAGTTTTTATCGGATGCATTATCGCATTGAAAATCCCGCCCACCACCCCGCCGGCCGATTTGAAAACATTGCCGACAAAACCGCCGACTGTTTTTTGCTCTTGCGGTTGCGCTGTTCCAGCTTCCGCGGTTTGCGCAGTTTGAAAAGGTGATTTGACATTATCATTGAACCCCTCAAGCGTGTACCCGCGCGCAACTAAACCTTTTACGATATCATCGGGCAGAACATTGGAAGGACGCTGCCGCACGATATCCGCGACTTGTGATTTTGTCAAAAATTTCGTCCCCTCCGCGGATAGCTGCGCTTTTATCGGCGTCATTTTAACCGACGCGGTCGGAGTTTCTTTGACGCCGGCAGGATTCGGAGTGTTCTCCGGCTGAGTTTTTACCTGCAACGGCTGGTCTTGCGGGCTGATTTGTTGCGCTTGTGGAATATTCATATTAGAAGCTGGTTACTATACTGTCCAAAAATTGATCGGCCGCGGAATTTCCGTTGCCCAAACCGATCGTTCCCAAATATCCTGCGATTGTGCCTCCCGAAGGCGCGGTGGTGCCGGTTTCCTGAAATCCCGAAGGCGTAATCATACCGGATTGCGTCCAGCTGCCTTTTCTGATCTGCAGGTTTTTTTGAATCAATCCGATCTGGGTATCAAATTGCTCTTTGGAAAAGTCAGCAGATAACACTCCTTTGGCAAGATCAAAAGCCGCATCGGTCGGCGAGTTGCCTCCCATAAAAGTTTGTCCTAGCTCGTCGGTGATAAGAGAAATCTGCCCGAGCACCGCCTGCGCGTCTGCAGCAACCTTAGTACCAAACGCGCCATTGGCTGCCGCAGCTACGGATTTTTTGTTCACGAACTGGAAGCCCGTTATAGCGCCGTCTTGGTTCAACTTTTCCACGCGCTTCTGTAGCTCTCCTAAGCTTCCCTCAACGCTTTTCTCTGCCTGTCGCATACGGATCTGCTGCGTAGAGTTGGAATTAGTGATGAATTTTTGCATGGCTTGAAATTCTAGTTGAGTATCGGTCGTGCTCTTGCCGGCGCGAAGTTCAGCCGCTCGGTTCAAAACCGCCTCACGAGCGGCGCGCACGTTGGCGTTTGCGCCCAAACCTAAAGAAGGCATTGTTCCCTTTGCGTTATAAATCTGTGCCGCGCCATCGATTGCAGCCTGTGTCATGCCGGTATTGCCAATGGTCTTAGTGGTATAACCGGACGCGGTTAAATTTACATCTGACGATCCGGTCGTCCCCAATGCCCCGGCCGCTGCACTGGCCTCGTGATTGGCAAGCCACTTGCCAACCGCGTTGACTCCATTCTGCCAGCTGCCCCAATTTGCCCAGTAGCCGCTTTCGGCTGACTGTGTCCCTTGAGTTGCCCCTTCCTGACCGATGAATTTTATGTTTCCGGGGTTGTAGTTGCTAGTAGCGGCGCCAGCCATGCCGAAAGATGATTCGGATTGTAACAAGGCCAAAATCGCGGCCGGATCAGTTCCGGTTCGCGCCGATGCTTCCATGACCATATCTCCGGTGATCGGCGATCCAGTGGCGACAGAATCGATATAGGTCTGCGCTTGATCGGCGGTATCAATGACACCGATGGTTTTAGCGATATTCGCGATTTGCGAGGGGTAGTTAGGATTTGAAGGATTATACCGCGATAAGTCATAACTGCCTGACGGCGTAGAAACCACGCCTGCGCCCGAAATTCCGCCCGTAACGCCCGCTAAAGCCGAGGGATTGATGATTTGACCAGTTGCCGGATTCCAATAGCCCTTGACCACGTTTCCTGCGCTATCTGTGAATTGTATCGACTGCAACTGCCCGACGGCGGTAATTGCCTGCACGTCCGAGAAATCTCCCTTGCCGCCCATAGCGATATATTCCTGAATGTTGTGCGCCGGCAATCCGGAAGCGGTTGAGTAGACGGTGCCTCCGATATTGTAAAAAGGTTTTTTGACCGCGTTCGCTACCGCAAAATCTCTCGCCGCCGCGTACTGCGTCACTTGCGTCTGTTGCAATTTTTGCTCCAAATCGGCGATAGTCGAGGTCATTTTGAACGCTGACTCCAATTGCGCCTGCACCGCCGTTCTGTCTTTGCCGGTTAAATCGACAATGGTGTTGATATAATTTTCCGCGTTGGTTTTTAATCCCTGCAGCCGGTCGTATTGTTTCAGCAATTCTTTGTTGCGCTCGCCAGCCAAGTACCGCACGTCCGATTCCGTCACTAAGGCCCCGGCGTTTTTCAGTTCCGCGCGGATATCGTCCGGCGTGCCATTGATGATCGCTTCCATGTTGACCAGATCGGTGTTGATTTTATTCAACCCCGCAGATTCCGCCAGCTTGTTATAAGTATCCACCAGATAAGTTCCCGTTTGTGCGGGATCGAACATTTTGGTGGCAAGCGAGGTAAGGTTTTGCAGCAACGAATTGATTTGTGTGGTCTGATCCGGAGTCGCGTTTCCCGGGACCAGATTCGCTTGCTCCGGCGCCGCCGGCTGTTCAGAAGCTGCAGCCGCCGCGCGCACAGCGCCAGAATCGGTTAATTGCTCAGTGGGCAATTTAGAAATTGCCGCATGATATTGAGCCTGGGCTTTATTGGCGTCAAACGGCGGCTGCCAGCTTTGATCAAATTTGTAATTCTTCCAATTCAGCGATCCGACCGGCACGCCTAAAGCGGCCGCAAATTCTTCCTGCGAATGATACGAAGTATTCGTCAGCTTGTTATAAATCGTGCCTCCGACATTAGCGTAAGTTCCCGACAAATCCTGCATGCTGCCGCCCTGCAAAGTCGGCGATGAACCCTGCAAAGCCAGCCCGCCGATCGGCGTGCCGCCTTGAAAACCGGAAATTCCGACTGCCTGCGAAATAGTCGTACCGGTGTCTGGAGATCCGCCCTGTAAATTCGGGCTGGCCGCGGTTTGCACGCTGCCCGGCGACGCTTTCACCACCGGCAAAGAAGTCGGCGGGGCCCCGACAACACTCAAACTCGGCTGTGCTCCGGTCGGCGCGCCTTGCACTACTACGGTATCTTTGGATTGTGCGGGACCAACGGTGATTGGCATATTAAGTCAAATAAATTGCTTGAGAAAATTCCAAAAAGAGATCGGATAAAATTGGCGTCTGGCCGCGAAGTTCGATTTTGAACTGGATCCATTCGCAGTCATTTATAGAAGCCGGGACCGGCGAAGAATCGGACTGCTTGTTAATATCGGCAAGCGCGGTCATCTCGATAAACGGTGTTACTTGGAATTGAAAAGCCTGCGATGCGTTTCCGATGGAATCCTCCACGGTAATCGTGGAAGTGCCCGAAGCCGTCACGATTGAAGTAATATGTGTGCTCATACCCGCTCCCTGTCCGTAGATCACTACCACCTCCTGCCCGGCTACGGCCGCAGCGATCTGAGCGTTGGTGGTGGTAAACACCGTGCCCGAAGACCATGTGCCGGAGGCGCTTGATCCGTCAGTCGGCAAACAGCGATTTTGCAGTCTTGAATTTCTTACCTTCACTCCAAAGCTGTCCGTGCCGAACATGTTATATATCGCCCAGAGTTTCTCGAATGAATCCTGAATTGATTGCGCCGGAATTTTCGGCGTGGTCAGCCAGCCGCGATACGCTTTCGTGGTAACGGTGAAAGGATTGGTATCGCTGTAAATTCCCGTAGTCGTGTCGTTGTTATAATCGAAAACCGAAGCCAGAAAATTCGTGCCGTCAAAAAACAATGCCCCACAATTCTGCGCCAGCATCACGTTGGCGGTCGTAGCGCCGTAAGTGATCGTGTACTTGCAATAAAAATTTCCGGTTTCTTTTTCATAGACATATAACCCCAGCCAAATTCCCGGATCTGATCCGGACAGGAGAAAATAATAACGATTATTTATAGCGACCGCTCCGTTACGATCCATCTTTAAGCTGCTGGCAACCGCCTGCGTCGAGGCTTTTTTGGAAACGGCTGTATCGGCCACCAGCTCAAATCCATTACCCGTAAATCGCTTGATCCGACCATCGGTGTCGAAGATCATCAGCATATTCTGATCGATGAATCCGGGACCGATGTTGTTGCCAATAGTATCCAGCGGGAAAAAGTAAGCCGTTTCGTTTATCGGGTCATATTCCCAAACTCCCGGGTGGGAGAACTGGTTAATCTTAACCCCGAGGTAAATCCGCGATTCCGTCACCCGAATCCACTGGATTGTGTGGTTATAAGGCAAGGTGACGCGGGAATTTTTTACGTTCAAATTCTGATCAACGGTATGCAGCAAGTTCCCGTCCCCTATCAAAAGCAGGTACGGCTGGCGGAACAATGCCATGGGATGATAGACGCTTTTGAGATTGGATTGTCCCAAGGTTACCGACCACCACGTTGACGTCCACGTGCCATTTACCAGTTTTGCGATATTGACTCCGGTCGGTGCCAGCAATCGATCGGTTCCCGATTCCTGTCCGAATACAATCAGATCTCCGACAATCGTCGTGGGCGATCCGGTCACGCTATCCTGAACAAAATGAGAGGAAATCGATGATGCGGTAAAAAGCCTCCCAGAATTCAGCGCGGCGAAATAAATACTGCCGCCGCCGTAAGCCGAACCCCCAGCGTCGCTGAAAAGGAACGAAGTGAAGGTGCTGCTGATGCCCGAAGCGTTGGCCTGCGTGGTGTGTGGCCATAACTTGCCGCCTTGCACCACCGCGCCGCGATCACTTTCAAATGGGTGAATGTTTGACAAATCCACGCCGTAGCAATCGACAATATTGCCTCCCCAATCGTCGAAGTTGTTCACCTGCCATTTTCGGTTTTGGTTCAGTCTGATAGCGGGCATATTACAGCGTAATGTTTATAAACTGCATCATCTCAAAGTAGGAAACCTCCATTGTTTTAGCGACGTTTTCGTTGGTGGTAATGGACATATAAGCCAGATTGGTGACAACCGCATCGGTATTGTTGGGAATTCCCGACGTAATCGATCCTGACGGTTCCGAGGCTGCCGGAGTGGCGTTGACGAAAAACAGAATTTTATCGCCGGGCAAATATCTCGCTTCCACTTCATAGACAGTCGAGGCAGAAATGGACTGTAACAATTTCGTCTGTTCGTTGCTGATGCCGTTATTCGAAGCGCAGCCGTACAAACTGCCGTTAATGAATTTGAAACCGAAATATTTATCCCCAGTGGCATTGACCGCCTTGCCCAGAACCAAATAACCAGTCTGCGCGCTCGTGGCCGCCACCTGAAAGGCAGTACGGAAATAAATCTTTCGGGAAAAATTGAGCATCTTTTGGTCAGCGGGCGTTTTTTGCTGCGTGGCTGAATTACCCGAGGTCGCGCCTGTGGTGAATAAAACCTTGCTGCCAGAAACCTGCGTCGTGCCGGCCGTGTTATCCCACCCGCCGATGGAATCGAACATGGTCAAAAAGTGAAAAGATTTTTTCCAAATAAGATCGAAAATCTTGGAAAGCATAAATTTATCCGTTTCGATTTCAATGGCTTTTTTGGAATCGTTGTCGAGCGGGTAAATCAGCCGCGCCGGTTTTTTCTCCAATGCCTCGAGCCGAGCGGTTATTTTATTCAATTGGTTTTGAGTTTCTGCATCGATCATTGCTGGGGTTTAGTGATTTTTGTCCAAAGGTCTGATACCGGTTTTGCGATGCGCGTCCACGCGTCCCCGGCCGGTTTTGCGATGCGCGTCCACGCGTCCCCGGCCGGTTTTGCGATGCGCGTCCACAAATCCACGACCAATCCGTTAAGAGTTTTAATCAAGGAATCGGTATGAGTAATGACTTCGCTGAAAGTCCGGCCGATGACCAACAATCGGGAAAATGTGTCGGAGTGCGTGATCGTTTCGGTCAGAGAACGAACGAACAATCGCGTGGCGGCGAATATATCGGAATTAGTGATTGTTTCTGCGAGCGAGCGGTTAATTGATTTTATAAGCGAATCCGCGCTAGTCGTGATTTCGGTCAAAACCCTTGCAGATGTTTTAATCAATGAGTCAGTATTCGTAATTAACTCGCTTAATGCCCGGCTTGCGGATTTGAGCAACGAATCGGTGTGAGTAACAGTCTCTGTAAAACTCCGGAAAACATTCCTTGTTATAGAATCCGCTAATGAAACCACATCGGAAAGAGTTTTATAGAAAATTTTTAGTCCGGCGAACGTATCGCTATTTGTGAAAGATTCGGAGAGTACGCGCGCCGCGGATTTTATAATCGAATCGGCATTCGTAAACGCCTCCGAAAACGTTCTGACAATTGACCGAATGATAGAATCTGAATGATTGATCGTTTCTGCCAATATCCTGCCAGCCTGTTTAGTCAATGTCGCGGCATTGGTTAAGATTTCTGAAAAAGTCCGCTTTGCATATTTGAGCAGGCTGTCTGTATCTGTGATAGTTTCTAGCAATGGTCGTTGCGGGAATTTCAAAATGGTGTCGGTATCGGTAATAGTTTCTGTCAACGTTTTAGCGACCGGGGTGGTATAAGTAATTGTTAAATCAGGTTTGTTGCCACTGCTATTATCGGACGTGTGGACGTCAATATATGCCCAAGAAGTTGATGACCATCCCGGGGAGGTTCCCGTCCGATCGGCATCGTAGCGCACTCCAAATTTCGAAATTCCTGTCTTGGATATGCTGGATAGTCCCGTTGAGTTCAGTGTCCAAGTATTCCAGGCGCTCGCAGAAGGAGTGATGTCAGAAGCCTGTTGGGTCGTGCCTACCTGACCGTAGTCGGCGGCGACCAACGTGTTGTTCGATGCGGGTGTCGACTCCACGAGCGAAATGTTCATCGAAGCCAGGGTTGTTATGTTGTTCTGAATGTAAATTTTAAGCGTTGCCGAGCTTATGCTCGCACTGCTTCCAAGGCTCGACGTGTCGAACGTGAAAATAATCCGTTGCATCACGTCGAACATATTGGTATTGCCTGATGAATGTAGCCCCGTCCCCATCAACGTCCCTGTAGGATCGCCCGCGGTACCTGCGGATGTCCGCAAATTCGCGAATGTAGCTTCGCTAGGTCGCAGATCGCAGTCCACGCGACCATCGCAGGATGTTCCCGCCGTTCCAGCTGAAGGATAAAAATCTGTCACAGTTAGTCCGATCAAAGCTGGTGATAAAATAGGATCTCCGGTTCTAAAGTCTTTACCGATAAGTACCGGCAACCAGAATAAAAAACGCTGGAGTTTGAGAGCATATTCAGCACGGCAGAAAAACTGTGCTTCTCGAAAACTCAGCCATTGTTTTTTTAAGGAGCTATAGTAAAAGTACAATTCATAAATGACGTAATTAGGACCAACTTCCACGAGTTTTTTTGACCTATAAAGCCGATGCCCCATTTTCTCCGCGCCGAAGATCCACTGGCAGTGGAGAAAAAGCCATTTAATTAACTGCTGGTATTTTTTGAAAAATACATAATCGATCATGCTGAAAGGGGGCGGGTTTACCGCCCCCGCTTTGTTAAGATGCCTTGACTTTCCAAGTGATTTGCAACGAGTCTCCGTTGACGACGTTGATCGCCGAAAAAGTCTGCCGGCAGAGTAACGTTCCGGTAGACGCGGCGTTCAGCACGCCCGATTCGGTAACCGCTACGGTGCCGGTAACCGAAAACGTGGTCTGCAGCTGCGCCGTATCGTTGGCCACAGTCGTGGTCACTCGGGATGCGGTAGCCGAAACGCGCGCCAGACCCGAGCCGGTCACTTCCGTCTGCAAAGCAGTGTCAGTAGCCGTTGCCGAGTTGGTTCCCGTGCCGACGGCGATGTAAGTGAACGCCGCCTCACTTCCGGCGCCGTTGATGCGCGAAGCAACCCCGGCGAAACCGGCGTTAGTAACGAGATTCTTTATCGTCATCGCTCCCACCCAGTGCCCGGTCAAGAACGGAATCCGCAAGCCATAAGCGGCCAAGTGATTCATCAGTCCTGGCTTGATCATGCCGTTGGGATCAACAGGGTGCAGGATCCTCCGGCGGACGGGAACCTCCCCGGGATGGTCATCAACTTCTTGGGCATATATTGACGTCCACACGTCCGATAATAGCAGTGGCAACAAACCTGATTTAACAATTACTTATAC
>SCLI03000038.1_pt2 | contig 15283 bp, 27 predicted proteins | sample 7268041 | NCBI WGS metagenome assembly SCLI03 (sample SAMN10721081, study PRJNA514188) | viral metagenome | isolation source: depth-stratified mine tailings core A | place: China: Fankou Pb/Zn Mine tailings | collected 2017-10 | reverse complement strand
TTCCGATCTCAGCGCAGTTCGCGCCCTAGCTCCTGCTTCATACTCAGCCTCACTAATCTCCATCGACTGGTTGACATGGTGCCTGCGCGGCCCCTTCTGCCAGTTCTGCTGGTCAGCATAGAACCTCAGCGCCGTCTCGGCTTGCTCCAACTTCAGCTTCATCCCCTCCAACTCGTGCCGCCGCAAATTGTCGCCACGTTGTACCATAGCTAGATAACTTTCTGTCTCATTTAGCTTCTGGCACAGCCTGTTCCGCTCCTGCTTGATGTGCTCCAAATCCCTCTGCACAGCGAGTATGATAGGCTTGGCTTCCACTCCCAGTTCTATCGACTTCGTAGCTGTACAGCAGAGAGCAACGATTTCATCCCATCTTTGCAGTTCCCAATTGGACATCGGCCTGTATGTTAAGTCGCTCATCATTCCTCCTAATTGTGTGGCGCCCGGCGGACTTTGTCCCTTGAACCACTTCACCGTATTCTTTTTTATTTTTGCTCTTGTCGCTCGCCGCCGGGCACCTGTGTCATTAGAGTGCAAGATATGTGGATCCACCGCACGCACTACACCTTTATCACCCCCTTTTCTCACACCGAATCTATCAGTAATGGCTGCACCGCACCGTCACACATAATCTGCGGCAGCAGCCGATCACCCCGTACTTCATCACCATCCCAACCATCTGGCCACGTTCTCGCCTTGATCAACTCCGTGATCCGCGCCAACTCTTCGTCATTGATCAGCGAAACCTCGGGCCGACCTTCCATGATGGCGGCAATATTGATATCCTGCTGGATTTGGAGCACCTGCTCCAATCCAAACTTCCGCGCCTCGAACGTGAGCGGCCCCATCCTCATTGGATTCGAGGATAGATGTCCGTTTTTCTTTAGTTCGCCGTTCTTGCGCAACCGATATTGTGGCTTCTTCAACTCCGCATAAATTGGCTTTAACCGCTTCAATGGTGCGAGGTAGGCCCATTGCGGCAATCTCAACACCGTATCCAGCGCGACATCGCGACTTGCCAGGTTGCAGCCGACACAGCCAGTGCGAGCATTGATCTCCTGCGCCTCATCACCCCCGTAGGATTCGGCGATCGCTCGCGTCGGGAAGCCGAGGGATGGCGAATGGAACATCAGCCAATTCCAGACTAAGCAAACCCTCCAATGGATGATGGGAGCGAGAGTATCCGCGATCGCTTCTGGTGTTGATTCTTGGAACCAGCCCTGGCCGCACTCAGCGCCATCTCGCGAGCAAGAGACAGATATCCTCGCATCCCTGGCAGCACTCTCGCCTAGCCTGACGCCTGTGAGCATCAAGAGCTTTTCGCCTACCGAGTCGCGCAATCCCTGAAGGGCTTTCATCATCGGTTCGATCTTTAATTGCGGGGTACACCAGCGAAACCTATTCTTGGGCGGAGGCACACCACGCCCGAATATATAGACGAAGAAACGATCATCCAACTCGGGTAGCACGATCTGCGTCTTGATGCCTCGTCGCCGCAACTCTGACAGAATGCCCATCGCACTGGCTTCTAGCGGAGGCAACTCCATCCTGGTATCGGCGTACAAAACGGTCAACGATGCTGGCTTAGGGACCCGCCCGCAGTCGAGCAGATATATAACCACGCTCAGCATCGTGCTGGAGTCTTTGCCGCCACTGTAGGCCAATCCCCAGTGTCTATAACGCTCGCCGTAAGCTATGAGCGATTGCTCTGTCAGGCTCAGGCATTCAGCGAGGCTTAAGCGGTCTGCCTCGAAAAGGCTGATGTTTCTCGTGGGCATTGCGTCCAGTGCAATCTCAGCTCGCAGATTCATAGTTTCGAAGGCCCTCCTAGCCGTTTATGCAACTTCGTCTGACGCAAGAACTCCAGTACCGATAGCTCCACGGCCCCCGCCTCAATCGCCTTTTCCCGTTGCGCTGGCTTCAGGTCGTAGTGCGGCAGAAGATGATGCTTTTGATACCACCTGCTCCGCAGACCGATCTTGCGAGCGAAACGATGCAAGGCGTAGAGGTTCTTGGAATCGGTCGGATCGGTGTAGAGATGGCGCCAGGTGCTGACCTTGCCGTTCTTGCCCTTCCAGTCCCTTGGGAAGTCAACGTATATGGTCACCATGGCCGCATCTCCCTTCGTACTAGTCCCACGCCAGCGCAACCTGAGCTCGCGGGTTCTCTGCGTCAATCATCTTGTAGCCGTGCTGCTCAACAATGCGCTTATCGTCGAAGCCCAAGGCGATTGCCAGAGCATCCTGCAAGCACTTGAACGCATTATCCAAATCGCGCTCTCGCTTTACCCAAAGGCGTAGCGTCAAACGCAATGGCCCAGTCTCCGGGATATGTGGCCTGCCCTTTGTGAGCACGACCATCTGCACCAACTCGCGGTAACTCCTGACCTCGGGCCTCAGTTCCCTGCCAACGTAGTAGGCGCCCTTGCTATTCCGGCGCGGAGCTGGCTGGTACAGGTGATTCGTGCTCGGTGGCGCGGGCAGGACCAGGCGATATTCCATCTATCCCCTTCCTCCGTCCGAAAGAACTTCACCCGTCTCCTCGTCCACCTTTCGCGCCACCATCCCCGCGATCGCGGCGGTCAATTGGGTGCGCGATGCTATAGCCCCGCCATCCAAGAAGGCGAGTTGCTCGAATGCGTGCGCCACCCGCTTGATGTCGTTCTTCCAGAGCCCGTATCGCTTCACCTCGGCTGCGAACATCTCCACATCGTGGCCGTTGAGTTTGGGTTTGCCGTCGTCCTGGCCAGCGTGCAGCAGCTCGTGATACACCATCGCCTCGACTTGGTGGCGCGTGAGTTTGTAAAGATTCGTATGATCGGCGGCGAGCCAGATGATCCATTCGCCCTCCCCAAAGTGCTTCACGAGGCCTGAGGGCTTCACGCAACAGCCCAGCCTCACGTGACTGTGGGACTTCCCGCCCTCGCGCTTCCACAGGTAAATGATCGGTATCGTCTTCAGGTGCTTAAACTCCTCGTACCTACCAATCAATCGGTGCGCGATTACGTCCAAATCTGGTGCGGGCAGATAGTCGAGTTTTCCATCATCGTCAGTGTCAAAGAAACTCGCGTTCGGTGCCCAGTAGACCTCCTCGAGATCCATGTCCAGCCTACCCCGCATCGCATTGCGCATCGTAGCGAGGAGCCTCTCGGCTCGGGTGCGCGGTTCCTCGGTTTGGGTTTGATCGACTGCTAGCATCGTTCTTCCCTCCCTTTCGTTTTTGTGCGATATTATTTGCAGATTTCCGAAAACCCTAAATTATGGTAATTTGATAATTTACTTGGAGCCCATAACTCGCATCATCAGTGCTGGCCGCTGCCAGGTTCGCGCCAGGTTTTTCCAATCCTGGCTGTAGTCGATCCAATGATCCGCCGGCTGGTAAAGTTGGGCGAAGGGTGTGGCGCCAATCTCCCATATTCGCCTAAGCCGTTGCTCGGCAGCATTTAGCTTTTCCTGCGCTTCTTCCTCTGTGTCGTCTTCGCTCGGCGCCTCATTGCCGTAGCCGATGAGTGCATAGCAGTGCAGCCTTTGCGCTGGCCGCTTTCGCGCAATCTCGGTTTCCGATCTGAGCCAGGACAACCGCTTTACTGCACGCTCCAATGGCCCCAGCGCTGCCCCTGTATCCGCTGCCAAGAAGATATGACCAATTTTCCGCAGGCCTCGCAACTCCTCGGCTATGTCGTCTGTAGTCAACAATGCCTGGAGGCCGCCCGCAAAGACAGCGCCGCGAGATTGTCGATTAAGCATTTGGTAGACTTTCGCTCTGTGCGAAGCGGGGCATTGCAGAAAGTTGTTATCGTTGACGATATAACCCTCTGCGAAGTCGTTCAGCAGCGTTAGCTCTCCCTCTCTTTTTGGCACTAGGCACCAAGAGCAATTGTTGTTACAACCGCGAGAAGTGAAGGACACTCCCTGCTTGACGTACATGCCAGAGATGAAGCCATTCGGCTTTGCATCTAGTGCAGGGCCACCGATTTGCACGTCATTGTAATATTGCTTCCACGCATCAACCAACCGTTGCGCTTCTTGTAGATCCCAGGTGAATGTAGCCGATATGTGCACCTCATCGGCCTCTGGTCGGAATAGCGGAGGGTCGCCGACAAAGGCCATGCTGTCGGTGGGGGTCAGACTGGTGCGTCTGGGGAACACTCGGATTATTCGGCTTGACATGTCTTGGGTTCCCTCCTCAAAGCCCGCACATTGACGGTCGCTCTCTGGCCGTTGTCCAAAAACTCGATTAGCCGTGTGGTGTGAAACGGCGCCCCTTTCCCTGGCCGCGCTATGATCTTGCAAAGCCGACCATACATCTCAAGCCGCTTGGGATTTGGTGTGCCATCGCCGTTGTTGCGCCAGTTGTAGCGGTAGATCATTGCTGCCTCAATTCAGACTGACATACATCTGCAGATAGAATCGCTCGCGAGCATTTGCCCACTTGCCAAGTGCAATTTTGTATATCCACGGCAGGACGAGAAGTCTGCCAGAGGATATGTCGATGCGACCGCTCGTGATTGATGTGTATTCGTCGGCAGGTAGCTTGTAGCGAGCGTTCATCGTGGCTACTCAAACCCAGGCAGTTGTTGCGCGCCCATCGCGATCAGCCGCAACCGCTCGGGCAACTCCTCAGTGTGCGTGCATCGCGGCCAATTGCTGCAGCCGATGAACTCGCTACCGTTCTGGCGGTTCTCGCGCACGACGAGGTGGTCGCCGCAATCAGGACAGCGTTTGTCGATTTTCATATCAGCCCTCCGGATATTCCTGAATCAATTCGCCATCCCGGTACGGCGCTAAGCTATTCTTCATAAAGACAGCCACGCCAGCTTCCTGGCATTGCTCGACAGTCATTTTTACCCAGGTCCTAGCTGGCGCCTGCGCTTTTGGGCCAGTCTGAGCGCTGAGTATCACCCAGTCCAGATAGGTGCCGATGGTCAATCGCACAATTCATTATGCAATCTCTCCTTCAAGCAGGTCGAACAGGCTCGGCATAGCCAGTTGTCTGCTAGCTGCCTCGCAATAGGCTGCAGAATCGGTAAAGTACATCGGGCTCAGCTCGACACCTAATCCTTTTCTGCCTAACTTCACAGCGATCATGGCCACTGTACCCAGGCCTGAGAAAGGATCATAGACGACTTCCCCTGGCATCGAGAATTGGTTGATGACCCGCTCCACAATGTCGAAGGCTAGAGGGCACAGATGAAACTCCTGGCCCTTCCTCTGCTGGTGCATATTGAGTGTCCGCATTCTCGCGATATCGGTCCACACGTCAGGATGCCACGAAGGCGGCTGTAGGAGCATAAACGTGACAGGGAGCTTGCCCATCTCCTCCAAGGCCTCGCCCAGCTTGACGTGGTACTCGAAGTCATAGACATTATTGAGGCCATACTGACGAAAAAGCTTGAAGATCGTCGCGTGGGGGAGCGTCTTCAGTTCCTCAGGCTGCAACAGCCGATTGCCACTGCTGCGAGCGAATCCGTGCGCGTCGATCTGCCAGCGCGAACGCGAGTACTTCTCCTTCGACTTGACTACAGGCTCGTCGGCATAGCCGTTGCTTCGATCGGTCGGGGGCTTGCGGAAGAGGAGTAAGTACTCCGGCATCCCAGCGCCCATCCTGCTGCCATCCTTGCATTGCTCGGTCCAGCCAAGACGGTATGTCTGATTGTTCTCGCGCACCACATCTGTGACGATGGTCTTGCGCGCCAGGAACGCGAAGCCGTGTTGCTTGAAATGTGCGATCGTGTAATCGGAGAATGGCGAAACCGTCTGGAAGCCAAACCCGCTCAATCCCCCAGGCACGATCCTGTCCTTGACATGCACGGCCGCGACCCTTCCTGGCTGAAGCACGCGCAACAACTCTGCCGTCAGGAATCCCAGGTGCTCGAAGAAGTGCTCGTCATCGTCCGTGTGGCCCAGGTCTGCGTAGTTGGGCGAGTACTCGTATTGCGTTGAGAACGGTATTGACGTCAGGATTAGATCAACGCTATTGTCTGGCATCGATCGCGTTTCGATGATGCTGTCGTTATTGACCAGGCGGTAGTTTTGGCCGCTGACCTCGACACGCTCTATGCCCAGGGAGCGCACCAAGGCCGCCGCCAGGCTCGCCTGTCCTAAACCGTATTCGTGGATAATGTCGGTCATAACCCGCACCTGCTCGACATGACGTCGCCATTTCTCTTCGAGAATCTGTCGTATCCCACGCTCTGCCTCCGTGTAGATGAGATCAATGCGCACTGGTTTGTTTTGGAGAAATCGATGGATTCTATGAATGCTCTGAATGAACTCGCCGAATTTGAAGCCGATGCCTAGAAAGATTGCCCAGGAGCAATGCCGCTGGAAGTTGCACCCTGAGCCCAGCATCACGGGCTTTCCTGCCAACTCCGAGATCTTCCCGTCGCTGAAGTCGATCACGATCCGCTCGCGCTTATGGATGTCGGGGCTGCCGTAGACCGTCGCAACGCCTGGTATCACTCGCTCTATCTGCCGACGTTCGGCCTCCAGGTCATGCCATATGAGGCGATGGGCGCTCGGATCGAGTGCGCGTAGCTCCAGGAGCTTCTGTACGCGAGCATCAAGGCTATCACGCTTCTCACGTGCAGCATTCTGCACGCCGATGGCCGTATCTCTGAACAATTGACCCTGACCCCAGCGATTAAACCCAGCCGTGGTATGGTCGGTCGGAATCTCGTGCCAGTGGACGGTCATCTCTGGCAGGATGTAGCCCTCGTCGGAGTACTCCGGGCCCAGGTCGGATGGCTTCTCACAGAACAAGCCCCAACTCGCCACCCAAAGCCAGAACTCGCGCTCTTTGTGTGGCCGGAGCGTTAGATGGTCGGCCTTCGTGCTATCCCGCTTGAACCACCTGGTCTTGGCAGCCCCGACATCCATAACGCCGAGATAGGCGGCGTAGGCGAGTAGCTCAATGTATTCGTTCGGGCTCGGTGTCGCCGTGGCCACGAACCTGAACGGGATACCACCTCCGACCTGACCCGTGGCGCCCTCGTCGTCGGCAAAGAGCCGCATAAACTCGCGGAACGTCTTCGTGCCCCCGAACCCCCGGAGCACGGCAGCTTCGTCGAGGCTCGTCACGTTGAAGTGCCTGGGGTCCAGTTTGCCATCCCTCACCGTCTCATAGTTGGTCAGATAGATCGTCGATTCCTCGTCGATCTCCTCGAAGCGACGGATAAATCGGGTCTTGATGCCAAGTACCGCACCGTCGCGAGAGAACTCCTGGCGAACACCGAGTGGCAGGGTGATGAGTGCGAAGCCTCCGATCCGCTCGCGAGCCACGCGGCAAGCCTCCAACTGAACCATAGTCTTCCCAAGTCCGAATGCTGCAAAGCAGGCCCGGCGCTGGCCCGCGACCATCCAGCGAGCGATGGCGCGTTGATGCGGCTTGAGGATGGGAGAGAATACGCTCTCTGGCACGTTGAGCATCGAACCGCCCGACGTCGGTACCTTTGCCCGCAGGAAGGCAAGGTAGTCATCCTCACGTAGTTGGCTATTGATTTGATCGTACGCCTCAAACTCGTTTGCTTTCTCTAAAACCGCACATTCGCTGGCACTCATTGCCTTACTTCCTCCCCCTGATATGAATTGCAGATCGTCGGCGTCTTGCAGTACTCGCAGGCCATCACCTGTTCCTTGATCGCCGTCTTGCGGTCTATGTAGATCAATTCATAGGGCTGCCAATGCGCACAACTGACGCACTTCATCGCACTTCCCCGTCGACATCGGCCATGATTTGCTCAACGGCGAGATAAAATAGGATCGCCAGCCCGAGAGGCACGCTTATGAAAATCAGGGCTGCCAGAAGCCAGATGATCATGATGCTCTCGCCGCCTTACGTTCCCGCGATTCCCGATTAATCGCCGTCGCGCACGACTTACAGAACGGTGCCCTGTTATCCTTGAACTCGCCCGCAAACCTGAACTCCGTTATGGGCTTCGTTTCCCCGCAGCGGTGGCATTGCTTCACCGGCACATCCCGTTGTGACATCGGCTCGATTTGCCTTGGCTGTACCCCATCTCTCGGAGCGCGGCGCCTGGCATTTCGCGGGTCTGCATTTGCGAATATCGTAACTGCGCAAATCGTTCACACAGGGCTGACGTGATTTGTTTGAGCGCTCAAAGGGGTTCGGGTGTGTGATGCTGTAATCGGTGTTTGTTGCTACCATTATTTCGCCATCCTTTTTGCGTCAGACAACTGGAGGATCTTGCTTGATGCCTCCGAGTTGCTTTGTTGTAGCGCTAACTTTTCAGCCAGCCGTGCGGCGAGTTGCTTTACTTCGGGAAGTGTTAATAGGTCCCCTTGCAACCTATGGCAATATGTCTCATACATCCTGAGGAAATGCGCCCGGTCAGCCACCTGGTTTTCCGATCGACAAATCTCTATCCAACCCATCGCACTGACTGCCTTGTCGATAGCGGGGTGAGAGAACTTTGGTTGCGGCTTATAGGACCCAACGCCGACAATCAATTTTGTGACTTCGCCCCAAGCTTCGAGTGCGGTCGGCGCCCTGCCTCCCGGCATCGCCTCAAGGGCCAGTTGTCTGAGTTCCGCGACGGTTGGAAACCATTTGTTGCTCGTGATGTGGTTCAATAATGCAATTTGCAGCGCCTCAAAAGGCAGATCGTGCAGGCAGCGGAGATAAATCTCCATCGTGGCCCCTGATATTTTGTCGGCTCGGTCGGGATAAGCCGCCGCCAGAAGCTCTAGCATTTTCTCAGCTTGTATCGGTTCCAAAATAACTCTCACCTCGCTTTAGTCTCTCAATGGTCTTATGGATCGTGTCGAAGGCTTTAGGCGTATCACTCGGCGGCGAGGGCCCGGCTCGACTGGGGGGCTTAGTCGCCCTATCGGCCATTTTGGCGATGACCGTTTCGATGGCGGCCAAGTCGGACGTACCTTTTTTGGCCGCCCAAAAGATGGCCTGCTCTAATAAAGGATAGCCATATTTCTCCTCAAGGTCCGCAACCGCCTTGGCTTGCACGCCGTTGGCAAACCTTTTGCGGTTGAATGTCGCTATATAGAGTTTTTGCCCCTCAGTGTAGGATGGGTTTGACTTTGCGGTTTCCTGCTCGGCCTCAATTAGGGTATTCACTTCAGAAGGCGCGTCAGCGCCGCTAGTTTCCTGCTTGGATTCAGATTCAGATTCGGATTCGGATTCGGATTGGATTCGGATTGGATTACGGGGACATGTGCAATCATCTGATATCATCTGATTTCCGTTGCTATCAGGCTCTGGATACTTGCGGCGCTGTGCCCGTATCTGCTGATGTTTCGCCCATTTGGTCAACTGCAGGTAGGGGTGGCCCTCGACCTCGTATAATGCCAATAGGCCGATTTCCTGGAGGCGTTGCAGCCACTCCAGGATATCGTTGTTACTAATTCGGTCAGATCGTAAGGGGAAGCAACGCCCTCTGAGGATGGCTGGACGTGCATCCATGGACCCGTAATCGTCGCAGGTCACAATGAGGCGGTAAAAGAACACCTCCGCTTCCAGGCTCAATGCCTCGATCTCATCACTCGTGCAAATGGATTCTTTGATGATTCTGTTAGGCACCCTTCTACCTCATCAGTCGTCTATAAATCGAGCGTCCCTTTGCCTAGATTGCATTCCTCGCAAAGCGTATGCAGGTTATTGTGCTCGCTGGTCCCGCCCTTAGACCTCGCGACGATGTGGTCGATGTGTAACTTGACACCATCCTTGGTAGTGCGCCCGCAGAGTTTGCAGCGGTAGCCATCCCTCTTGAGGATCAAGAATCGATCACGCATAGAGACTGTCATCTTGGGTTTGTATGCCGACTTTGGCCGCTCAATGCGCACCCGCTTTTCAATGACAGGCAGGGGCTTTGCTTGCTGCCACCTAGGCATCGGCAACTTATGATAGATTCGCGCCTCATTAAGACAGGCTTTGAAGTTAGCTTTCTGTTCCTCGGTCTGCATCCAACGCTTCTTGCTCACCTGTCTTACCCAGCCGTAGGATGGCTCACCTTCCCAAAGCCGACTGGCTTTGATCGGGTAATACAACGCGAGGGATTCCATGCCATAATCGGTGATAACCCAATCGCCGAAGCGCTTGATGATCTTCTTTATGTCCTGCCACTCTTTGGCTTCGTCGACAGAAATGATTTCGTTTGAGTCCCAAAGTTCTACGATTGCGGATTCAGCCATTCGTCCCCAGCTTTCTGCGATACTCCTCGACCGCCTCTTTCACGCCCTCGACCCCGCAAGCCTCGGCGAACACAATCACCTGTCGGCAAAGGGCGACATGGCCCTTGCAGGCCTCGGCGAATTGGCAGCCCTTGCAATCCAGCCTGCCGTAGTACTCATCGATCAGCGCCTGCAGCCATTCGTCAGCGTTCATCTCACTACCTCAGCCTTGGAAGATAGGGCTTTATCCCTAACCATCAGCGCCCGCGCATCATCGCTAAAGCCCAAATCGCGAAGTGCGAGGTAATCACTCAGGATAGCTTTCTGGCACAATTGGAAATGCCAACCCTTGCAGCCGCCAGCTTCCAGGAGTTCGCGCCGCTTTCGAAGGGAACGCGCAAGGCGAAGTAGGATCTTCAAAGTGATAGGGGAATATCTCATCACAACCTCCCAAGACACATCCTAATTGGGGATTCGTCGGTTCGCCTGGCCGCCTATTGCGTCCACTCCGTCACTTGTCTGGGCCTCACCATCAGCGGATTACCCGATTGTAGGCATGGCCCCTATGCTGTCAAAGGTTCGGCCAGGCTTGCCGACACAGCACAGCACTTGGCTTAGTAGCAGGGGCGGGTACTGACCCCGCACGGCTCGGGAGATAAGCCCGAGTTGTGACCCTCACACCCTGCTCGTTGCAGCGCTCTGGCTGCCGTCAAGCCTTGCATCCCGCCGGCTTTCGCCTCTATCTCAATTACGTCTGCACTACAGGGACATAATCATTAGGTCCCAATTCAAATGTCCACGCCACGGCCTCACGTGGCGTCTTCACGGTCGGCGGAACCCTCAGCATATAGTTCTTGAATGACCCGTCAGGTTCAGGGGTGGAATTCACGACCTCGACCATGACGACTGGCTCGTCTCTTGGCAATTCTTGACGCCAAAGCTTGCCCCAGTCGTCCTGGCAGACCAACCGTGCGTTGCTCTCACGTAGGAATCGTTCGGCCCCGAAACGTTCTACCATCACGCGCCGAATCTCAGCATTTGACTCTGCTATGATTTGCTCCGGCTTCAAGGTCTGGGGCCGCAACATCACCTCTTCCGGCACCCGCACGCCATGCCAGCAGAAGATAGATGATCCATCAGGATATGCTAGCGCTGGACCGTCAGCGCAATGCAGACGATTTCGTTCGTCGCGCTTCAGGACGCAGGGCCTCTCCGTCAGAATAACCGCACCCCCGAAGGGCCACCACCAGCCAGCGGATCTCGCCGATTCCATTAGCCCATGCAACCTATCGACGGCATCAGTTCCGCAGTGCTCGAAAAAGTGATAGAAAGCTAGCCAGTTGGCGTCGTGTTGGCCGTAACATGCTGCCCAGACCTGATCCCCGACCTGCGCCCAGACCTGATCCCCGACCTGCGCCCTGACCTGATCCCCGACCTGCGCCCTGACCTGAGCCCCGACCTGAGCCCAGACCTGAGCCCCGACCTGATCCCCGACCTGATCCCTGACCTGAGCCCAGACCTGATCCCCGACCTGAGCCCAGACCTGAGCCCTGACCTGAGCCCAGACCTGATCCCCGACCTGAGCCATGACCTGAGCCCTGGCCGAAAGCATGGTGGCGCCTATTGCGCCAGCCAACGGTGAGCCTAGCCAGATGATGATCTTGGGTGGCGGAAGTTTCGCCGCTTCATATGCCTGATTGACGGCGTTTTGTGCTCGTTCCCTATCGGCGGGCTCCGTGCAGAGGCCAATTGACAACCATTCATCGCGAACCTTCGCCATCAGTTCAACCTGTTGCTTTGTTAACCGATCAATCCGCGACACGTCGAATCTCCTGGGGACTGTACTCGCGCTGCCGCCTGACGATATAATCGCCGGCTGGAATCTCGATAGCGCCATGCTCCTGGTGGACGAGTTGGCCAGGGCTCTGGAGCCTCAACCACCTATCCGCCTGCTCGGAAACAGGCAATTCGTAGATGGTGGCTGCCTCACAAACAACTGTGTGGTTGTGGCCAGTAACCTCGCCCTCGGCCAGGACGATCCTCTTGGCCTCCCGAGCCGTCGCGCCTTTGGGGATTGATTGGGCCTCAATGATTAGAATATCACCCTGCCTTGCCATAAACATAGTCCTACCTCTCCCTTCTGAACTTGTTTGCCCGCCGCAGCCCTCGACCGAAGCCAGTCAAGGGCTGGTGGTGGGGGAACAAGCTACTCAGCTACTTCCAGTTCCACCTTACGCTCGGCTATCCGCAGCTTGAGCTTCTGTGCTTCGAGTGTCAACGCCTTGATAGTAATCGTCGGCGATAGATCGGGTAGATTGTCCAAGCCCAAATCAAGGGCTTCATTGAAGATGGATAGCCAGCGATCCAACTCTTCATTTGTTGCCGGCCTGTCCTGAGGTTTGCCGCTGGTTTTTGGTGGCTGCGTGGCCTGCTGTGGCTGTGCATCTTGTTGAGGCCTGGACTGTTGCTTCGGTTGCTGTGGGGCATCGGCGTCAACCATATCTTCAAGGTCCTGCGACCAAATGCCACTCGTGGCCGTGGCTCTTAATGTGGCATCGGTCTGGGCGCGCTTCGCCGATATTTTGGCGTAGGTATTCTCCCCGTCGAACGGATCAGGGTTCTCGATTTCGCCCTGCTGTTGCTCCGCGATGTCAGGGTCGTCCTCATCGAATTGAGCACCGCAGCCGCCCTTCTTGTCGAAGCAGTACCAGCCCTTCTTTCCAGTATTCTTGTCGGGGAACTTGGAGCGAAAGATAGTTGCCGCGCCGCAAGTCGGACAACGCCTCTGGCCGTTGCGATAGCGGTACTTCTTCTCCCAGGAGTTCGCGGCACCCATGCCCTGCGCCACGATTGGCCCGTCCTCAGTTTCGTAGTGCAGGCTACAGGTAGTTAATACGCGGAGGTGCGGCGTTCGCATGCCATCGCCCAGAATAGTCACCTGGTGGAAGGTCGGCACGAGATGATGGAATTTACAGAGCTTCTCCGCACCTGGTTTCAAAAGTGTAGGCTTGTCGCCGGTGCCAGGGATGATGCCGTAGTCCACCTTCTCGGTCATTAGTTCCTTTTGGATGCGCTCCATGCGCTTCTGGGCAAGCTTCAGGCTCTGCAATCGTTGCTCGAACTCTTGGTCGCTCATCAGGGCCAGCGCATCCATCGGGGACGCCTTGGCCACCAGTTGGCCAGCCTCTATAATGGTTAATGCCGTCTCCTCGGCACCGTTGCTACTCATAGCTCCTCCGTTCTATCCTATCCAGCATCGTCCCGAGCATATCCAGCATCGGGTCATTCACAATCCAGTCCAGATGCTCATCGTCCTCCTGCGCCATCTCTGCGCGAATCGCGTCCTCCTCCGCCTCGGAGAGCACCTGGCTTAAGTCCAGCGGCTGCAGTTCCATCACTACCACGCCTGCCTATTCTCGATGAGGCTGTCAGCCCCGTCGCGTGATGTTCGCCAGTCCGAGCGAGGCCGAAGAGCGTAAATGAGGGCACCAAGGATGAGGACCAGGGCTAGAGCGAGTTGATAATCGGTCATGATTGCACCTCTCTCGCCTTAGCCAATTCCTTGAGTGGCGTCGTTCCGCTCAGGAAAGAGAATACCCACAATGGAGGTATGTCCGCTTGGCACCCCAGCGCATAGAAGACCGACATCGCCCCTGCAAAGAAGTCGGATTCCCTAAACAGTCTGCCCTGCGATCTGGAGCGGTCCTCCGCCGTTTGCTCTATGTATGCCTGGACTTTTGCCCTTTGGTCGGATATTGCCCCGCTCATGATCCCACCTCCGCCAGCTCCGCCGCGTTCTCGCAGTCAACCTCATAGACGCGAACTTTCTTGGTGATAAGCCGCATATTACAACTCGTGGGCGGGCTGCCCGACACCCTGACGGAGCAACCGTCGAGATGCGCGGTGTAGTCGTGTTCGCCCGCCTCGGTATCGAAAGCCTTCGTAAACTGAATGTCTAACTCAGCACTGAGCATCGATGCAACATCCCTTGCCTGGCCGTCCTCCAGGCAACTGATTACAATGCTCGGGGAACTGCTCTGTGCGAAGACGTAGAGAGATATATTAGCAAGGTCAACGCCGCCTAGCCTCTCAGCCACCTTATCGGCATTGCCGAGCCCAGCCAACCCTTTAGTCAACCTGTGTTTCTCGTCCTGCGCAGCGGCTTTAATTCGTTTCTTCAAACTCACTGTCGTTCCTCCTTGACAAGCAACCTGTCATCGGTTATGCTTGTCCTGCTAGCTCAAATTCTTGCCGTCAGAAGCGCGGGCTCCCTCACAGCCTTGCGCTTCTTGGTTTCAGTCACCATTTCACGGAAGTACTCCTTACAATCCGCTCTCGCATACTCGTAGATGGCATCGTGTCCGCGGTTCTCCCTCAGGTCCTCCGCCCGATGCTTCTGGGCAAAGGCGATGATTTCCCTGGCCAACTCCCTGGCCTGAAAGGCTGTCAGTCCGTAGCCAGCCTCACCATGTCGCAGTAGCCTTTGCGCTTGACCGATGAGCCAATCGTGTTGCTCTAACGACGCTCTTCCGATCTCTCGCGGCGGTCATAGTCCCTGCGCGTGGCCGCTTCGGCCACGATGTTTTCCCGCCGCTCGAGTTCCAAGTCGGTTTCTGTGGGTGCCAGGTTCACGCTCTAACCCCCTTTCGTTCAAGATTTCGTTTCTGCCTCTTGTTGAGATAGGCCGCAATCCGCTTGAAGTGGTTGCGGCATACTCGAGTATGCCTATGCAGACAGCATAGTAGCGATCCATCACGCCACCTTAACCAGTGGCGTTGCGTGCTCCTCGACGAACTGCCCTAGGGTGGTCACAGGGCAATCGTCGTCGTGGCTGGGCTCATCGCCGTTCTGGTAAACACCACACACCTTGCAGAACGGGTAGCCGCCTGAATCCCTGGTGATGGCGGCGCGAGCGAGCTTGGCGAATGCCGTTCGAATGTCCATTGATCCTCCTTTCTTGCCCAGCCACCCAGAAGGCGCCAGGCCGCTTTATGTCAAACTAAATCCCTGGCAGATCATTCTTGCCAGGGCGATTACAGGCGGTGAACCTGGCACCCACAGAAACCGACTTGGAACTCGAGCGGCGGGAAAACATCGTGGCCGAAGCGGCCACGCGCAGGGACTATGACCGCCGCGAGTTA
>SCLI03000040.1_pt1 | contig 15562 bp, 9 predicted proteins | sample 7268041 | NCBI WGS metagenome assembly SCLI03 (sample SAMN10721081, study PRJNA514188) | viral metagenome | isolation source: depth-stratified mine tailings core A | place: China: Fankou Pb/Zn Mine tailings | collected 2017-10 | reverse complement strand
ATTAAAAGAGATATCTTTAACCAATGGTTCCGTATGGTTGATTATTTGCTTTTGCTGCTGTTCTTGCTGCGTTACCTGACATAAGCATAGCACCCATGGCTATAGCGATATTCTCAATGAAAGCTGCTTCATCGATGATGTTGATAGGTGAGGTAAACCCCCTACCTACCTTTTCAGCTTGTTTAGGAGAAGCTGAAGATAGATTACCTTTGAATTTATTGTTGAAACAAGCTATTGACGCTTCATCGTTATTGAAGATGTCTTTCTTTGTAGAGAAATTAAGGTAGTCAGGTATTTCGTCAAGAAGAGCTTTTACTTTTTTAAGAGTTTCTGTTTTAAGACTTTCTGATTTAGTAAGAAGGTTAATAAATGCGTTAGTAGTACCAAAGTTAAGTAAATATACTACTAAGTTCATAAGTAAAGTAGTTTTACCAGTCTGACGAAGAATTACTATAACTGTTGTTATATGGTTAAGGAAATACCAATAGAGAGATATGTTACCTCTATTTGCTGCAAAGTGAGTTGGTGTTAAACTACCAGGTACAGGAACTTTACTTATCTCTCTAAGAAAATACCAGAAGTTATACTTACACTCATAGAGTATTTTCTGCTTCTCTACTATGCTAAGATTTTCACTAAAAGGGTCTATGTCTTTAAGCTCTGGTTGAAGTAAAGATAGATGAAATGCACAGTTATTTACACCTAGCTTATGATATATCTCTGCTAGTCTTAAAAAGGATACATTCTTAGTCTCGTAGTGTATGATAGCCTTAGGATGTTTTCTCCAGTCATCTTGGAAAAGTATAGTCATATCTAGCTTTCCTTATGTTGAACTAAATAATTTTTAGCTCTATTGCTTTTTCTTTTCTAAGAGTAGGAGCAATTTTTTGATTTTTTCCCTAGGAGAACAAAGTGTTTTTTCTCAAATCGCAGTTCGTGTTAAGACACGGTATACGAAATAACCTATACCTAATGAACCCTATAGTTACTTTATCTGAAGATATTAAGTTACCTAGATATTCAGTATACCACTATCTAGACACGGATAGTGATATACACTTTCCTGGTAAGGATTTTAGCTACATACAAGCTGTACCTGAAACAAAGAAAGTACCTATCTATAACGTGTCTGATCTTCTCGTTAAAGAAGATGTAACTACGCTGCAGAATAAGTTAGTGAACACAGAAATAAGAAAATGGCAACAATTGAACATTAAAAGGTTCAAAGCTGTAGATATCTTTACTTCTCCTGTAAAGGACGTTAACCTTATCTCTATAGTTAACTATAACCTTCTTAAGGATCTGTACAGAATCAAACCTTCTCCTCTGTTTAGGCATTATACACATTTAAACTTGTTTAGCACTTACTGGAGCTATGTCAAGAAAGCTATCAACAGTGATAAAGAATCTGTACAAGTAGTTACAGTGAATGTGCCTACTGCTATACCTAGCTTCAACATCATCAATCTCATACTGAACTTTAACCCTATGAAGTTCAGTAGAGTAGTTTCCGATAAAGACCTTATACAGGTGTTAGACATCTACAGATGGTTAAGTAAGAAACTTAGACCTTCTGGCGTTATGAAAGACATAGAAGACAAAGATACTGAAAGCATAGTGATAGAGTTTAAGTTTAGAGGTTATAGTAGCTTTTTGCCTTTAGACATATTGGTTAGACTATCTGATAGTTCTGAACTAGAGAGTAAGACTAAGTTTGAAGAGAAGAAAGTACAGCGTATATTTATACTGATGCTCTATAAGCTACAGAACAAAGTAAACGCTATACTTGAAGAAGATGTTCCATTTGAACATGAAGAAGCTGAAGTAAATACTTCTGTAGATTCTGATACAGAAGAAGTAGTTACTCCTAAGATAGAAGCAGTGGTAAAAGTTCCTGTAAAACAGTCTTCATTCATAACTCACAAAGAAAACCTTAAGCATATAGAAAAGAATGAGCTGATAGAAGACTTAGACATGACTTTCAGTATACCTGACTCTGTAGAAGAAGAGACAGACAATGAAGTAGATGACATGTACAAAGAGTCTATATTAAAGGCAGAAGAAGATAAAGAAGAGCAAGAGTTTACTGTAGACTACTCAGTAGAGAATCTAAACAAAATACTTCAACCTAAAACACTAGACACTCAGATACAGCATACCATAGAAGAAGCAAGTCGTTTTAAGACTATGACTTCAGCAGAGATACGTAAACTCAAAAAGCTTCAAGAAGAAAGAAAAACACTTAAGTCTCCTTATGACGAAAAGTCTCTTCTCAATGAAGCTTCTATAGTCACTGAACAAGAACAAAGTCTTTCTAAAGAAGAAGTACAACTTACTTTCACTAATAACTTAGTAGAGAATAACCTCAAGAAGGAAGTACTGCAGAACTTTGATCAGAAGTACGTACAGACAGTTATGAAGAAAGATGTACTTGCCTGTATCAAGAACCTAGAGAAATCAGGTATCATCATTAAGGAATACGAGATAGAAAGAGTTAATCAGGTTACAGGTAACTACGACATACATCGTTTAACTCTTAAACCTCTTCATGGAAAAGAATCTACCATCTACTTCCGTTTACCTCATATAGACAAAGAAGGAGAAATGTTAGTATCAGGTGTAAGAGTAATGATGCGTAAACAAAGAACTGATCTGGTTATACGCAAGATAGCTCCTACAAAGGTAGCGCTTACTACTAACTACGGTAAACTCTTTGTACAAAGAACAGAAAGAAAAGCTTATAACGCTTATAGCTATCTCACTGACTACATAAGAAAGAGTTATCTAGATGAAGAAGGTTTCGTAGAGAAAGTCATACCTGGTATCAAACAGCTCAACAAAGAACACCTTCCTTACTCTCTACACGTTCTAGTATCCGAGTTCAACGAAATCATCACTAAGGACTTTACACTTAAGCTAAAAGAATACGATAACCCTACTTACATCAAACCGGAAGTACATAAAGCTATAAGAGATAAAAACCTATACCCTATAGGACATCTCTCAAACAGCCACATACTTGTTATAGACAGAAATAGCGATATATTAGACTATTCAGATAACATGAAGAATCTAGGCAGTGTCTTTGATCTATTTAAGATAGATAGAGAAAGAGTTCCTAAGACCTTTAGTACCATTAAGATACTTGGTGACGACATACCTCTAGGTGTAGTCCTTAGCTATTACTTAGGTATCAAAAATCTACTAGCTATAACACAGACACAGTTTAAACTTCTTGAAGCGAATAAACGCTATACTCCTGAAAGAAACGAACAAGTACTTACCTTTGACGATAAGAAACTTGTGCTTACTCTAGATACTCCTGAAAAAGAACTACTCTTTCACGGTTTCTCCTTCTATAAGGACATACTCAAAGAGCATAACTTAGAGGAATTTGACTATAAGGAAATCTACCTAAATGTGTTCGAAACAAGAAACACAGGTCTTATACACATCAAGGAGATTAATCTGCTTGAAACTATCTTTCTTGACCCCATATCCGTCAATGTGCTAGAAGATATGAAAGAACCTACAGAGTACATACCTTTGCTTTTAAGAGCGAATGAACTACTCACTACTTACCATCATCCGGATGTAAACGATCCCACTTACTCAAGAATAAGAGGATACGATAGAGTACCTGGATTAATGTACAGAGCTATATCTGAAAGCGTAAGAGACTTTAAGATCAAGAACAGAGCAAATAGCAAAATAGAACTAGATCCTTATAAGGTCTGGAACTACGTTACACAAGACAACACAGTTAAGATTACAGAAGACTCTAACCCAGTACTTGACATCAAAGAAACTGAAACCATTACCTTAACTGGCATGGATGGTCTAGATAAAGATGCTACACCTAAATTCTTAAGAAGGTTTCACGAGAAAGACATAGGTCTTATATCAGAAGGCACTGTAGATAGTTCAGAAGTAGCACTTAACGTATTTAGTACTACAGATCCTAAACTAAGAAACTTAAGAGGTCAGATACATGTAGATGAAAAAGAGATAGATGCTTCTCCTGAAAAAGCTTTCTCTACTTCATCTCTTCTTGCGCCTCTTATAGAACTAGACGATCCTAAACGTATCAACTTCGTTCAGATTCAGAACGCACACAGCATAGCTGCGGCAGGTTATCATCAACCTCTACTAAGAACCGGATATGAATACGTTATTCCCTATAGAGTAGGTAAACTCTACTGTTCTATGGCAAAAGAAGAAGGTGTAGTTATAGAAGTCACAGATAAACGCATAATAGTAGAGTACAAGTCTAAAGTTAAAGAAGCATTTCCTCTAGGTAAACTATACGGCAGAATGGAAGGTTCTGTCTATCCACACGTACTTGTGACTAACCTTAAACCTAAACAGAAGTTCTCTAAAGACGACTATATTTGCTATAACAAGAACTTCTTTGAACCTGATTGGTTAAATGAGAAGAGATTAGTTCTTAAGTTCAGTGGTTTAGTCTCAACAGCTCTTACTGCTAACGATGAAGTCTTTGAAGACAGCTCAGCCATCAGTAAAGACCTCTCTCTTCGTATGAGCACTAAAGTCATTAAAGAAAAGAGTTATATCATAGACTTCCATAAACAAATAACTGGTATACTTCCAGTAGGTACTCCCGTTAAACCCACTACCACTCTCTTCACTGTACTAGAGACAGATGAAGAACTATCTAACATGTCTGAGTCCACTATAGAGATGTTACAACAGCTAGTTAATCTCTCACCTAAAGCTAAGTATAACGGAACTATAGATAGATATGAAATCAAATACAACGGAGAACTACAGGACATGTCTTCTTCTCTCCGTAAACTTACTCAACAACTTAATAAGCAAACTATAGACGAAACAGTTTATACAGAGTACGAAGTAAGTAATAACAAAGTTACCTCTGAGTACAGATCAAACGGTAAGAACTTAGACGTAGATACACTAGAGCTTAAAGTCTATATAGAAGTAGAACTTGAACAAGGTATAGGGGATAAAGGAGTGTTTGCTAATCAGATGAAGAGCGTTAACTCTGCTATATTCTCTAGTAACATAACTACTGAATCAGGAACTCCTATAGACGCTATGACAAGTTATAAAGGTATCATTAACCGTATAGTAAATAGTCCTGTGCTTATAGGCACTACTAACAGACTACTTAAACATGTTTCTAAGCAAGTAGCCGATATATACTTCTCTTAAGCTTTTTACAGTTCACTACCAGCAGTCAGTCCTGCTGGTAGTGAATTTTTTGATTTTTTCCACGAGGAGTTTCTTATGGCTATAACTTATCCGCTTGATCTTTCAGGTGTAAGTCCTACTAACTTAGTTCAAAATGAACTTCATTCTGTTAACGAAGCAAAATTTAGAGACTACTTCTTTCTAGTGCCTTACTTCTCTCCATTTTTCACCGATAACTTTTCTGCTACAGTAACTGTTAACGGTATAACAAGACAACTAGTAGAAGATGTAGATTTTTCTTTTGTTCTTTCGTACGTAACAGGCACTAGAGTAACAGGTAAGGCTATGTACGGAGGCGTAAGTCTTCATAATCTAGAAATGTCAGGTATAGTTACCATTAACTATCAGACAGTAGGTGGAGATCAAATAGCCAATAGGCTTGACGTATTAACTACATTGGCAGATAAAGCTTATAACCCTAGAACTACCATATGGGACATATTAACTACTACGCCTAACGCATTCCCACCTACTCCTCATTTTCAAGATTACGATAACTTCTACGGACAAGAAGAAGTAGTTATAGCATTAAATAGAATAAGAGATGCGATTATAGCTAACTCTTCTTTAACACAAGAAGAAATAAGAGTCTTCATGAGAAACACCACAGGTGCTTTACTTACTGACTTTGTGAGAAAGACTGGTGACGTAATGACAGGTCCTTTGACTATGTCGTCTGATCCTATACAGGCGTTAGAAGTAGCCACTAAAGGTTACGTAGATAGAAACAGAGTGACATCTGCAGATCTAGTTGGTCTCTTATCCAATTTTCATTCAGCAGGATATGTAGATCAACAATTAACTACTAAAGTAAACAAGTCTGGTGATACCATGACCGGGTTTCTGACTCTACACAGTAACCCTACTCTAGACCTACACGCCACAACGAAACAGTATGTAGACAACAAAGATAATGATTTACAGTTACAAATTAACGATGTAAGAAATTTAGCAAATATTGCTAATACGGATAGAGCTACAAGAGCTTATGTGGACGATAAGTTTGATCAGCTCATGGCATATTTAATAAAAGTGACCTAGTTTCCTGTTCTAAATTTGTCAAAGGACCTGTTTTCTTTTTCTTTTTTCTAAGGAGTCTAACATGCGTTTAAACCTATCTGGTACACAACCAATTATCACTATTCGTGACCCACAGGTCCCGATGGAAGCAGCTAATAAAAACTATGTAGATAACCTAATGTTCACTCACGAGAGTAGAACAGACATTCACTTAACTCCTGGTCAAAATGCTCTTTTAGATGGTTTAACTGCTTCTCAAGTTGAACTGAATCACTTATCAGGTGTTACTAGTAATATTCAGACTCAACTTAATGCTAGAGTTCTGAAAGCTGGCGATGCGATGACGGGTTTCTTAACTCTTCACGCTTCTCCTGTTGCTAGTTCACACGCTGTCACTAAAGAGTACTCTGACACTCAAGACAACTTAAGAGTTCTAAAAGCTGGCGACGTGATGACAGGTGCACTAACACTGCACGGTAACCCAACTTCAGTTCTACACGCTACTCCAAGACAGTACGTGGATGCTGAGGTAGCTGCTCACGCCGGTAACGCTGCTCTACACATCACTGCTGCTCAGAATACGCTTCTAGACGGCTTAACCGTAACTCACATTGAACTGAACCACGCACAAGGTGTAACAGCGCCTATACAGGCTCAGATAGACTCTAAAGCAAACAGAGCAGGTGATACCTTCACAGGTCCTGTAGTTCTTCACGCTGATCCAGTTGTACCACTAGGCGCAGCTACTCGCCAGTATGTAGACGCTGCAGATAACCTGAGAGTACTCAGAGCAGGTGACACCCTCACTGGCTTCCTGACTCTACACGCTAATCCTACTCTAGCTCTACACGCAGCTCCAAGACAGTACGTAGACAGCGTTCTAGCTGCTCACGCCACTGACGCTAGCTTACACATCACTACTGCTCAGAACACGCTGCTTGACGGCATAACTGTACTAGCTGCTGACATCAACCAGCTTGCTGGCGTAACTGCACCTGTACAGACTCAGCTTGACGCCAGACTACCTCTTGTTGGTGGTACTATGACTGGTAATATCACGATGGGAAGTGATAGTGCTATTTTTGTAGCAAGAGTTCCTGTTGGCGGTACTGAACTAGTTAACAAAACTTACGTCGATAGCTTAGTAAGAGGCATTAAATGGGAAGATCCTATTTCTGGTATTAACTTAATAGCAGACAATCTATCAACTCCTCCGGCGTCTCCTGTAGTTGGTGACTTCTATATAGTAGGTCCAGCTCCTACAGGTGCTTGGGCAACTAGAGCAGGATTTGCTACTTTCTTCAACGGTACAGCTTGGATATTTATACAGGCAAGAGCAGTTGCAGCTGGTGACAGATTTGGTGTAGCTTTTACATCGGCTACTGTTCCTGCTGGTGGTCTACTTGGAAGAACTGGTAGAATAGTCACTATCGTTAATGCGACTCCTGGTGCTATTACTTACGCTGAAGACGTTATATCTGCAGGTAGTTCCACTATCGTATTTGATCCAGAGTCACCTCACTTTGGTGTAACTTTTAGTAGAACAGATGAAGGTAACTGGATACCTACTAACACTTCCGTAAACATTACCGCTGGTGATGGTTTAATCTTAGCTGGAAATATTCTTAACGTTAATGCTGGCGCTGGTTTAAACATAGTATCGGACAGCGTTAGCGTAAACCTAGAACCAAACAAAGGTTTAGTTATTAACGGAAGCAATAGAGTTGATCTATTGTTAGACGGAACTACTCTTTCTTCTTCTGCTACAGGCGTCAGACTAGCTCAACCAGTAGTAGACGACATAAACGATAAACTATCTAGAACACAAACTAGTGTAATGACTGGTAACGTAACGTTCGCTAGTACTTCAAGACTTACAACTGAGTTTGCTCCTACTTTACCAGGTCATGTAGTAAATAGAAGCTATGTAGACACTGCTGACGCAGCTATACAGACTCAAGTTACTGCATTACAAACCACAGTTACTACTTTAAATAGTGATCCAGTTACTTTAGCTCATGTTACTGCTCAAGACAACTTAAGAGTGCTAAAAGCTGGCGACGTGATGACAGGTGCACTAACACTGCACGGTAACCCAACTTCAGTTCTACACGCTACTCCAAGACAGTACGTGGATGCTGAGGTAGCTGCTCACGCCGGTAACGCTGCTCTACACATCACTGCTGCTCAGAATACGCTTCTAGACGGCTTAACCGTAACTCACATTGAACTGAACCACGCACAAGGTGTAACAGCGCCTATACAGGCTCAGATAGACTCTAAAGCAAACAGAGCAGGTGATACCTTCACAGGTCCTGTAGTTCTTCACGCTGATCCAGTTGTACCACTAGGCGCAGCTACTCGCCAGTATGTAGACGCTGCAGATAACCTGAGAGTACTCAGAGCAGGTGACACCCTCACTGGCTTCCTGACTCTACACGCTAATCCTACTCTAGCTCTACACGCAGCTCCAAGACAGTACGTAGACAGCGTTCTAGCTGCTCACGCCACTGACGCTAGCTTACACATCACTACTGCTCAGAACACGCTGCTTGACGGCATAACTGTACTAGCTGCTGACATCAACCAGCTTGCTGGCGTAACTGCACCTGTACAGACTCAGCTTAATGCCAGACTAGCTCTTGCTGGCGGCACTATGACCGGAGATCTAGTACTAGCTGGTTTACCTACTTTAGGTACACATGCTACTAACAGAAACTACGTAGACACAGCAGATAACTTAAGAGTTCTGAAGTCTGGTGATACCATGACTGGATTCTTGACACTACACGCTGCGCCTACTGCAAACTTACATGCTGCTACTAAACTCTATGTAGATTCAGCTATCACTGGTCTTACCACTACTGTAAATAACCAAGATAACTTAAGAGTTCTGAAGTCTGGTGACACCATGACTGGATTCTTAGTTCTACACGCTAACCCTACTCTAGACCTACAAGCTGCTACTAAGCTTTACGTGGATAACGGTGACACAGCTGCAAGAGCTTATGCCGATACTCGTGACGCTCTATTACAGACTCAGATATCTACTTTACAGTCTACAGTTTCTACATTAAATGCAGATCCTGTAACTATGACTCACGTCACTACTCAAGATAACTTAAGAGTATTAAGAGCAGGCGATACTTTAACTGGATATTTAACACTACACGCTAATCCTCAGCAGAACATGCATCCTGCTACTAAACAGTATGTAGATGCAGTTGCACAAGGTCTACAGACTAAACCATCAGTAAGACTAGCCACTACAGTTAATTTAGACGCTACTTATAACAACGGTTCGTTTGGTGTTAACGCCACTCTGACTGGTAACGTTAACGGTGCTCTATCTGTAGACGGAATTAACCCTCTTGTTAACGACAGAGTCCTAGTAAAACTACAAACTAACGCACTGGAGAACGGTGATTACGTAGTTCAGCAAACTGGTAATGCTTCTACTCCTTTCATACTGAGAAGAGTTGAAAATGTAGACCAGTCTTCAGAAGTACCAGGTAGTTATTTCTACGTATTTGACGGTTTAACACTAAAAGCCACTGGCTGGGTAATGACTGTAACTAACCCAGTTACTTTTGCCATCGGTACAGATCCTATCTTCATTAACCAGTTCTCTGGACAAGGTAGTATCATTGCTGGTAATGGTTTAACTATATCTGGTAACACTATAGACATTAACACAGCTAATCCTGGTCGTATCGTAGTGAATGCCGATAACATTGACTTAGCTACTACTGGCGTAGTTGCTGGTACCTACACACGTCTAACTGTAGATGGTTTTGGTAGAGCTACTTCAGGTAGCAATCCTACTACCTTAGCTGGGTACGGTATCTCTGATGGTCAACCATTAAACGCTAACCTGACTAGTCTGTCTGGTGTTACGACTACTGGTTTGATCGTAAGAGACGCTACTAATAACTTTGTAAGTAAAGAAATAGTTGTTTCTGGTATTGGTATATCGATAACTAACGGTGGCGGTATCAACGCTGGTAACATTACTCTAACTAGCAATGCTACTAATCTAAATACTCCTTCCACTGTAGTAGCAAGAGACGCAAGTGGTAACTTTAGTGCTAATACTGTAACTGCTGCTTTAGATGGCAACGCAACTACTGCAACTACTCTACAGACAAACAGAAGCTTTGCTATAACTGGTGCAGTTACTGCTACTGCTGTTAACTTTAACGGTTCAGCTAACGTTACTTTTAACACCACTATGTCTACAACTGGTGTAGCTGCTGGTAGCTATACTCGTGTAGTAGTTGGTACAGATGGTAGAGTTACTGCTGGTACTAATCCTTCTACAGTGGCAGATATGGGTCTTACTGATGCTGTCACTATAGCGCAGCTAAATGCTAGAGTTATAGAACTAGAACGCTTAGTTCACGAAGCGTACGCTTATATGGTTGGTCGTACTTAATTGACATAGTCTCCAGAGGGCTTAAAAGCCCTCTGGAGACGTTATTTTGACTTGGATATACCTCAGGTAGTCTTATGGTTTAAAATCGCTTCTGAGAGCTTCTGTATAGCTGCATACAAAAACGTCATATTAGCGTATATGTAGTTCTGAAACTCAACTTGCTCAGCTGCTATCTGTATAGCAAATATAAGGTCTTTCTTAGTCTGATTGTTCTTTAGTAGAACAGATGAATTCTTATTGTTCTCTATGAGTACGTCAATGAGATCTGAAGCTTCTGAGGCTAATCTATTTGCTTTCTTTATATCTTCAAACGTAATTAGCTTCTCTAATTCTTGTGCTTTGTTATATAGCTCTGGTACGTCTTTTAGAGTGTAAAGAACTGAAGAGACTTTAGCTTTAACTGATCTAGAGTCTGTAGGAAAGAAAGGTTTAAGGAGTTTTTTGTTTTCTTTAAGTTCTTTTTCTGTTTCTTGAAAGTAAGAAGTTCCGTATAGGGTAAATACCTTATCTTCTTTGTACTCATTCATGAAGGAAGAGATAGAGAGTTTGAGGTGATTAAGGGTATTAGTAGTAGTAGAGTTAAGAGTTTCTGCTATTTCGAGAAGTGCCTTTAAATAGTCTATGTATTTACCTTTGAAGTTCTCTGGTACTTCTACAGTTGTTTCTTTAAAGTCTATGTAGTTGATGTCTTTGATAACTGACTCTGTCTGAAAGCGAGTGAGTAGTAAATTGTTTACTATAGCTTCTGAACTTGTTACTGTTCTCTTTGCTGAATGAAAAGTATCTTTGAGTTTGCTGAAGAAGCTATCGAGAGATTCAGCTGATACTACTGTAGAAGAGTTATAGAAAGCTACAAACTCTTCTAAACTTTTTACTTGAGTCGGTATATGTTCGTTGCTGTAGAGCTTAGGCATATAGTTACCTCTTGATGAAAAAAAAGCACTGAAAGAAATGAACCAAAAAATACCTTCAGAAGCATATTACAGCTTCTGAAGGTTTGAGATTAAATCATTGTTAACCTTCTCCATAGTCTTAGTTCTGGATGAGCGTTATAATCTGCAGTAAGTCTGTCAAACATAGACACTTTTATAGGTGAATAGAACATTACTCCGTATAGAGAATCAGTTGTGTTTGGTTCAGACACACTGAGTTGATAAGTTACTGCTTTAAATTCAATATCTTCTGGATTTTCTTTAAAACCTATATACGTCTTAGCTATAGGAATAAGTAGATCAGACGGAACGTATACGTTAAAGTATGTGAAGTTACCAGTAGTTCTTACTTGGCCTTTAGTAACTGTAAAGACTGGTACGTTAGTCTCTGGGTTGTATATTTCCCAGTGAAGAACTCTACCAGGTGTATACGAAGAAGTATCTATCTCTACAGTATAGCTAAGGCCTTTTTGCCATTCACATTCAAGTCTATCTATGTAAGTATCATTAAGTATTTTTCTTCTTGAGAGAAAGTAAAGAAGAGCGTCATATTGAACTATTTTAGTATTAGGAAGTATGATAGGTATTTCTTTACAAGTGAAACGAGAAATAAGTGAGTTGATGATTTCTAGGACTATGCCTGTTTGACCGAGAGTTATAGCTCTTTTAATTCTTTCTAGATGGTCAACTATAGGTTCAAACCCAAAGACATCGTCAAGCAAGTGACGGTGTATAGTTGGGTTAAATTCTGTTGGCTTATTGAATATATTAGTCCAGTCTACTGGTCTATTGTCTTGTATGACTGTTTGATATAGATTTGCTATAGACTCGTTAGTTCCGCTGTGGGAAAAATGCCCACCTAGAGCTTGATATGTGACTGTTACAGAAGAGGATACTGCAGAGTTAATGATAAGTATGACTGATGCTATTTCTTTAGCGTAGAGAAGAGTTGCTTCTTGATGAAGTTCAACTATCTGAAAGTCTCTACCTCTTTGAAGCTCTGTAGCTCCATCTCTTATGATAACTGATTCACCAAAGAAAGGCCCTAATCGAGTAGCTATGCTTCTCGTAGGCCTATTGGAAAGAGTATGAGGTTCGTTTGAAATGAGGTTATTAACGGATTTACCCGTAACATCAAGATCAAGACGAAGAATTGGAGTGTTAGACAACATTTAGGTTTCCTTTATCGATATGAATGAGAACTGGTTTATTTCCTGTTACTTGTTCTATGGCTTCTATGATTTTATCTGGTGTTTTACCAGCAGTTCTATCTTGTATAAGTCCTATTTCGTTATAGAAATCAGACGCTAATTCAGAGCAGAAATACTGGTAAGGGTTATCCCTTATCTTAAGTATCATTCTGATTAGGTTAATAAGACCGTATGCTTTACCTAGTCTAGAAAAAAGATTATTTAGTTGTTTAGGAAGTACTTTTTGACCTATAGGAAGATGGTAGAAATCTTCCATAAGAGAAAGAGGGTGAAGTCTTACTACTGGAGGAGTAGCTTCTAGCACGAATATTCTATCACCGAAAGTAACCACTATACCTACGTGAATATACCTAGCACCAAGAATTTTCTGGTAGAGGTATAGTACAAAGTCAAAGAAACTATTCATAGTAGTAGTGTCCCAGATTACTAGATCTCCTGTCTTCAACTCTTTTCGTCTCTCTGAATAAAGGATCGTCATGACTTACTCCTCGGCGTTAAAAGAACAATCACAAAATTCACTAAGAAAGAAGCTCAAATATATAGCTATTGGTCTGATGTTGTTTTTATCAGCAATTATTGCAAAGGCTAGCACTACTCCAGTTTCTACTAGTGGTTATAGTAACTTTGTTTTTAGTCGAAATGACTTTATACCGGCACATGCTTTTGTGTTTAGACCAGTTATCTATTCTGAGGTTAATAGATTCTTTCCTGCTTTACCGGACATTAACTATGTACCGAGTCTTATAGAGCATGAAAGCTGTATCACTCTTCGTCATAGTCGATGCTGGAGATCTACTGCCCAACTGAGAAGTGCAAGAGAACAAGGTGTTGGTTTAGGGCAAGTAACAAGAGCCTTTCGTCAAGATGGAAGTGTAAGATTTGACACTCTCACTAACTTAAGAAACATGTATCGTGAAGAGTTAAGAGAAGCAAGTTGGGATACTATCAAGAACAGACCTGATCTACAGATACGCATGATTATTCTTCTGCTAAGATCTGACTTCAATCAGCTTCATAACGTAAGAGATCCTATGCAGAGACTTAAGTTCACCAATGCAGCTTATAACGGTGGAATAAGAGATGTACACAGAGCAAGAAGAGCCTGTGGGTTATCAAATAACTGCAATCCACAAGTCTGGTTCAATAACGTAGAGAACTTCAACGTTAAATCAACGAGAGCTCTATATGGAACTCGCTCAGCAAGAGACATCAATAATCACCACGTAAGAGATGTTTTCATCAATAACTTACCTAAGTATAGAGCTGGTTTTTTTACTGAAGAATGGCTAAATGAAAAGAGATAAAGCATTCATCGAAAGCAAAGTATACATTAAAGACAATAAACTCTATACCAAAGAGAAAACAGTTATAGAGTTTCCTAAGTGGTACGAAAGTAAAGGCTTAGCAAACTTTCAGGAAGTAACTGAAGTATATGGAGTCTTCTGCATCTGTATAGGAGATAAGTATAGTGTATCTGTTATACCTACGTTAATAAGTACTAAACCTATCATGATTAAGGAAGTAGAGAAGGAAGACGGAGAAGTGTATGTACAGTGTATATACGGCAAAGACGATTGTATAATAGAGAACATGAATGTAGTTAAGAGAGATATACTTAGCTATACGTTCTTTGAGACTTTCTATATGCAATCAAGAGTACCTTGGTATGTGGAATATGTAGACGTAAGCAGAATCATGGATAACATGCTGAAGTATGGTGGTAGTAAGTTAGGTGAGAACTATATAGCAAGTGAAATAGTGACTAGTTTCATAACTAGAAGTAAAGAGAACAAGAAGTTGTTCTATAGACAGAATATGGGTAAAGACTATGAATATGTGGATTTGATGAACGTGTACCATAGTCTGATAGGTACTACAAACAAGATATCTGGTAATTACTTTACTCAGAGTTTAGTCTCTGGCATAGTGCAGAAGTCTGATGTTAGTACTAAGCTTGAAAAACACGCAAGAGCTTAATTAGGTTATAACTCTTCCTCTCTCAGCTATAGTAGCTGAGAGAGGAAGATGCTTACTTAGGTTTTAATGAAGAAGAAGGTAGAGAAGCTCTCTTGAGCAGTATAGTCAGGTAAACGGAAGGTAGTAGCTGATGTAGGCTGTATAGAACCATCGTAGAAGGTAGAGTAGTCGTTCATTGTAGCTCCTGATAGAGTGGCTGTATGTATGGTAGCTATAGCTGGTCCGCTCGCACCACCAAGTAAAAACACTCTATTTCTTGTAACTATAGCTGAAGATTGAACTAAAACAGAAGGTAAATTTCCTGCAGTAGTCCAAGTTCCAAGAGTACCATCAGCGTTGATAGGAGCTGTAAAGATAGTAGAGATAAATACTGATCCGTTCGCACCACCAAGTAAAAACACTCTATTTCTTGTAACTATAGCTGAAGATTGAACTAAAACAGAAGGTAAATCTCCTGCAGTAGTCCAAGTTCCAAGAGTACCATCGGCATTGATAGGAGCTGTAAAGATAGTAGAGATATTTACTGATGCGTTTTGACCACCAAGTAAAAACACTCTATTTCTTGTAACTATAGGTGAAAAACTAGCTAAAGCAGAAGGTAAATTTCCTGCAGTAGTCCAAGTTCCAAGAGTACCATCGGCATTTATAGGAGCTGTAAAGATAGTAGAGATATGTGCTGATCCATTGTGACCACCAAGTAAAAATACTCTATTTCTTGTAACTATAGCTGAAGAATGAGTTAAAGCAGATGCTAA
>SCLI03000039.1_pt1 | contig 15589 bp, 14 predicted proteins | sample 7268041 | NCBI WGS metagenome assembly SCLI03 (sample SAMN10721081, study PRJNA514188) | viral metagenome | isolation source: depth-stratified mine tailings core A | place: China: Fankou Pb/Zn Mine tailings | collected 2017-10 | reverse complement strand
GCTGGGAATTATGTTAGTCGCAGGGAAATACACATCCGTAGAATCACCGGCGCTATATTTTCCACCTGAAATCCATTTTGAAGAAGCAGCATTCCAATAATACCACTGACCATCATCAACGACTACGTAGATACCTTCTGCTCCGGAAGGGTATTTTGCGTTTAATTCCTTCAACGTATTAAACGTCTCTTTGGGAGAGCCACTGACTATAGTTCCTAACTTTTCATCTACATAGCCTAGATCGGCTTTATTTTCTTTTAAATTTTGAATTTCACCGTCATATTTTACGGCACTAGTTAATGCGCTTTGTAAAGCGCTAAATGAATTATCGCTTTCTACTGCTTCGTCATCAAACGGAGCTTTTTCAACTTTTATTTTAAACGGCTTGCTTCTCGTGTCAGAGCTTGGCCCAATAATTTGTATAACAGAAGTAACTTGACCTGGTTGCATCATATTCGACGGATAGTCAAAACGATATAATCCCTTTGACCTATCAATAACTTCAAAAGCATCAAGACCTTGTAATTTTTCTCCTTCAGAATTCTTTGCGGTGTCATGGGACCACCCTAAATTGACTGATACGCCTATTTGATTTTCAACTTTCCCTCCGTTAGTTATTTGTAACGTCAATGATCTTCCTGACCGTTCTCCTTGCACAGCAGACTGTTGAGGAATATAGTCCTCATTAATGTTTGTAACAACAATGTCTACTGTCTTAAATTGATCTATTGCCATATACTTCCTTCTCCTTCCTTACCATTCAACATTATAATATCTAGCTACTGTTCCATCTGAATTAATCTCGATAGGTAATTTTATAGATCCGAATCCAAAATTTAATTTCGCTGAACGGAAGTCGTGAGTTCCATAATGATTCATCTTTGGATTAGAAGCTGTTGAATCAGTTGGGATTTGCATAAGTGCTCCCATACTACTTCCTTCTTCAGTACCGATAACCATTTGTTTCCCCTTGTTATTTGCGATCGTCATGTCATTACCAAACAAAGAAGCCGTTCCAACTCTTCCGAGAGTAGAACCGTTCGCTCCAACAATATACATCGTACCGGATTGTATTTGTATACCACTCGATTTCCCATACGTATAACTTCGAATGATTGGACCCTCAATAATCCCCTCAGTAATATCTATATTTAAATTGCCGTTTTTTGACCTAATAAATCCTTTGGCAAAAAATACTTCTCCAGTATCTAAATCCATAAATACTTGTTCCCCACCTAGTCTACCAACCTGGATAAACCGAGCATTTAAAACCCCGTCAATTGTCCAGGCTGTATGGAAGTTGTCTAAATTGAAATCACCATCGATAAATCCGATACCTTCGCTATTCGCAACTAAGAAATGATTACTCGTCTCAAGAGATTTACCGTTCATCCAAACTGAACAATATGGAATTCTTTCTTCGGAAATACCTAAGTCAGCTTCAGTTAGAACAACATAAGAGCCACCTTTCAGACCTCGTATGATATCAGTTTGCCATTGCGCGATTTGCTCAGCTGTATAAAAAGAAGGTTTGGTATCTTCTACTCGTTGTAAGTCTAGTTTTAAATCAGATGAAGTTTTAATAGAAGATTTTTTAATGAGATTATCACCAACATCTGAACTAACCTTGCCTGTTAGTCGGTCAATTGCTACACTAAAAATTCTAGCTCTGTAGTGGTAATCTCTATCATATCTGTGGACTTGTATCGTGTTTCCGATTTCGTCGCCACTTATCACTTCTGTTTTGAATTGTATAAGCGGACGGCTCATTTCTATTAATGCGTTGTATGTATTAAGTAATAGTTCCTCCGCATCTTCAATATCCTCAAAAACAACAACGCCTTCTCTTTTTCTCATTTTTCCATTTTTTAAAGGTATACCGTATTTTTCTGTCATTTCAGATAATTCGATCCAGTTTTGACCTTTAGGTTTGTTTACTGGCTTATTTGCAGTTGTTTTCCACTCTATTCCTGCAAACTCTAACCGTCTTCCATATCCGTCTCCCACTTCTTCGCCTTTACCACGACCAATGAGAGAAGTGTATATTTGGGACCTATCTTGTTCTTTGACCACGGATAATGCGGTACTACCATAAACGAATCTTTTATTTGAAGCATTACCGATTTTGTCGTAGATTTCTATATATTTATCAGTAATCTTGTTGTTCTCAATTTTGCATTTAAAAAGAATTTCACAACCATGAGTTTGTAATTGTTTTAAAGCATCTTTTACAGACAGATAATAGAATGTATCAGTGATTATTGGTAAATTGGGTTTCGCATAACTTACTCTCCATTCGCCATCTGTAGCATTCATTATTTGACTGGCAACAACTGATATTGGTTTTTTTTGTGGTCTGATATCTTTGACGATAAATCCTTCTAATTCTTTAACCGCAAAATTAATGCCCACAAAATGATTTCTATTATTTTCGTCACCAGAATTTATGATTGTATATAAAGAAAATGTTCCATCGTTTTCTTTTACAGCCATATAAGCAGCTTCTTCAATTCCTTTATCAAATACAACTGAAACCGTCAATTTATCATTGAGCAATTCGGATTTATCTGCAGTAATTTCTTTTTCCTGTATATTTTGTGTCAAAAACTTTTTAGTTACCATGCGAATAAATCGTTGTTTCGCGTCAAAAAAATAAACCGAACTAGTAGTTTTCATAGGTACACCTCATTAGCATAAATTGTCATTACTCCATTACTACAAATTAATTCATCACCACGATGAATATAGAAATTTTCAAAGTCACTGTCCAGATCTAAAATAGCTGTTCTATCTACTCCATTTACAAATACTTTCCCTTGCTCGAAATCAAACTCAACTAGATTATCACTATAAATGGCCGCATTAGTAACTTTTATCTTAGCTCCTGATCTTTTGTTCGTTATTTTTATACTTGAATTAGTTGCTAATTTTACTACGATTTTTTGAGGAGTTGTCTCAATAGGGCTATCCATTGTAATAACATTGCTCAATTCTTTTATTCTCGAACGCTTTAAAGGATTTTGGCAGAATAGTTCAATCTTTCCGGCTGCAAATTCATTTGTGTGATATGTCGGTTGTTCCATTGATGAAAGCCTTCCATAAAATATTATTCCGTTTTCGTCATTAAATACGATTGGAACATCTGCTTTTCGAAATAGAAACTGTTTTATCTTGTTAAATTTGAATTGCGAGTCTTCATAGTTTTCAAACATCAATCCGTACTCCACTACCAAAGTTCTGCTTTTGAGCTTTTGATTAGAAATGATTGATCCAACGTGTATTTCATCTGTCTGTAATTCAGTATCTAAAGATTCGCGTCCAACTACATCTAATGTCAGATATCCAGGAATTTGATTCTCTAAATATTTACCGTCATAAGACATCGCCTTTCCAGGCAATTCCATACTTTCTAAAATAGATTTAAAGCCAAACAAATTATCACCTCCTAAAAACTCGATTGAATATCAATTTCCTTCCCTTGAATTTCTGATATGTCTTGGACAAACATTTTGTATTCTCGTTCTCCTAACCTTAAATATAAGTTTAAAGGTTTTTCTGACTTGTTCTGATTTGAAATGATATCTTTTAAACTATTGATCGCTAAAAGTAGCTCTGAATTATTATTCTTTACGGTTATTTGTTCTTTTCCGCCCGAGAAGTAACTCAAATTTTGCACCATTGTTGAATTTTTAGGTACACCTACACCATCAGCGTAATGAGGAATCATACGCTTAGTTTGACGTGCATTAAGGACTTTAGAACCTCTTGGTAAGTCAGGTAAGAGTACATCTCTTCCCTCAGCGATAAAAGGTGTCCCGCCTTTAGGTATTACAAGCTCTTTGTATAATGGTCCTGATTGGTCATTTACTATTGCGGGTCCGCCTACGTGGTAGTTTGTTCCTTTTTCATATTGTTTACCACCTTGTGCTTGAACGTACTGTTCACCAGAAGAAGTAAACCTAGTATGAACCTCAATTTCTTTAAAAGAATAATTTGGAACATCGTTTATAGCTGCTTTTGCTGTTGAAGCGCCAGAAACGTCAGCGTTTAGGAAGATATCCTTTACTGAATCAGGGATACTTTCCCAAGCTCTCCATGCTACTTGAGAAGATTGAAGTTTACTTTCTAAATCTTCTTTATTCGCTAATAATCTTTTTTGAGTAGGTGTAAGCTTCTCGTATTCTCTTATTTGCTCGGAAGAAGCTCCTATCTTCGTCAGTAAATCGTAATTGTCTACATAAAACTTTTTCTCATCTGGTGTCAGCTCATTGTATAGTTTTAAAGAATTCTCTGAACTGAATATTTTAGATAGAACATCATAATTATTAGCTTTTAAATCTTTTGTTTCTGGTTGGAAGTCTTTCCATAAACCTAGCTCAAACATCGTTTGCGTCATAATTTCAGGAGTATTGGAATACAAAATCGCTTTTTTTTCTTCGAAATTTAACTCATTCCACTTGCCTGAATCTTCGAGTGCTTTATACATGTTTTGACTAAATTCATCTTTCAATACAGCTTTTTTATCTTCCCAAGCCATACCGTCCCACCAATTATTTGCAATTGCCGCTTCGCCAATAATAAGTTTTGCATTGGAATCTAGATTAGCGTTTTGAAGTTGAAATCTAAGTTGGTTCCATGTAGCAGAATCTTTTGCAGCATCTTTTACAACTTCTCTAACATTCGATTTTACTTCACCAGTTTTTTCATCAAATACAAGATCGTTCCAGAGTTGAGCTGCTTTTTTTCCATTTTTCACACTTTCATCAGCAGTCCACGCTAATTTTTTCGCGTTTTTTTCTGCATTCTCAGCTACTTTGTCAGCCATCAAATTTGCACTATTCACTATTTCTTTGTTGGAATTAATCATACCTTGTGCCATCTGATCATTACCATTAATTAATTGACCGTTAGCTACCCAAACTTCATTCATTAATTCAGGATATTTTTTTGCTATTGCTGCAATTTGAGAATCGAAACCATCAGTAGTTGTTTTGTTTATTTCATCCCAAGCTTTTAAAAACTTTTGTGCGAATTCTCCGTCTAAGTTGTAGCCAAGCTCTTGCAAATATTTTTCTTTTTCTTGCCTACTCTTATTTGCATTTTCTTGAGCAGCTTGTCGTTGTTTACCTAAAGATTGTAACCATAATTTTGCTTCTTCTTCTGAAGCACTAGCTACATCCGCATTCATAGCAGCTAATATTTTCTTTTTCTCTTCTGCTGATACATCCAAAGTTTCGACGTAAGCGCGAGTTGTATTTTTAGCTAAATCCTGAATAATATTCGCTTCTGACACACTAATGTCTCTATTATTATTAGATGCATTTTGTTTTATTTCTGTAATTCTAGCCGTATTCTCTTGTACAATTTTTAAAGAATCTTCAGCGTTCTTCTTCTCTTCCTGAACCATTTCTTTTAATCCAGCATCAACAGAAGCGGGCAATTCTTTAATTAATTTGTCCAAGCCGTCTATTTTTTTTATAAGACTTTGTTCAATGGTTTGTCCTATTTTTTCGAAATTAGCAACCATAGAACCAGAATCATTTTCAAAACCTTGTGCCATAATACCAAATTGGCCTGATGCTTTTTGAGTATCCTCTTGAATTTTCCCTAGTGTCTTATCTGTTACCTCGCCTACATCAGTACCCCAACGTTGAACTCTTTGGGAAGAATTCCACGCCTCTTCACCAAAAAGCTTCCAAGCGCCATAACCAACCGCTAGCGCACCACCTACACCGACAATACCTAAAATAACTGGGCCCAATGGCCCTAAAGCCGCAGCCATAGCCCCTATTCCAGAAGTTCCAGCCGCAGTGCTAGCTGCTGAACCAAAAGCTCCCACCTTGGTAGCACCACCACCCAATGCTGTCGATAAGGTATTGACATTTACAGTTCCGTTAACCAACTGTTCAGATAATTCAGTGATTGCCTTTTTCTTAGCCATAGATGCTGAGAGTTCGATAAAACTTTTACCTAATGAACCAATACCGCCAGTTAATTTCCCTGTAATCTTGAGTAGAGGACCGGCAGCAGCTGTAGCAGCTAAAAGTTTGACAACTAATTGTTGTGTTTTAGGATCTGCATCACTAAAGGCTTTCGCTAAATCTCCTAACATTTTTACAAGCGGTTTGGAAGCTTGAAGTCCATCCCTTAAAGCATCGACGAAAGGGCCGCCCAAATCAATAGCAGCGTCAACAGCTTCATTCTTAAGCATTTTCAACTTTGATTCTGTTGTTTCGTAGCGTTTATTTGCTTCTTCGGTCAGCGCTGTATTTTCGCCCCAAGCTTTGTTACCCATTTTGATAGCACCTGAGAACACGTCTGAAGCATTTGAAGCACGTAGCAACGAATCTCGCAAACGGACTTCTTTAATGTCCATATCATCCAAGACTTTGATTGCAGACGTTCCTTGACTTTCAGCATTCTTTAAACCTTCAATGAATTTAATGATCGCTTGAGAAGGGTCTTCTTTAAAAGCTTTTGAAAATTGTTCTCCTGTCATACCTGCTACTTGTGAGAAATTCTCTAAAGAAGTCTTTGACTTATCTGCTTCTTTATACATCTTGCTTAGCTCTTTAGAACTCATTCCTAAGCTCTCAGCCATAGATTTTAAAGGTTTTCCACCCTTCAAAACAACATCGCCGACTTCTCCTATTGAATAACCAGCATTGTTAGCAATCTGTTCTAGTTCACTAAATGCTCCTGTGCCTTTCTCAACTGCTAGTTGCATTTCAACCATTACTTTTGAAAAAGCTGATCCCCCGGCTTCGGCTTCGATACCTACAGAACTCAAAGCAGCAGCAAAACCAAGAATCTCACCTTGTGACATTCCGATTTGTTTACCTGCACCAGCAAGTCTCAATCCCATTTCGGTGATTTCTGACTCGGTAGTTGCAAAGTTATTTCCTAAGTCAACGATAACAGAGCCCAATTTGTCAAAATCACCCTGAGACATTTGTGTAATGTTTGCAAATCTAGCTAAAGCAGTAGCGGCAGTTTCAGCGCTCATGTTAGTAGATTCTCCTAAATCAATCATTGTTTTAGTAAATCCAACTACATTAGGTGTTTCAATCCCTAACTGCCCTGCTGCTTCTGCTACAGCCGCAATCTCTTGGTGGCTTGAAGGTAATTCTTTAGCTAATCCTCGTAGTCCGTCTTCTAAATCTTTATATGAATAAACGACTTTTCCTGTAGAATCAACTACTTCATCATTGGTTTTCTTTACCCCTGCAAAAGCTGACTCCCAAGAAATAGCTGCTGTTGTAACTGCCGCGGCTCCTGCTAAAATAGGCACAGTCAACCCTTTGGTCATACTTCCGCCGATTGATTCCATAGTCTTTCCAGCGCTTATCATTTTTTCGCTACCAGCATAAATGGCACCAGTAGCACCAGTGGTTTTAACTTCTAACTCTGCTAAAGAACCTGCTGTCACAACGAGTTGCTGTTTATAACCAGCTAACTTTCCGTTTGCATCTTGCAGTTGCGCTGCTAGTCTTTTTGTTGAATCGGTGGCTTTACCATCGACAAACGATTCTTCGTAAGCCTTTTTCAGTGATGATACTTGCCTTTCTTGCGCGCTGATTATAGTTGTAAGACCGTTATACCTAGCACCTAATTTGTCCATCTGGTTGCCAGCCATATCAGCTATTTTCATATTGGCTTGCATTTCTTTAGCTAAATATCGAACTTGTTTCTTTGAGTTTTCAACCCCACGACCAAAGTCGGAATCATCAAGCCCAAGTTTAATAACCATATTTCCTATCGGTGTACCTGCCGCTCCCATGATTAACCTCCTTTTGATCCATTTACTAAATCTGATAATGGTCTAATTACTTTTTGCTTTTTGCTTTTCTCTTTTTTACCGGATTTCAACAATATTTCATCAATATCTATACAATCTGTTTTCATTAAATCTGTGATTGTCCAACCAGGTAAATTCTTGATCACATCACGGACGAAATTTAATTGGAGTTCGTAGAAGTCGCTCCATTTAAGATTTCCTCCGCCATTGCTTTTTTTGCTGCTTCATCGTCCGCTTTGTTAAATCCTAGAACACGGTAACGAATAATTTCATAAATTTTATGTCTATCTGAAGTATCGAGACCGTTTAAGATAAGTTCTTTAGTAACTTCTTTAGATTCAAATAAATCGGCAACAAACTGAATTTGTAATTGATCGTACTCAACTTCTTCAACTAACTTTTCGTCTTTTGCTGCTTGTTCCTCTAATTCTTTTTCTAGGCGAATGTAGTCATATCTTTTTTGAAATGGAATAAACTCTTGTGCAAATGTTTGGAATTTGTTGTCTGGCATTCGTAACTCTAATTCAATCTTTCTTTCCATTGCTTTTCCTCCTCAAAAAAAGGCTAGCCATATAGGCTAACCTTTTTATTCTGTAATTGTGACTGTACAATTTGCAGTCTTGCCGTTAATTGTTTTTGCTGTTATATTTGCTGTACCTACAGCAATCGCCGTTACTTTCCCTTGCTTCGGAGTGACCGTGGCAATGGACGTTTCGCTCGAAGTAAACTCTACTGATTTATCTTTGGCGTTTTCAGGTAAGACGGTTGGAACTAAAGTCGCTGTTTCCCCCACTTTTAATGCAAGTGTTGTTTTATCTAATGCAACACTTTCGGGGGTTATTACTCCCCCGATGCAGGACCTAAAACGGCTGTTTTTAGTTTTTCGACTCCTGCTGCTGTTGACGCACGTAACACTTTCAATGTTTTTGTGTTTTCTCCAATTGTAATTTTTCTTGACATAGCCGTATAAACGTACTCACCAGCTTCTGGCGTGAAATCTTCATCTGTCTTAGTAGCTAATGAAAAACCATCACGAGAAAAACTTCCAGCAACTAAAGCAAACGCCACAGGTACTCCGTACAAGTCCTCTGATTCCGCAACTGCCGCAACATATGGCGGTTCCGTTTCTTCGCCTAAGCCATCAATGTTTTCATCCATTGTAAGAAATCCTAAGATATCCGCTTCGATTTTTGCCGGTACATCTAGCAAACCAAAGTTAGCCGCTACATTACCAGTCCCTTTACGTGAAATAAAATATTCTACGTTTCCAGCAAATACTTTAATCGCTTCTTTCGTTAAACCAGTAAGATCAAAGCTAGTTGGACCACCTTCTTTTTGAACCCCTTCAAGTACAACAATTTTTGAAGCAGTATCCGGAGTTAAATCTCCTTTAAGCTTTCTGATTGATAATTTATCAAATCCATATGTTTCCATGTGTTATTCCTCCTAATAATCCGTATCGTGGATTCTTGTATTTTTTCTGTATCTTCGTGCGTCTACGAATCGCTTTGTTTCCTTAAAATAAGTGTCTAAACCACCGTTCAACTGACCGTAGCCCATTTCCCACATAACATCTTTTACAGCTTTTGCGATTTCTTTGGTCAGTAAACGATTTTGAGTTTCAACGTTTATTTGAAAATTGAACGTTAATGAAACTGGCTTGTTAGCCATGTGATATGCATTTGTTTGTGGACCTGAGAAAGTATCAATAACTATAAAAGGTTTGGTCACATCTAAGGTTTCTGGCGCTTCGTAAAATTTGATCTGATAAGTAATCTCATTTTCGTATGGGCTAGGTTCGATTGCTAAATGCTTAGCTATGATAGGATTTAGAATCAATGCATTGTATACGTCCATCCACATGTCTTTCATCGGCCTAATTCCTCCATTTCGCGCCTGACAGTCTCCATTGATGTCTGTTGAATCTTGTCAGCCGCTGCTTGTAATTTACCCATACCTCGAGGGCGGACATATTTCCCATAACGTGTATAACCAAACTCGTTCAAATGAACAATAGGCGCTCTTTCTTTTGAAGCCCACCCTGTTTCAACTCGTTTCGGGTTACTTTTAACACCGCTAGTAACAACTAAATCATGAGTTTTCCCTGTGTCTTGGTAGGTAGAAACAGCTTCTTTTACAATCTTTTGATTTTGTTCGCCAGCTTTCCTTAGAGCTTTATTAATAACTCTAGTAGCTTTATTTTTACCTAGCTTAGCTTCAATGTTCTTGATTATTTTAGCTTCACCAGTGATCGTTACACTCACGAACTCACCCCCAAAATAATTTTCACGAAATCGTTATTCTCTAGATCAGGAGAAACATCTACTATTTCCCAAACTTTACCGAGATAACGATAATCTTCAATTTCTAACTTATGTTTGTTGGTAGGTAAGTAATCTATATAAGGATCGCGTATTTTTATGGTTACTGCCTCTTTAGTACCTACAACATTCAAAATATCCCGATCTTTCATCGAGGGATTATAAATAAGCGCTGTACACTTGTACAACACTTTCTTTTTTACTTCTCCTGGATCAGGACCACTACCTGGTTTGAACTCAAAAAAAGTAACTGGAGTATTTAAGTCTCCAGCTACAATTTGAGGTCTTTTGTAATTTGAACTAATCGGCAATTTTATCACCAGCCAAATCTATAGATGCGTCCATGATCATTGTTTGAAAGTTTTCGTAAAAATACTCAAGAGCCTCATTACGTAAATAACGAGTGCGCTCATAGACAAGTTCCTTACCTTTTGAAAATTCATCGGCTTTAAAAGTTCCAATCAATGATTTTATGTCTTCGAACGAATCTTGTAGTTGCCTTCCGATGTCTTCATCTTCGGAAGAATGAAAAATACGAAAACGAGATTTAAATTCAGTTATGAACTTTTGATCATTCATACTATCACCCTTCCAATAGATCAATTAATTCTTGTTTCTTAGCGTTACTCGGATAAACTACTTCCCGCTCGTCTAGCAACGCTTTGAGTTGAGGCACATTCAGGCTAGAATAGTCTACTGGCGCCTTACGAGCGTTAGGCGTTGTTACTCCCCCGAGCCACCATTGCCAGTGCCAGCCGCGATTTCTAAGTCCCAAACAGCTGCTACTTTTTCATCTTTTGCTTTTCCGTAAACAAAAGTTTTAGCTGCATATAGATCCAAATCTTCTAAAGCGAGAGTTTGATCAAACTTTTTGATTGAAACTCCACCTGCGGCATAAGCATCGTAACGCTCGCCAACAAATGACACAGCTTTTTTTGCAACTTGTGCTACAGATTCAATGATACTTAAGTTGTAAGGCAAAGCAGTAACATAAACACCATTTGCATTCAAAAATGTATATTGTGCTTTAACTCCCCAAGCATCTGTAGGATTTACTACTAATGCAACTTTCCCACCGACTGCAACTGATTTTCCATTTTCTTTTGTCGAATGGTATTTGTACATTTCTGTAAGTTCTTTAACTGTAGTTTTTGAATCAGCAAAGGTTAATTTACCACTTGAAGCTTTTTCTGGGTGAACACCATCTGTGATTGCTACCCCTTCTTTAACTTGACGATTCAATCCAACAGGCTGATCCTTACCTGTACCAGATAAGAATGCTAATTCCATTGCCACAGAGAAGGCTTCCTGAATTTGCAAACGTACAAATGATTCTATCCACGCAGGCCCAAAACTTGTTAAGTCTTTTGGTACAACAACAAAGGCTGTTAATTTATTTTGAATTGCTTCTTCATCGCTGAATGCAGCATCTAATTGGCCTTTGATTTCCCCGAAGATTTTACCCCAGACTGCAACACCGCTTGTTTCAGATTTCAAAAATTTTAGTCGTAACCCTGCATTTTTTAAACCGATTGCCGAAAGTAAAGGATGCTCCGTAACTACATCTTCAAAAATATTGTCAATTGTTTCTTGCGGCAACAACGTTTCTTCTTTGTATCCAACTTCCTTATTAATTTCGTTGAAAAACTTACGTTGCTCAGCGTTTAGTTTTGCATCCAGGGTCGAACCTGAAGCGTAAGACTCAGCCGCAGTTTCCCCAGCTTTTTTGGCTTCTTGAATCATTTGGTCAAGCATTTCACCGTACAATTCACCCGTTTTTTCAGTTGATTCGTTGTTTTGAACTGCTTGAATCCATGCAGCTTTAGCATTTTCAAAATCCTTTGATAATTTAATAGTCATGAATATGACCTCCTTATTTTTTTATGTTTAAAAAAGGAACTTAGCAAATGGTGATTCATTCACTGGCTCCTCATTTTCAACTTTTAAATCGTTTTTTAATTTTTCTGTTACATCGTTAACTATTTTATTGATTTGTTCATCGTTAAAATTCATTTGCACTGTTGCTGGTTGCTGATTCTTTAACTTTTTAACTTCGTTAATTAGTTTTTGTGGAACCAAACCACTTCCTGAATCCGCGATTAACTGAACACGTTCCTCATTTTCAAACATGATTTCATCAGCGAAGCCCTTTTCAACTGATTCTTCAGCTGTGAGCCAAGTTTCATTATCCATCAATTCTAAAATTTCGTCTTTGCTTTTTCCTGTTTTAGCAACATAAGCATTCGCAAGAGAATAATTGGATTTTTGAAGAATTTCACTTGCTTTTTCCATATCGTGAAAATCTCCACCAGCTCCCATTTGGACATTATGAATCATGATTTGACCTACAGGGCTAATCGCGACTTTATTCGCCCCCATCGCGATAATAGATGCTGCAGAGCCAGCCCAAACAATATTTGCGGTAACATTTCCTGCGTACGACCTTAAAGCTGTGTAAATTTCGTTTCCTTGATCAACTAAACCACCGCCAGAATTAATTGTGATTTCTACATCCTCATTTGTTTCAGGGAGTTTAGATAACACATCATTAGGACTAGTTGCATCCATTTCAAGCCAATCGTAAAACCACTTATCGTCATTCGATACAATTGGACCATTAATTTTGATTTTTACTGTCATAATCTTTATTCACCCCCTTTCGATTCTATTTCATAGTTTTTAGTACGAATACGCTCTTGTCCCTCTCCGTTCGGTAACGGATCGTATTCAACAGCTTCACGAACTTCATCAATCATAAACGCGCCGCCAGAAGTGACTTTATCAATTTGAGTAGCATATTCTAACAAATCTTTAGGCAATACATTTGAAATGATAATACGTTCCCCTTTTTTATGTTCTTCGCGTGTAAGAATTTTAGCTATAAGTTCATCTTGTAGCTTTTTTATCAACGGAACGATACACAACTTCCTGAAAGCTTGAACATTAGAATCAAGTTCCGCTTTTTCACCATAAATAAGCGCCGTAGGAACTCCTATGGCGTTTGCGATATCATCAATTAGCGATGATTTCATCTTATTTAATTCATCTAAGGATTGGTTAGAAACACCTTGCTTATTTGTATATTCTTCATATTCAAAGCCTTTCATCTTTGCTACAATAGCAACTGATTTAGTTTTAAAAGTGTTAAAAACTTTATCAATATAATTCTGTATTCGCTGATTCCTAGTCTTACCGTCTTTTCCTAATTCTTCGTTTTGGGATCCAGTTGAATCAATAGATACAGAACCCCGAATTTGATTGTTTCTCATTGCAATTTCTATGATACGTCCGAATAGTTCACCATAATCTTCAAATAAACCGGTCGTGAACATATCTAGTTTTTCATTATTATATTCAAGAAAAATCACTTCAGACATCTTAAAAGTTCTCTTAAATGTATAATTCTTTACAGATACCATAGAAAATACATCTTCATAAACGGCATATTCTTCTCGATAATAGTCATCTGCTATCAACAGTTGATCGTCATCAGTAACGATGACTAAAACTTCGTTGTCATCTAATAAACGATAAAAAAATTTTTCCCAGAAAGTAGAAGCTGACATATCAGAATTAGGTCTTACATTCAAAATGTAATTCCAGTCAGTGGTATTATCTTTATTTTTAAATTTCACTTCCATAGTTGACATTGTTCTAGCAACAAAGTCAAGAACCGTATTTTTAGCCATTGTTTTTAAATATGAACGATTAGCTAAACTTTCAATGAATTCATAATCTAGCATCCAGTCTATTTCGTTGTTTTTCTTAAAAATGTCTAAAATACCCAATAATTTTCACCACCTTTCTATTGCATTAGATATTTGGATCACCTACACTTTCCGGAAAATCGCCTACCTGATTTAATTTCTTTTTGTGCTGGTAGTTTCTTTTTGTATCCGGTATGTGTCGATACAACTTTTGAATAATATAGGCGATTCCCACTATAGATATTTTGAACTTCTCGTTCTACATTTAGATACTGCGGTTTGTACATATCAATCACTCGCTTTCTTAAAAGTCTAATTCATCTAACATGTCAAAGGCTTCGTCATAATCGACATATTCTCCAATTTCTTCTCGTTTATAAATCGCTGCAAGAAAAGCATGAAATCCGTCTGTTTTTCTTCTGACTGGTTCTTTTTTCAAAAATGTTTTGTTGCCTGATTTGTCTTCTTTAATAAACGAATTATTAGTATACCAACGCATCATTGGGTCATCTCCAAAAATAAAACGTTCATTAGCGAATCCATCTTCAATGATCGGAGCAACTTTAGATTGCACACCTCTTGGGTTCCTCATAAACTCAACTGTGTAATTTTCTTTATCAAGCAGCGGTTTCAATAAGTCCATCCGAAAACCGTCAGCACATACCATCTCAATTTGATACAACTTTCTTTTTTCATTTAGCCAATCAACTAAATGTTGCGGATCAATAGAAGGCTCATTGACTATCGTTACCAACCCTTTATCTTCCCATTCTTTTATTGGGGCTTTTAGCTTAAATGTGTCTAAAAATTGTTTACGTGCAAAGCTGTGTTGTATCCATATATACTTCTCTTCAACTTTGAAAAGTAAACCCACGGAAGCGAAATCTCGAATGCTTGCATAGTCAAACCCAGCAACACATGAACGTCCTTTTAAGTCTAATATGAGTTGATTAGTCGCCAAAAGCTTCTCATGAGTAGTGATATCCGACTCAGCATCACCCTCAGTGAAATTCATTCGTTTAACAACAAACTCTCTTCTTCCTGAAGGTTCATCTTGCAGTTTTTCATACTCTTTCATAACTGTAGAAAATAACCTTTTTGAATACGAAGAATTCTCTTCAAACATAGGATTTGCCTTAGACCACATATCCGGATTGTCCATTTCATCTATAGAATCTAATCTACAAATGAAAGGAAAAAGCCGATCGTTTTTATTTTCACCAGTAAATATTTTTTGCGCTCTCTCGAGCATCTTGTCATAAAATCCCTCTCTTACATGACCATTGGTTCCGTTGTAAAAAGTTCTAGGATTGGCTATCTTACCTAATCCACTTCGCTGAATATCCACTAAATCCGAAGCTTCAAATTGGTGTATTTCATCAAATTCCAAACACCCATCGCGGGCAGAATCCATTGTTTTAGGGTTGTTCGTTCGATAACTGAATACTGAATTAGTCACTCGATTAGTTATCGCCATTTTGGTTAAATAGAATTGTTGTTCTAGTCTATTTTTTTGTACCATTTCATAAACTTCTTTAAATGAAACTTTTCCTTGTTTTTCGGAATTCGCAGTGATAGTAACATCATAGTTTTTAACCCCATACAACGGGCTAATAAAAAATGAATCTCGGGCAGACATGAAACCATTTTTACCACCTCCACGAGCGATAGAATTTAAAATTTCATCAAAAAACACCTCATCATCTTCTTTTTGATAGCAGAAAATGAAAGGTGCAATAAATTTTTGGTATTTAGCTAATGGA
>SCLI03000037.1_pt1 | contig 15680 bp, 24 predicted proteins | sample 7268041 | NCBI WGS metagenome assembly SCLI03 (sample SAMN10721081, study PRJNA514188) | viral metagenome | isolation source: depth-stratified mine tailings core A | place: China: Fankou Pb/Zn Mine tailings | collected 2017-10 | reverse complement strand
GCTGGATAAACCGAAAGCCATGCTGCACGATTTCCATGAGAATGCTTTTCAACTTGGTCTTGTCCTCGACGAGATCAAAAGCACAAAGGCATATAAGGCAAGACACAAACACTTCACGGATTACATAGAGCACGAGCTCGGTCTTTCCGTCCGTACCGTCCAGCGCGTCATGCTGGTCGCCCGCTTCATAACTGCTTACCGCATCCCGACCTCGACACCACATGACCGTATAATTTCAATAAAACCGTATCTTGACAGTATAGGAGAGGCTCGTATAAAAGAAGTCCTCGCACTCCCGGCGCAGGAATTTAAGGCCGAGATTGAACGGTATAAAAACGACAACTTGACACACGATGACTTTGTCGAGGTAAAGTTCAGGGTTACAAAAGAGCAAAAGAATATTATCGATCAGGGGCTTAAAAAGTGTAAAGAGCAGGGGCAGACGGAAAGCGACGGACAGGCGCTGGAGTACATCATGGCCGACTTCTTAGCGGGGATGCAAAATGAGCAAGGTTGATCTTGCAAAGGTAACAAAGGGGAGCAATCCGCTTTTAGAGCAGGCTATTGAACTTCGGAAAAGTCTTGAACAGAACAGCTATAAGCTCGGCGTTATTTTAAGTGCGATTAAAAAAGCAGAACTTTATAAAATTAAAGGGTATGGTTCGTTTTCTGAATATATAAAAGAGGACTTGGATTTCTCCCCATCAACCGGCTACGCTTTGACCGAGGCTGCGGAACTTATAAGCCGGTATGAGCTGCCAGAAGGTACGCCGTATTGGAAAGTCTGGAAGATGCGAAGGCTGATGTTAAGGGGAACAAATAGAACCGAGCTTGTCCGGGTGCTCGAACTCCCCCCGGGTGAGTTTGCAGAGGCCACAAGCAAGCCCCGGAAGAAGCGGGCACCGCGGAAGCCCCCTATCGAAGTGACTCCTGTAAATCAAGAATCTAAAAACGCCCCCGCCGTAAGCCTACTGTATATTTTAACTGACAATCAAAAGATGGTATTTGAAAACGCAATATCAAAAGCAATAGAGATCGGAGCGGCGGAAACACGGGAAGCCGCCATAGAGGTTGTGGCAAAGTTTTTCATGGACTACGCAGAGCCGCCGAAGGAAGCGGTTGCTCAGGCGAGCGCACCTCTGGACTATAATAAAGGTGATTTTTCGGAATAAGGAGGAGCTATGGTAAAATTTAAAGACGTATTCACGGTATCCATGAAGCCGGAATCCGGTGAGGTTAAAGTCGTCGGATGAAAATCATCTTGCTTGTAGGTCTGCACCCCGACGAGGTCAGCCCCCAAGAGGCGGGAAAGAAACTGTCAAAGACCTATGACACGATTTTTGCGCCAAACGAGGGCAAGATGCAACGAGAGATTTACGGGGAAGACTTGAACCGGCTTTTCACGCCAGACCTCTTGTCCGTAGGGAACCCGACCGAAGCGCAGAAGGCAGCGCAGGCAATCATCAATGACGTTAATATGCTCCGGCTCAAGTATAAGGGAGAACTCTTAATTCTAATAGACCTCCACTGCGCCCCGCAGGAGTGCTACTGTCACCCACATATCAAAATAAGTCTAAAGCGTCCCATAGACCGGACAGTGGCATCGTGGATAGCCGGCCAGATACCGACCGTCATAACAGACGAGCTAACCGAGTTCAGGTTCCGTCAATACTACGCAGACCGGGACAATATCGTGAGCCTGACAATCGAGTGTGGCGGGGGCGGGACATCATATTACCGGGACGTCAAGAAGATTATAGACGCCGTGAACTCAATTCAGAAACAGAAACCCGCACCGTTTAAGGTCTACCGAGAGCACTTCATAGAGCTTTCCCGTAAGGGCTATTTCCGCTCAGACATGAATCTCTACAATCTGCTCGGCCAGGAGGTCTACGGGGATATAGGGACTATAAACTATCTCAACGAGGAACCCGTAAAGGTCAACGTAGGGGGGCTTACAATAGGCGTGGCGCTGTTAAACAAAGGCGATCAAGTTTATGACGGGGAAGTACCTTGGGTAATTAACATCGCCGAAGAAATTCCTCAGATGGTGAAGTAAAGACAATAAAACCACAAAGGCCATAAATCAATGTCTATAATAAATGCCCGAGCATGGATAACAAACACTCTCATGTCGAAGGAATACAAGCACACCCATTTTGAAATGTTAAGACCCTATATGCAAGAGGCCGTTGTCATGGAACTTGTTATTGCGGGGAACACATATAATACGATAATTCACAGACTTAAAATACAGGAGCAACGCTTTATCCAGATACTAAACCGAATGCAAACGAAAGAGTACAGGCTCCTCGATATTACAAAGCCCGTGAGCTATGAGGTTAAGATATTGGTCGAGAGGCTCTCGGTGTTGATAGAGCAGTTACAGCAAGAGGAGGGTACGAAGAAAAAAGCGACGGACGCCCGCCTTGAACTCACCCGTCTTTTGCTGGACATGGATTTATACAAGTTCGGACAAGGCAAAGCAAAGACAGGGTTGGAGGAACTTCTTGAAGCATTAAAACAGCCGGCTCAAGAGCCGGAGAAGAAAGAAGAAGTAAGCGTACAATGACCATTCCCAACCTAACAGCTTTAAAAGACGACCCCGTTCAATTTGTGAGGGAGTTCTTCGGCGTCGAACCGATAAAGTATCAAGCAGATTACATGCATGGACTTGTTACAAAGAGACAGGCGGCGTGGAGGTCGGCTCATGGGAACGGAAAGACAACAACCCTCGCATGGATACTTTTCTGGTTTCTCTTGACAAGAAAATTTTCAGAAATTATTCACACCGCCCCCACAGGACGTCAGGTCAAAAAGACTTTATGGAAAGAAGTTGCAAAGTGGTACAGGCGGGCAAAACTCAGGAATCCGGCAATTGAAAAGATTTTGGACTTACTTTTAACCGGAGAGCTCCGGGTTCGTGGCGCAGAGAATGAATGGCGCGCCTTCGGGTTCTCAGCATCCCGCGGGAGTGATGTCGAGGGCATGCACAACGAGAACATCTTGCTCATCATGGACGAGGTTAAGGGGATAGACCAGGACATTATAGACTCTCTGCAGGGAGCATTGACCAATAAAAACGCTATGCAGGCGTGGACGTCGACGCCCGGGGCAGCCACGGGTTCGTTTTATAAAGTTTTTACGGATACGACAGCCTACCCCGACTGGTACAGGCAGGTAACGACCGCCTACGATGCCCCGGAATGGCTTATAAGTAGAAAGTGGATTGAGGATCGTAAGCGTGTGTGGGGAGAGGATAGTCCGTTATTTAAAGCACGCGTGCTCGCGCAGTTTGTAGCGGACGCCTCAGACCAGCTCATACAATTCGAGTGGCTTGAAAGATCAATAAAACGATATAACGAACAGGCCAACATGCTTATAAGCGACAAGGCTGTGTTTGCCGCAGCTCAGAACGCCCTTGATGTGGCGCGGTCAAATTCAGGCAATGAGAATGTTTATATGTCCGTCCGGGGAAACAGATTACACAGATTAGAGGCGTGGCATAAGGACGACCTCATGTTCACTACCGGCAAGACTGCATCGTTTTTGCGAGAGGACGGTTCAAAAGACTTGAAGGTCGACATTGACGGCCTCGGAGCTGGTGTCGGCGATAGATTAAAAGAGATGGGATTCAATGTAATCGGATTCCACGGAGGCATGAGACCGAAGGCGCCGGAGATTTACAATAACGCCCGGTCTGAAATGTACTATGAACTGGCAGAACGGTTCAAGGCCGGAACCCTCGACATATCTAACGACGATCTTTTGGTCAACCAATTATTACAGATACGCAAAGACTTTAACAGCAAGGAAATCCTGCTCATAGAGAGCAAGGATAAAATGCGTAAGCGGGGCTTGAAGTCCCCGGATAGGGCGGATGCTTTGGCGATGTCGGTTTACAAGCCTGCGGACGAGATGATCCAGCCCGAGGAGTCCGATACCGCTTTGGAAGTGATAGAGGATTTCAATGTCAATTTACGGTGACAAATAAAAAAATATAATATAGAGAGGCTTTATGATGAAACTTATAGACTGTACTCAAGATGAATTAAATACGTTTATTTCGACACCACACAACCCTTCAAAGCTTGACCGCTTCAAAAAACTTTCAATTTATTGGTCATACTATAAAAACATACAATACGTCGGATTACAGTATGACTGGTCTGGACGGAAGATCGATCAGGTCGGAATGAACGACATTGTTAAAATGGCTGAGGCGTACCCGACAACGAACGGACAAGCGAGCGGATTCTATACGCCACTGGCAGGTAGAAGGCCGAGCGATCACGTTTTCGTAGCTCAGGAGATCGTCGATGGGTTTACCTCATATCTTTTCGGACACCGGAAGTTCCCGAAGATCACCACAGACGATGAGGACATTGACGGCTACATAACAAAGCTCAAAAAGAAGTCTCATCTTGAAGCGCATCTAAAGGCAGCCCGGAACATAGCGGGATCGTCCGGGACTTCGGTACTTGTTCTAAACTATGCCGATACCCCAGCTATTGATGTTTATGAAGGCCGATTCTGCACTCCGATATGGGCTCACAAAAGAAGCAATGAGCTCGCAGGACTCGAAATCATGTATGAGATTTCACGTGAAACAGTCCAGAACGAGAAACAGGACACGACCACGGGCAAGACGATACAGAACCAGTACCAGCAGATTATCTATGAACGCAGGGTCATTACAAGCACGAGCGACACGACGTTCCGGTCGAAGTCGAACAAGAGTTCTCCGGTGGCAGAGGATGAGCCTACGATATGGGAGCAGAGGAGCCAGACGAAATATAACCTCGATTTTGTCCCGGCGATCTGGATACGAAACACCGCGGACTCGATGGAGATCGACGGGGAGAGCGACTACGAAGGACTCCTTGACGACATGGACACCATCAACCGTATTGAAAGCGCAATATCGTCGTCATTGTTTGCTAACCTCGACCCAACCCTTGTCATGGGTATCAGTCCAGAGGATTTAAAAAAACAAGGCGGGCGACCGATAAGAACCGGCTCAGGTGTAGCTTTGATAGTCGGTAAGGGCGGGGATGCCTTCTTCCTCGAGATAAACGGCGAGGGCATCAAGCTTGCTCAAGCTCGGTCAAAAGATAAGCAACGCATTGTCTTTAAGCGTGCACACTACATAAGCCTCGACCCAGAGAAGTTCGTCGGAGAGACCCTGTCCGGTACGGCTCTAATAACTTTATTGGCCGAGATGTATTCTGTCCTTGATGATAAACGGGAACAGTGGGGCCGGATAATTGTTGAGACCATCGAGATGTTTATTAAAATGCATCAAGCAATGGGAAGTATAGCTCTTAATCTTCCGAAGGTACCTAACGATCTTGAGATACAGCTACAGTGGAGCCCGTTTACGGAATTATCGGCCACGGAGAAAAAAATGATCGCGGATGCCCTCAGTGAACTTCTCGGTGGGTTCCCGGCCATAGACCAAGAGAGCGCGGTGTCTGTTGTGGCCTCTATATTCGGTCTCGACGCTAAGACCATACAGACACGGATGCAACAGCAGAAGCAGGATGATAATCAGAAACAAAAGATGGGGTTGAATCCATGACTGAAATCCACATCCCTAACGGCATCATAACAGATCCATCAGGGCTTTGGCATCTTCACAGCAACCCAGAGCATATAATCGGCGGAGGGATTGCGTGCGAAAGATGTGGCCTTTTGTTCTATCCCGGTGAGATGATCGAGGTCATGGACAGCCCGTTACGTGTGCGTCACCTTTTATGCAACAGCGAGCGCCACATCAACATTTTAATAAGCTATGCCCGGGTAACCATCCACAAGGTTGTGGATTCAAGGGCGTGGTATAAGGGACTCGGCGGCATAGAGCTTGCCGTATGTATACGCTCGGACAGGATCGCCGAGGTCTTGTCTTTAGCCGAGCTCGCCGTAAAAATAGGCAATCCCGCAATCATGGCGATGAGACTCCGATATATAATTTATAAAGGAGACTACAAAATAGTACACAGCGACGAGGCAATCGCCATGCACAACGTCCACGGGCTCCCAAAGTTCGACATTGAGAAGGTGAGAGGATGAAGCCCGCAGAAGCCATAATACAAATCAACAAGCTCGGAGTGAGATTTTATATCAACAAGGAAAAGAATCTTGAAATAAGTTATCCAACACGGAACGCATCCAAAACATTCCGCCGTTTCGACGCATTCGTAAAGAACCACGGAATAAATATAAACGAGATAAGAGATTACTTAATAGGGGGTCAAAATGTTTCCAAGTAATATTCGTATGGGTAAAAAGACGACACCAATTTCCCGCGTTCGTGGACTTATAGCAAAGAAGGGCATCATGGGGCAGAGCCACAGCTTTTCAGATTTCTCGAAACGATGGAAGGTTTTACTTGATGCCGACATGAATGCGAAGGACATGGCGGACACTATGCTCCACGAATCCGTCCACCAGATTGATGCCATAAATGGCTTGAAGCTCTCCGAGGGGCAGGTCGAGAAACTGTCCACGAGCCTTGTCTACGCAATGGCGGACAAGAATGCAAACCTGCGGGATGCCATCGAAAAGATAAACGGTGTCAAAGGATTGAAGCTCTCGGATAACCAGATCCAAAAGCTCGTGGCATCGCTCCGGTATATAATAGCGCACAACCCAAAGTACATGAGTGTCATACGGAAGGTGAGGCAGTGAAATATCTTGCCCTAATAATTCTTCTCAGCCATGCTTACGAAATATCACCAGCAACGTCTTATTGTATATTAAAGACCGAGAGCAGCTTCGTACATATCAAGGGTGACGGAGGCCAGGCAATAGGATACGGACAGCTTCACACAAATGCCATCAAAGACTCGTGTAAATATTTAGAACTTGATTGCCGGAACATGAGAGCTATTAAATATCGGATAAAAACAGACCATAGATTCGCCATAAAACTATCGCTTACATACTACAAGACTCTTCTTGACGCATTCAACGGAGACCAGACAAGAGCTATCATGGCGTATCAGGCGGGGATCGGTACGATACAAGCCGGGCACTATAACTGGACGTACTTCGCAAAGGTGAAATCGTGCGAGAACGATTTGATTGAAATGAGCAATAAGGAATAATATAAAAAATTGCCCGCTCTCGTTCCCTTTTAGGGGTTGCAATAGCAAATCACGGAGCGGGCTCCATAAAAGGAGCTAATATGGGAGTCATTATTAAAGATGCCAAGACAATTACAAAGGAGTGATCCATGAGCCTTAAATACTACCACTACAAAAGCCGTGTTATCGTAAAGGCAGACCCCGACATGATCATCCCATCTTTATTTAACGGCCGTGATTTCAACTATAAAGAATACAAATCAACCGTTGCCCGTCTCAACGCCGGTCAAATGATATGGGGTACGGATGACGGGGCATACGGGACAGAGCAGGCGTTCGCAAGTTTTATACTGAACATGAAGATCGCATCAATGCAGCCCACGGAAGCGGAGAAAATAAAGAATGACCAAACCAAAGGTGAATTAAATGCAATGCAATGCTTGTGATAAAATAATGCCTACACAACCAAACAATTTTCTTGTTTTTACTTTCAATGGTTTCGCACACTGGAAAAGAATAAAATCAAAAAGACTGGTTTTTGAACAATATATATGTCCTGAAAAAGAAATACAAATATGCTTCTGTTCTTCAAAATGCATGTCAAAATACTTTTTCGGAGACTGGGTTTTATGACCAAGCTACAGGAATACATTAAACTCATAAACCGATCCCATGAACAGACGCTTAAAGTTGCGGACAGGATCGGGGTTGAACCGGCGCTCAAACTTATTCAGGATGCAAGGGAAAGCATTATGAGAAAACTCTACAAGCTCCAATCGAAGTCCGGGCGCTTTACTTACCAACTTATGCAGCAGACAAAGGCTCAACTGGACAGGGAGTACAATGACCTTCGGATACTGCTCTATAAGCACGGCTCCGATTCCTTCCCTAAGATAGCGGATGAGACCGTGAACAGGACTGCCGACACTCTACAGGCCGCGGATAAGCTCTTTACGGGCATCGTAACCCCTCTCCAGATGACCGAGGCGAGCTACATGACCTATATCGCAGGAAAGGCCACGGGAAGCGTGCTGAGGCACTACAAGAGTAGTATTCAGAGGTACGGTCTGGAGACAATCGAGAAGATAGAACGGCACATGAGCAAGTCCTTATTGGCGAAGGACGACACCATGCACGCGATACACGGAATACAAGACATAATCGGAAGCAGGGAATATCCGGCAGAGCGTATATTCCGAACCGAGACCGCCTCTGCTTATGGGCGTACACATCAGATCGCAATACATGAAGCGAAACGAGACTTGCCCGATCTTAAAAAGCGGTGGACAACTTCCGAGGATGACAAAGTCTGTGATTGCTGCAAATCATTAGACGGGCGTGTCATTGAGACCAATCAATTCTTTACCTGCATATCCGGAAAGACAACCCTTGACGCTTTACATGAACCGATCCACCCCAATGATCGCTGCACTACCGCCCCGTGGAGGTCTGCATGGGAAAAATAGTCCAGTCAATCGAGAAGCCCCTTACCTCATTAAAGGTCATAGCCGGATTCCTTGACGTATCCGTATTGACCCTATACCGTTATGCAAAGAGAGGGTTACCTTTACACCGAGGCAACGGAGCCGGCAGCACGGTGTTTGCGTACCCCTCGGAGCTGAAAGAGTGGATGAAGAAAAGATGAAAGGTATAGACGTAAAATTTATCCCCATTATCAATAGGCAGAAAAAATATTGGAACATCAAAAGCAGAGAAGATTAAGAAATGCACGGTTAAGAAGGGAGACCTATATCAACTTGGAGATCACCGCCTTATGTGCGCGGACGCAACAAGTAAAGAAGATGTTGAAAGGCTCATGGTTGGTGAAAAGGCGGACATGGTATTTACCGATCCTCCGTATGGAGTGAGTTATGGTGTTGATAACAATAAAATAAAAAAAGAAAAAGGAGATCGAGCTTTTCACTGGTCAAAGACAAGAAAAAATTCACAAATACAAAACGACAATAAATCAGCCAAAGAATTATCAGAATCATTATGGAGACCGGCTTTTAAGAATATGTATGAATATGCACAAGATCATTGCTCATTCTATATGACAATGTGTCAAGGTGGTGATCAGATGATGATGATGATGATGATGATGAGCGAGCATTGGAATATAAAACATGAATTAATATGGCTGAAAAGCTCTCCAGTTTTTTCTATGGGGAGACTTGATTATGATTATCAGCACGAACCAATACTTTACGGATGGAAGAAAACACATAAATTTTACGGTGGTGGTCAGTTTAAAAAATCAATATGGGAAATAGCAAAACCATCAAAATCGGAATTACACCCCACAATGAAGCCTATCGCATTAATAGAAAATGCATTACTTAATTCAAGCAAGCGTGGCGATATTGTTCTCGATCTCTTCGGCGGTTCCGGCTCAACCCTTATCGCCTGCGAGCAGACAAACCGGAAATGCAGGATGATGGAAATTGATCCGCTGTACTGCGAAGTAATCTGCAATAGATTTTTAGCCCTCACGGGAAAGAAGGCTGTAAAACTATGATCACGTTCCGCTATGTATTATCGGACGATCTCAAAAAAGTGAACTGGTATTTCTCGCACGGATTCGAGGTGTGTGGGGAGTTCACGCTCGGAGGCTGGCATTCATGGTTGTTCAGAAGAGAATACCCGTGGCTGTAAATAAGTCCCTTGACCGATACTTTCAAGAAAAGATTTTAAATGTCTTCGATCATATTTGCCAACTATGCTTCATAAAAGACGACACCGTAACCGTACATCACATTATAACCCGAAAATGCAAATCGCTCCGCCACGATGCCCGAAACGGAGTTCCCTTATGCGTCCACTGCCATACATACGCCCACAAAGAGCCCTCTGATTTCAGGACATGGGCATCTGGCTGGCTTCAACGAAATTACTGTATCGCCTACGAAGACTTAAAACGTCTCTCAAATCAATAAAAATACTGTTATAATTTGTATATTCAATGTAAACCAATGTAAACTTATGCGTATTGATCCCATGCGTAAAAGGGTTTATTTATATGCGCATGAGACTGAACAAGTTGCCATCAAAATTTAAAAAGAGGCTTGCAAAGAAGAACAAAGTCAAGCACGCCGTGGCAATGCAGAACCCTCACTATGTAAAGTACCAGAGTTCTCAACCCGCCATGCAGAGGACAGCATAATGCCGGGAAACGTAACCAACAGATCGCTCCCGATAATCACGGGCAGACCGGATACTGACCCTCTTGTCAGCATGGATCACGACTCAATCTCGATAGACGAGGGTGAAGTGACGGACAACAACGCTTTAATCAATCAAAATTATGAAGACACGGGGCGCAGGCTTCCCGATAGTTCCCCGGAAGCCCCAGTTAAAAATAGACCAATACCGATTAAATAGGAGGCATTATGGCAAGTAAAGATCGTAAAGACGACAGAAAAGATGACCGCAAAGACGATAAGATCTCCGATCTGAAAGCTCAGATAAAGGATTTGAAAGACGAACGCAAAGACCGCAAGGACAACAAGAAAGATGAGCGGATACAGGATCGGATCGATGATCTTGAGAAGCGTATAAAAGACCTTGAGGCCGATGATGGTGACGAAGAAGATGGAGACGAGGACGAGCAGGACAGAAAAGACAGAAAAGACCGCAAGGATCGTAAAGACCGGAAAGATGATAAGCGTGCGGATAAAAAAGATGAACGCAAGCCCAAAGGTTTGAGAGGCAGTGATGGTCAGACATACAGAAAAGTTAATGATCGTAAGGACAACCGTCTCGGCCAGTCCGATGCCGGAGAGACCATGCCGACGCAGAACATCGTAGGAGACATACCGACGCAGAAAGCGGAGCCGGACAACGCCTTCGAGAAGTCCGTCGATAGATCACAAAAACCATTCAAAGTATAAGGAGAGCAAAGATGAAGAAATTTACATTCATATTGGCGAGCATCGCAATACTGGCAATGACAGCGTTGAGCTACACGTATGCCGCAGGCCCCACGGGACACAGCGATTTGACGAAGTGCAATTCCGGAATCCCTCAGTATCTTTCCGACTGTACGGCGGACATCGGACTCGGCAACGTTCTGAATGGCAGTGCAATAGCAAGTCTCAACGTTACATTTACTGCGGGACAGCTTTACACAACCGTTGCACATGGCCTCGGAGCTAAACCTATAGAAGTTGTCATAACTCCTACGAGCCCTGGAAACGCCATTTTCATGTACTCGTCTCCGGATACAACGAATTTGTATCTAAGCACCACCTCATATAATACGAGTTCAAGCGTAACATCTTGTACCGTGTATTTCCGGTCTAATAACTCGGTACAGAATTAAAATAAAAAGGAGCTATAAAACATGACACCAGAAGAACAAAAAGCATTGGAAGAAAAACAGGCAGCCGAGAAAAAGGCGGCAGAGGAAAAGGCCGCTGCGGATGCTAAAGCAAAGTCGGATTTAGACGCTAAGGCAAAGGCCGAAGCAGAAGCCGCAAAGAACAAACCGCCTGAACCCATGAGGGCAAAGGAATTGCTTGCATCCAGAGGCATAACAGACCCCGACGAGCTTGACCGGATACTGGCAGAACATAAGGAACTCAAAGAGAAAGATATGACGGAACAAGAGAAGATCAAAGCAGAGAACGACAGGCTCCAGAAAGAGCTTGCGGCCAAAGACGAGGCATTAAACGACAAGGAAAGCCACGAGGTCATTATGAATGCCGCGCTTGAAGCTGGAGTATCCCCGACACGGGTTAAAAAGCTCGAAGCGATCATTGTAGCAGACCTCGCAGACTCGGGCATGACAGATGCCGAGATTGCAGCTCTGGACATGAAGGAATACGTGAAGAAATACAAGACGGAATTGCCGGAGTTCTTCGGCTCCCAGCAACCGACACCGCCAACACCACCCCCGCCGAACAGCACGAAAGGGGAGCCACAAAAATCAGCAATGGATTTGACCGAGGCGGAATGGCAGGCCAAGAAAGAAAAGATGCGTGAACAAGGATACAACATTAACTAAATAGGAGGCATATATGCCAATAGACACCCAACAGATCGGAATAAGCAGCCCATTCATAGCAGCACTGGGCGCACAGACACAAGACCTTATCCAGACAAGGACATGGGAGCGTATGTTTCACGATGCCCTGTTCCCGGCGCTTCTGTACCGGATGGATGTTACTCCGGACGAGTTCGTCGGGCAGCTTGGCGCAAGGATGGCCATGACACGCACGGGCTTGATACCTATATCAACGACTCCGCAGCCTCCGAACTCCGACCCGCCATCAAGTACCTACCCCTCTGAACAATGGGAAGTCGTAGCGGCACAGTATGCCAACTCAATAGATACCGACACGATGGTCAGTTCCTTTGCACTGGCGAATCAGTTCGTTGAGAACATCCAGAAGCTCGGACTCAATGCCGGTCAGACCATGAACCACCTTGCAAGGAACCAGTTATACATAGCCTACCAAGGTGGTCAGACCCTCGCTGACGCAAATGGAGTCACGAACACAGTCCACGTTCTACAGCTCTCTGGATTCTTGACAAACGTCAATGTGACCGGAGGCGGAGCGATACCGTACCCGGTAAGCGCAACTAATCCCATCGCGGCGGTAGCGAGAGCAGGTACGGTCAACGCCGAAAATGTAAGTATTGTAGGAGCGACCCCCGATAACGCAAACAACCCTTATGGGCCCGGAGTTCTGACTTTTGCGGCAAACCCCACAACGGGTATTGTTTCAGGGGATGCAATAGTCGCCATAACCTCATCCCAGAGGGTGAGAGTAGGCGGCGGGTACTCAGATGATGCAATCACCGGATCGGATACCCCGACATTCGCGAACTTTATGACCGCAGTTGCCATGATGAGGCAGAATAATATCCCAGCCCACTCGGATGGGTATTTCCACGTCCATGTAGCGCCAACGACTGAGACGCTATTGTTTCAGGACACAAACTTCCAGAGAGCGCTCACGGCGTTGCCGGATAGCCCGTACTGGAGAAGGCTGGCAATTGGTCAGATGGCCGGAGTAGTTTTTATGAGGGACACCGAAGTCCCATCATTATGGTCAATACAGCCGACAGAACTTTTCCCATATGAGGGTGCAACCTCCGCAACCGGAGCAGCGCCTAACACCCCGCTATATAGATCAATTGTGACCGGCCACGGGGTCATGTATGAGAAGTTCGTAAAGGAACAGCAAGCCTACATTACCGAGGCAGGGATAACCGGAAAAGTCGGAGAGTTCACGGTAACAAACAACGGCGTATCAGTCAACGTAGACCGGGTGAGACTCACGCTCAGGGCACCACTCGACAAGAAACAACAGGTAGTAACCGCGACATGGTCATGGACAGGAGATTTCCCGGTTCCTTCAGATGTAACGACACCGTATGTCGGAGCGAACCTCGTACAGAACATAAACGCAAGATATAAGAGGGCGGTCGTACTGATACACGCCTAAAAAAAGGAGCTATTATGGCAGAAGTAAAACCGGACGAGACAAAAGAGAATGCAGATAACATTAACAAAGTCACCGCATTAAAAAGCGGGATCGCAGGAAGCGACATAAAGGGAGTCCCTGAATTTAAAGGAGCCCCCAATAAAAAACGGGAGGTAACCGTCAATTATAAGTCCTACATGGTAGACCGGGACTTTGAGTGGTCGCAGATGGGTATCAAGCATTTGTGGAAGGTAGGCCGGGTATTCTCGGAACAGCATTACAACCTCCAGAGGCTTTTGAACCTCGGTCTGAAATGCCATGAGATCGCAGCGGTCAAACCGAACGAATCCGATAAGTATGGGTATTAAGGTGGAATCGTGGCAACGTTATCCGACCAAGACAAGCAGAAGTGCTTGTACCATCTCGGATACCTCGGCACGAGCCTTGGAGCAACGATAGCTTTAGGTATCCCCGCCGCAATACCCACGATGTTCATAGCGGCGTTCTCTCTTGCTTTATTGCAGGATGATAACTGGTTCTCAGACTTCCATCGTATTTTAAGTATCCTCGACGGAATAGAGGCCAAGATGGTTCAGGCTCAAGACAGGTTGGCTGCAAGGGTGGCCGGGAGCGTCACCATGAACCCGAACGAGATTGATGACCTTGAAAACGAATACCGGCGCTGGGGGTACAGGCTCGCGGACATACTCGGAACCCCGGTAAACCCATATTCTCCGAGGTACAGTTCCGGAGGAATTTGCGTAGCGCGAGCATAGGAGTCATTATGGCAAAAGATAAAATCATTCAACTGGAACAGGAAGAAAAAAACATTGAGTATCAGATAGCAGAGGAAAATAAATCGGTCTCAAAGACGCCCTCTGTTGTCTGTCTCCATGACACGATCCTCGGCACACGGATTCCAAGACATTTTAAAAAGGGTGAAGTCGTTAATCTTACAGACCCCTATTATCAGTCAGCATTGAGATCGAAATGCTTTGAAAGGACGGTATGATACCGCAGGTAAAACAAATAGAGAAGCTCGGACGAAACGTCTACCCAAACAACAATAATAATTCGTTTTTCAGAATGATCGGGAACGTCGTTGACAACGCCCGACAGCTTCTAACAAACTTTGGACTCAGGCCGTACCGGGTCTTTGTCCTCACTGTAGCTTGGACGGGAGATCAATACGGACAGGGACAGGTTTTCATCAAACGTGTCAGGGAAATACTCCCTACACCGAAAGTCTCGGATTTGTCGTCTATTCAGAGGATGTCGACGACCGCTGGTATACATGAGGAAGGCCGGATCACGGTTTCTGAAATCAGTATCAACGATTGGACAGAGGACGAACTTTTAGGGACGAACAAACAAACAGGATTATCAAACCCAAACGAAAGAAGGGTATGGCTCATCACCGAGGCCGCAGCACTGGAGAGCGACGACATAGCTTCCATGATGACTGATAACCTCTCCTTGCCGATAAGCAGCATTCCTTTCTATATAATCACGGAGTCCCCAACGGGAAATAAATATGTGATCCGTATTGCAAGTGACCAGTCCTTAAATCCCGACTATTTGCTCGGGCGATCCGGTGTAGATCAAAGTCCCCTATATATTCAAGGTGACGATAGCACGTATTATCAAGTCTATGTTGCAGATGATTTGTCAGTTCAGTTTGTCCCTCAGACGTCGACACCAACGAGTGGGTATATTTACACCCTCACAAACCCCCTTGCTATCATGGGAGCAAATCAGACCCTATATTATATCAGAGTTGGTAAAGACGGAGGATATTATATTGTGGATGCAGGATTTCAGCCTGTTCCGGTAGACATTTCGACAGCCCTTTCCGCAACGGACATGAACGTCGTGGACGGGGGTGCGTACATCAATCGCAATTTCGATACGCTTCCGAAAAACCGCGCCTTCGTTACCTACGGGGATGCTTTTCTGGATTCAGACAAGTTTCAATGGAAAGTTCAGCTCGACAAAATAGAGCCCGATTTTATGAGGTCTGGTCTTGCTTTAGGAACGACATAATGAATATAAAAGACTTTGAAAAATTTATAGACGATCAGACGAAGGGCTACGGGGAGAACGTAGAGAAAGCCCTTACCGATACCGCCATGCATGCAATAGCGCATGTCCAGACGGTTGC